>ENA-ORXM01000863-ORXM01000863.1-marine-metagenome-genome-assembly--contig:-NODE-863-length-46956-cov-4.421212_pt1 | contig 46956 bp, 45 predicted proteins | sample MGYA00237867_ERZ511480 | MGnify/ENA primary metagenome ERZ511480 (study PRJEB26309, sample SAMN06266103) | marine metagenome | isolation source: Algal blade | place: United Kingdom:Sidmouth, United...
GGGCCCTCGAAGGCTATTGTACAATTCATCTTTGGTATGTAACCACATAGGGGGCATTCCCTTTGTAATTGGGTGCTCTTCTCTTATCTGAATTTGATATTCGCTCTGTGGGCCATGTGCACCGGCACTCCCAGGACTATCATCACGAATAAGTTCGCCGTCATTATTGTAATACACATACGGACCATCTTTTTCGGTTCGGTCTCCCCAACCTCCTAAACCGATCATTTCGTTATAAGCTTCCCATTTAGGGAAGGAATTATCGGCCGCGTGAAAAACAACTAGTCCACCTCCTTTTTTGATGTATTTCTCAAATTTCTTTTGTGTTTCCTCAGGCCATGGAGCAGCATTCCATCCAAAATTACAAATCACTAAATCATATTTTGAAAAATCTGGATTATAATTCGGATCTATTTCTGGTTTTTCTTTTGCTTCAGTTTTAGGAAGGTCTGGTATTGGATATTCCTTAATAAAATCATCTCCTTTCCAAGTGAATGCGGAACGAGCCACCTCAACAGTGAACAAATCACTATTTTCCATTTCCATCTTTAGAAAATATGTAATCTTTGGCCACTGATCATGATTATTTTGGCCATCAACTATCAATGTTTTGATTTTTTTTGAAGTAGATTTTTGAGATAAGAGCCCATTTGAAACAAAAGCAACGCAAAGCACTAAAACCAAGGTTCGATAATTATACATATTGGAAATTTTGGATGACTAAATATAAGGGATTGTAGTTAATTTTATAACAAAAAGAAAAAGTATATACTTCATAAAGCCTTAAATTGAAATCTAAATCGAACATAAGAAAATGGCTTCCTCTAAATTAACATTTACATCTAAACTTCCAAATGCGAAAACTACCATTTTCACCACTGTTGGTAATTTGGCCCGTAAAAACAATGCAGTAGATTTATCACAGGGATTTCCAAATTTTGAGGTAGATCAAAAATTAAGAGAACTTGTTACGGATGCCATGGAAAATGGCCATAACCAATATGCTTCTATGCAAGGGTATTATGGTCTGAGAGAAGTAATATCAGAAAAAATCGAGGCCATTCACAACAAACTTTATAATCCCGAAACGGAAATAACCGTTACGGTGGGCGCAACACAGGCCATATTTACCGCCATAACCGCTTTTGTTAATATAGGCGATGAAGTAATTGTTTTTAAACCAGCGTATGACTGTTATGAACCTGCAATTGAACTTAATGGAGGAACTCCTATTTGTGTGCAACTAGATGCCAATGGCTATAAAGTGGATTGGAAAGTTTTTAAAAACAAGATTACCAAAAAAACTAGAATGGTGATTATAAATACACCCCATAACCCAAGTGGACGTATATTCTCTAAAGATGATATGTTGCGTTTACAGGAAATTCTAAGGCCTACCAATTGCATTGTTATTAGTGATGAAGTGTACGAGCATATTATTTTTGATGAAAACGAACATTATAGTGCCTCTCGTTTTGAGGACTTGTCACAACGTAGTTTTGTATGTGCCTCTTTTGGCAAAACCTTTCATGTTACCGGATGGAAAATAGGGTATTGCGCCGCACCCGCAGATTTGATGCAAGAATTTAGAAAGACGCACCAGTTTGCCGTATTCTGCGTAGACCACCCCGTACAACGTGCTATGGCAGCATATCTTGTTAATGAAGAAAACTATTTTGGCTTGCCTTTATTTTATCAGAAAAAGAGAGATTTATTTATTGAGGGGTTAAAAGACACTAGATTTAAACTAAAACCCTCTGATGGGACCTATTTTCAACTGTTGGATTATACCGATATAACCGAAGAAACAGATGAGGATTTTGCGAAGCGCCTAATCGTTGATTATAAATTGGCAAGTATACCCATATCTTCTTTTAACGTTGGTAATAGGCAAGACGGTGTCCTGCGATTTTGTTTTGCAAAGAAAAATGAGACTTTAGAAGAGGCCCTTGATATTCTTCGAACACTTTAAACATAAGTATGGGACCAAAAAATAGGGTACAAAAAAAGCGGCCTTTGGGTGAGCCACTTTTTTAAATTTTTTCTTCAAAGAGCTTTACAGCATAAACAACTTTCTTGTTAGCATTACAATTCCACTAAAAAAGTCATTCTTATACACTTGTATCTCTTCGGGTGATTGATTGATTTGGGCTTCCATAGGTTTTTAGTTTTGTGTAAAATCGGATTTGGGACGCGACTTTCAATTAATAATACCATAAAAATAGTACCTAACCCTCAACTAAAAAAAATCTTGTTGTGAAGCAGTATTAATCTGTTGTGAACAATCAATTTGATAGGTTTCTCACAAAAAAACGGCAAAAATCATTAAAGATTTTACTTACAACGTCATTTCTGGCACCTCTTCACCTATAATCAAAGTTCCCTCAGTGGCCGCTTTAATTTCATCTACAGAAACCCCCGGGGCACGCTCTAGCAATTTAAATCCATCTTGAGTAACCTCTATTACCGCCAAGTTGGTAACAATTTTGGTTACACAACCCACTCCAGTAAGCGGTAAGCTACACCTTTTTAAGAGCTTGGATTCTCCAGCGCGGTTGGTATGCATCATGGCGACAATTATATTTTCGGCAGAGGCCACTAAATCCATAGCACCACCCATACCTTTGACCATTTTTCCAGGAATTTTCCAATTGGCTATATCTCCGGTTTCTGAAACCTCCATGGCTCCCAAAATGGTAAGGTCTACGTGTTTACCGCGTATCATTGCAAAACTTGTGGCAGAGTCAAAAAAAGAAGCTCCGTTAAGTGTTGTAATAGTTTGCTTTCCTGCATTTATAATATCAGCATCTTCTTCTCCTTCAAACGGAAATGGACCCATGCCCAAAACTCCGTTTTCGCTTTGAAATTCTACATTTATATCATCTCTTACAAAGTTGGCGACCAAGGTGGGAATACCAATACCCAAGTTTACATAGTAGCCATCTTTGACTTCTTTTGCAATTCGCTTTGCGATTCCATTTTTATCTAACATAATGATTGATTTGAAAATGCTTTGATTTGAAGATTAGGTAATTATGATTTAGTATTGCTTCTTCCGAACGGTTAGCTGTTCAATTCGTTTTTCATAGTCCTTTCCTTGAAAAATACGCTGCACGAATATGCCGGGTATATGAATTTGATTTGGGTCCAGCTCACCAGCCGGCACAAGCTCTTCAACTTCCGCAACTGTAATCTTTGCAGCTCCACACATACATGGATTAAAATTTCGGGCCGTACCTTTAAAAATCAGATTACCCGCTTCATCTCCTTTCCATGCTTTTACGAAAGCAAAATCGGCATTGAACGCTTCTTCCAAAACATACATTTTTCCATTGAACTCCCTAGTTTCTTTTCCTTCCGCAACTTCTGTTCCGTATCCGGCAGGTGTATAAAAGGCCGGGAAACCACCTTGAGCAGCACGACATTTTTCAGCTAAAGTCCCTTGAGGGGTCAATTCTACCTCAAGCTCTCCGCTTAACATCTGACGTTCAAATTCTTCATTCTCTCCAACATAAGAGGATATCATTTTTTTAATTTGATGTTTGTGAAGTAAAAGTCCCAGTCCAAAATCATCTACACCCGCATTATTGGAAATACAAGTTATATCTTTGATGTTGGATTCCACTAACTCCGCAATGGCATTTTCTGGAATTCCGCATAGACCAAAACCACCTAACATAAAGGTCATTCCGTCTTTAATACCTTTCAAGGCTTCTTTTACATCAGTTACTTTCTTAGAGATCATATATTAAAAGAATTAAAGATTTCTGTTGCAGTCAAGTTACAATTTTAAAACGAAATTGCCCGTGACTTTCACTTAAAGTCACGGGCAATTTAACAAGCTTAAAAAGCTTATGATTCACTAAAAATTTAGGTCATCTATATCATCATCCAGATCACTATCATCCTTACTATTTTCAACCACCCTAGTGCAGTCTACATTAATGGACAGATTTGCAGGTTTATCAAACTCTTTATCGGATATACCTAAATCCTTATTCTCATAATTTTTTTTCATATATAATCCCCAGATAGGTAATGCCATTGATGCTCCCTGACCATAGGTTATAGATTCAAAATGAGTTGCTCTATCTTCACCGCCAACCCAAACTCCGGTTACCAAATTAGGAACCATACCCATAAACCAACCATCACTCTGGTTTTGCGTGGTTCCTGTTTTCCCGGCAATAGCGTTTTTAAATCCGTAAGGGTAACCCGTTATTACTTCTTTGTATTCGGTGGCATTTCTTTTATAGGTATGACGCAAACGTGTACCCGAACCCCCATGAGTAACACCTTCCATTAAGTTTACCATGGCATAGGCAACATCTTTGCTCAATACATCCTTTGTTTCAGGCACATATTCATAAAGGACCGTACCATTTTTATCTTCTATACGAGTCACCATGACCGGTTTAACATACACGCCTTGATTGGCAAATGTACCATAGGCTCCTACCATTTCGTAGACATTCGAATCCGGTGTGCCCAAGGCAATAGATGGTACTTCTAGCACTTCTCCTTTAATTCCTAGATTTTTCACGATAGAAACAACCGATCGTGGCCCAACCCTATCAATTAGTTGTGCGGTAACCGTGTTTACAGAATTAGCCAGAGCATCTTTAAGCGTATACATTTTGCCTGAATACTGCCCAACTGCATTTTTAGGACACCATGCCTCTATATTCCCATGTTTTCCGGCTTCGATACAATATTGAGTATCAGGTAAAGAATCACATGGTGATAATCTTAACTGATCAATAGCGGCAGCATAAACAAAAGGTTTAAACGTTGAGCCGGCTTGGCGTGAACCTTGAATAACATTGTCATATTGAAAATGCCTGTAATCTATTCCACCAACCCATGCTTTTACATGACCTGTCTGCGGTTCCATAGACATCATAGCCGCTCTCAAAAATGTTTTGTAATACCTAATAGAATCCATTGGAGTCATGATGGTGTCCCGCTCATGACCTTCACTGTTCCAATCAAAAACGGTCATGTCCCTTTTCTTACTGAACGATTCACGTATTACCTTTTCAGATTTACCTTCATCGGACATTTTTCGCCATCTGGAAGAATTCTTCATGGCGCGCTCCATAATTCTATTGATTTCAGATTTTTCCAAATCTAAAAATGGTGCTGTAGGATTTCTTTTTTTTGTATTCTGATGAAAGAATTCTGCTTGAAGATTTGCCATATGCTTACGTACGGCATCTTCCGCATTGGCCTGCATACGAGAGTCTACAGTTGTATAAATTTTAAGTCCATCTAAGTAAAGATTCCATTTGTCCCTAGCGCCTTCAAGAGCTGGTTTTGGATTTTTGGATATCCAGTCGTTCATGAATCCTTGCAAATACATTCTAAAATATGTTGCCAAACCTTCCTTATGGGATTCCGGATTAAAATTAATATCCATCCTTAATGCCTGCAAAGAATCCTTTTCGTGTTCTGTAATAAATTCATATTTGGCCATCTGCCCCAATACCGTATTTCTGCGGTTGGTCACTAATTCCGCTCTTCTAATGGGATTGAAGTAAGATGAGTTCTTAAGCATACCAACCAATACAGCAGACTCCTCGGTTTTTAGTTGTTGTGGTTCTTTACCAAAGTAAATTTTAGCTGCGGAGCGTATACCATCTGCGTTATTAAGAAAATCGTATTGGTTGAAATACATAGCAATAATTTCTTGCTTTGTATATTGCGTTTCCAATCGTGTAGCGAGCACCCATTCCATTGCTTTTTGTTTGATGGTCTCAAATTTATTTTTAGAACGCACCCCAACAAACAGTTGTCTTGCCAACTGTTGTGTAATAGTACTGGCTCCCCCGTTTTTTCCTAGTTTTGCTACTGCTCTTAGAACACCATAAGCGTCAATTCCGGAATGTTCGTAAAAACGCACATCTTCAGTTGCAATGAGGGCATTAACCAAATTCTGTGGGAGACTATCATAAGGCACTGGAGTACGGTTATCGTCTAAGTAGAATTTACCCAGTGTTTTTCCGTCCGATGAAATAATTTCGGTAGCCAAATTAGTCTGCGGATTCTCCAAATACTCATATTCGGGCATTTCACCTAAAAGACCCCAAGATGCAGATAAAAACAGCAATACAAATAATAGAATTCCTGAAACAAACAGGATCCAAAACCATTTGATGTATTTAAAATACCCATTGGTTTTTTTCTCTTTAACAACCTTGGCCATACGTTACTCGTTACTTTTTTCTATTTCAAAACCGACGTCTGTTACGCCCTGTAAATTTTCAACTCCGTTTACACTTCCATTTTTTCGCATGGCGTGCCAAATACGTAAATTATATACGCCCGAAGACGGAAAAACGATGTTTTCCTTATACCATAATTTGTTTTCTTTGATACTCCCGTACCCTTTTCCCAACCAAGTGCCATCTGGCAAAGCCATCTCATATTCCAGCGTATCTTTTACCGTTTCACCTGATGGATATTCCAATTCTGCAATCAAAAACAGGTTATTATACGGGAAAGTAGCGTCATTACGAACCGTGATAAATATATTATGGCGTTGGGTAGTATCTATTTCTGAGAATGAAAAGAGAATATTATCCGTCTTGTTCCACATTCCTCCTTTTGTAGCCTGAAATTCAGATTTCACTAAATTTTCGTTACATGAAAAACACAGGGCAATCACAGCAAAAACCAGCAAAAATCTAATCATTTTTTTGCTGCCTTTTGGGGTTATTGTTTCTCCTCTTTTTGTTTTTAGAGGTATTTGCATTCCCGCTCTTATTGCCCCTATTATTGTTGTTGTTCCTATTACCGTTGCCACTGTTAGTTTTCGCCTTGTTTCTTTTGCGGTTTCTATTTCTTGAAGATCGCTTAGGTCTATCAAACCGTGTAAGGCTATCCTGCCCCACAACATTCTCAAACACCTTTTCTTCCTTAACGAAATTATCTACCGTATATTCCTCTAGACTAGCAACTTTTTCTTTCTTTTTATTTTTTTCTAAAATTTCCTGAACCTGCTCCTTCGTAAGCGTATGCCAATTTGCGGGTTCATTTTTATATGAAAACCACAACAGACCTTTAAATATATCTGTCTTTTGACAGAAAGCGAGGCCTTTTTCGGTAAAGAGCTTAGTGTCCTGAGACGGAAAATCTTTCAATGCATCCAAGTACATATCCAACTCATAGTTCAAGCAACATTTTAGCTTACCACATTGGCCCGCTAGCTTTTGTGGATTCAATGAAAGTTGTTGATAACGTGCGGCAGATGTACTTACAGATCTAAAATCCGTTAACCAAGTAGAGCAACATAATTCTCGTCCACAAGACCCAATTCCTCCTAAACGCTGAGCTTCTTGCCGATAACCGATTTGGCGCATCTCGATGCGAATGCCAAAAGCCTTAGCCATATCCTTTATAAGCTGCCTAAAATCCACACGGTCCTCAGCCGTATAAAAAAACGTGGCTTTTGAACCATCACCCTGAAATTCCACATCCGAAATTTTCATTTGAAGCTTCAAAATAATAGCGATTTCTCTTGCACGCTTCTTGATTTCTTCCTCTCGGTCACGGCATTTTTGCCATTTATCAATATCGTTCTGCGATGCTTTTCTATGGATTTTTGGAAGGTTTTTATCTTTATAATCCACCTTCTTGCGCTTCATCTGCACTTTTACAAGTTCCCCAACAAGGGTAACCATACCTACGTCATGACCTGACTGTGCTTGTGTTGCCACAATATCACCTATTGAAATAGATAGATTTTCAGTATTTCTGAAGAATTCTTTTCTACTGTTCTTAAATCTAACTTCTACGCAGTCAAACGGCTTTTCACCGTTAGGAAGAGACATGTTTGAAAGCCAATCAAAGACGGTTAATTTATTACAACCATCGGTACCACAAGTTCCATTATTCTTGCAGCCAGAAGGTTGTCCGTCCTTACCGGTCGAACAACTACTACAGCCCATATTTTATATGTTGGTTTGACCTAAACGGGGGTTTTTGGCCAAATAGGGTTCTTACTAAATTTATATGTAAAGGTACTAATTTTTTAATGTGATAGAAAGTTATCTCAACTTACGCGGGTTCTTCGTTCCTTTGTGCCAAATTTGACTCTGTTCTAAAAGATTGATGCCGCATTAGATGGGAAAACAAAAAAAGCTAAGCAATACCGTTCTATATCTTATGAGTATTTCCGCGGGCCTTATTGTAGCTAACCTATACTACAACCAACCTTTGCTGCACATGATTTCCGTAAGTTTTGGGGTATCGGAATCTGCAGTTAGCAATGTTGCCCTTTCTACTCAATTAGGCTACGCATTTGGTTTACTCTTTGTAATTCCTTTGGGAGATATGATATCCAATCATAAAATATTAAAAATTGATTTTATCCTCATGCTTTTATCACTACTGGCAGCAGGGTTTTCAACTTCTTTATGGCTATTGGTTAGTGCTAGTTTCTTTATTGGCTGCACCTCAGCTTTGCCCCAATTATTCGTTCCCATGGCTGCCCAATTATCTAACCCGGAAAATAGGGGCCGTGCTATTGGAATAGTTATGAGTGGCCTACTGATCGGCATTCTTGCTAGTCGTGCTATTAGTGGTTTTGTTGGTGAACAATTTGGATGGCGCACTATGTATTTTGTGGCTACTGCTATGATGCTTGCTTTGTTTATTGTTCTAAATCTAAAATTGCCACAGATAAAACCAGCGTATAAGGGTAGTTATAATGATTTAATGAAATCATTGATTCATTTGTTCAGGACTGAGAAACCTCTGCGCCTAGCTGCGTTTAGAGGTGGTCTTTCATTTGCCGGCCTAAGTGTTTTCTGGACTACTTTGGTTTTTTTAATGCAGGATAATTTTGGATATGGAAGTAGCATTACCGGTATGTTTGGCCTCATTGGAGTCGTAGGTGCCCTTGCAGCTACAGTAGTTGGTAAATTAAGCGACCGCATGAGCAAAAATCGGATAATTATTGTTTCCACTTTTATTTTGATTCTTTCGTGGCTGGTCTTCTTGTTTTCCCATCACTCCATCATTGGTATTATAATTGGCGTCATTTTAGTAGACCTTGGACAACAATCCTTGCACATTGCCAATCAGAATATAATTTTCTCTAGAAATGAAAATGCCCGAAACCGCGTAAATACCGTTTACATGGTTATCTTTTTCCTCGGCGGTGCCCTCGGTACGGTCTTAGGAGCAATAGCATGGCAACACTACCAATGGATGGGCGTATCTATGCTAGGGCTGGCACTCTCTCTTGCAGCGCTAGTGGCCCATCTGGCCTATGGTAACAAAAATGAGTAAAAGCTAATTTTTAAACTTTAGCACTTCAGACCGTCCCTTTTTAAAGATTTTATTGCTTGCGCCTTTGCCTTTGCGTAATTTTTTCTGCTCCTCATACGGTAATTCATGAACCTCTTTGCACGAATCCGAACAGCAATCATTCATCTTTTTCGCACATTCTTCACATTGAATAAACAAGAGGTGACACGCTTCATTAGCACAGTTTACATGATTATCGCAAGGATTACCACATTGGTGGCAATTGGCAATAACGTCATCCGTTATACGCTCACTACGGCGGTGATCAAATACAAAATTTTTGCCCAGAAATTTATTTTCTAATTTTTTGTTTTCCACCTGGCGGGTATAATCAATAATACCACCCTCTAATTGATATACTTGTTTAAAGCCTTTATGCTTGTAATATGCACTGGCTTTTTCGCAGCGGATGCCTCCGGTGCAGTACATAACCAGTTTTTTATCCTCTTTGTGATCTGCTAAATCCTTTTCAATGATATCCAAAGAATCTCTAAACGTATCTACATCAGGAGTAATTGCATTCTTAAAATGGCCTATTTCGCTTTCATAATGGTTACGCATATCCACTAGGACCGTATCCGGATCTTCAATAAGCTCATTGAATTTTTCCGCTCCAACATGAATACCCTTATTCGTAACATCAAAAGTGGTATCGTTAAGGCCGTCTGCAACAATCTTCTTTCTCACCTTAACCTTTAATTTTAAGAAGGAAAGATTGTCTTGTTCAATAGCAACATTCAATCGTACATTCTCTAAAAAAGAAATGCTGTCCAAATGCGTTTTAAAAAGTTCAAAATTTTCCGCAGGAACAGATAATTGGGCATTTATACCTTCGTTGGCCACATAAATACGGCCAAGAACATCTAGTTCGTTCCAATTAATAAAAAGGTGGTTTCTGAAAAGTTCAGGATTGCCGATCTGTGCATATTTATAGAAAGAGATAGTCAAACGTTCTTGGCCGGCTTCTTCAATAAGAGCCGCTCTTTCCTTTGCACTTAAGTTATTGTACAGTTGCATGCTATACCAATGTTTTAAGTTTATAAAGAATTTTCTAAGCTTGCAAAGATAAGAAATATTGATAATTCTTTTCTAAAGGTAGAATTCCTATACATAGACTACCAAAAAAAGTGGAAGACAAAAAAGAGCCTTGGTAAATTACCGAGGCTCTTGTTGACCGTTCCGATTTTTCTTTTTCATAGCATCTTTAAAAAACACATAAAAAAGGAACTGGTCACTATTGCTCCCTATCACTAAAAAGAGAGCTTATTCGAGTTTGTTTCCGATAATAAAATCAGAACAATATTTTAAATAAGAAACACTACCTTTAAATGGGTTGCGCTAGGGAAACAATATTTAATAAACACTTCTCTCTTAGACGCATAAGAAAAGTAGGCCTTACATCCAAAACATTTATTTTCGAAAAAATTAACGTGTTGAGAATAAGTGAAAAAGTATTGCCTCATTTTAAGAAAATGAATCATAGAACTGGCATTATGATAAAAGAAATGGTAATTTAGCAACCCTTAAAAAAAAAGAAAATATGAGCTCGGAAAAAGATGCAAAACTCAAGGCCCTTAAGTTAACCTTGGATAAATTGGACAAGACTTACGGAAAAGGTGCCGTAATGAAAATGGGAGATAGTGTGGTTCAAGATGTTGAAGTCATTCCTTCCGGTTCATTAGGTCTTGATATCGCGTTGGGCGTTGGCGGCTACCCACGAGGTAGGGTCATTGAAATATACGGTCCAGAATCCTCTGGTAAGACCACCTTAACGCTACACGCTATGGCCGAAGCACAAAAAAACGGAGGTATTGCAGCATTTATTGATGCAGAGCATGCTTTTGACCGTTTTTATGCACAAAAGCTTGGTGTTGATATTGACAACCTAATTATTTCTCAACCTGATAATGGTGAACAAGCTTTGGAAATAGCCGATAACCTAATTCGTTCCGGTGCTATTGATATCGTTATAATTGACTCCGTTGCCGCATTGACTCCAAAAAGTGAGATTGAAGGGGAAATGGGTGATTCTAAAATGGGACTTCATGCAAGATTAATGTCTCAAGCGCTAAGAAAACTTACAGGATCCATTAGTAAAACCAATTGTACGGTTATATTTATTAACCAGTTACGTGAGAAAATAGGCGTTATGTTCGGCAATCCTGAGACTACCACAGGTGGTAATGCACTTAAATTTTACGCATCTGTAAGACTTGATATTCGTAGATCAACACAGATTAAAGATACAGATGGAAATGTTCAAGGAAACAAGACGAGAATAAAGGTGGTGAAAAACAAAGTAGCCCCACCATTTAGGACTACTGAGTTTGATATTATGTATGGTGAAGGAATCTCTAAAGTTGGTGAGATAATCGATCTTGGTGTAGAGTACGAAATTGTTAAGAAAAGTGGGTCATGGTTTAGCTATGGTGATACTAAATTGGGACAAGGTCGTGACGCGGTCAAGTCGTTATTATTGGATAACCCAGAACTGTTCGAAGAATTAGACGGAAAAATAAGAGCTGCCATCAAAGCCCTTAAGGAATAGTAAACACATATTTTTATACTATTACGCCGTTACTAAATGATAATAGACTGTCATTTAGTAACGGCGTTTTCTTTAACCATAGCTTTAGACTGCATCACGCAACCCTTGTACTAATTTTTCATCTATTAAGAAAATTGAAGTACAATGAGGAAAATATACTTTACGCTTTTTGGTTTGGCCTTTGCGCTGACCGTTGCATCTTGTAGTTTAGATGACGATCGTGTAAACTTTAAATACACAACGCTGAATATCACGAATGCCATGTTACCGGACACCTTTGAGCTAGGCCAGATTTATAACGTGGATGTTAATTTTCTTAGGCCCGATGACTGTACGCTTCTGGAGCAGTTTGATGTACAACGTTCGTTTACGGACAGCTCCCAGATTAGAACCGTATCCGCATTAGGTATAACCCTCGAAAAAGATAAATGTACCGCGGTAAACGATAGCTTACAAGACAATTTTCAATTTGAAGTTCTTTATACCAAACCTTATATTTTTAGATTCTATACGGGAGATAATACTGAAGGTGAGCCTGAATTTTTAGAAATAGAAGTGCCAGTAAAAGAATAATTACCTTTAACCTAAACCAGTAAGAGTTTCTAAAAATTTGTTCCGAACGTGTACAATATACGTTCTATAAAAACACCATACCACTTTGGGTCTAGAAGAACTCATAAATAACTGTAAAGACGGCAACAGAAAGGCGCAAGAACAATTGTACCGGGATTATTCCCGCACCTTGTTTGGCATCTGCCTAAAGTATTCGCGCAACCGTACGGAGGCCGAAGATAATTTGCACGACAGTTTTATGGTTATTTACGAAAAAATAGGACAGTTTAAATTTAAAGGGTCGTTTGAGGGATGGTTAAAACGTATAACCGTTAATACGGTGCTCCAAAAATATCGTAAAGAAGAACACCTAAGTTTAGTGACAGAAAATACTGAAGAGGCGGAACAGGAAGTAGTTGGGGATTTTGAGAATATAAGCCTAGAAACTTTACTGAAACAAATACAAGAGCTACCGGACAAATATAGATTAACATTCAACCTATATGTTCTTGATGGGTATACCCACAAAGAAATAAGTGAGCTTTTAGGAACAACGCAGGGGACATCAAAAAGTAACCTTGCGCGGGCCCGAAAACTTTTAAGAGAAAAAATAGAGATTACAAAGAATAAAGCCATCATTGGTCTACTCATCTTCCTTTTACTGGGATTTTGCGTTTAACCCTTGAAAAAAGTACATCAAAAAAACAAAATACCAAGTACCTAAGCATTGAAGAATGAGTAAGAAAAATATAGATAATTTGTTCCAAGAAAAGTTTCGCGACTTTGAGGAGGTTCCCGATGAAAAAGTCTGGAATGCCATTGCCGCTTCTTTGGACAAAAAGAAAAAGAAAAGGGTTTTCCCTATCTGGTGGACATTAGGTGGGGCAGCCGCAGCTGCCATTATTGTCCTCATCATGTTTTACCCTTTTACGCAAAATACATCAACTTCTAACATAATAACGGATGTAGAAAAAGTTGATGGTGGCCCTGAGAGTAAGGGAAAAAATACCAATGAGTTTATTTTAAACAATGACGAGCAAGTGGTTGCAGGCGAATCCAATCTAAAGCCTATTAAAAAAGGAGCTTCCGAGATTTTTGTGGATAAAAAATCAAACTCAAATACAGAAACTAAAAAACTAAACGAAAGGTTAGAGGCATCCAGAAAAGACAATGGCCACACTAATGGTCTTAAGCCCGATTTAGACACTCAACTTGTTCAAACTAGAAAAAAAGAAGATGCGGTACACACCCAAACCTATTCCAGAGCATCTAACAAAATCAAGAGCACTTCTATTAATCAAATAGATTCAGAAATTGCTTCGAGATCAAATACCTCTGACTCAAATAATGACAATTTATCTTCCAAAAGTGCGCCGCTTCTTACCACAAGTATTGCTAAACATGGTAATGAATCTAATATCAAAAATTCTAATGTTGATGAAGGAATAAATGAAAATTCGATATCCAAAACAGAGGTAGCTGAAAACCTAATAATTCCTGAAGAAGAGCAAAAGGAAGCGCAAGAAACCGAAAAGAAATCCATTTTTGATGAGATTAAAGCCGAAGAAAAGATTGTTGATGTAGAAAAAAGTGGAAGGTGGTCCGCAGGACCCACTATTGCTCCGGTGTATTACAACGGATTAGGTGAAGGATCCCCAATAAATTCCATCTTCAACGAAAATTCAAAATCGGGTAACACCAATCTTAGCTATGGCCTGAGCGTTGCTTACGCTATCAATAACAAACTGAGTATAAGGTCCGGAGTGAACAAAGTAGATTACGGTTATGACACCAATGGCGTTGGTTTCTCATCTACACTACAAGAAGCTTCAACAGAAAAATTAACAAATATAGATTATGCGGGCACGGCTAAAAACATAGTGGTTACAGGCCAAAACAGCAATTTTAATAGCTTATCAACCTCATCTGATGCCATGTTCGCTTTTGAGGTTTCTAATAATTCTAGTTCTCCGGAACGCAACGGTACCATGGCTCAGCAATTTGGGTACTTAGAAGTTCCTTTAGAGCTAGATTATGCTTTGATAGACGGTAAATTTGGGGTGAACATCCTTGGAGGAATAAGTTCATTATTCTTAATAGACAATTCCGTGACCCTCACTTCCGGAGAACTTATTACGGAAATAGGCGAAGCCAATAATGTAAATTCCGTTAACTTTAGTACAAATATCGGTTTTGGGGTAAACTACAAATTTACCCCAAAGATACGTTTTAATGTGGAACCCGTTTTTAAATATCAACTGAATACATTTTCGGATGTATCCGGAGATTTTAGACCGTTTTCCATTGGAGTGTATAGTGGCCTTAATTTTAAATTCTAAGCTTCTTTTTACGCGTTCAAAATGTAATGATTTAGTTATTACCCTTATTTATGCATAGGTTTATTGTCCAATAATTTTTTAAATTAAGACTGTAGGTTGATTGATTTAAGCTGATGAAACAGAAACTTCAGATTTTTAAGGCAGTAGCATTTCACTCTAGTTTCACAAAAGCGGCAGAGCAACTTTTTATATCACAGCCGGCCGTATCCAAAGCCATCCGTAACATTGAAGACGAGTACAAAACCACTTTTTTTCTCAGAAAACGGAATTCTATTGAGCTTACGGAAGACGGCAAGGCCTTTCTAGTCTATGCCAATAGAATTCTAGAAATACATTCCGAAATAGAAAATCAGTTTCTGCATCAGAAAGAACTTATTCCTGATTCAATACAATTTGGGGCGAGTACGACTTTAGTCAATCATATTGTTCCCAAGATAATTGCCAAATTCAGAACCCAGCATCCGCATACTAATTTTGATATTAAAAGCGGAAATTCAGAAGAAATAGAAGAATCCATTCTTAACCAACAATTAAATTTTGGTATTACCGAAGGCAGCAATACTAACCGCAAACTACACTATAAAAAATTTATAAAAGACGAGATTGTACTGGTTACCAGCGTCAAAAATTCGGCTTTCAAACAAAATACGATATCCACTAAAACCCTTGAAAAGCTTCCAATGATAGAAAGGGAAATGGGCTCGGGAACTAAAGAAATCATCTATGAGTTGCTAAAAAAACATCAGATTAAAAAACTGAACAATATTGTTACCCTAAACAGTACCGAAGCCATTAAACACTACCTCTACCACTCGGATACTTTTGCTCTGCTGTCCATACATGCTATAAACGAGGACCTTATTGCCAACAAGTTAAAAATTGTGGACATTAAGAACATAACTATTGAACGTTGGTTCTACTTTGTATCCAGAACAGGCTACCAATCTAATGTAATGGACTATTTTGAAAAATTTGCTCAAAACAACTATAACTTTTAGTTATTTCATATAGTATATTAAATTGCTTAAAAGTAATTTAACGCATCTATTTTTGTATTAATAAATGATGTTGATATGAAAGATAGAATGGCAAAAGCTCTGTTTATAGGACTAGCATTATTAGTGGTTAGCGGAGTGGTGAATAGTCCCACAGCACTTCTTCTCGGCTTTGGTTTTACCTTATTTTTAAATAATCCCTTTAAGGCGTATTGCCATAAAGCCATTCACTCCTTTCTTAAAATATCTGTAGTAGGTCTTGGTTTTGGAATGTTTATAAATGAAACTTTGGAGACCAGTAAAGAAGGTTTTACCCTAACTTTTTTATCTATTATTTTGACGGTAAGCTTAGGCTTTCTCCTCACAAGACTTCTAAAATTAGACACCAAATTAGGGCATTTGATTACCTCTGGAACTTCAGTTTGTGGTGGTAGTGCCATTGCGGCAATTTCTCCCGTAATCAACGCCAAGAGCAAAAGTATTAGTATTGCTCTGGGGGTAGTATTCTTATTGAACTCTGTTGCTTTATTCGTTTTCCCTGCTATTGGACACTATTTAAACTTAACTCAACATCAATTTGGTCTCTGGTGTGCGGTGGCCATTCATGATACTAGTTCGGTAGTTGGTGCAGCAATGGGGTACGGTGATGAAGCCCTGAGGATTGCCACAACGGTAAAATTATCTCGTATGCTATGGATTATACCGCTGTCAATTCTCTCTATGTTCATTTTTAGAACCAAAGGAGAAAAGGTAAAGTGGCCCTACTTCATTCTTCTTTTTATTGGTGCCATACTCGTAAACAGTTACCACCTTGTACCAGCGCCGGCAACGAGTTTTATAGTCACCGGTTCTAAACACCTGTTGATTCTCACATTATTTCTTGTAGGTTCTACAATTTCTATCGGAGATTTAAAAAAAACCGGCGTAAAGCCTTTAACATTGGCAGTATTACTTTGGGTATTTATATCTATACTTTCATTGGCATATATTCTGTACTAACTCTCTTTAAGTTCTTTTAAGATAATTGTTCTCACGTTTTCCCTTAAATTCGCTTTATCGGATTCAGACAGACTTTTTGTCTTAAAAAACTTGTGCACTTTAGCACGAACTCTACCAGGACCTCCGCTAAAAAAAGAAAAAGAGAATCGTTTTTTATTATCATAAAATGTCATTGGAACAATCGGTATTTTATGGGCAATGGCCATTCTAAAGGCTCCGTCCTTAAAATTATCTAAAAGAATACTCTCATCATCCGGCACACCGCCTTCTGGGAAAATACAGATGCTGAGCCCTTGGCTTAATCGTTTTTGAGCTCGTCTGTAAACAGCCGTTCTGCTTTTAGCGTCGCCACGGTCTACCATAATACACACCCGTTTGAAGAAAAATCCAAAAAGCGGTATCTTCTGCAATTCCTTTTTACCCACAAATACAAAAGGATTTTTGCTGATATAAAGCATAAGCATTATGTCTAACATGCTGGTATGGTTTGCAACGAGCATATAACTCTTTCCCATTGTTATTTTCTGCTCCCAAGATATTTTTGGCGGACACCCCATTCCATACAAAATAGGCATGGCCCAAAGGTTTCTAGCCATCCAGAAAAATTGTGGATACCATTTCTCGGACAAAGTACTTAAAAGTAAAAACGGAAAAAACAATAGGATAGGCAAAGCAACCAGAATATAGAACCAAATGCGGTACAAGGTGTAACCTATTTTTTTAAGTGGTTTGGGCATAAAATCAAAAGTAACAATTTTATGAGGTATAATCCATTTCTTTTATCTTTGGGCTTCTTTGAAAATAAGCAAATGGCAAGAATTTTAACAGGAATACAAAGTACCGGCACTCCACACCTAGGAAACATCCTAGGAGCAATAATGCCCGCAATAGAAATGGCGCAAAACCCCAAGAACGAATCTTTTTTGTTCATTGCGGATATGCATTCGCTAACCCAGATTAAAAATGCCGAGGAACTGCGCCGAAACACCTATGCCATTGCTTCAACTTGGCTGGCATTTGGCTTAGATATTGAAAAAACCGTTTTTTACCGTCAAAGCGATGTACCACAGACTACAGAACTTTCTTGGTACCTAAGCTGTTTCTTTCCTTTTCAGAGATTGACTTTAGCGCACTCTTTTAAAGATAAAGCAGACCGTTTAGAAGATGTAAATGCAGGCCTTTTTACCTACCCCATGTTAATGGCCGCGGATATTCTTTTATATGATGCCAATATCGTTCCCGTGGGTAAAGATCAAATGCAGCATCTTGAAATTACGCGTGATGTAGCTTCTCGTTTTCATGCGCAATTAGGAGAAACTTTTGTTATGCCAGAAGGAAAGGTGCAAGAGAGTACCATGTATATACCTGGAACAGACGGTGAGAAAATGAGTAAGAGTAGGGGCAACCTGATCAACCTTTTTCAGACGGATAAAAAACTCCGAAAACAAATTATGGGTATACAGACGGACAGTACGCCTATGGAAGAACCGAAAGACCCAACTAACGATAATGTTTTTGCCCTCTATAAAATTCTAGCTACGCAAGAACAAATTGAAGAAATGAGTGCCAACTACCTTGCAGGAAACTATGGTTATGGTCATGCCAAACAAGCCCTTTACGAAGTTATTGTAGATAAGTTTGGTGATGCTAGAGAGAAATATGATTACTATATGAACAACACCCATGAAGTGGAAGAAGCTTTGGCAATTGGTGCTGAAAAAGCACGTAAAGTTGCGAACGGTGTGCTCCACCGAGTACGAGAAAAGCTAGGATATTAGAATTTAACAAAACCGACCCTATGGTCGGTTTTGTTTTTTATTTCAAGCGGTTAAGTAAAAATAAGAACCGATTTTCGGTTGTATTTCGTCGATAAGGACCCTTTTTATCTACCTCTAAATGTAAAGCAACTATTTTACAGACTGAGCGGTCGGTTGTTTACATACTAAAATATCGGTTATTGCTAAATTGATTCAAACAACTTTCCGGGCAATGGGCGTATGACTCCTTTCATTTCCATATTCAAAAGGGTAGATGAAACCTTAAAGATAGGAAGCTTACATTCTAAGGCAATACTATCCAATAATTGCTTTCCGTTTTGCTGTAAGTAATCATAAATGGATTGCTCCGCCGGTTCCAGTTCAACAAAGAGTTGTTTTTGAATTATTGGCGTTTCCTTTTTATTTATATCCCATCCTAATAAATATATCAAATCTGCAGCCGAAGTTAACATGTGCGCTTTTTGTTGTTTGATTAAATTATTACAACCTGAGCTATATTTATCTCCTGCTCTACCAGGTACGGCAAAGACATCTCTATTATAGCTATTGGCAATATCCGCCGTTACCAAACTACCTCCTTTTTCGGCAGATTCTATGACCACCGTAGCTTCGCTCATACCCGCAATAATCCGATTTCGTTTTAAAAAATTCTCTCTATCCGGGTTACTCGAACTTCTAAACTCCGTATAGAAACCACCATTCTTTTCTACATCTTGAAGATACTTACTATGTACTTTTGGATAAATTTGATTAAGCCCATGTGCTAAACATCCTATTGTTTGCAGACCATGCTTTACTGCTGCTTTTTGAGCTGTAATATCAACACCATATGCAAAACCACTAACAATTATTGGATTTAAAGGTGCAATGTCTTCTATGAATTTTTCGCAGAAGGCCGTGCCATAGCTTGTTATTTTACGTGTGCCAACAATACTGATCAACTTTCGCCCTTCGAGGTTGATATTGCCTCTTTTGTAAAGTAAAACAGGACTATCTATACAATGTCTTAGATATGAAGGATAATCAGCATCCATAAAATATGAAAACCCGATATCATTTCGCTTAATGTATTCAAACTCATCAATGGCGGATTCCTTATGTTCTCCATCATAAAGACCTTTTAGCGCATGGGTGCCAATGCCATCTATTTTTAAGAGGTTCTGTCGTTTTTCTTCAAAAACAGCTTGTGCACTTCCGCAGTGGGCAATTAGTTTTTTGACTGTTACGTCACCAATTTTTGGAGCACCTTGAAGTCGTAAAACCGCAAGCAATTCATCTGTAGTCATTTATAAATCCGTCAAAGTTATCCACAAAATACACATTTTATAATGTTAATAAAAAGTTATGCGGACTCTGGTGTCACCCTTTAATTTTCTCCATATTTGCGTACTATGGGACTAGAACGCTATATTTCCGAGTTAATGTATCGCTACAACTGTGTGGTTGTACCAGGTTTTGGAGCTTTTTTAACAGAGCAGAAATCTGCTGTTATACATGAGAGCACCAATACTTTTTACCCACCGGTTAAGACCGTTTCGTTCAACCAACAACTGTTGTCAAACGACGGACTTTTGGTTTCTTACGCTGCTGAGGCAGAAAATATGTCTTTTGAGGAAATGCTAAAGGAGGTAAGCGAAATCGTTACTGAATGGAAAGCAAACCTTAAAAAAGGCAACCAATTACAATTGGCCGATATTGGTACACTTTGGTATAGTTCAGAAGATAAAATTCAGTTTCAACCATCTGGTAATGTGAATTACTTAACGTCTTCTTTTGGAATGTCTTCTTTTGTATCGGCTCCCGTAACTCGCGAGGTCTTAAAAGAGGAAGTAGTACAATTAGAAGAAAAAACCCCATTTGCCTTCACCCCGGAAAAACGTGAAACACTTACAATACGACCTTATTTAAAGTACGCTGCAGTTGCACTTATTGCTTTAACAATAGGTGTTACCGGATATCAATTTTATAAATCTAACGAGAATACCCAACAGTTAGCTCGCCAAGATGCGGAACAGCAAGTTTCAAAACGTATTCAAGAGGCTACATTTTTTGATGCACAGCCGTTAGAGTTGCCTACCATTACACTAAATACTTCTAAAAAAGCTATTACGAGTATTGCAGAAGCACGCATGCATCATATTATTGCAGGTGCCTTTAGATACCGTACCAATGCCGATAAGAAGATAGAACAGTTGAAACTTAAAGGTTATAACCCTTCTTATATTGGCACGAATCCTTTTGGCCTGTATTTGGTTGCTTATGACAGTTTTACTGATTCTAACAAGGCTCTTGAAGCATTACGTGACATTAAGCGTACGCAAAAAGATGCTTGGTTAAAGTCAGGCCACTAGTACCTCACAATTTTACGCCTTCACGCGAAAGAAACTAACTTTCAAATTTTTAATTCCTCCTTTTGTCACTGGCAAAAGGTTCTACGATGATGCTCGTTAAAAAAGGTATCTTTGCAAAAAAATTGATTTATGCACGCTAATTATCCCCGTGATTCTAGAACCGTACTAACCGATATGGTACTCCCAAGTGAGACCAACCCCCTTAATAATCTATTTGGTGGTGAACTATTGGCCCGGATGGATCGTGCCGCCAGTATTGCCGCACGACGTCATAGCAGACGTATTACAGTTACAGCATCAGTAAACCACGTAGCTTTTAATCAATCCGTACCCGTAGGAAGTGTACTTACCGTTGAGGCAGCGGTTTCACGCGCGTTTAAAACCTCTATGGAAGTTTATATTGATGTGTGGATGGAAGACCGTTTTACAGGTGAAAAATCTAAAGCGAACGAAGCTATATATACGTTTGTAGCGGTTGATGATACCGGAAGACCTACCGTTGTTCCTCCTTTACAACCCGAAACAGAACTTGAACAAGAACGTTTTGAAGGTGCTTTACGTAGAAAACAATTAAGTCTTGTCTTGGCGGGAAAAATGAAACCACACGACGCAACAGAACTAAAAGCACTGTTTACGGAGTAACATTCGATTAAAAATCAAAGTTATCAGGATCAGGTCCAATGCGCTCTCCTTTGTCAAGGCTGTCTAGATAAGATATATCCTCTTTTGAAAGTTCAAAGTCGAAAATATCGGCATTTGACTTGATCCTATTTTCATGAACCGATTTTGGTATGGCAACAATACCTTTCTGCAAGTTGTAACGTAAAACAATCTGCGCAATAGACTTTTTGTATTTTTCCGTTAACTCTCTGAAAATATCATTTTTTAGGCTAAATAGTTTTCCTTGCATAAAAGGAGACCAAGATTCATACTGAATACCTTTAACATTACAAAAATCAATTAAATCCTGCTGTACTAAATAAGGGTGAAACTCCATTTGGTTGACCATGGGAATAATTTCTGCATACTCCAATAAGTCTTCCAAGTGATGCTGTAAAAAGTTGCTTACTCCAATAGCCCTAATACGCTTTTCACGATATAATTTTTCCATAGCACGCCATGTATCCTTGTATTTTCCAACAACAGGCCAATGTATTAAGTATAAATCCAGGTATTCAACCCCTAAGCGTTCTAAAGTCTCTTCAAACGCTTGTAATGTACTTTCATAACCCTGATCCGCATTCCAAAGTTTTGAAACTAAAAACACATCCTTTCTTGCTACATTACTTTCCCGAATACCCTTACCTACTCCTTCTTCGTTCTTATAAGCTGAGGCCGTATCAATATGTCTATACCCTAAATTAAGTGCATTTTTTACTGCGTCAACTACCTCCTGTTCGTTATCCGCTTGATATGTACCCAAGCCTAGGTAGGGCATCTCTACTTTATTACTAAGCTTAAAAGTACCCTGTAAATCCGTTATTTTCTTCATAATAATCTTATAATTGGTACACCCACTCTTCAGGGTTCAACTTTGAAGTGTTCTGGTGTAAGTAAAACTTCAATTTAGTCTGTCCATTAGACCGGTTGGTATAAATTTCACCAAGTTCTGTCTTTGCTTCAACTTGATCCCCTTTTTTAACATATAAAACTGCCAGGTTATAGTAGGTGCTTATAAAATTGCCATGTTTTAATTGAACGGCTTTATTACCCCCGGGAATAGATAGAATCGCAATAACTTCACCTCTAAAAATAGCGCGCGCTTTAGCGCCTTGGTCCGTAGTGATGACCACACCGTTGCTCTGGTGCTTTATACCCGGATATATGGCATCTGCATAAACACCAAAACCTTGACTTTTAAAACCTTTTTCCACAGGCCAAATTAATCTGCCTTTGTTAGCGGTAAAACTATTGGCTACAATTGCAGCCTCGGGCGTTAGTAAAAATTTACTAGGATCATTGCTCTTCTTACCTGCATCCTTATTGGCTGCGGCAATGGCCTCACGAATCAATCGCTCAATCTGACGATCAATTTCCTTGGCCTGGTTTTGCTTATCCCTGATCTGTGCCGCAAATTTAGTTTCACTCTTACGAATAGTTCCTAAAAGAGCCTGATGGTCCTCTTTTTCTTGAGTCATGGCTTTTTTGGCTTTCAGGTTTTCCGCCACTAGTCGGTCTTTCTCTTTTTGTTGAGCACTAAGGCCTATATTAAGTTTGCTGAGCTCTTCGGTTTTAACCACAATTGTCTCTCCTTGTTTTCGTCTAAACTCAGTGTATTGTTTAATATATTGGATACGTTTGAAAGCTTGGTAGAAATCATCGGATGACAGCAGGAACATTAGCTTACTCTGCTGAATTTTGCTTTGATAGCCCTTTTGGATCATCATAGCATAATCATCCTTAAGCTCATCCAATTCCTTCCTTAAACCGGAAATGACCTTTATGTTGGCATTTATTTTTCTATTGAGAAGATTGGATTGTCTATTGGTAATATTGATGAGCTCTTGACGAACCTTAATTTTGTTATCCAAGGCTTCCATTTGGTCAATTACATTTCCTTTCTTTTTTTTCTGATCAAAAAGAAGGTAATTAATCTGCTCAATTTCTTGTTGTAATTTTTCACGCTTCGCCTCCAACGCTTCCTGCTCTTCGTTTTGGCCAAATAGAGAGCCCGTTCCAAATAAACAGAGTAAAAGAAAAACAAAGATATAATGCTTGTTATCGTGCATCTCCCTTTAGTGTAATTTCTTTAAAACCTTTCGGTATTTTATACGGAAAGTTCATGGGTTGGTCAAATTCTATATTCTTGTATTCAATATCTACCGTATTCCTATCATCGCCCTCAATAGCAGCAACGGCAATACGTTGTGGCAGTATATACTTTCCTATTTTCTGGTAATCCGTATAGTTTACCTGCAGTAATCTTTTCTTTAAAGGCTGAGAAAGTTGTTGCGAAGCCATCTTGAAATTCTTGGGCTCTATTTGAAACATCACCTTAAACAGCTCCATCGCTTTTTTAGGTTTTAATTGATAATCTCCATTAACTACCGATGCATCATATTTTGCGTCTCTCAAATTAAAAAGTGCCTGACCCATTAAAAGGTTTTGAACTTGCTCAAAATCCAATTCTGTTCCTAAGAACTTACTTAAATAGGCAAAATCCCCATCAAAATATTCATTCTGAAGTTTGTTATAAAAAGTAACTCTACCTGGAGTGATGTAGGCTTTTACCATGCCCAACGGAGCACTCATCCAAATGGCTTTGTCCTTTTCCATACGTAAGCTTACGGAAACTCCCTGAGATGATTCTCCATCAGAGTAATCGATTCGCATTTTACCGCTTAATGTATTAAAATTGGTGGTATTTGCATAATGGCTTTTAACAATGGCCTTTGCCGTAAGATTACCATCCACTTTTCCATCGGCCAATACTTTGTTGGATTTACAAGAAATAAAAAAAGAAATTGAGACCAGCACCATAAAGCGCAAGGCAATTCGTAAGGGTAACGCCATAATCTATGTAAAATTTAAAACCCAGGTTTTATCTTACGAAGATACATATTTGCCTTGACTGAATTGTTAATGGAATTATAAGCATCTGCTAGCTCTTGATAAAATTTGTTTGCCAATGCAATATCACCAACCAAATAATCCAAACCTGCTTCCAACGATTCAATAGCATCACGAGGTTTGGACTTTTTATTGAATGCATAACCCTGAGCATAATAAAAGTACGGCTGAGAGGGATAATTTTCCAAAGCTTCCTCTGCAACTTGATCTAAAGCCAAGTAGTTGTTAGTCCTTAGCATACCTTGAATACGTGCCTTGTACTGCCCAAAAGAACCCGATTCAGAACTATTATTGTTTGTAGCAGAGAACGAACTTCTAGTAATTGTAGCTTCTTGTGCTTCAATTAAATCATCTATTTTAACAGATAGTATTTGTGTAAAATTAGACTTTGGGGTTTCCGTCAAAATAGCCTTTGCAGCTTTGGCTCTTCCTTTTCTATAATAGACCAAGGCCAAATTCTCTTTGAATTTAGCATTATTAAAAGGTAATTTTGCCCTATAGCCTTCAATGGATTTCTGTTGTTTTTGCAAAATATCTACATAGGTATTGGTATACCAGAGATTATCCGGTTCCGCCAACAACGCCGTAAGCGCATGTTCTTCAGCAACCGGATATTGTTTTTCTTTGAGGTACAATTGCGCAAGTTCATGATCTACCACGTAGTTTTCTGCATCTAACTGTTTACAGGCCAACATGAGGTTAATGGCTCGATCATAATTCTCTATACCTTTTTGCTTTAAGGCCTCAAAAAATTTCTCTTGAAAATCATCTGAATAGTCCTCTAAAAAAACCTCTGCACTTTGATTTTCTCTTATTTGGGGTGATTCTTGAGCATAAGTGGAGGCAGAGATAAATAAATATCCCCAAAAAAAAGTCAGTAATATTGAACTTATTTTCATACTCACCTATGCTTTTCCTTTTTTTTAACCCGTAGTTATTTTACGCCCGTACTCCCAAAACCCCCTTCTCCTCTTACGGTCTCAGATAACTCCTCCACTTCCATCCATTCTGCACGTTCATGTTTGGCAATTACCAATTGAGCAATACGCTCCCCATTTTCTATAGCGAAACTTTCATTGGATAGGTTAACTAATATCACCCCAATTTCCCCACGATAATCAGCATCTACAGTACCGGGCGCATTAAGAACCGTGATTCCTTTTTTAGCTGCCAGACCACTTCTTGGTCTTACTTGTGCTTCAAACCCCACAGGAAGCTCAATAAACAAGCCTGTTTTGATAATGGCCCGTTCCAGTGGTTGTAACGTTACCGTTTCCGTTATATTGGCCCTAAGATCCATTCCTGCTGAAGCTCCCGTTTCATAATGCGGTAGAATATGTTGCGATTTGTTGATGATTTTTATTTGCATGTTATTTATTTGAAAGTGAATTCTCTAATTAGTTGTTTTTTAGATGAGACCATACGGTTGTTTTCCTGAAGACCGACTTAACTTTTACGTTTCAAGAAAATCTCTTTCAGCTTATCATTTTCTAACTTGTAAACTAACCCCAGGAATAACAAAAGTAAGATACTACCTATAATTAAATTCCTATCGAAAACATAAAACGAAAGAGCGGAGAACAGAATTGAAAAACCTAGGTAGAACAAAATTTTTCTAAAATTATACGGAACAGGATAACGAGATTTTCCTAAATAATACGAAAGCACCATCATACTACCATACGCCATTACCGTTGCAATAGCACTTGCCATATATCCTATATGAGGAATAAAGAAATAATTTATACCGATGGTTATAAATGCTCCGAATACCGATATAAAAGCTCCATAGCGCGTTTTATCAGTCACCTTATACCATACCGAAAGGTTATGGTAGATCCCTAAAAAGAAACTTGCCAGTAGAATTATCGGCACTACGGACATGGCTTCCCAATACGCAGGATTTTTAACAAATAAAATTTTTAAAACATCAGCGAAAACAACGACTCCCAATAAAATAACACTCCCTAGAACCACAAAATAATTGGTTATCTGCGCATAGGCCTTTTGCGGATTCTCCGTACCGGCATGGCTAAAAAAGAATGGTTCAATACCCATACGGAACGCCGTGGAAAACAAAGTCATAAAAAGTGCCAGTTTTACGCAGGCGTTGTACATACCCACTTCCTTATTGGCTATATCCTCTGGCAAAAGAGCCTCTAACATAACTCTATCAAAAACCTCATTTATGGTAAATGCCACTCCTGCAACTAATACGGGAATCGCATATTTCATCATTTGCTCCCAAAGCTTCTTATCAAAAGTATAGCGACTGATCAAATAAGGCTTCAACATCAACAAGAGCGTTACGCCGCTCGCCGCAAGGTTGGCTATGATAATGTATGAAATTTGAAAATTAGGCTTGTATAGCGAAGCAAATAGCCCATCAGGGTTGTCCGCTGCCAAACTTGGCAATACCAAAAGGAAAAATATATTTAATCCAAAATTGATTATCACATTCAAAATCTTGACCACCGCATACTTAAGCGGTCTTTCATTGGCACGTAACCATGCAAATGGTATAATGACAAGGGCATCTAACGAAAGAATGAAAATGACGTATTTAATATACTTTGGGTCAATGTTCAGAAGGCTTGCCATTCCATCCTGAAATAATAATGAGAACACCATAAAAACCATAGTAGACCCCAAAATGGACATCAAGGAAGTAGATATTACAGTTTCCTTGTTTTCTGACTTACTATAAAATCTAAAAAATGCAGTTTCCATACCATAGGCTAAGACCACATTGAACATAGCAAAATAGGCAAATATAACTGCCAACTCGCCATAAATTTCTGGAGGCATAGCATCTGTATGCACCCTCACCAAGAAGAAAGAAATCATTCTAGGCAATACAGTGGCAAGACCGTAGATAGCCGTTTGTTTGAACAATTTTTTAAGCGGATTCAATAGCGAAGTATTTAAATCCAAAAGTACCTATTTAAAGGGATGTAGCAAAGGGAAGTTGAACCCCTACGCTTTTCTTTTTTCTAGCGGCTATTTTTTGCGTCCAAATCAGAATACGAAATAGGAAGGTTCTTTTGAATACCATTGATTTGGTAATATCTGACTTTTTCCTTTTGCATATAACTTATGACCGCTTGGGTTTCGGTCAGCTCAAAAGGAAACTCTTCTGTGCTTTTCACCAAATTACCAAACTCCGCAACCGCTATGATGCCTTTGTCCGTTAGTTCAATAGAAATAGGAGCCATTTTTCCATTGTAATATACATTCTGTAAATCGGCATTAGCATTCTCCAAACTTAGCACGGAAACCACTAACTCGAAGCCTTCAGCCACAGATGGCGCATCTATGGACCATTTTTGCGCATAAGCTTCGCCTAAACTAAAAGGCGCCACAGTTTCCAGTCTCTTTGTAGATCCACAAGCCGTAAAAATGAATAAACTTAACCCTAAACTGGAGATATATTTTTTCATGATAGTTATCTTTTCGTATTCTGCAGTACATACGCAAAAAGTGGAAAATGGGACTACTCTATAAAAAAGAAACCCCACATTTCTGTGGGGTTTCTTTGTATTGTAATTCTGCTTTGCTGAGCTGTTAACTTAGTCAATTAGTTACAAGAGGTTTTATAATATTTAAGAAGCTCTTCAACTTCAGAAATTTTTGAAAACTCTAACTTTTTAATCTCGATAGGCAAATCAGAGCAAGCAGATAGATATTTTAACAATTTTTCTGCTCTTTTTGTTTGTAGTTTTCCTTTGAAAAAATATCCTTTTTCCTCTTTCTTTAATTTTATTCCCAATTCATCATACTTTGGGTTTCTTAAGATTTTGGCTGTTTCATCTTCACTTAAAATCTCATAAAACCCAGAATAATTAAATGATAAATTCCCCGAGGTTCCAATTACATCTAAGGCATCATCAGGCGAAATTTTTATTCCCTCATACTTCGTCTCAGAACCGTCTTCATTGTAGATAACCACTACTTCCTGATTTTTAGAGTTGAATTTCTTTGAACGCGTTTTGCCTTTTTCATTTAAGTAACGTACTACTACTTCTTTACCATACTTCGTTTCACCACCATCAATATTGACTATATTGCCCCCTTGTGAAGAAGCATTCGGATTTTCAAATTTTTCAAACTCTATGGTTAAAGTCCCCTCCCATTTTTTTCCGTCTTTATCAATAACATAACCCTTATTGTTATAAATATTTGAGGAATTAGCTTTGTCTTCTTCGTATTTATCTGCTGCTATCTCTCTCTGATTATTCAAAGAGCCCTGAATACTATATTCTAAGGCATCATCATATCCTGCGATTATAATAAATAGTAGCGCTTCTTCAAAAAATTCCTTTTCATTGCCGTCAGGTCTGAACGTTTTTGAATTGAATTCATATTGCTTTTTATCAAAAGTAGTTACCTTATAGTTACTTGCATCTACCCCTTCGAATTTCGCAATTACTTTATCGTTCACATCGGCCAATGCCATTAAATTGCGTATGCCCCCTGTTGCCTGAATTGGCTTTCCATTCGTGGTGAAATATCCAGCGTTACTGCCATCATTACTCATACTTATTTTTCCTGCTTCATTCACCCTAAATTGTGCTAACCTAGCCTCAACATTTTTGACTCTCTCCATTCTTTCAGCCTGAATAGTGTTATACTCTTCTAGAAAACCATCTGATAGTTTTATTCTGTCAACAGCGTAAAATACATCTAGATTTTCAATGCCAGATTCAGTAATTAAATTGTACTTCTTAGCAAGCAATTCGGTTATTCCTTTCTCTAAGTTTAAACCGCTCCAAGTGGACACATACTCCATCTTAACTTCTGCCGTACGATTTTTACTATCCGTAATTTCTAACCACTTTTTATCAAACACTTGATCTATATAAAGTGAGAAATATTTCACATTGAGTTTTTCGCTACCATCAAGTGCTGAAAACACATATAAGCCATCTCCCACATTTTTGAGCTGGGCTACCGGGTTTTTATCAAAGAGTATTTCTCCCTTCTTTACTTTAACTTTTCCATCAAAACCTTCGCCCTGATTGGCTACATCTAAGCCTCCAGCACCTGTGGCATCTTCTTTATATTTACTTGTTCGTTGCTCAGCAAAAAAATCTGCAATCATTTCTTTATTTATGCCTTCAGCACTGAAAATAAAGTAGGTCTTCGTCAGAATTTCAGCGATTATTTTGGCGTGACTCAAGGACATAGAAATCATACTATAATCAACGACATTGACCTGCTCATAATCTTTAGAACTAATGGTCATCCAATTATATTCAAACGGCCTAGTAGAACCTGGCGCTATATCGACATCAACTTCAAAAAGTTCTGCGCCAGCTAGGTCTTTAATGGCATATTTAATTTCTTTTTTATCAATAGCCTCAATAATTCCTACCTCTGTGCCATCTACTAAAATTTTATCCTTTTTCACTTTTACTTTTTGAGCAAGTAAAGTGGAAATACAAAATAGAGTGACTAAAATGGTAAATACATTTTTCATGTGGATTTTGTTTGAGGTTAGTATTATTAATAAACGAAGACTCTTAACAATTCGTATTCTTTTTACAAATAAGAAAAGCCTTGCATAATGCAAGGCTTTTAATACTATTGAAATAATTCTTTAAAACTATTTCTTAATTATTTAGGGCTTCCGCACCACCAACAATTTCTAGGATTTCGTTGGTAATAGCGGCCTGTCTTGCTTGGTTGTAAGACAACTTCAATTGATCTCTTAAATCTGTTGCGTTATCCGTTGCTTTATGCATAGCGGTCATACGTGCACCGTGCTCACTGGCAAAAGAATCACGGATACCTTTGTACAACTGTGTTTTCAAAGACTTAGGAATCAGTTGCTCAATGATTTCTATTTTTGAAGGTTCAAAAACGTAATCATTACTCAAATTGTCTGCCCCTTCAACCGGAACAATTGGTAAAAACTGCTCGGTCATTATAATCTGCGTTGCCGCATTTTTGAACTTGTTATAAACAATTTCAATACGATCATAATTACCTGAAGTGAATTGCTCCATTAAATCTTCAGCAATAATAGCAACGTTTTCAAAAGTCAGGTCATCATAAATGCTACTGTGGTTTGCAATAACATTAGACTTTTTAATCAAGAAATCATTGGCTTTCTTACCAACTGCAATAAAATCTACCTGCTTACCAGCGTACTTTTCATTAATTAAAACGGTACACTGCTTTAAGATGTTAGAGTTAAAAGCTCCGGCCAGACCTCTGTTAGAAGTTACAGCAACAACCAAAACTTTGTTCACCTCTCTATTGTTGGCATATACACTACCAGAATCAGAATCCAAGCTTGCACTTAGCCCCTGTAACAACTCAGTAAGCTTATCGGCATAAGGTCGCATTGCAGTAATAGCATCTTGTGCTTTCTTCAACTTTGCAGCAGACACCATTTTCATAGCACTGGTAATCTGCATGGTTGATGATACCGATGCTATTCTGTTTCGTATTTCCTTTAAGTTCGCCATTCTTTAAATAGTATTTAGCATTTAGCAGTCCGCAGTTCGTACCCTCTTGTACTAATTACTTTGTACTTAATACTCGGTACTTAATACTTCTTACTAGTTTCTATATTTACCTGAAAGGTCTTTTGCTACAGCAGTCAAAACATCCGTTACCTCATCGGTAAGTTTACCTGACTTTAATGTATCCAATACACCTCTGTGCTTAGCGTTCAAGAACTCTAAGTAGTCTCTTTCGAATTCTTTTACTTTCTCAACAGGTACATCTTTTAACAAGTTCTTAGAACCAGCATAGATAATGGCTACCTGATCTTCTACCGTGTAAGGATCGTTTTGAGCCTGCTTTAGAATCTCTACGTTACGACGTCCTTTTTCAATAACGTTTAATGTAGCGGCATCCAAATCAGAACCGAACTTAGCAAAAGCTTCCAATTCACGGAACTGTGCTTGATCCAATTTTAAAGTACCTGCTACTTTTTTCATGGATTTAATCTGAGCATTACCACCCACACGAGATACAGAAATACCTACGTTAATAGCTGGTCTTACACCTTGGTTGAATAAATCCTGCTCCAAGAAAATCTGTCCGTCAGTAATAGAAATTACGTTAGTAGGTATATATGCAGAAACATCACCCGCTTGCGTTTCGATTATGGGAAGTGCAGTTAAAGAACCACCACCTTTTACCATTGGCTTCAATACGTCCGGTAAATCGTTCATGTTCTTTGCAATACTATCATCGTTGATAACCTTTGCCGCACGCTCCAACAATCTAGAGTGCAAGAAGAAAACATCCCCAGGGTAAGCCTCACGTCCCGGTGGTCTTCTCAAAAGAAGAGATACCTCACGATACGCAACCGCTTGTTTTGATAAATCATCATAGATAATCAAAGCTGGACGACCTGTATCTCTGAAATACTCGCCAATAGATGCACCGGTAAATGGAGCATACACCTGCATTGCAGCAGGATCGGAAGCATTAGCAGCAACAATAGTCGTATATGCCATAGCACCTTTATCTTCTAAAGTCTGCGCAATTGCAGCAACGGTAGAAGCTTTCTGGCCAATAGCAACATATATACAATATACTGGCTCACCAGCATCGTAAAATTCTTTTTGGTTCAAAATGGTATCGATACAAACGGTAGTCTTGCCTGTTTGACGGTCACCAATTACCAACTCCCTTTGACCACGGCCAACAGGAATCATGGCATCAATTGCCTTAATACCAGATTGCATTGGCTCGGTTACCGGCTCTCTAAAGATAACACCTGGCGCTTTACGCTCTAATGGCATTTCATATGTATCACCGGAAATAGGTCCTTTACCATCTATTGGATTACCCAAGGTATCTACAACACGACCAACGATGCCTTCACCAACTTTTATGGAAGCAATTCGTTCTGAACGTTTTACTGTAGCACCTTCTACAATAGTTTTGGAATGTCCTAAAAGAACCACACCAACGTTATCTTCTTCAAGGTTAAGAACGATACCCTCCAGGCCACCTTCGAATTCTACCAATTCTCCGTATTGGACGTTTGATAAACCGTAGACTCTGGCGATACCATCACCAACCTGCAGTACTGTTCCCACCTCGTCTAATGTAGCGGTGGCTTCAAATCCTGATAATTGCTCCTTTAAAATTGCTGATACCTCAGCGGCTTTTACTCCTGCCATTTTTATAGATATAAGACATAAAACTCAAGAAAAATATCCTAAGCCCTTGTTATTATTATAAACTACTTGTAAACTCTCTTTTAATCGTATTCAATTTGTTTGAAATGCTGGCGTCATATTGTAAATCACCAACTCGTAAAACAAATCCTCCAATAATGCTTTCATCTATATTATTCTGAATAGTGACCGCATTACCTGTTATCTGAGCTACTTGCTTCAATACTTTTTTCTCAAGGTCCGCACTTAACGGCACAGCAGTAGTAACGTAGGCTACTCCTTCTCCTTTTAAATCTTCATTAAGAATGATATATTTTAAAGCAACTTCATTTAAAATAGATATTCTTTTGTTTGAAACAAGTGTGTTGATCATACCTAAAGTAACCTGATTGCTACCCTTAAATACAGTAGACAAAGCTTTCTTTTTGGTCTCCCCGTTTATTACAGGGCTAGCCAACATGGCCCTCAACTCTTTACTATCGGCAATAGTTGCCACAACAGAACGCATGTCTTTTTCAACTGCACTCGTAGCTTTGTTCTGCACCGCTAGGTCCAAAACCGCTTTTGCGTAACGTATTGCTGCTCTAGAATCGCTCATTTTTTATCTTGTTTTATTGTTTTGCCATCCGAAATTCATCGGTCTAACAAAAAGCAATATAGCTACTTAATTCAATTTAACATCACCCAACATACTTTCGACCAATTTTAATTGTTGGTCTTTGTTGGATAGTTGCTCTTTTAAAACCTTCTCAGCAATCTCTACAGAAAGTTCAGCTACTTGGTTTTTAATATCCGCTACGGCGGCTTTCTTTTCGCTTTCGATAGCAACTTGAGCTTGCTTCAACATTTTATCGCCTTCAATTTTAGCTTGCTCTTTAGAATCCGTGATCATCTTATCTTTAATTTCACGAGCTTCTTTTAACATAGCTTCACGTTCCGCACGAGCTTCTTTCAATAATTTATCGTTATCAGCTTGTAAGTTCTGCATTTCTGCACGAGCTTTCTCTGCTGCTTCCAATGCATCATGAATACCTGACTCACGTTCGTTCAATGAAGTTAAGATCGGTTTCCATGCAAATTTCACCAATAGAAAAATTAAACCTAATAACAATATCGTCTGAACTACGAAAAGGCCTGGTGAAAAATCGTTTAATAAAGTTTCCATATATAATATTACTTTAAAATTCTAAACTTGATTAAAAACATTTCCTGCAACCAACCGTTGCAGGAAAATGTCTTTTGGTTTTGCTGTTCTTATTTTCCTAAGAACAAGGCACCGAATGCCAAACCTTCTAAAAGTGCAGCAATGATAATCATCGCAGTTTGGATTTTTCCTGTTGCTTCTGGCTGACGAGCAATACCTTCCATTGCTTTACCACCAATTTGACCAAGACCGATACCTGCTCCGATTACGATTAAACCAGCTCCAATTAAGTTGTACATAGTAATTGATTTATATAATTAAATTAAAAAACTCTCTTTTAGATGAAATCCCCTCTAACGTCTTCCGCATCTGGAACTTCATGTCCTTTTGCATCGTGCTCATGATCATGGTCGTGTTCTGCAACGGCCATACCAATAAACAATGCAGATAACATAGTAAAAATATAAGCCTGTAAAAAGGCAACCAACACCTCAATAAGCGTTATGAAAAACGACAATACCAATGACAAGCCCGTTGCACCAACTACACCTAAACTTTTCTTAAGTGTAAACATAATGGCTATTAAGCTCATTACAACAATGTGACCCGCAGATATGTTCGCGAACAAACGCACCAATAATGAAAATGGCTTAATAACAAAGGCACCTGCCAATTCTATAATGGCAAGAACCGGTCTGATCAACACAGGTACACCTGGCATCCACAACATGTGCATCCAATAATCCTTGTTTCCACTAAACGTATAAATTACCAATGTGAAAATTGCCAAAGCAGCGGTAACGGCCAACTGACCTGTTACGTTGAAACCAAATGGAGTTAAACCTAAAAGGTTCAAAATCCAAATAAAGAAAAACACGGTCAATAAATAGCCTGTGAACTTACGGTATTTTTTCTCACCGATATTCGGTTTAGCAATTTCATCCCTAACGTAGATTACTAAAGGCTCCAATACTCTACCAAAACCGGTAGGTACTTTTTTCTTGGCGTATTGTTTAGCCAATGAAGAGAAAGCCCAAAGCATAAAAAGACCGATCAACAATATTCCAAAAACACTTTTGGTGATTGAAAAGTCTAAAACCTTAGCCGCATTTTCTGCATGGTGATGCTCATCAAACTGAACTTCGGTAGCACCCGCATTCAACTCGTATATTTTACTATGTAGCTTTACGAACTTAGACCCACCTTTTTCAACAACAACCTTTCCGGCATCATCATGATGAAATTCAGAAGACATAAAAGTTACCAACCCATTACTAGACCAAAGAATAACCGGTAATGGAAAACCTACGTGCTTACGCTCTCCATTATCACCCGTGTATGAAAACAAATGAAAATCATGAGCATCTTTAATGTGATGCTGAATGTATGCGTCCACCTCTTCTTTTGTGTCTACAGCTCCTTCATCGCCACCCTCAGAAAGGGCAAAACCTTGAAAAGAAATACAGAATATACAAAGCAATACTAGTGTTCTGATCATTTTTGAAACTTCCTTCATTATTTTTTATCAAAAAATTATGCTCCTGAAATTTTGCGCAAAAGTAGGTAATCTTAGTGTAATACAAAGTATTTTTATTCCATAATTTTTTGAAACTATCTGCGTTGCATAATTTTTGAAACAAAAAATACTTCAAGGACTAAAAAAACAAACACAGGAATTAAAAGAGAAGCCCTATAAAATCTCGGTAAATACTGATCTCCCATAAGTTGGGGGTAGCACATAGCAGTATAAGCGGCAATTTTGAACACCAAAAGCCCCATATAAATAAAACCAAGCTGATCAAAAAAACTTTCCTTCTTAGAAAGCAGTTGAAAAGCAGTAATTACCGATAAAGAGAAAATAAAATGAAAGATATAGGCTTTTTTGAGCAGTGCCCTAAATTCTAAATTAGTATCTGCCAATAAAAACTGATGTAGAAAAAAAGAAGTCGTGCCCACCAAAATGAACACGACCATAAAATGTACTATTTGTTTGATCAATGCTATTTATTTAATGTCATCACTTTTTTGATGACGATATACATTGACAAAAATACGGCAAGTAAGGTAAATGTATCCTCAAGAAACGTTTTTTCAAACTTTACATCTAGCCAGGCCCCCAAAAGATTGCCCAAATAGATGGTAACACCCATTTGTATGGCAATGCCCGAAAAACTGGCCGCAGTACGTATTAAATTTGAATTATCACGAGGCTTTTGCTGTTTCATTGCTCGTACTAGAACTGTTACTTAGGGATGATTTAAAACTACTAGACCCGCTATTTAAAGATCCACCTTTACCTTTCATGGTACATGACGCATTAAACGTAGCACCTGGCTCTACAGCCAATTTGGTTACGGAAACCGTACCTTCAATTACTGCCGATGATTTAAGGGAAAGTAAATCCGATACTAAAAGCTCGCCATTAAAGCTGCCTTCTATATCCGCATTTACACATTCTACTTTACCATGAATATAGCCGTCTTTACCAATCACTACCTTACCTGTAGTTTTTACGTTACCGTCTAATTTTCCGTCGATTCTAAAGTCAGCTTCAGATTCTATGTCACCTTTAATTTTTGTGTGCTTGGAAATTCTGTTAGGTTGTGCGCCAATTTCGTTCATAGTTCTAGGTTTTTTGTTGTCAGAAAACATTTGTTAAGGTTTTGGGGTTAAAATTTGATTTTTATAAGATTGTAGGTTTTTATGTACCTGGATTATTTTATAGTTGGTAGATAAAATTACAAAATTCTCATTCTCAATGCGGTAATCCTTATTAAACTTTATAAGCTCGGCAAAGCCCAACGCATAATCCTTAGACTTAAATCCGTGCACTACCACAAATTGGTCTTCTAAGGTATAGATATCTTTTGAAACCACATTCTTGTATCTTAAATCTATAATTGCATCTTCTAATGCTTTCTTTACACGTTTGGCAATTTCATCGTTACTTCTTCTAAACGGAAAAACCACTTTCCAATTTCCGGTACCGGAAGAACCAAGTTCCGTAGAAAAATCTTTTACCGCCAATTTAGGAAGCTGCTCGGCAACCATTTGCTCCGCCTTTTTCCCTTCCGGATTGTTAGGATAGGTCAGTGCCACGTAGTTCAAAGCTTCTTCAAATGGTACAAACCCATTTAATCTTCCAATAGCATTGGCCTTTAGCATTTCAAACTTGGGAACAATCGGATCGCCCGTGTACTTTTCTATATTCTCCTCAGACCCTGTAATCGTCGCCAAGTATTCTTGCTGCTTATACTTCCGGTACAAGGCCGCATAACGCGCATCCGGACTGTCTGCATCATCTTCCAAGACCGCTCTAGGGTTCAAAATAATTTCCGCATAGCGAGAATCACCATGATTACTTAAAATATTATCCTTCATAGCGGCTAAAAGCGGACTGTTCTCTTCTTCATAAATCTTATAAAGGTTGTATTTGGAAGGAAGAATCAATCGCTCTTCGGGCTCTGAATCTAAAACGTTTTCCAACTTGGCCGCTGCTAAAAGGTTCTCCTTAAACTTCTCTTTGTAAATCAATCCCAATTGATAATTCGCGAAATTTCTTTCGTTTTTCAAACTGTCAATAACCGCTACATCCGTTGGTACTCTATCTAGATAATAGTCTATTGAGAATTTTTCTTCTTCACCTACTTCTCCAGAAATACTATCATTTGCAGCAAGGGCATCATCCGAATTTTCCTTTGGTAAAGCTCTTTTTTTATTGCTCCATCTCCAATCATCCTCTAGCACTCTTTTTCCCCACCTCTGTACAAAATCATTCTTACCATATCCTAAGCTCGTTAGGTTATAAAAATAGAATTTGCCTTTGTTCTCCTTGCCTCCTTTGCTCTTGGCAAATTCTGCAAAACCACTGGTAATTCTTCTTTCTTCTTTTTTAGCAGCAGCTTCTTTTGCCGCTTGTAATTCTGCTATATAATCTTCAAAGAAAGCGGTACGCTCAGCTAACGGAAGGTTATAAATTGTAATAACACTATCTGTCTGATGGGCAATATCCTCGTATTTGATAACATCTTCAAGATTGTCTAATTTCTTCTTTGTAGACCTAAATTTCTTGGTATTTTCTTCTAGATTGGTTATTACACTGTCATAATACGCTCCAGAAAGTTTATACTCGTTGTGGTCAAAATTATAGACGGCCAAATTCTCATAATTAAGGGCATTTAATTTAGGCTCGTTTTGAGTGGCTCTGAGCGATTTGTTGAAATACACAATAGCCATGCTATCGTTTTTCTGCTCTAAATGAAACTCTGCAACTTGCCGATAAATTTTATCCAGAAAAGGACGGTTCTCTCTATTCTCTTCCAAATCGGTTAAGAACTCCAACATTTCCTCACTGTTTTCAGAAGTAATCTTTGTATTGCGAATTTTCTGGATCTCAGCATTTATCATGTATACCCGAGGTGATTTTCGGTTTAGCTCAATTACTTTGGTAAAGGCGTAATTTGCACTGTCCTTATGCCCCATTTGATTATATAATTGGCCAATAATGTATAAATAGCGCCCCTTTTCTTTATTTTTCTTTGTGTAATGAGATGCTACTTTTAGATGTTGTACGGCAGTATCAATAACTTTTTCATTGATATAGGCCTGGGCAATCATGGCCCGAGCATCTGCATATTCTTGATCGCTCAAACGCTCAAACTTCAAAAGTTTTTTAAGGTTCTTTATGGCCAATTCATCATTTTCTAATCTAATATTTACTTTTTCCCTCCAAATATGCGCTTCGTTCAACTTATCACTGTAATCATATTTTTTGATTACATAGTTAAAAGCTTCCAGTGCGGGTATGTAACGCTGATCAAAATAACGTGCTTTTCCCAAAAGAAGAAAAGCCTCGTCCGTTTGGGGATTACGTTCTTCATCTTTGATGTCCATACTATGCTTTTGAATAGCTTTAGTTGCTTTTTCCTCAGCAATGATAAAATTGGGGTTGTTGTCTTCAGAATCTAATTTGATGTCTTCTGTAACTTCTAACCGTTCTATGGGCAGAACTTCCCAATAATCATCTTTGTAATTTAAATTGAGTTCTTCACGACCTTCTTCAAAAGCAATATTTCCGTTGTACAGGGTGTTGTACTTCGTATTCAGCGCATGCCAGTTACGGTTTATAAATGCGTCTTTTTTGGTTGAACATGCATTTAAAACGATGCCCCCAAGAATTGAAAATATGATAAGTTTATAGTGCGACTTCAAAATTGTATATCTACGTACTTTACTTTAACTAAAAAAGAACGGGATTATTATGCAGTTGGTCGATAAAAAGTTTAAGGTTCGGGGTTTACAAAAGAAACAAAAACGTAGGTTTGATCTGATTACCAATCCTATTTTCTTGTTTAAACGTTTTAACAAACTAAACAAATGTTAGTCTTGGTTTAAAAGACCATCTAAAATACATGGCAAAGTAAGTGAAGTTTGTTGGAAGGTGAAACTGGCACTTCTATTTTTTACCGACTAAGCAGTCTGTAATTTCCTAAACCACATCTAAAACTATGGTTTTTCAACCATATAACTAAAAGAAACCACCAATTAACGACCACACTTCTTTGTAAATCGAAAAACAAATAAGGGAGAAAAGACCGGACAGTCTGTTTTGCGTTGTGGTATTAGGAAGCTGAAATATTCTCCTGAAACTCCTCTTCGCCACTAAAAAACAGTTCTAATTCCTTTAAAGTTGCTTCCGAAGTTTCAATATCCTTTACAATTTCACCCTTATTTAAAACTACTATACGTTCACATACTTCCGTTACATGAATAAGGTCATGACTGGAGACCAAAACTGTAACCTCTTTTTTGGCAGCTAAATCCTTTATAATACTCTTTAGACGTATCTGAGTAGTTGGGTCCAAATTAGCAAAAGGCTCATCTAAAATAACCACTTCTGGATTACCGATAAATGAAGCTACGATACCTGCCTTCTTCTGGTTACCTTTTGAAAGGTCTCTCAAATATTTCCTTTGATTAAGAATCTCACCATGAAAAAAGTCCTCAAAATTATTGAGCAATGCATCAACATCTGCTTTGTTCTGATTACGTAACTCCCCAATGAAATAGAAATATTCCTCAGGAGTAAGGTATCCGATTAAAAAGGTTTCATCAATAAAAGAAGAAGTATGCTTTTTCCAAACTTCGCTTTGGTCTACTTGTATCTGATTATTGATAATTTTGCCCGTGGTTGGCTGAATCAAATCTAACAGAAGGCTAAAAAAGGTAGTCTTACCTGCTCCGTTATTGCCTACAAGACCAAAACTTTGTCCTTTTGGTATATCCAGATGTTCTATATCCAATACGGTTATACCAACGTATTTTTTTTTAAGGTTCTCTACTATTATCATAACTAATACTTCTATTATTATTTCTATTTCAGGCCACTAGCTATTCTGCTCTTTAAAACCAGCAATCATTCCATACTTTTTCTTGCGATATATCCTTGTAATACTGTCTAGAATCTTATTTCTAAATACAAATCCAACCACTCCTAGAACCGATAATACAATTAGTGCGGCTTCAAAAGAGACAAAAAAAGCAAAAAGGCCATAAATGATCATAGGCAACCCAAATAAAGGAATACCAACCACAAACTGGGTTGCACTTATACCTTGCATATTTCCCATAGCACTCTTATTAAGATCGATACGTTTTTTATTCTTTGAGCCGAAAAAAAGAATTACCGGAACGTTTACTCCAAGATTGTATAAAGCACAACTAAAATTTATAGCCAGAGCATCCCATCCAAAATAGACGTAGGGAATGGAAAGCAAAAACATGAAGACAATACTAACATAAATTAACATTGCTTTAGATTCCAGATATTTTCTGAGCGGAATGTTTTGAGACATCATCATACTATAATACGAACTATCCCAAGCGGGAATGAACTGTCCAAAATTCATCAAAAAAATACCGGTCATAAAAATCCCTACAAAAACCAGCATTCCAGAGCCCATGCCCATGTCTTCCATACCGTAGAACAACAATCCGTAGAAAACAAAAGCCAACGACATGAAAACCTGTGTCTTTGTTCTCTTGTTCCGCCAAATTAGTTTCAAATCCAATTGTAAAAATGGAGCAATAGCACCAAAACGTTTGGTCCATGATAAGTCCGATGCATTTGCCTGAGCGGTTTTTTTCTGCAGCGAAGCATCTAGAAAAAGTCGGTTTCTTATAAAAGAATAGTTTAAATAATAAAACAGTCCTGCCGTGACCAAGGGGATAATAGCAAACAATGGATTATCATAAAACGCATAAAATAATTTGCCGGCATACTCTTTTACGGGTAGAATTTTAAAATATTCCAATCCATAAACAGCGAGTAACAAAAAGCCAATTCCAACTAAAGTTCTTTCGCTTTTGTTTATTATAAAATTAATATAATTTATAGTAAGAACTATGCCAATAATTGCCATTAACCAAAATACGACATGCATTGCAGCATACCCTTCTATCAATAAAACTATCCCAAAAGGCAAGAAGAAAAATAATGACAAAAAATTATAAAACGAAACCGATGAACGCCCTAAAATATAGTGGGCTATACTACTTTTTTTAATTGGGAGTAGTAAAAACGGTTTAATGTCCATAACGGGTAGTTTTTGTAAAAAATACCTAAAGAGCAATTCTCCCAACACCCAGTACATTAAATACTGACTTAAAATAACTAATGGGTCTGAATTTGGTATAGCCCTCTCCAAAAGAAAGAACACGGTTGACCCCATAAAGGCCATCATTCCTATAAAGTATAGTGCAAAAAAGCCCATTACTATCTTAATCCCAAGGCTTTTGCCCATGGATGAAGAACGAAAGAAAGATTTCCACTGCAGCTTTAGAAAACTTTTAAACATAAGAAATATATTACTTGTGCGGTAAGTTAGTGTTTCCCAAGGTAAGATTTGTTACAAAAAAAGGAAGATTTAATTTTCAAAATGACTTGTAACCTAAGTTTTTTCAGTTAAAATATAAATATGGTCTGCTGCTATACTATTAAGTTTATAGCCAAGAAAAAGCACCCTAGATTAAAAATAGAATTTAAGTTCCTTTTTTTATCATTTCCGTTCCGTATGGCTATATCAATGCTTATTTTTGCAGGTACATTAGACCAAAAAATAATAAAATGGTGCATTTTCATAAATTGACCGTAAAACACATCAAACCGCTCACTCCTAGTTCGGTTGCTATTACTTTTACGATACCGAAAGACCTTATACAAACTTTTGATTTTGTTCCTGGGCAATACATTACCATTAAAATGGAGCTTAAAGGAAAAGAAATCAGAAGAGCTTACTCAATTTGTTCTTCCCCAAAGAGTGATTGCTTTACCATTGGCGTAAAAAAAGTTGATAAAGGCGGGTTTTCAGACTACGCACATACCAAACTCAAAACCGGTGATGTACTTGAAGTCATGCCTCCAGAAGGTAGATTTACGTTTCAACCTACTGGAAAAGTTAAGAACATAGCGGCTTTCGCTGCTGGTAGCGGTATTACACCCATTCTGAGCATTGCTAAGGCAGTACTAGCGGATAATCCAAATAATAAATTCGTTCTTGTTTATGGAAACAAGTCTCAAAAGGAAACGATGTTCTATACGGATTTGGCAAAATTGGAATTGGATTACGCAGGCCGTTTCAGTGCATATTTCATAAATAGCCAGACCAAAGAAGATGATTCTCTTTTTGGCCGTATTGATGTTTCCACGGTTAACTATGCCATAAAGAACAAACACAAAGATGTAGATTTTGATGGGTATTACCTTTGTGGACCGGAAGCTATGATTCATTTAGTTTCCGATACGCTACAGGAGAACAACATACCAAAAGACAAAATTCATTTTGAGCTTTTTACCACCACAGAGATTTTGGATGAACTACCTGAACAAGCCGATGGTAAAACGGAAGTTACTGTTATAGTTGATGACGAAGAGTTTACTTTAAATATGGACAAGAAAGAAATTGTTCTAGATGCCGTACTAAAACAGAATATTGATGCTCCTTACTCTTGCCAAGGTGGGGTTTGCAGTAGTTGCATTGCTAAAGTAACGGAAGGGAAAGCCGAAATGGTAAAAAATCAGATTCTTACGGATGGTGAAATTGCAGATGGTTTAATACTTACTTGTCAAGCACACCCAACAACACCTACTTTAAAAGTAGATTACGATGATGTTTAAAACATCCATTTAAAAATAAAGAAAGCCACGATTGTAAATTACAGTTGTGGCTTTTTTAGTAGTTCTTCTAATTTTCGTGATGTATTTTCATAGCCAACCAGGTATGCTTTTTCAATACCTTTTCGGTCTAGAACACCAATATTTTCCAGCTCTTTAAATTCCATAAGCAAATCACACGCTTCCAATTTTGTGCGATTTATGGCGTAAATCATTAGTCCCGTTACTCTTCCCGTTAGCTGCAACGAATTTTTGAGCGCATTTTTATTGAGTTCCCCAACAACGGATACATTGCTCCCAATAATATACTCCGCTTTGCCCACAACGGGTTCTAAGGGGAAATTATTCATTATACCCCCATCAGCATATAAATGCCCTTCCAACTCAACAGGGCTGAATACAGGAGGCAATGCAGCAGAAGCCAACAAAGGGCGAATAAGCTCTCCTTGCGAAAAATATTTAAGATCTCCCTTCTGTAGATTAGTGGCTACAATATGTAATTTTTTATGAAGTGCTTCAAAACTATTATCGGGAAAATATGCCCTAAAGACATCAAAATACCTATCGGTATCAATAAAACCGGGTTTTACAATGGTCAAGAAATTATACTTGAATAAGGGTGTTTCCTTAAAAAAAGCCATCATATCCACCACAGAGTTTCCGTTTGCATATAACGCGCCTACCAGTGCGCCCACACTACTACCGCCAATCACATCTGCGGAAAGACCAAACTCATTCATAGCTTGTATAACGCCTATATGCGCCATACCGCGAACCCCACCGCCAGAAAGCACGAGGCCTATAGATTTTGTTTGGATATCACTCATTGTAGATTATCTGAAACTTGATTGCGAAGGTATTTATTTCAAAAGACTATCCATCAATTTTTTATGATAGTCTAACACCACATCATAACAGTACTTTACTGGAAAACCTTCTTTCTTGTCGCACAGCAAATAGGGTTTGAACACCTGCTTGTCATTCTCTTTGACCGTATCGTCTTCATGAATTTCTAGTCGAGCATTTAGCTCTTCAGAAATAATATCTTCCGGTGAAATAATATAATGACTGGCCAACACATCAAACGGATTGAACCCATCAGCTCCTTGGTCCACCCATTGCTGTAACCATGCGCGGGAAGCCTCGGCCAACCATTGATTGCCTTTATCGCTATTCGCCAAAGCATCTAAATCCTCGGCTTTAATCCAAACCTTATTAGATATTTCAAACGGACAAAGCGTAACGGGAACCCCATTTTCGAACATCAACCGAAAAGCATCATTATCCAAATCAAAATTAAGATCTTGGGCGTGATTGCCCTGATTTCCAATCTTAAAATAGTCTTTGGGCGTTCTACGACCGGCAACCAAAACCACTTCTAGAATCTGACTTTTTAGTTCTGGGTATTTTAGAAGCAAAAGACCAACGTTGGTAGCGGGGCCGATAGCCATAATAACCAAAGGCTGTTTACGAAGTGATTCTGCCAATGCTTCAACTGCCGCGTTACTTTCAACTCCCTTCAAGTTTATAGCTTCCCCAGCTCCTTTATAAACAGGAATTTCGCCAAGAGCAAACTCAGTACTCATTTTTTGGCTCAGCGGATATGAATTTTCAATAACCGTGTTACCAAAAACCGCACTGATGCCACAAACTTCAATAGTATCAGCTTTTATCAGTTGCAAAACGGCATACCCATCATCAACATCACAATAACCTTCTCGCTTCTCCCTTGTCATACCCACAGAAAGGTCTGTGTCTATCCATACTTTTTTATTCGTCATTCTAACTGAATTATATTTTTTCTTCTATATCAATCCGCCCCAAAAATCGATTTCATTTTGAACTCCTGTTTCCGGATCTTGAATAAAATCTTTCTTGTCTTCATACACCTTTAAAATTCCATCGTGCATAAAACCGATTTGGTCCCCCATTAATACAGCTTCTTTTAAATCATGGGTTACAAAGAGTGAGGTGATTTTATATTCTGCAGTTAACTTCTTAAACAGTTCTTGCATACGTTGCCGGGTTCCGGTATCCAAACTACCAAAAGGCTCATCTAACAACAAAAGTGAAGGGTTAGTGCTGATCGCTCGGCCAAATGAAACTCGTTGCCGCTGCCCTCCAGAAAGCTCTGTAGGCATTTTATCCGCTTGGCCTTCTAGTTCTAAGCTTTGAAGCATGTGGTTAACCTCCTCCTTTATTAAACCTTCCGGTATTTTTTTTAATCGCAGTCCGAAAGCTATATTCTCAAAAGCGTTCAAATGGGGAAACAGTAAATCTTCTTGATATAAATATACTATGTTTCGCTTCTCAGGTTTGGTTTCTGTAATGTCCTCTCCGTTCAACAAAATTTTGCCTGAATCTGATGCTACAAGTCCACCAATGGTCTTCAGCATCGTAGTTTTACCACAACCAGACTTTCCTAAAATGCTTAATGTTTGCTTGCTTTCCAGAGAGAAATTAAGATCCTTAACCACCTTTTCTTCTCCAAAACTTTTAACGATATGTTGTACTTCAAGAAACATCAGACCAATTTTTTAAATACATAACGCTTGTTAAAATACAATAAAACTACGGGTGGAAAAATCAATAAGCAACAGCTTAACGCTCCATAATAATAGTTGGCTTCTTTTATAAACAAGAATACCTTTATTGTAAGTGTTTGTACTTTTCCAATACCTATAATAGAGGTCAGCCCATATTCGAACCAAGAAATAAGAAACGTTTGAAAAAAGCAGATTAGGATTAGCCCTTTTGCCAGAGGTAATAACACTTTGGTATAGGTCTGCCATTTATTTCCGCCTAAAGTGGCCACTAGGTCTTCATAGCTTTTTACCTTTTCGTTCCAAAAACTACTAAAAAAGAGTAGGGCATACGGGAAGGCGATAATAAATTGGGCCACCACAACACCGGTCATATTTCCAAACAATCCCATTTTCAAAAAGAAGAAACTTAGACAGGCCGCAAAAACTACGGGTGCCAGTATGTATGGAAAATAGGCCAATAGTGTTAATATCCTTTTTTTAGGGTGATAAAACACCGCTTTACTAATCAAAAATCCGGATGCCGTAGAAAATACAGCTACGGAAAGTGATATTAATAGAGACGAAAAAAAACTTTCTAAAAGCCCCGTTTCAGAACCAAAAACAGTAACCCAATTCTTAAAACCCAAGTAAGATGGCCAAACCTCTGGAAAACGCCATTCAGAAGCCAATGATAAAAACACGAGGTAGATGAACGGAAACAGTATCAACAGCACCGCTAAACTCAAAACAAAAGATTTCCAGTTAATTCGCATAGGCTGATTTTCTTTTGGGCAGAAACAGTACAATGGCAGCTGCAGAAACAATTAAAGTATATAAAACAGCTACCACATATCCTTCTGAAATTTTATCTAAATCGTATTGTTTAATTTCCTGAATAATAAGTACGGAAAGCATTTGAGGCGATTCTTGACCTAAAATTAACGGCACTTCATAAGCTCCTAAAAGGAAAATAAAGTAGAGCACGATAAGGACCCAGGTCTTTTTAATCAAAATAGGTAAAAACACACGTAGTGCAATCTGATTGGGATTTGCACCAAGGGACTGTGCCAATACAGAAAGTTCTTCTACCCTTTCATTTTTGTAAACGTTCAAGAAAAGTAAAACGAAAAAGGGCATAACCATAGTTACAAACGATAGGAGAATCCCAAAAGCCAGCCCGTCATTTACCAAATCCGGAAACTCCGAAGCTTTGGTTATCAACCCAAATTTGTGACTGATACGGGCAAAAAAGCCTCCTTTAGAAAAAAGTTGAAACGTGAAAAAACCAGTTACAATACCCGGTATCGCTAATGGTAGATAAATAATAAAAGACAAGAATCGCTTTTCAAGCTGTTTTTTAAATTTCAAGGTAATCCATAGTGCTCCACCTACTGAAATAGTTACGGCAGTGAGCGCTATTATAAAACTGTACAAAAATGATTTGAAAAAAATACCCGATGCCAAAACGGACTCCCAAAATTGTAGCGTAAAGCCATTATTAGCAACTCCAATGACACCAAAACTATA
>ENA-ORXM01000864-ORXM01000864.1-marine-metagenome-genome-assembly--contig:-NODE-864-length-46937-cov-8.269548_pt1 | contig 46937 bp, 47 predicted proteins | sample MGYA00237867_ERZ511480 | MGnify/ENA primary metagenome ERZ511480 (study PRJEB26309, sample SAMN06266103) | marine metagenome | isolation source: Algal blade | place: United Kingdom:Sidmouth, United...
ACCGACAACATTTCAACATCGACAGCTTGCTAAGCCTGGAACAGCTTTCGGCGGTCACCTTGGCGCGAGCAATTCGCAACCCTGACGCGATCCCGCTAGAACACTTCGCACGAGGTCAGTTGGAAGTCTACGAAATGGACGTCTGTAAGAGTTCCGATGCAGCGGGGAAAAAACTTCGCGAGTTAAACCTAAGCGGCGGCATGCGTGTTGGCTCCATCCAACGCGAAGGCCGCAAATGGTTGGCCAGCGCCGAAGACGAACTCCATGTTGGCGACCGTCGCGCGGGCGCGGTAGGCCATCGCGATGCCGTCGCCCGTCGCGACCGTCGGGTTCGTGGTGTGGAGGTAGACCTGGCCCGCGCCGCCGGCGGCGAGCAGGTGCGCCACCGAAGGGCTCTCGTCGTCCTCGAGCCCGGCGAGCGTGAAGGCGTCGCGGACGAGGTGTCCGATGCGTCCGAACACGCCGTCCGAGCGATCGGCGACGAAGTAGCTCATCTCGCGGTCGAAGAGATCGCGGCGGTTGAAGTCGAACAGCATCATCTGGTGGCGGAGGTAATCGCTCACCTCGGCGAGGGTCAGGCGCCGGAGCCAGTAGTGACGCGCGGAGCGGAACGGCGTGGCGCGGGCGCTGGCCTCGCGCACCGTGTCGGGGTCGGCGAGACGGAAGAGCACCACCTGCATGGCCGGTTGATCGCCGCGGCGCACGCCGGCCAGCTGCTCGAGCAACGCCACGGCGTCGAGATCCGGCTCGGCGTCCCCGGGGCAGTCCACGATCAGAAGGTAGGGCTTGTCGCCGGAGGGCGGGCGCCCGAGCTGTGCGACGAGGCGCTCGGTGGCGGCGGCGAGCGTCAGGTCGTCGACGCCGCGGGCGATGGCCGACGCGTCGATCAGGTCCGCCTCCATCGGGCAGAGCTCGATCAGCAGGTGGCGCAGCAGCATCGCCCGCGAGGGCACTCGCCGCTCGTGACGAATGACGTTGCAGGCACGCTTGAGCCGGTCGCCGAGCACCAGCGAGAGGTAGGTCAGTCCGCTGCCGCGCTCGCCGTACACGTGCACCGTCGCGTTCGTGTCGCGACGCCGGGCGACGATCTCGTCGAGGACCGCACCGCGTCCGGCACCGCCGTAGAATGTGAGCAGATTGGGCGCGTCCTGGAACGGCCCTCGCGAGGCGGAGTAGTACTGCCTCCTGTCGACACCGACGCCCGATTCTTCGTATCTCATCGCCGTGTTGCCCCTACTCCGGACTTATGCGCGGTCACTGACCCGTTACCACGGCAAACCACGGCAACGAGCGTGCCACTCACCGACTCTTCGATGCCCAACCATAGTGCGGGGCTGACTTCGCGGCAAGGACTCTCGTGCTGAACGTCGTTCTTTACCGACCGGAAATCCCGCCGAACACCGGCAACCTGATCCGGCTCTGCGCCAACAGCGGCGCGACGCTGCACCTGATCGAGCCGCTCGGATTCTCGATGGAGACGAAGGCGCTGCGCCGCGCGGGGCTCGACTACCACGAGGCGGCGCGAGTGCGCCGCTGGGCGTCGCTCGAGTCCTGCCGAGAAGCGCTCGGCGCCGCGACGAGAGGCGGCGACGATACGGAGACCCGAGCGGCTTCGGCCCCCGCGCGGCAGGTGCCGCGAACCTGGGCCGCCACGAGCGGCGGCGAGCAGCGCCACACCGCGCCGCGCTACCGTGCCGGGGACATCCTCCTGTTCGGACCCGAGTCCTGCGGCCTGCCCGAGGCGGTGCTCGAGGACCCGCGCGTCACGGCCCGTATCCGTGTGCCGATGGTGCCGGGTAGCCGTAGCCTGAACCTCTCCAACGCCGTCTCCATCGTCCTCTACGAGGCGTGGCGTCAACTCGATTTCGCCGGCGCCACCTCGTGAGGACACCGCTCGACCCGCGCCGTCCGTGCACGTCCGACTCGCAGAGCGGGTTCTCGGCCCCCTTCCCCGTCGCTCGTTCGAGACACGACGCGCGCGGCCGCCGCGGCGGCCACCCACCATGCGTACTACGGGGAGCCGCCGCGCCGGCGGCTCACTGCGACGTGTCCGGTGCCGGGGCGTTCTGACGGGCCGTCTCCATGTGCCGAGCGTACAGCGCGTCGAAATTGACCGGATCGAGCAGCAACTGGGGGAAGCCGCCCTTCTGCACCAGCGAGGCGATCTCCTCGCGGGCGAACGGAAACAGCAGGTTCGGGCAGAAGCTGCCGAGCATCGGTCCGAGGCGTGCCTCCTCGAAGCCGCGCACGAGGAACAGTCCGGCCTGCTTGACCTCGATCAGGTAGGCGGTGCTCTCCCCGAGCTTGACCGTCGCGGTGACACTGAGCACCGATTCGTAGAGGTCATCCTCGAGCTTGGTGCTCTCGGTGTTCAGGTGCAGCGACACCGCCGGCTTCCACTGCTTGCCGCCGGTGAACACTCCCGGCGTCTGCGGTGACTCGTAGGAGACGTCCTTGAGGTAGATGCGCTGGATCTTGAACAGCTGTTCGGGAGCCGTCGCCCCTTCGCGAATGGCGCCGTCCGCGCCACCGTCCTGCTCTTCGTCTGCCATGGAATCGTTCGCCTCGGATGGAAAATGGGTGCGCGACCTCCGAGCGGCGGCGCGTTCAGGGCGTGCCGTCGTGGAGGGCGTCGAGCTCGCCGTCGGCCTCGAGGGCGGCGAGGTCGTCGTAACCACCGACATGCTGCTCGCCGATGAAGATCTGCGGCACCGAGGTGCGCCCGCTACGCTCGCTCATCTCGGCACGCACGGCCGGCCGGCCATCGACGAGACGACTCTCGTAGTCCCAGCCCTTCTGCTCGAGCAGACGCCGTGCGGCGCGGCAGTAACCGCACCAGTCGGACTCGTACATGACGATCTTCGCGCTCATGGGAGATCTCGGATGGGGGGATCGATCGTCGTGACCGCCCGCCGACACGCTGGCTCGATGGTGCCGCACGCCCGTGTAGCGGACCCGGCAGGCGGATCGGAACGGCGCTATTCGGATTGGCTATTTGGTGACCACCGGCAGACTCGCCTTTTCCCACGCGCCCAACCCCCCCGCCAGGGTGTGCAGGTTCTCGAACCCCTGCTTCCTGAGCTTGGCCGTCGCGCGCGTGGTACGCATGCCGTTGTCGCAATAGAGTACGAGGTCCTTTCCCTTGAGTTTCTCGATCTCGTGCATGCGCTCGTCGAACTTCGAGAGTGGAAAGTTGCGGGCGTTGAGAAGGTGGCCACCCTTGTATTCTTTTTCGTCACGAACATCGACGAACAGAGCGTCGCCGCCGTTGACGAGCTGGGTGGCGGCGTAGGGGGAGAGCGTCGCCGCACGGGCCGAGAACCGTGTCCACTCGGTGAAGATGAGCATGCCCAGCGTCGCCCCGAAGGCGATGAACAGGAGCGGGTGGTTGCCGACGAATTCGATGATCTGGTTCATGGCGCGACGGCCTCGGGACAGCGGGCGAGAATACCACCCCCGAGCGCCGGAGGGCGGCGGTGAGCACGCCGACCGAGGGTCCCGCCGGCGGCTCGGCGCCGGGGCGAGCATGGCGAGCGGGGCGAGCGGTGCTACCGTGTGCCCGCCGGCGGGAACGCCCCCGCCACTCGCCGGAACGGCCCAATGCACGACACCTCGATCGTCTTCTCGCTGTTTCTCGTCTTCACCGGCGCGGCCGTCATCGCCACGGCCGCGCTGTACGCACGCCAGGCGCTCCTGGTGGCCTACATCGCCCTGGGCGTGCTACTCGGTCCGTGGGCGTTCGATCTGGTCGGCAACCCCGAGCTGATCGGCGATATCTCGAACGTGGGAATCCTGTTCCTACTGTTCCTGCTCGGGCTCAACCTCGAGCCCGCCGAGCTCAAGAAACTCTTCCGCGAGGCGATCGTCGTCACCGGCGTGAGCTCGCTCGCGTTCGCGCTGCTCGGCGCGGTGGTCGCCCTCGTGTTCGGCTTCGGCGCGCTCGACGTGCTGCTGATCGGCGCGACGATGATGTTCTCGAGCACGATCATCGCCTTGAAGCTCCTGCCGACCAGCGCGCTGCACCAGCAGCGGATGGGAGAGATCATCGTCAGCGTCCTTCTGCTGCAGGACATGCTCGCGATCGCCGTCCTGCTCGCCCTCGAGAGCCTGGGCAATCCCGACAGCCTGGCCCACGAGACGCTCCTGCTCGTGCTCGGGCTACCCGCCCTCGCCGCCCTCGCCTGGTTGGTCTCGACGCGGGTGCTGACACGACTGTTCCTGCGCTTCGACCAGATCCAGGAATACCTCTTCCTGGTCGCGATCGGCTGGTGCCTCGGTCTGTCCCAACTGGCCACCATCGTGGGGCTCTCCCACGAGATCGGCGCCTTCATCGCCGGAGTGACGCTCGCGACGAGCCCGATCGCCCGTTTCATCGCCGAGAGCCTCAAGCCGATCCGCGACTTCTTCCTGGTGCTGTTCTTCTTCGCCCTCGGGGCGAGCGTCGATATCGGACGCTTGCCGGAGGTGCTGCTGCCGGCGCTGGTGCTCGCGGCACTGTCGATCACGGTCAAGCCGCTCGTGTTCAAGAAGCTCTTCGAGCGCGACCACGAGACCGCGCGCAGGGCGGCGGAGACCGGCGCGCGGCTCGGTCACATCAGCGAGTTCTCGTTGCTCGTCGTCGTCGTCGCCGCCGGGCTCGATCTGATGAGCGAGCGGGCGGCGCTCCTCATGCAGAGCGCGACGATCCTGAGCTTCATCGGATCCTCGTTCTGGATCGTACGTCGCTACCCGACCCCGATCGCCCCGACGCGCGAGCTGCGACGCGACTGAGCCCGAGCCGGACGAGCGCAACGAGTGGGAGCGGGCGGAGAACCCGGCCCGCCGCCCCGACCCACCTCGATCGATCGAGGTGATCGGGATGAGCCGCGACTACGGCTTCAGGCTCATCTGGTAGAGAATGGCGATCGGCACCTGCTCGTCGCTCAGCGACGAGCCCCCGCGCGCGGGCATGACCCCTTTGCCGTTGATGACCGACTCGGTCAATGCCGCCAGACCGGCCTCCGCGCGCGGCGCCCAACCCTCCTTGTCACCCGGCTTCGGTGCCCCGGCCACTTCCCCGATATGACACCCGGCGCAGACACCGTTCACCTGGGCCTTGATCTCGTCGGTCAGCCCGTCGGGCTCGGTGCCCGAGCCGATCAGCGCGACGAGATCCGTCGGCGCCGCCTCTTCCGCGGCCGCGACGGCCTCGTCCGATACCGCCGCCTCGTCGCCCGCGCCCTCCTCCGTGGCCGCCGCCTCGTCGCCGGACGCGTCCTCCGTGGCGGCCGCGTTCTCGTCACCGCCAGCCGTCTCCTCCGACGCCGTCTCGTCGCCCGCGCCTTCCTCCGTGGCCGCCGCCTCCTCCGTGGCCGCCGCCTCGTCGCCGGACGCGTCCTCCGTGGCGGCCGCGCTCTCGTCACCGCCGGCCGTCTCCTCCGATGCCGTCTCGTCGCCGGCGCCTTCCTCCGTGGCCGCCGCCTCCTCCGTGGCAGCCGCGTCGCCACCTCCGGCCTCTCCGGTGTCCTCGAACATCGCGATGTGCTGCACCGCGACACGAATCTCCTCGTCGCTGTAGTCACTGCCACCCCGTGCCGGCATCGCCCCCTTGCCGTTGACCACGCTCGCCACCAGCGCGTCGAGCCCCGCCTCGCGCCGCTCGGCCCAGGCATCGGCGTCATCGAGCGCCGGCGCTCCGGCGACACCGGCGGCGTGGCAGCTCGCGCAGGCACCCTGCACCAGCTCCTCGCCGCTGCGCTCCGCCCCCCCTGCCCCTTCGGCCGAAGCCATCTGCTCGAGCTCGGCGTCCGACGTGCGCACCGCCCCGACCGGCTCGATGCGGCCCATCAGCGCGTTCCTGACCACCGGGTCGTTCGCGTCCTCGTCGCGCTCGACGCCGAGCAGCCGTGCCATCGAGAAGAGAAAGAGCGCCAGCAGGACCAGCGAGCTGATGACCATCGCCATGGTCTTGATCATGCCGCGCTCGCCCTGCGAATCGGTCAGGCTGGTGCCGCTCATACGCTCTTCTCTCCCGAGGACGCGAAGCGCCCGTTTGCCCGTCGTCTGTGCGATCGCCGCCCGTCCGGCGACGACCCGGAGTGTATCAGTCGACTCGTACGGGTCGGAACGGCTCGGGCGATCACTACACGGCACCACACGTCGCGGACGAAACGGTGCCGGCGAACGGCTTTGGGGAGGAGACACCGCGGACGGATCTCGCGGGCACGCTCGCTCACGGGGCTCGGGCGGAACCCCGATCGCGGCGCCGGCCCGACAGACGGGCGTGACGAAGGGCACCGACCAGATGCACCGCGACGGCGACCCCGAGCAACCACTTGCCGAGCTCGTGCACGCGTGCCGCCCCGGGGAGAGCGGCATAGTAGTGCAGCGCCCCGCTGAGGGCCATCGCCAGCAGCAGTCCGTACAACGACGCGTGATACCAGCCGATCAGACGCGATTCACGAGGCCCGAGGCGAGCGCCACCGACCGGCACCGGTCGGCGCCGCCGCAGCACGATCCGGTAGACGACGAGCGCCGCGATGCCCGCCCCGCCCCAGGTGTGCAGCGTCGTGACGGCGAACTGCCCGAAGCTTACCGCCACGCCGTCGGCGACGGCCTCGCTCGCGGCCCGCATCGGCCGCTGGAGCAGAAACTGGGCGAGCACCAGCGCGGCGACCAGCCAGTGCAGCCGGCGCTGCAGCGGCGTCCAGGTCGGAAGGGGATCCTCGTCGCTCATCGTTCGCTGACCGTTCGCACCGGCGGACGCCGATGGTGTGTCGGCATGACTCATATACTAGGGCCTGCCGCCGGTCACCTGTCGGCGATCGGAGGGCCTGTCGCCGATCGCCCGTCGGTGATCGGAGGGCCTGCCACCGATCGCCCGTCGGCGATCGGACCGAAGCCCGACGGCCGGCTCGTTTCACCGTCCCGGAGAACGCGATTGAGCACGTCGATCACCGACCCGCTGCGGCGCGCCGCCGAGCTGGTCACGAACACGAAGGCGAGCACGACGGCTGCAGGTGCGGCCGCGGATGCAAGCACGGATGCCGATCTCCTGGAGGCACGACTCAAGCGCGACGCCTTCGACAGCATCGGACGGATCAAGCCGGCCGTCGTCCGAGGCGTCGACTTCGATGCCGAGGTCCTCGCCGGCGATTTCTTCGCACGACAACCGCCGCCCCTGCAGGGTATCGCCATCGCCCGCAGCGAGGGCATGCTCGCGTTCTACAACCGCGTCGGCTGGCGCCGTGCCTTTCTCGACGAGCCGCTCGCGCCGCACGTGCCCGAGGACGGGCTCGCGCCGCTCGCCGAGCGCTACCACGCGCGCACGCTCCACGACCTCGCCTACGTCCACCCGAAGCACTTCGAGAAGATGCTCGGCAAGGCCGGAGCCGCCTCGCTGTGGGAGCGGCTGGGGCGGTTCGGCCGGGCCGGGGACGACGCCGCGACCGGCACGCCGGAGGCGTGACGGGGTCGCGGACGGGAGACCGGAGCGGCCACGGGATTCCGAGTGGCGACGAGACCCCGCCCTTCGTCGTGCGCGTCGCCGGGCTGTCCCACGGGTGGACACGCGGCGGGCGCGAGCACCGCGTGCTCGACGCGCTCGAGCTGGACATCGCCCGCGGCGAGACGGTCGCGTTGATCGGCCGTTCGGGCTCGGGCAAGTCGACGCTCCTGAACCTGATCGGCGGACTCGAGCCCGTGCAGTCGGGTAGCGTCGAGGTGCTCGGACACGCGCTCGCCACGCTCGACGATCACGCGAGAACGCTGCTGCGTCGCCGCGACATCGGGTTCGTGCACCAGTCGTTCAACCTGATCCCGACGCTGACCGTCGGCGACAACGTGACGCTGCCGCTCGCCCTCGCGGGTCTTCCCGCCCGTGAACGGCGGACGCGCCTCGGTGCCCAGCTGGAGACGGTCGGGCTCGACGGGCGCGGCGACGACTACCCCGACACGCTCTCGGGAGGCGAGCAGCAACGGGTGGCGATCGCCCGCGCGCTGATCCATCGCCCGCCACTCCTGCTCGCCGACGAACCCACCGGCAACCTCGACGCCGAGAGCGGACGGCGCGCGCTCGGGCTGCTCGCCGGGCTGGTCGAGCGCGACGGCGCGGCGATGCTCGTCGTCACCCACAGCCTCGAGGTCGCGGGCGTCGCCGACCGGGCGTTCGCGCTCGCGAGCGGCGGGCGCCTCCGCGCGCTCGCCCCGGAGGCGCTCGCCGCCGGCAGCGTCTGGTGAACGGCGCGGGCGCGGCCCTGCTCGCACGCTCGAGCGCCCGCTTCTTCCGCCGCCACCCCGCCCAGCTCGCGCTGTCGTTCGTCGGCATCGTGCTCGGGGTCGGCATCGTCACGGCGGTGCTGATCACGAACGCGAGCTCGCAGCGCGCGTTCGCGCTCTCGAGCGAGGCGCTGTACGGGCGCACGACCCATCAGGTGCTCGGCGCCACCGGGGTCGCCGGGCGCGACTACGCGAGCCTGCGCCGCGCGCTGCCGAACCTGCCGATGGCCCCCGTCGTCGAGGGCGAGGTGGCGATCGGCGACGAGCTGTTCTCGCTGCTCGGGCTCGACCCGTTCGCCGAGAGCGCGTACGGGCGCACGGCCGACGGTGCGGCGTTCGTGCCGTCGGCGGAGGACGCGGACCCGGCGTTCGGCGTCGCGCCGCTGGTGGAGCTCCTGCTGGCCGGCGATGCCCTCGCCATCGCCGCACGCACGCGCGCGCGGCTCGAGCTGCCGCTCGACACGCCGCTCGACGTCGAGGCGGGCGGGCGCACGCGAGCGCTCCGTCTCGTCGGCACCTTCACGACGGCGAACCCTGCCGCGAGCGAGGGGCTGCTCGTCGCCGACATCGCGCTCGCCCAGGACCTTCTCGCCACGGGCGGGGCGATCAGTCGCATCGACCTGATCCTCGACGACGCCGACATTCCCCGGGTGAGCGGCGCGCTGCCCCCGACGCTGCGCCTCGCGGAGGCCGCCTCGCGCGAACGCACGATGCGGGCGATGACGCGCGGCTTCCAGATCAACCTGACGGCGATGAGCCTGCTCGCGCTCGTCGTCGGCGCGTTCCTGATCCACAACACGATGACCTTCGCCGTGCTGCAGCGACGGGAGCTGTTCGCCAACCTCCGCATCACCGGCGTCACGGCGCGTGCCCTGCTCGGTTCGGTGCTGCTCGAGGCGATCGCGATCGGCACGGCCGGCTCGATCGCCGGGCTCGGGCTCGGCTGGGCGCTCGCCCACGCGCTGATCCGCCTGACGACGCGGACCATCAACGACCTGTACTTCGTGCTGCACGTGCAGGAAGTCTCGTTCGGCCCGTGGCTCGCGCTCGGCGGTCTCGTGCTCGGCATCGGCGCGAGCGTGCTGGCTGCCGCCGTCGCGGCACTCGACGCGGCGGCCACCAGCCCCGCCCAGGCCAGCCGGCGCTCGCTCGCCGAGTCCCGCGCGCACGCCGCCCTGCCCCGCTTCGCGCTCGTCGGCGCGGCCGCGATGCTCACGGGCGCCGCCGTCGCGTTCGCGCCGCTCGAATCGCTCGTCGCCGGCTTCGCCGCGCTGATGCTGCTGATCCTCGGCTACGGGCTCGCGCTGCCGTGGCTGGTGCTCGGGCTCGTCCGTGCGCTCGCGCGCCCCGCGGCCCGCCTCGGCACGGTCTGGTCGCTCGCGACGGGCGGCATCGAGCGGAACATCAGTCGCACCGGCCTGGCGATCGCGGCGCTCGCGATCGCCGTCTCCGCCACGTTCGGCGTCGAGGTCATGATCACGAGCTTCCGTCAGAGCGTCGACGAATGGCTCGCGACGACGCTCGGCAGCGACGTCTACGTCTCGGCCCCGGCCACCGTCTCGACCGGCGCGGCGACCGTGCTCGATCCGCGCGTGCCGGATCTCGCCCGCGAGACGGCCGGCGTCGTCGCGGTCAGCACCGGACGCGTCGTCGACGTCGCCACGGACGTCGGCACGATCGACCTGCTCGTGCTCGACCCCCACGTGGCGAGCGCCGACGGGTTCGAGCTGCTCGACGGCGATCCGGAATCCGCGTGGAACACGCTGCTCGACGACGACGCGGTGCTGATCAGCGAGCCGCTCGCGACCCGCCACGGCCTCGCACCCGGGGACACCCTGACGTTGTTCACCGCCCGGGCCGGCGAGGTGCCGTTCCGGGTCGCCGGTGTCGTGCGCGACTACGGCTCGAGCCACGGACGGCTGACGATGGCGCGGGCGACCTGGGATCGCTGGTGGGACGACGCCGAGGTCTCCTCGCTCGGCATCCTGGTCGACGAGGACACCGACACGACGGATGTCGTGCGCGCGCTGCGCGAGCGCCTCGGCGCGCTCGGCCGGCCGCTCCTCGTGCGCTCGAACGAGGCGATTCACGCCAGCTCGCTCGAGGTGTTCGATCGCACCTTCGAGGTCACGCGGGTGCTGCGCTGGCTGACCGTCGGCGTCGCCTTCGTCGGCATCTTCAGCGCGCTGCTCGCGCTGCACCTCGAACGCGCCCGCGAGTTCGCGGTACTGCGCGCCTGCGGGGCCACGCGCGCCCAGGTCGCGATGACCGTCGCCGCGCAGACGCTCCTGATGGGACTGCTCGCGGGTCTCCTGTCGCTGCCGCTCGGCTGGGGGATGTCCGAGATCCTGATCCGCATCATCAACGTGCGCTCGTTCGGCTGGAGCATGCAGAGCCACTTTCCGCCGGCGGCCGCGCTGTCCGCGCTCGGCCTCGCCTGTCTGTCGGCGGTGCTCGCGGGACTGTGGCCGGCCTGGCGGCTCGCCGGGAGCGACGTCGCCGGTCAGCTTCGAGACGATTGACCCGGGGCGGAAGCCGTCGGCAGCGGCGGAATCCGCCCTCGCGCGGCAACTTCCGCAAAGCCGGCCGCCTTTGAAAAACCCACACGCCGTTTGCAACCCGATCGTCACGGAAACCGGTTAGAAAGACTGTGAAGGCTTCGTCGTCACCCACTCCGGAGAACGATTCGCATGCAAGCTTCCCTCGATCGTGCCGTCGGCGATGGCGACGCACTCGGCGTCGAAGCCGGCGACATCACCTACGCGGCACTGCTCGATCGACACGCCTCCGAGGAACCTATCACCGACGACATGATCCGTCACGCCTGCCTTCGCCTGGAATCGGCATCGGCAGGGCCGCTCTCCCCGTCGACCTCGGTCGAGTCCCCCGCCGGTACGCTCGCGCGACTGTTCCGCGTCCGGCGCTGAACTCGCCCTCGGTGCATGTCCGATGGCGACGAGCACCTCGCCGAAGATCCCGTTGCCTCCACCTCGATCCGATTTCCGGACTGCGGGTGCGGACTCCGAGGCGATGCGACGCCTGCTCGATCCCGATCCCCCCCACCCCGAGACCGGCAACCGACTCCGGCGGCCCGTCCCGGCTGAACACCGCCGGCGATGGTCGCGAGCGCGCCGTGCGCCCTGTCAGGCAGCGCCCTTCAGCGGCGGCAGCACGTGCTCGCCGAACGCGTCGATGAACTCCGCCTGGTTCGTCGCGACGTTGTGAAAGATCAGCTCGTCCACACCGCAGGCGACGTACTCCCGCGCCCACTCGGCGTGCTGCTCGAGCGAGGTCGAGACGCGGACCGAGCGGAAGTCCAGCGTCGTCGCCTGCATCGCCGCGCCGAGCCAGGACCACAGGAAGGCGGCGTGGCCGGGTCGGCTGTTCCAGGGGTGAAGATGATCGGAAGCCGTGCAGACTTCGAAGCCCGCCCGTTCGGCCCGCTGGATGGTCACACGTCGCACCGGCACGCGACCCTCGGCACGACGCCGGATCAGAGCAGCGGCGAGAGCAGCCGCGCGGTGTTCGACCACAGCCGCCGGGTCGTCCCGAGCTCGCTCTCCGCGCTTTCCTCGAATCGGACCGAACGCGCGAGATCGTCCTCGAACAGCGCCGCCAGACGCGCGTTCACGTCCCGGTCCCAGACCGCCGCGACCACCTCGAAGTTGAGCCGGAAGCTCCGGTTGTCCATGTTCGCCGTGCCGACGACGGCGAAGCCGTCATCGACGACCAGGGTCTTGGAGTGGTTCATGAGATTCTGGAACATGAACACCTCGGCACCGGTCTTCATGACGCGCGTCGAGTAGATTCTCGCCGCCGCCTTGACGAGCACCGAGTCGTTGTTCTCGGGCAGGATCAGGCGCACGTCCACGCCGCGCGCCGCCGCCGCTTTCAGTGCCGCCTCCATCGGCTCGTCCGGAACGAAATAGGGGGTCGTGATCCACAGCCGATCGCGCGCCTCGTTCACCGCGCCGAGATAGAGGTCGCGGATGTCGGCCATCTCCTCGTCGGGCCCGGAGTGGATGACCTGCACCCAAGGTCCGGCAGCGGGTTCGGGCAGCTCGGGGAACCACCGCTCGAGGTCTTGCGGAAGCTCGGTTCCGCGCTCGTCACCGAGCAGTTCCCTGGTCGTGCGCTCGCCGGCCTCCACCCGCTCGATCGGCAACCCGTACAGCCAGTCCTCGAGCAACACGCGTTGCAGCTCCTGCACGGGAGGACCCTCGATGCGCGCGTGGGTGCTGCGCCAGGGCTCTTCGTCGCCACGCCCGGCCTCGCCCGTCGTGTTGTCGTCGCTCACGTTGATGCCGCCGACGAAGCCGACGTGGCCGTCGGCGACGAGGATCTTGCGGTGCGTGCGGAAGTTCATCTTCCCCGGTTGCGGCAGGAGCAGCCGCGGAGGGTTGAACGTCCGCAACTCGGCACCGGCGTCCACGAGCGGCTTCCAGAAGGCGCGGGTGCAGTTCTTCGCCCCGACCGAGTCGGTCAAGAGCCGCACCTTTACCCCGCTCGCCGCACGCCGGGCGAGCGCGTCGCGAAGACGCGTGCCGATGCCGTCGGGCTGCCAGATGTAGTACTCGAGGTGCAGCGTCCGCGACGCCTTCTCGATGGCCCGCTCCAGCGCGGGGTAGAGCTCGTCGCCGGTCGTGTAGAGCTCGAACGAGCGTGCGCGGCTCGGCACGACGCTCGGGTACTCGCCGCCGCGCGTGACGCGCGCGATCGCGGCGAGCGGTTCGTGCTCGAACGCCTCCGGCAGGTGATCGCGCCGCTCGGGAGCCTGTCTCGCGGCGGCGCGCTTCGCACTCTGCCTCGCCCCTTTCTCGCGATCCAGGCGGCGCGGCCCGAACAGGAAGTAGGCGATGCCGCTGAGCAGCGGTACCGACCAGAACGCGAGCAACCAGGCGATCGTCGTGACCGGACGGCGCTCGTGCAGCAGAAGGAAGATCGTGCCGCCGACGATCCAGAGCACGTGCAGCAGTGGCCAGCTCCAGCCGGGCACGAAGTCGATCTGTCGAGTCAGCGGATCGAACAGCACGGCATCTCCGGAGCGCCCGCGGCGCCTGTGATCGCGAGCCGAGCATACGACCTCGCCCTCGAGCGCTCACCTCCCTTGTAGGATCGCGACCGTCGGCACCGGCCCCGCCGCACCCGGTACAAGCCAAGTCGCGTACCGGCGGAACGCCCGCGAACGGATCGCTCTCTCGCTCGCCACCGGCCCGCCAGCGACCGCCTTCGCCACCGGATCCCGTGCCGCGGCGGCCCGGATCCGGAACGGTGCCCGGGAGGCGACCGTCCACGCCGGGCCCGACGGCCGGCGCCGCGCGACGTGAGCGGCGTCACGCTCTGCTAGCATCGGCACTTCCATCTCCGTCGCGGACGATCATGGCCGGACGCCCGACCCGCTCCCAGTTCTCCTGGGCGTTCTACGACTGGGCGAACTCCGCCTTCGCCACCACCGTCATCGCCGGGTTCTTCCCGCTGTTCTTCAAGCAGTACTGGAGCGGCGAGGCGGCGGTCACCACCAGCACGTTCTGGCTCGGCGCGGGCAATTCCGCGGCGAGCCTGCTGATCGTGCTCGCCGCACCGCTGCTCGGCGCCCTCGCCGACGCGGGCGGATTGCACAAGCGGCTCCTCGGCGCGTTCGCCGCACTCGGCATCGTCTGCACCGGCGCACTCTGGCTCGTCGGGCAGGGTCAGTGGCCGTACGCGCTCGCGCTGTACATCGTCGCGACGCTCGGTTTCTCCGGCGCCAACGTCTTCTACGACGCGATGCTGCCCGCCCTCGCCCCGCGCGCCGACCGTCACCGCGTCAGCGCGCTCGGGTACTCGCTCGGCTACCTCGGCGGCGGACTGCTCTTTCTCGTCAACGTCGCGATGACCCTGCAGCCGGCGTGGTTCGGGTTGCCGGACGCCGCGACCGCGGTGCGCGTGTCCTTCCTGACGGTCGCCGTGTGGTGGGCGCTGTTCACGGTGCCACTGTTCGCGAGCGTGCGCGAGCGGCCGGGGCTGGTCGCCGGCGGCGTCGGCTTCCGGCAATCGCTCGGACGACTCGGGAAGACGCTCGGGCGCATCCGCGAACACCCGAACCTGTGGCTGTTCCTGCTCGCCTACTGGCTCTACATCGACGGCGTCGCGACGATCATCCGCATGGCCGTCGACTACGGGCTCTCGATCGGTCTGCCCGCCGACAGTCTCATCAAGGCGCTGTTGATCGTCCAGTTCGTCGGCTTTCCCGCGACTCTCGTCTTCGGCTGGCTCGGCACGCGCATCGGCGCGAAGCGCGGGCTGTGGATCGGGCTCTGGGTCTACGTCCTGGCGACCGTCGCCGCGACGTTCATGGACAGCGCGCTCGAGTTCTACGCGCTCGCGGTCGTGCTCGGTCTCGTGCAGGGCGGCGTGCAGTCGCTGAGCCGCTCCCTGTTCAGCCGCCTCATTCCGCCCGAACGCGACGGCGAATTCTTCGGCTTCCTGAACATGCTCGGCAAGGCGGCCGCTGTGATCGGCCCCGTGCTGGTCGGGATCGTCGCGGCGACGAGCGGCAGCTCCCGGCTCGGCCTCCTGTCGATCATCGCGCTGTTCCTCGCCGGCATGCTCGTGCTGCGGCGAGTGGAGGAACCGCTCGACTGAGCGGCGTCCGGACGCCGGGCGAGAGGCATCCCCGGTGCGAAGGGCCGCCCGGGAGCAGCGGCTATACTTCGCGCCCGCCCGCCCGGCGCCCGTCCTCCTCCCCGCGATGCTGAAGATCCCCGGACTGCTGCTGCTCGTCTGCGCCTACGTCCTGCTCGTGCCGGGGCTGACGGAGCCGATGCTGTCCGTCTCGGGCACGGTGGAGAAGGCCGAGCTGGTCGAGATCGGGCGCGAGATGCTGAAGGAGAGCGACAGCCTGCCGGGCTTTCTCGCCGATCTCGCCGACCGCGTCGTGGACGGCATCGATGCGCGCGGCACGGTGTCCGCGTTCGACAAGACGCGCAGCATCGTCGAGACCGCCGCGGAACTCCGCGCCAACGGCCACCTGCCGGTGGCCCTGCTGATCGTGCTGTTCAGCGTGGTCGTGCCGCTGTTCAAGGCGCTGGTGCTGATCGCTGCCCTCCTGCCGGTGGCCGTCGGCTGGCGGCGGCGCCTGGCGGCGGTGGCGAACGCGAGCGGCAAGTGGTCGATGGCGGACGTCTTCGTCATCGCGATCTTCGTCGCCTTCCTCGCGGGCAACGGCATCCAGGAGAGCCGCGGTCTCGTCGACTTCGAGGCGAGCCTCGGGGAAGGCTTCTGGTACTTCCTCGCCTACTGTCTCCTGTCGGTTCTCGGCACACAGCTGCTCGTCGCGGCACTGCGCCGCGAGCTCGATACGGCTGACCCCGCCTCGACGCCGGCAGCACCGGATCCCGCTCCGAGCGGCGCACCGGCCGTCGCATCGACCGCCGGGCGGGCAACCGGGCCGGCCGCGCTTCGGGTCGCCCCTCACGCCTCTTCCACGGCGGCGTCGCCCGACCTGCCGCCTCCCGGCACCGGCGACCGGCCCGACGGACCGGACGGCGGCGGAGCGTGATCGACGAGCTCGCGTTCGCGTTCGACATCACCGGCCCCGTTCTCGTCCTGCTGGTACTCGGGCGCACGTTGCGCACCGTCGGGCTCGTCGACGATCACTTCGTCGCCCGCGCCAACGCGCTCGTCTTCAATGTCGCGCTGCCGGCGCTCCTGTTCTTCTCGCTCGCCGGACAACCGGTGGGCGACGCGTTCGATCCGACGCTGACGCTCGTCGGGCTCGGCGGCACGTTGCTGCTGATCGCGTTGCTGGTGCTCGTCGGGCGGCTTCTGCCGAGAGATCAGCGCGGGGTGTTCGTGCAGGGGAGCTACCGGGGCAATCTCGCGATCCTCGGGGTCGCCCTCGCCGTCGCGACCTACGGATCGAAGGTGCTGCCTCTCGTCGCGCTCTACATCGCCATCGTCACGACCGTCTACAACGTCGTCGCCGTGTGGGTGCTCGAGTCGAGCGGTGCGCTCCGTCAGATCGGGAGAAATCCGATCATCCTGGGCATCGCCGCGGGCTTCCTCGTCTCCCTCCTCGGGCTTCCGGTCCCGCTGGTGGCATCCCGCACCGGCGAGTACCTGTCGGGCATGGCGCTTCCGATCGCGCTGCTGTGCATCGGCGCGAATCTCGATTCGGGAAGCCTGCGCGCCCACGGCGGGACGATCGCGCTCGCGACGTTCTTCAAGCTCGTCGTCTCGCCGCTGCTCCTGGTCGGTCTCGGGCTCGCCGCCGGTCTCGACGGCGAACGGCTCGGCGTGCTGTTCTTCCTGGCCGCGTCACCGACGGCGTCGGCGAGCTACATCATGGCGCGCCAGATGACATCGCACGGAGCGCTCGCCGCCGAGATCATCGCCGTCACGACCGCGCTGGGCGTGATCAGCTACACGGCAGGCCTGGCCCTCCTGCGCGCGACCGGTCTGGTCTGAGCGCGGCCTCGCGTGGCGATCGGCGCACGCGATCGATGTCCCGGGTCCGCCGACGGCGGAAGGACCGTTCAGCCGCCGGGCACGACGGCGAACTCGACGCGTGTCCACGGCGAGCGCCCGTGACGGTTCGTCGCCCGCACGCGCCATGCGTGACTCTCGCCATCGGGCAGGATCACGGTGCGCGAGAGCGTGCAGCGCTCGGGTTCCTGACAGACGGTCGCGACCGGCAGTTCGCGCACCTCGCCGACGACCGCGCCCGAGGTACGGTCGAACAGGTGAAAGTCGTAGGCCGTCGCGCCGTCGACGGGCGTCCAGGTGAACGTCGCGACCGCGTCGCGCACGAGCGTACCGCCGGCGGGCTCGAGCGGCACGGGGGTCGTCGGAGCACGGGAGCGCGCCGGACCGGTGTCCGCATCGCCGACCATGGAAAATATCGAGCGCGTCCACCCCGACTTGCCGGCGACGTTGCCGGCACGGACGCGCCAGGCGTGACCGTCGATCTCGGACAAGGTGATCGGCAGCGTCACCGCACACTCGTCGGCATCGCATGCCGTGCGGGCGTCGAGCGCGGACCGGTCGTGACGCATGATGTCCCCGCTCTCTCGATCGAAGACATGGAAGTCGTAGTGGGTGGCTCGCTCGGCAGGCGTCCACGAGAAGCGCACCGGAGCGCCGGCCACCAGCTCGGCCCCGACGCCGGGTGCGATCGCGGCGGGCATGCCGGGCGGGGTATCGTGCCATTCGGGGGTCGCGCAACCGACCGCGCCCGTACACGCCAGCATCAGCAACCTTGCCCAGACCGTCATAGTCCTCACCCCCGTATCCGCATCGAGGAAACCATGATACGAGAAGCGCCCGGGAGCCGCGGATCGGTCACGATGCGCGACGCCACGGGAACGTCGCCGCGCCCCGACCGGATGTCGACCCGTTCACGAACAGGTGCTGCGCACCGTCACGATGACGCCGCGACGAGAGCCCGCCGACGGTGGCGGACATCGAGATTTCCGCACGAGACGCCGCTAACCGTCGATTCCACCGTCGACTGCCGCTGACCCGCCGATGTACACCGCTTCCTCGACCGCCCCTCGTTCGCACGTCGCCGCTCGCGCGCCCGCACGAATGCTGCCGACACTTGCCCTGAGCGCCGTCCTGACCGTCACCCTGGCCGCCTGCGGCGCCGGCTCGCTTCCCGCGGACGGCGATCGCAAGGGGTCGGTCGACGGCACGACGCCGATCGCCGCGACGCCGGACGCTCCGGCGGCGGGCTCCGCGACACCGGTCGTTCCGACGCCGGACACCACGACCGACGCCCCGGCGGCGGGCTCCTCGACACCGATCGTTCCGACACCGGACGCCACGACGGACACCCCGGCGACAGATGTCCCGGCGACGGACACTCCGGCGCCGGACACCCCGACACCGAACGGCCCGATGCCGAGCTCGCCGGACATCGATCCGCACGGCGGCGAGGAGGCCGAAGCCGGCACGCGCACGGAGGCCGGAGCTGGCGCCAGCGCCGATGCCGACATCGGGGGAGGCGTCGCGGCCGCTCCGGTCGGCTGCGACGCGCCATCGGCCGAGATACAGGCTCGCGCGCTCGAGCTGATCAACGCGGCACGCGCCGAGGCGCGCGCGTGCGGCGAACGCGGCGACTTCGAGGCCGCCGGCACGCTCGGCTGGGATTCGCGGCTCGAGGCGGCCGCGCGGACCCACTCCACGGACATGGCGGCGACCGGCAATTTCGATCACACCGGCACCGACGGCAGCTCCGCGGGCGACCGGATCGAACGCAGCGGCTACCAGTGGGGTGAGTACGCGGAGAACATCGCCGCCGGGCAGACGAGTCTCGAGGCGACCGTGGCCGGCTGGCTGGACAGCCCCGGACACTGCCGGAACCTGATGGCGCCGGGCGTCAGCGACGTCGCGGTGGCCTGCGTCTCGAACGAGGATGCCCGCTTCCGGCGCTACTGGACCAACGTGCTGGCGCGTCCGTTCGAGAGCAGGGAACGCCCCTGACCCGACGGCACGGCTCGAGGCGGCGACTCGAGCGCCCGGTCCGAACGCCCGATCCGGGCACGCGATCCGGGCACGCGACCCGGGCGGCCCGTCAGACGGTGGCTCCGTCCTCTCGCGAGCGCATCCTGCCCGGGTGCTGGACTCGGCCACCCTGCGGCCCGACACTTGCCCGCATGTGGATCTTCCTCGCCGCCGTCTTCTTCCTGCTGATCACGCCGGGACCGGGCGTGCTGTCCACCGCGGGTGTCGGGGCGGCCTACGGTCGCAAGGCCGGTCACCGCTACGTGGCCGGCCTTTGTCTGGGTACCAATATCGTCGCGCTCGCGGTCGTGACCGGCGTCGCCGCCCTCGTGCTCGCCCAGCCGCTCCTCCGGACGGTACTGCTGCTGGCCTCGGTCGGCTACCTGCTGTGGCTCGCGCTGCGCATCGCCTTCGCCGGCAACGGCATCGCGTTCATCGGCAGCGACTCCGCCCCCGGTTTCGGCGACGGGCTCGCCCTGCAGGCGATCAACCCGAAGGCCTACGTGGTCAACACCACACTATTCACCGGGTTCGCGTTCGAGGGCATGTCGCTGCCCGTCGAGACCGTCTGGAAGTTCGTCATCATCAACGCCGTCTGGATACCGATCCACCTCGCCTGGCTCGCCGCCGGCATCACGCTCGAACGCCTGCAGCTCTCGCCGCGGCACCAGCGCCTCGTCAACACGGGCATGGCGCTCGCGCTCGTCACGGTGGTCGCGCTCGCGCTGATCGGCAGCGGCATGACGCCCTGACGCCGATCCATCGTGCAGGAGCGTGGACACGGTGGAACGCGACTCCTAGTATTGCCCGGGATTCCGAGGAAGATACCCATGCACCTGTCGTTCGCCCGCTCGCCCACCGTCCGCCCGCTCGCGGCTCTCGCGCTCGGGCTCGTCGCGCTCGTGGCCGGCTGCGGCCCCGCCGACCCGCAGCTCGCGATGTGCCAGAAGCTCGCGAACGGATTCGTCGACGACATCGCCGGCTGGGAACGCACCGAGCAGAACGACTCCACCCGCGCACGCGACATCGACATCGCCTACTCGACCGAGTCCGACGGCAGCGGCTCGATCGAGTGCCGCTACCCGATCAGCCGGCAGGACGGGGCGGTCGCGACCGCCCCCGATCAGGTCATCCTGAACGGGCGCCGGATCGGCACGCGCGAGCTTCTGACAGTGGGCACCAGGGCCTCCGGCGAGCTGATCACCGAGACCGCCGGCGCGACGGCGGAGCGCGGCCGCGAGCTGGCCGGCGAAGCCGGCGAGAAGGCGCGCGAGCTCGCCGACACGGTCCGCGAAGGGACGGTCAAGGGTGCCAAGGCGCTGCAGGAGAAGCTCGAGAACTGAGTCACCGCCGAGACCGCGCACGGCCCGGCACGCGAGGAGATGTCCGACGAAGATGGCGGCCCCGGCGAGGGCGACGCGCCGGACGGTGACGACCGGCCGAGCTGGACGACGCTCGCGTCGCGCACCGTCTACGACAATGCCTGGATCGAGGTCACCCACCGCGACGTCGTCGCGCCGACCGGCCACCCCGGCATCTACGGGGTCGTGCACTTCAAGCAGCGCGCCATCGGCGTCGTGCCGCTCGACGACGAGGGCTGCACCTGGCTCGTGGGCCAGTGGCGTTACACGCTCGACGCGTGGAGCTGGGAGATCCCCGAGGGCGGCGCCCCACCGGGCGAGGCGCCTCTCGACGCCGCCCGGCGCGAGCTCGCCGAGGAGACCGGGCTCGTCGCCGCGCGCTGGACACCGCTGCTGGAGCTGCACACGTCGAACTCGGTCACCGACGAGCGCGCCGTCGTCTGGCTCGCGCGCGAGCTGACGCGAGGAACGCCCGCTCCGGACGAGACCGAGCACCTCGCCCTCCGTCGCCTGCCGCTCGACGAAGCGGTCGAGATGGTGCTCGACGGCCGCATCACCGACGCGCTCGCGATGGCCGCCCTGCTGAAGGTGCACGTGCTGCGCGAGCGCGGCGAGATGCCCGCTTGAGCCGCCTCGGCGAACCGACGCCTTGAGTCCCGCGCTCGGGTTTCGTCTCGCGGGCTGGACGACGGTGTGGCTGACGCTGCTCGCCCCGCCGCTCGCGCTCGTCGCGTGGCTCGCCGGCCACCCGGCGCTGCCCGCCGTCGCGCTCGGCGCGGTCGCCGCGCCGTTCGTGTTCGCGCGCCTGATGCGCACGCTCCGTGGCGAGCGCACGCGAGCGCGCCATCGCTGGATGCTCGCGCTCGGCCTCGGTGCCGTGTTGCTGCCCGTCGTCGTCGGCGGCGCGCTGCTCGCGCTCGTGCTGCCGATCGGGACGCGCGCGCTCGGTCTCGGGGCGCTCGCGTCGTGGATCGTGCTCGCGCTGCACGCCCGGCACCGCGCCGAGCGTATCGACGACGTGTCGCTCGAGCTCGCGCTGCCCGGTCTCGCGCGCGCCGTCCGCCTCGTGCAGCTGAGCGACGTGCACGTCGGCTCGCGTGACGGCGCCTTCCTCGAACGCGTCGTCGAGCAGGCACGGGCACACGCTCCCGAGCTCGTCGTCATCACCGGCGACCTGCTGGACGAGAGCCGGGTCGGCGTCACCGATCTCGCGGCGCTCGCGCGCTTCGAGTGCCCGGTGTACCTGGCGATCGGCAACCACGAGCGCTACGTCGATCTGGACGCCGCGCTCGCCGCGATCCGTCGTCACGGCGTGCGCGTGCTGCGCGACGAGGCCGTCGAGCACGGCCCGCTCCGGCTGATCGGCATCGACGACCGCGATCGTCCGGATGCGCTGCCGGGCGTGCTCGAACGCCTCGGCAGCGACCCCGCGAGCGTCGACGTGCTGCTCTACCATCGTCCCGACGGCTGGCAGGCGGCGCGCGCGCGGCGCATTCCGCTGACCCTGTCGGGACACACCCACGGCGGGCAGATCTGGCCGTTCGGGTTGCTGGTCAGACGCCAGTACCCCGACATGATCGGGCGATTCGAGCGCGACGGCACGACGTTGTACGTCTCCTCCGGCACCGGCACCTGGGGGCCGGCGCTGCGACTCGGCACGCGTTCGGAGATGACGGTGATCGACCTCGTGCCGGCAACGACGGGCGGGGCGACGGCGAACGGGGTGACGGTCGAGGCGGCGACGGTCGACGGGACGGCGCGCCGGACCGGCGAGTGATCGCGGCGCGAGCGACCCGCCTTCAGCCGTTCGCCGCGCGCCCGCCGCCGAGCACCGCCTCGAGCGCGTCGAGAAGGCGCGACATGTCCTCCTCGTCGGTGAAGTAGCCCGGCGACAGCCGCACCGTGCCGCCCGCGTCGGACGTGCCGGCATCGACGTGCACGAGCGGCGCGCATTGCAGGCCAGCGCGCGCGCAGACTCCGTGATCGGCGTCGAGCTCGTCGGCGACGCGCTCGACCGGAAGACCCGCCGTCGTGAAGCTGAGCGTCGCCACGCGGGCATCCGCCCGCGCGTCACCGAGCACGTGCACGCCCGGGTAGCCCCGGAGCGCCGTCTCGATACGCTCCAGATGACCCAGCTCGATCGCGTGCACGTGCTCGACGGCACGGCGACACGGCACCGCGTGCCCGATGTCGTCGCCCACCTTCACGACCACGTCTCCGTCAGGCCTCTCGCCCGCCTTCCCGCTCGACTCGTCGCCCACCGTCCCGTCCGCGTCTCCGCCCGCCTCGGCGATCAGCCGCGTGCCGAGCGCGGCGAACCAGCGCTGCGCCGCGTGCAGTCCGGCGATGCCCGGCACCGACACGGTGCCTGCCTCGAGCCGGTGCGGATACGCCTCGGGCTGGTAGGTCGAGATCGAATCGACTCCGGTACCGCCGAAACGTGTCGGACGGAGCGTCACGCCCTCGGCGACGATCAGCCCGCCGATGCCCATCGGGCCGAACAGCCCCTTGTGGCCGGGAAAGGTCAGCACGCCGATGCCGAGCGCGTCGATGTCGATCGGCAGGACGCCCGCGGTCTGCGCGGCGTCGACGACGAGCGTCAGTCCGGCCCCGCGCGCGATCTCGGCGACCTCGGCGAGCGGCTGCACGGTACCGATGACGTTCGAGGCGTGGTTCAGCACGATCGCCCGCGTGTCCGGGCGCACGGCGCGGGCGATGTCGTCGGCCCGCACGTAGCCGTCGGCATGCGGCGCCACGCGCGTGACCGCGATGCCCGCGTCGCGCTCGAGATGGCTGGTCGTCCTGAGCACCGCGTTGTGCTCGAGCCGTGTCGTGACGAGATGGTCCCCGCGAACCAGAAGGCCACCGATCGCCTGGTTCAGCGCGTCCGTACCGTTCTGCGCGAACACCACGCGCGACGGAGGGCCGCCGAACCCGAAGAATCGGGCGAGCAACGCGCGCGTCTCGATGACCATCTCCTCGGCCTCGACGGCGAGGGTGTGGCCGCCGCGACCGGGGTTGACGCCGTGAGAGCGGAAGAAAGCGTCCATGAACGCGTAGACCGGCTCGGGCTTGGGCCAGGTCGTCGCCGCGTTGTCGAAGTAGACGTTCTCCTTCAACGCTTCGCGCCGCCGAGCGGCAGGTTCTCCCAACCGTCGGTATCGTCGCCGGTCACGTCGAAGTCCTTGTCGAAGCGATCGGCCGGCAGCTCGTCGTGAACGTCGCGGTCGCGCCCGGTGCCGGCGATCCAGTCCTCGGGCGTCAGCACCTGGGTGGCGTCCCGGTCGAACTCGTCCGGTGCGTCGTCGAGCGACGAGTCACCGAGATCGATGTCGGCGGTGGCCTCGGCGTCGAGCTCGCCGCCGATGTCGTCGAGGGTGGCGCTCTCCCAGCCCTCTTCCTCGTCCGGACGGTCCGTCCGCGCGGCCGGGTCGTCCGCCAGGTCATGCGCGGTCTCGCCACTCGACCCGCGCCACCCGCTTCGGCCGTACACCGACTTCGTGCCGGCAACGCCACCCGGGGGCTCACCGCCAGACGACACGTGCCATGGCTCGCCCGCCATCGCCCCGCCGCCGGCCGCGGCGAACGGCACCAGGGCCGACGCCGCGCCCGGCGCGGCATGCCCGAGCGCCGGCCCCGCGCTCCGGACCGTGGCGGGGCCGTGTCCGGGCCCGAACGGATCGACGCCGTCCGGTGCCGCCGCCCCGAACTCGCCATCGCGCTCGTCCGTCTCCTCGCTCGAGACGAGGTTGACCTGGCGGAGCATGCTGATCGGCAACGCGACGAACAGGACCCAGTAGAGCTCGCGCGTGACGAGAAAACGTGCCTCGGAGAAGTTGCCGATGAGGAACGCGACGACGAAGGCGAGCACGAACAGCGTGCCCACCTGTTGACGCTGGTACTGGCAGTAGACGATCTCCACCATCTGCTGGGCGACCATCAGCAGCGCGATCAGCGCGAGCGGCAGGCCGATCTCGGAGGCCACCTGCAGGAAGCCGTTGTGGGCGTGATGGACGACCCAGGTGAAGTCCGTGAGACTCTGCTGGATCCACAGTGTCTCGTCCGTCGGGAACCACAGCGCCCCGTAACCGTAGCCGCCGAGCGGGCGCGCCATGACGAGTTTCCAGGTCTGGCTCCAGACCTCGCCGCGACCGGTCAGGTCGTCGCTGCGGCCGACCAGCTCGGCGGTGTCGATGTTGGCCGCGGCGAAGCCGACGAGCGCCGCGAACAGCACCGCGAGCACCGCCATGCGCACGAAGCCCAGCTGGAAGCGGTTGGCGATGAACAGGTAGGTCGACAGCGCACCGCCGACGAGCATCGCGAGCAGCGAGGTCGCCGAGTGGCTGAACGCGAGCAGAGCGAGACAGACACCCGCCATCAGATAGCAGAGCAACCGCAGCGGCACCGATCGCGTCGAGTCGCTCAGCGCGACGTAGAGCAGCACGCCCGTCGCCGCCCAGAACCCCAGATGGTTCTTCGAGTTCATGACGCCGCTCCAGACGAGCTGGCCCTCGTAGGCGATGATGCCGAGCTCGGGCAGCGCGAGTGCGGCGGCCACGCTCGCCAGCATGATGCCGCCGAGCACGACGCCGAGCACACGCAGCATCGTCAGGAGCGGCACCGTGAACCCGAAGTAGATACCGAGCAGCGAGCCGCCGAGCATGTGCACGACGCGCTCCGCCGAGACGCGCGAATCGACCGACCAGGCGACCGACAGCACCGCGCCGATCAGCAGCAGCACGAACAGGATGCGGTAGCGCACGAGCCACGAGATCCAGTTGACCCCCTGCCCGAACATCAGCCCCAGGAAGGCGAGCGCGTAGAGCCCCGTCCACACGAACGTGGCCAGGCCCGCCAGCGCGGGCGCGAACTGCCCGGCGAGCGTCGTCGCGACCGTCGTGCCGAACAGGATCGTCACGACGAGGATCGACAGCGCCGCGAGCGAGCCACGCGTGACCACCGTCGGCTGGGTGTACGTGGCTACGCGCACGTTCCGACTCGGAGGCAGGCGGCGTGGAGGATGGGGCAGTGCATCTCGCTCATGATAGTCCTTGCGCCATCGGGACGCTCCCGTCACGAAAGCGGCACGCAAGACCCCAGACTCACCCCGCCGTGCCGAAACGCGCACTCCGTCGCGACTTCCCGGGCTCGATGTCGATCGCGACGCGTTCGCGGTAGCCGAGGGATTCGTGCAGATGCGCGGTGCCGACCCTCCCGGCGGCGGCCAGATCGGCGATCGTGCGGGCCACGGCGAGCGAGCGGTGGACCGTCCGGAGCGAGAGCCCGAGACGGGCGGCGGCGCCCTCGAGCAGCGTCCGGCCCGCCGCGTCGACCCGGCAGTGCCGGCCGAGCTCGCCGGGCGGCAGACGGGCATTGGCGCCCCCCTGGCGCACGACCTGCCGGGCGCGTGCCGCCACGACGCGCTCCCGCACGACGGCGCTGCTCTCGCGCGCGGCGACGACACTTCGCGGGCCACCGTCGGGCGACAGGAAGTCGAGCGCCCGGCCGTCGACCGGCTCGCGCCGCACGCCGACGTGCAGGTCGACCCGGTCGAGGAACGGCGCCGACAGGCGGGCGCGGTAGCCGAGCACGGTGTCGGGGGAGCAGCGGCAGCGGCTCGATCCGTCGCCGTGGTACCCGCACGGGCACGGGTTCATCGCGGCGACGAGCTGGAAGCGCGCCGGGAAGTTCACCTGATGGGCACCGCGTGCGAGGTCGATGCGACCGCTCTCCATCGGCTCGCGCAACACTTCGAGGACGGCACGGCGGAACTCGGTCAGCTCGTCGAGGAAGAGCACGCCGTTGTGGGCCAGGGAGATCTCGCCGGGCCGCGGAGGAGCGCCACTGTGGGGTTTCACATTTACTGAGACTCACTGTACACTGATTCAGTGCTTTAGCGCCGTTTCGTACCGAAATAGATGCGAGCGAGAGGCAAAATAAGCGAGACTGGATCGAAATGAGCACAAATAGCTGCGACTACGTTCCGCCTCATCAGATCCGGGAGATCCGCCCGACCCGTCGCAGCGTCTCCGGCCAGTTCGCGTTCCGCGGTCGCGTCATGGTCCCCTTCGAGTCAACCCTTGAGCGCGACTTCCTGCTCCGCGCCGAGTTCTTCGAGAACGTCACCGAGGTGATCGCGCAGCCCGTCGAGGTGTCGTTCACGAACCCGGACGCACGCTCGTACACCTACACCCCCGACTACCTCGTCTACCGCCGCGACGCGTGCCCCGAACTCGTCGAGGTGAAGCCTGCCGCCCAATGGCGGCAGCACGCGCGCGCCTGGTTCCCGAAGTGGAAGGCGGCGCGGCGCCACGCGAAGGCCCGCGGCTGGACGTTCCGCCTCCATGACGAGTCGCGTATCCGCGACCGCGCGCTCGAGAACATCCGCTTCCTCCAGCGCTACGGCCGGATTCACTTCCCTGAGGACGCCGCCCTCGCCCGGCTCGTCGCCGCCGTCGCGTCCGTGGGCGTGCGTCGCCTCGACGACGTGCTCGCCGCCGAGACCGACGCCGATGAACGTCGCCGGACGACAGCACGCCTCTGGCATCTCGTCGCCGTTCGGCGGCTCGACTGCGACGTCACGGGCGTGCTCGGCGGCGCCACCGAACTGAGGGTCACCGATGATGGATAAGGACAGCGATAACGCGGTTGCGGATGACGGGATCTCCCCGCAACGCGAACGCATCGATCTATCGGTCGGTGCGCTCGTGCAGCGTGAGGGCACGATCTATCGGATCGCCGAGACGCTCGATTTTCAGTCGCTCGTCGGCATCGAGGTCGAGTCAGGACGGGCGACGCCGCTACGGATCGCGGACCTGTCTCCCGTCGCGCTCGACGGCGACGAGGCGCACGAAGCCTCGCGTGGGGATCTTGCCGGCATCGCCGACAAGAATTGGCAGAAGGCGATGGAGCGTTACCGCGCGATCGAGCCCTTCGCCGGCGACGTCCTCGCCCGTCGTGAAGACGTCGCTGCCCGTGCCACCGAGATCGGTGTCAGCACCGCGACGCTGTACCGGTGGATCAAGCGCTACCGCAGCCGCCGGCTCGTCACGGACCTGGTCAACGAGCGGCGCGGCTGGAAAGCCGGGGTGAGCCGTCTCGCGCCCGAGGCCGATGCCGTCATCGAAGAGGTGATCGAGACCTTCTACCTGAGGGATCAGCGCTCGACGCTGCAGAAGGCGGCGACCGAGGTGAAGCGTCTCTGTTACGCACGCGGCATCGAGTCGCCGAGCGCGGGCACGGTGCGCCGCCGCATCAAGCGTATCGACGAGAAGCGGCGGCTACGGGGGCGCGGGCAGAAGGAGCTCGCGAAGAACCGCTTCCGTCCCGCCGCCGGTCACTTCCCGAACGCGGACTTCCCGCTCGCCGTTATCCAGATCGATCACACGCCGGCGGACATCATCTTGGTCGACGACACGCACCGGAAGCCCATCGGGCGGCCGTGGATCACGCTCGCGATGGACATCTACTCGCGCATGGTCACCGGCTACTACCTCTCGTTCGACGCGCCGTCGGCGACCTCGGTCGGGCTCTGCGTCGCGCACTCGGTGCTCCCGAAGGAGGAGTGGTTGACGCTGCACGGGGTCGAGGCCGACTGGCCCGTCTGGGGCTTCCCAAAGACGGTCCATGTGGACAACGGCGCGGACTTCCGCTCGGGCACCTTCGAGCGCTCGTGCCTCCAGTACGGGATCAATCTCGAGTTCCGCCCGGTCAGGGACCCGCGCTACGGCGGGCACATCGAGCGCATCCTCGGCACGTTCCTGAAAGAGATCCACGACCTACCCGGCACCACGTTCTCCTCGGTCGCCGAGAAGGGCGAGTACGACGCCGAGAAGCACGCCGCGCTCACGCTCGCCGAGTTCGAAGAATGGTTCGTTGCGCAGATCACCAAGGTCTATCACCGGAGGAAGCACCGGAAGCTCGGCATGACGCCGGCTCGCCAGTGGGAGATCGGGGTCTTCGGCAACACCGAAGTCGACGGCATCGGCATGGCGCCGAAGCCGGCCGACCGCCAGAGCGTCCTGCTCGACTTCCTGCCGTTCTTCGAGCGGACGGTGCAGCAGAACGGCGTCACGATCGATGATCGCCCCTACTACGACGCGCCCCTCCAGCACTGGATCGGTGCGACCGACCCGGAGTCGGGGGAGAAACGGAAGTTCATCTTCCGCCGCGACCCTCGCGACATCAGCAGCGTGTGGTTCTTCGATCCGGACCTGGAGCAATACTTCAAGATCCCCTTCGCCGAGCGGGAGCTGCCGTCGATCAGCCTCTGGGAGTACCGCCAGGTCAGGGAGCGACTCACCGCCGAGGGGCGGAAGAGCGTCAACGAGATCGAGCTTCTGCACGCGATCACCGAGCAGCGCACCCGGGTCGACGAGTCGAAGGCTAAGACCAAGCGTGCCCGGCGCCAGGCCCAGCGCCGTGTCGAGCACGAGAAGAAGGCACCGCACCTCCAGGTCGTGCCCGAGCCGGAAAGGACACCCGCGGCGGCCGCGCCGCTCGATGATCTACTCGACGAGGACGTCGAGGACTTTGGAGACTTCGCATGAGCCACTTCCAGCACGTCCACGAGAGCTACCGCCACGTAATGGCGCTCGGCGAGCGCGAGCGCGTCGACTTCCTCGAGACCCAGCGCTGGATCGGCTACCCGGTCGCTGCCCGTATCCTCGATCGCCTCGAGCGCCTTCTCCGCCAGCCCAAGCGGACCCGGATGCAGAGCCTGCTGATCGTCGGCGAGTCTAACAACGGCAAGACCACGCTCATCGAACGCTTTCTCGAGACCGCGGGCCAACCGTCCGTCGACGAGAACAACGACCCGGTGAAGCCCGTCCTGCTCGTCGAGTCGCCACCGGGCGCCGACGAGAAGGGTCTGTACCTCTCGATCCTCGATCGCTTCCACGCCCCGCACCGCGCGAGCGATCCGGTCTCGAAGCTCCGCTACCAAGTCCTCCACCTCTGCCGCGCCTGCCACGTCCGGATGCTGGTCGTCGACGAGTTCCACTCTCTCGTCTCCGGCACCGGCAGCAAGCAGCGCGAGGTGATGAACGTGATCAAGTTCCTCTGCAACGAGCTGGCGGTCCCGATCGTCGGCGCCGGCACGCGCGAGGCCGTGCGCGCACTTCATCACGACCCCCAACACGCGAGCCGCTTCGACGTCATGGAGCTCCCGCTCTGGACGCTCGACAAGGACTTCCAGCGCATGCTCGCGAGCATCGAGAAAACGTTGCCGCTGAAGAACCCCTCGAAGCTCTCCCAGCCCGCCCTTGCACGCCCCCTGCACTACATCTCACAGGGCAACCTCGGGAACCTCCTGCGCCTCCTCAACGAGTGCGCGACCGAGGCCATCGAGAGCGGCTCGGAGGCCATCGACCAGAAGATCATCGAGAACAACAAATGGGTACGCCCCACCGCTGGCATCCGGGAACGGATCGGCTGAGAGGGCGCTGGACGCTCTCGACCCCGCTCCTTCCCGACGAGATCGCCTCGTCCTGGCTCGTGCGCCTCGCGTTCGTGCAGGGCGTGGACGTGCTGTCGCTGACCGGCGATCTCTGGCCGGGGTGGCGCTGCTGGACGCAGGATCTCGATCGCGGGGCGAGCGAGGAACACCGCCGCACGCTCGAATCGGCGAGCGGCCTCCCCGCGGACGCCTTCCGGGCCGCGACGATCGGCTCGGTCATCGAGTGCGTCGCCGATCTTGACGGGCGCCCACGTGGCCGCTGGCCCTGGACGACGACGGTCGGCAGTCGGAACACGCGCCGCCACGGCGGGTTGCAGTTCTGCCCGACCTGTCTCGCGGAGGACGCCGTGCCGTACTACCGCCTCCACTGGCGTCTCGCGTGGCACGCCGTCTGCGAGGACCACGCCGCCGTGCTCCTCGACCGCTGCCCTGCCTGCCAGGCGCCGCTCGAACCGCACCGGCTCGAAGTTCGCGACGGCTCGTACGTGCTCTGCGCCACCTGCAAGCGGGATCTTCGGGCGGCGAGAGGTGACCTCGTCGCCACGGCCGATCCCGCCGTGATCGCCTTCCAGCGCGCCGCCGATGCCGTCATGCGTGAGGGCAGCGCGCACGTGCTCGGCCAGTTGGTGACGGCGCGGCAGTGGTTCGCGCTCGCTGCTTTCTTCGCGACGTTTCTACGCCGATCGGACTACCACGGGGGCGGGCCGGTGCGTCGCGTTCTGGAGGCACTCGACGTCTCTCCCCCAAAGCTCGATCGGATGAGCCGCAGCGTCGAGCTCGAGTCGCTCAGAAGCGGCGATCGTCACGCGCTCTTCGCAAGGCTCGGAGCGATGCTCTCGCTCGATCACGACGCGCTTGCGTCCGCGCTCGCCAACGCGGCGATCACGCGCCAAGCGCTCTGTCCGAAGGGGACGACGCTGCCTGACTCGCTTGAAGACGTCGCCCGAACGCTGCCGGAGCACGTGGTGTCTCAGCGCAAGCGCGCGGTGCCTCGCGCGAACGGCGGCCCGCGCTCCCGACGTGCGGTCGAGACGATGATGGCCGCGCTCGAACGGCGGCTCGCCAGGCGCGCACGTTGATGGAGAGCGCCACGACACGGGAGCCGTCGCCGGAGAGGTGCGACGAGTGCGGCAAGAGGCCGCGACGGATCTGGCGCGTCCGACTCGGGCACCGCTACTGCGGGACGTGCTACGCCCGGGTGTTCAAGCAGGGGACGTGTCCGCGCTGCGAGGCACGTGCGCGGCTCCCGAGGAACGTCCCCGGCGCGCTCTGCATCCGCTGCGAGCGTGACGGTCCGTGCCACCGCTGCGGACGCGACATCGAGCGGATCGGACGGCACACGCCCTACGGGCCGGTCTGCAACAAATGCGTTCGGTACTACGATCCGCCTCGAAGCTGCGAGCGCTGCGAGAAGACCAGCGCGCAGATCGGCTCCTACCGGCGCGAGGGGCGGAGTACGCTTCTCTGCGTCAGCTGCGCCTACCCGGAGCGGCGTACGTGCGGCGCGTGCCGGCGCCACCGCGATGTTCGCCTCGTCGACGACGGACGCCTGCTCTGCCGCCGATGCGAAGAGATCGGTCTGATCGATTGCTCCGACTGCGGCGACTCGATGCCCGCCGGTCGGATCAACCGCTGCTGGGACTGCGACTGGCGAGCGCGGCTCGAGAAACGCGTCCGTATCAACCGCCGCGCGTTCGCCGTCCCGGCGATGGCCGCGCACTTCGAGGCGTTCGGACGGTGGCTTGGCGAGGAAGTCGGGGTGAACAAGGCGGCACTGAAGATCAACGGCTACCTGCCGTTCTTCATGGAGATCGAGAAGCGCTGGGGGCATGTGCCCGACTACGGCGCGCTCGTTGGGCACTTCGGCACCGCCGGTCTTCGCAAGGTGCTGCTGCCGGTACGCTGGCTCACCAGCACGGGTCTGGTCGTCGTCGACGAGAAGGCGAAGCAGGACGAGTCACTCAGCCGGCAGATCGACGTGACGCTCGCGCGATTCCCCGGTGATTCGCGAGAGCGCGCCCTTCTGGCAGGCTACCACCGCATCCTTGAGAGGCGGCGCGCGAAGGGACGAACCTCGCTTCGCTCGATCAAGGGCGCAATGACTCCAGCTGCCGCACTGGTTGCAAAGGCGGTCTCTCGCGGCGCGATCGTACCCGATCAAGCTACGCTCGACGCCTACCTCGACGCTGCTCCCGGACAGCGCGCGGCCGTCACCGGGTTCGTGAATCACCTGCGTGAGCACCACAACGTTGACCTCGTCGTACCGCCGCTCGATCCGCGTCGAGCGGCATCGCGGCGCCGGGAGGTGCTCGAGCGTGATGTCGCCTGTCTTCTCGAACAGCGCGAGCAGGGTGAGGACATCGAGTCGCGATGGCTCGAACTCGCCCTATGCCTCTTCCACGACACGGGTCGTCAACATGGCCGGACGATCGTGCGCACCGCATCGATCGAACGTTGCGACGACGGCTTCCAGCTGATCCACGACAACAAGACGTACTACGTCCCAAGACCACCGGCGTGATCGACGTGGACCGGCATTGCCGCCGTCAGCGGCAACTGATGCAAGCCAGCACACCGCTACCGGCCGAGTCCTTACCGACGGCCACGTTCTCGTGACAGACCTCGTCGCCGACTACCTACCGGCACCGCGATGACGTGTCACGAAACACCCTTCCAACTCTTGTCGTTCGAGGACAACTTCGGTGCGTCGACGTGATGGCAATTCCGGTGCTCCGGTTCTACAATGTTCTCAGGGGAAACGCACGACAACGCCTGTGCAGCTTCACCTGTGGGATCGACTCCTCGAACACCGCCCTCTACCGCCACCGCCTGCGAGCCTCATGGATATCGGACAGATCTCTTCGATCGGCTACCAGCAGCGAAGTCTCACCGAGCTCCTCGACCTTCTCGAAGGGGCCAACGTCGATGTCGTGGTCGACGTCAGAGAGACCCCTTGGAGCTACCGTCGCGAGTTCGCCAAGGGTAATCTCACGGCGCGCCTCGCCGAGCGGTGCATCGAGTACGTGCACGCGAAGTTCGCGGGCAACCCGAAGGCCATCCGCCGTAGCGCCGAGTCTCATCGCGAGGTACTTACCTCCTATCGACAGCATCTCGAGAAGAACGACGACATCCTCTGGGACTTCGATGCGCTTGTCGGCAACCTCGTGCGCGAGGGCAAGAACGTCTGTCTCATCTGCTACGAGCGCCATCCCGAAGACTGCCATCGTCACATCGTGCTTGACGGCTGGATGACGCGACTGGGAATCGCTCCGGATGTCCTCCATCTCGGACCTGAAGGCTGCGCACGATTCACGTGATGCCGAAGAGATCGCCCTGAGCGGCACGGGCAGCTCTCTCCATCTCCTCCTTCCCGACAGCGGCCTTCGTGGGATACCACATTCCGATGATGCCGAAGTTCGTCGGGTGTGCCTTGAAATTGCCAAGGAAGAAACCGAGCTCGTGGCGATTCGGGTCGCAAAGCATTTGCATTCGCTCCAGGGCGACTTCCGCTCCCTTTCTGCGTCCGAGCTCGCCAAGTCCCCAGTCGAAAATACCGGCGGTGTGTCCTGGGCAACCTCCCTGTACCGGGTTACCAGCGCAGGTCCATTCGACGTGGACGCGAAACGGTTGAAAGGCGAGGTGACGAATCTCGTCGAAGAGTGCGCCACGGCGCTTGAGCTCCTCGAGCTTGTGGTGATGCTTGTCCGCGAGGATCGCGTCGCGTTGCTTGACCCAGACGCGTTGCACCGCACCCACACGAACGAAACCGAGCGAGCGCTTGTCGATTCGCTGTCCGGCCCTCAGCTCCTCGACGCAGTCGTAGTGCCAATGCGGGTTCATGAACACGTAGCGCCGTCGATCGTCCCAGCCGCGCCCCGTGCTCTCCTTACCAGAGGGTCTTATCTCACCGATCACCTTGTAGCTCTCGGGACGTCCGTCGCTCGTGTTCCTCGCCGTCGGCACCTCCACCCAGTCGTAAAGGCTGTACCGTTCCACCTCCGCCAAGTACCTCAGCGGCACCGGGTACAGGCGCACCGGTTCGCCGTCTTCGGTGCAGCCGGCCGTACAGACAGTCTCTCGATATCGTTCGCTCAGCTCCGGGTAGGTCTTCGCCCAGATCAGTACACGCATGGCCGGTTCTCGATAGTGGTTGTACAGCGACAACGCAGGTCCAATCCGCACCTACCATCGCCACGTGTCGTGAACGCCCGTCCCAGGGCCGGCCAGTCCCTGCCGAGCGGTTCCCAACGGCGAAACTGTACACGATGTTGCACGCCAAACTTCCGGACGCTTGTGCAACCAGATGCACGAGTATAGGCCGCGTCAATCGCACGACGTTTCCCACGATGGCCGCGTACTTGAGGCCGCAGGCGCACGGTGAAGACATCCGGTTGCGCTGGCTCGCCCTCGCTCTCCGTCTCTCCCACGACGGACGTAGGCCGACGACGGAGTTAAGAAATCGCGCGCACCTCACCAATAAACCGGCGAGAAGACGGGTTTCACCTTGCGCACGATGGCCGCACGTATCTCGTGCCGAACCCGTCTGCATGACCTACGCGAGCGACCTACGCGAGCATGCCCGCGTACGCTGTGTGGCAGTCAGACCATCCAGTGACCGCGCAGAGCCCAACTGCCGGAACCGCGATGAATTCATGACAGCGAGAAGGTTGAAAAAACATGCCTACTAGTTCAAACTTGCTGCAGTGTGCAGCACTTTGCATCAGGATAGCGACATCAGGACAGCGTATGAGCTCGAAACAGCGTATTACAGTCAACCTTTCCGAAGATGAGCACAAGCAACTCCTCGCGATTGCCGAGAAACACCACGTATCTATGGCTTGGATCGGCCGAACATCTATCAATAACTTCCTCGAAGACTATCGCTCAAATCCCAATCAATTGCCTCTTACCTTAGTCTCAGAAGAGAAACGCCACGGAAAATGAACTTCAAGGAATTTCAAACAGAGCAAAAGCTTCGAGGGGGATACTACACACCGGGAGATCTCGCTGAATTTCTCGTGCGCTGGGTCTCTAAAAGTGATCCAACTACGATCTTAGAGCCTAGCTGCGGTGATGGAGTTTTTTTTCAACACATAGCTCAGCACATTCGGAATCCAGAAGTACGTGGGTTTGAGATCGACGCGGCAGAAGCAAGAAAAGCAAGAACGCGCGCGAAAGAATCAGGACTAAAAAATATCAACATTCGAGGAAAAGATTTTTTCGGTTGGGCTGTAGATGAAATTCGCAATAACAAAGAACAGTTCGACGCCGTTGTCGGGAATCCGCCTTTTATCCGCTACCAGTATTTACCTGAAATGTTTCAGGAGCGCGCGCAAGACGTATTCGACACTCTAAACTGCAAGTTCACCAAGCATACCAACGCATGGGTGGCATTTGTCCTTGCCTCGTTCGCTCTTCTGAAAGAAGGTGGCAGACTGGCAATGGTAGTTCCTTCTGAAATTATTCATGTCATGCACGCCCAGTCGCTAAGAACATATCTGGGCGAGAGCTGTGAGCGCATGGTCATCATTGACCCAGAGAAACTGTGGTTCTCCGGAACACTTCAAGGCGCGGTGCTTTTACTTGCGGAGAAAAGGGTAAAAGAAAAAAGCAGACCGCAAGGTTTGGCCGTATACCCAGTTCGGGACAGAGAATTTTTGAATCGCGATCCTGAGGAAATATTCAATACTCCACAGTCGATCAACGGCAAAACTGTCGAGGGAAAATGGACGCGCGCATTCTTAGGCAAGTCCACACTCAGCTTGCTCGATGAATTAGTAGATCAGAGCCTTGTACGCAAGTTCGACGAAATTGCATCCGTCGACGTAGGAATAGTTACGGGTGCGAACAAATATTTTCTGATTGACAACGACACGGTCAAAGAGTTTGGACTGCAAAAATGGGTTCATCCGATGTTTGGCCGTAGTGAGCATTGCCCCGGCATCGTTTACGACGACGAGCAGCACAGCGTCAATATCGCCAAAGGAAGCCCGACAAATTTCGTTTGGTTTAATGATCTATCCGTATCGAAGAACAAGAAAGCGCTAGAGCCGCCAAATACTTTATTTCGGAAGTAGGTACGAGGGTTTATATTCTTCATGACTCCTTTTGTAAGCAGCATTGAACCCGTTGGATTGGTTTTGGCCCCATCGGGAATCGAGAGGTAACGTCGAGTTAGCGGCTTGCTCTCCCAAACTAGAGTTCGTCGAAAGGTCTGCGGTACGGCCGGCGTTACTGGTGAGGTTGGCGCACCTTGTGTTGTTGGTGCACTTGGCGTGGCTGGTGCGGCTGGTGCGGCTGGTGCGGCTGGTGCGGCTGGTGCGGCTGGTGCAGTCCACCGAATACGTTTGGTCTTCAGTTTCATTCTTGGGATATTGTCCAATCCCCTACTGGCAGATGAACTACTTGGGGTAGGCGCGAGCACCAAACTCTCATCGATAAGACGCCCCGACACAAGTAAGTCTTGAATAGACTGATCATCTACAATTTCGAAAACATGGGTTGGATAGTCAGCCATCATCGAGCTGATCTTATTTTCGAACTGATTAGCCGTAGCGATATCATCGTCGACCGACATGTCCAAGACAATTGATACGCTGGCTTCAATATTTGAATTAAGCCCGCCGATTGTCAAATTGGCGCTACCGACAATAACTCTCGCCTCACTCTGACTTCTTGAAAAATACATTTTTGGGTGGAAGATCACGTTCCTTGCACCCGTGTCGACGGCGAATAACGAGCAACCAATATCGATAGCCTTTCTGCAACCCTGCGCAGAAGTGATTCCATTTCGAATGCCCGCGATTATGATTGTTTTATCGGACACAGGAGCAAGTGCTGTCTCTAGCAAAGAAACGCCACCCGTATTCATAAACGCAGTAGATATTATTATTTTCTCTGAATTTGGAAGCGTAAGCAGCGCGTCTACTTCTTTCGCATGACTATCGTCGGTGGCCGCCTGAAATATAAACTTAGTCATCGAGCAAACTTCCTGCGTCAACTTCCAAGGCATGTGCTATGCGATAGATGTTTAGGAGTCCAATGTTCCTCTCGCCACGCTCAATCCCGCCGATGTACGTTCGATCCAAATCGCAAGCTAAGGCTAGTTTCTCTTGTGAATAACCATGCCTCTTCCTTACTTCGCGCACGCGCAATCCGAAAAGCTTTTTCATTTTTGATTCGTCAATCTCGACCATCCACTATCCGATCACTTCGGACGACTATGAGTCGACGGACTATAAGTATCTTTTTCAGAAACTGCCAGACGAAAGCCTTCTACTTGTTCGCTTCACGGTAGGTAGCGTCGAATTCACGTCGCGCGCGTCGACGACCCGCAACGTCGAGCTCGTGATCAGTCGCCGTTTAAGGGTAATTTTCACTTTAATCCTCCAAAGGCGGTTTTATAGAAAGAATGCAAGCAATCTGCTAGTCCGCACACATGGCCAGTAATACGAAAGAAGCTTTCTATGTGCAGTGCGCACGAACGAGCTTCGGCCATCGCCTCTGGCGCGAAGCCTGAACCACAAGTTTACCGACGATCTTCTGCCCCCCCCACTCAAGGGTCTGGCAGGCCGTACCGAGCCGCCTGAGCGCGTTGACCAAGGTGCGCTCACTAGGTGCGACTTCGTCCTTCAAGAGGCGGTGCTGGTACCACACCGCATTCGATGGGTCGCCGAAGAGCGCGAGCACACGATGCACGACCCCACGCTGGTTTCGCAGCATGCAGAGGATGGAGACCAGCACCAGAGGACCGTAGCCCTTCAGGTCCTCAAGGGTGCTGCCTCGACTTGATGAGCTTCAGGGGCGACTTGAGACCCGCAATGCCCTGTTTTCGTAGAATTTCTGTCAGGGTATCGACGCCAGCCCAGCACGCGAAGGCTCATCAGCATCGCTACAATGCATCAAATATCAAGTCGAGACAGCACCCGTCCTCAAGCGCGATCCTCAGCATCTCCTGATTGACGTACGGCATTCACGCGCCGGATAGTGCTCGCGTGTAGACGAAAGTTCTACAGACAACAAGCCTCGTTTGGGTTCGGCGCTCTCCGGCCCAGACCGGTGCTCGGTCGAGTGCCGCGACGATGCTCCGCGCTCGAGCCTCCGGGTCGTGTCGGGGTGATCGAGACAGGTTCAAACGCGCCAGCAACGCTCCCGAACCGCGACCAGCGTCACAACAGACCCACCTGCTCATCGGTATACCTGTGCCTCTGGTGCTGACGCCCTGAGAGTAGTAGCGTCCCGAGGCGACCAGCCACCGTCATGGAGAACGAAGGAGCGAACTCGGATGCTGGTACTGGCACGTAAGGAAGACGAAGCCGTTCTCGTCGGTGACGATGTTGTCGTGACCGTCCTGGAGATCAGCGGCAATCAAGTGCGGCTCGGCATCGAAGCTCCGCAGAGCGTTTCGATCGATCGGGAGGAAGTGCGCGAGCGTGATCGCCATGAGCCAGCGATCGTGTCCGAGCGAACTGGACGCGGGGACAAGGCTCGATGAGCGAGAAGCAAACGTCGGTAACGGATACGGTCTCTCGAGACACATTTCCTCAGAAGGCAGTGGTACTCGAAGCATCCGGGTACGCCAAGGAGCTGACTGTCGACCCGTCACCGCCCAACGAACTCCTCGATTGAGGCTGGACGTTTGTCTCCGCCACGCCGTTCGGTGTCGATCTCAGCGGAGCGGGTCAGACCAGCATCGCCTACGGCGCAGCCACCATGCTGGTGATCGTGGAATGGCGACGATCTGGTTCACCGAAGTAACCGAGGAAAGCCGACTCGCCGGAGCGCGTTGATTAGCGCTCGCTCTCCGGGAACGGTCTCGCCATCGGCGCCGAATCGGTGCTGGTACCAAACGGCCTCACCCGGGACGCCGACGATCTCGAGCGTACTGTGCACGACGCCCTTCCGATACCTCAGCACATCAAGAAGGTCCGACAACCACTCCGGAAGATCCGAATCGTTCTCCAGGCGCGCGGCAAGCCCGCAGAAGGCCTCGCCCTTCGAAGCGCCTTTCTTGTCGTCCGTCTCGTCACCCTTCGGTACGCTCGCCCGGCGCTGGATCTCGATCAGGTGGACCGACTGAGCCTCCACGAGCAGCCTCATCACCAAGACCCCACGTCGTTGCCTCTCCGGCACGCTCAGGTAGGGCCACGATCTCACCGCGCCGGGGATGGCGTTTCCGCCACCGATGTCGGGCTGGAACTCGGGCACGACGACCAGTCCGGGCTCCGAGTCCGAGCGGTAGCCGTCCGCCGGGGTGTACCACTGCACTTGCGAGATCGTCGCCGGATGCCGCTGGTGCAGCGACAGCGCCGCTTTCCACATGGTGCTGACGACGTCGTCCGAGAGCTGGAGGCGCGGCGTCCGGACCGACGCGTGGCTTACGCCCTTGTCCGCCCCGTGTGCCTCGCCGCTCGAGAGGGTGTCGTCGGCACCGGCATCGCTGTCGAGACGCAACTTGCTGGCAGAGCCGGTAGCCTGCTCGGCAACGACCTTCGTGAGCGGTCGCTCCGGTCCGATGAGCTTCATCGACGGCGCGGTGACGTCGACGATCGCGCTGCCGTGGTCGGGCTCCTCCTTACCTGTGAGCTCGGATGACTCGGTGGCCTTCGGCTTCGAGGATCGCCACGCCTTCCCGCGATCCCCCGGGGCGGCGGCGCGCTCGGCGAGGTTCGAGTTGTCGCGATCGACATGGATGGCCGGTCCCTTCGGAACGCTGCAACCGGTGATGCGCAGAGCGAGGAAGGATCGCCCCTCGTCGAACGGCAGGCCCTGAACCTCGAGCGACTCCTCGCCCTTGTGCCATGGGCCGACCTTGACGCTGATCGGTGCGTCCGGGTGGTTGCTGTCGAAAGCGCTCTCCAACTGCGCGTAGGGACCCTTCGCCTCGCGGGTCGTGAAAGAATCGTACTTGGCGTGCGCGAGGAACACCGCGTCACGATCGTCGAGCCGCGGTCGCAGCCGAACGGTCCACGCGTCGGGTTCCGCGGCGACCCTCAGCGCGCCGTAGAGCCGGTTCGACGGATCGCCTTCGGGTTCCCATGGATAGCCGAGGAGCACTTGGCGGAGGTAGTGCGACGCCCCGTAGGTCCGGATAAAGAACTCGGCGCAGGGGATGACCAGCCGTCCGCCGCTTCGAAGGTCCAGATCGAGGTACTGGATACGATCCGCGCTCTCGTTCAGCGCCGGGTACTTGCGCGGGTAGGGCGTGGTCGCACCATCGGCGGCGCCGGCCGCCGCGAACGATCTGAACTTCGACCGATCGCCGCCGTAGTCGACGGTGAAGTCTTCGGTCGCGAGGACGGTCTGCCGTTCGGAGCGGTTCTCCTGCCAGACCGAACCGATCGGCATCAGGGAGAGGGCCGCGGCCGGAAGCGTGCGAAGGATCTCTTCATGAACCTCGCCGTCGCCGAGCCGCCGGAAGGCGACGCGAGCATTGGTCTGTGACGGCGCCAGGGTGTTCTTCAGGAAGCCGTGACAGGCCCAGACTACCCACTCGAGCGGCGCGCCATCCTCGCCGGTCGCGGGCAGCCCGGTGTCGATGGCGATCGAGCGCCGGATGGGCTCAAAGCCGTACTGGAAGGGCACTGCCAGAAACATGACGCGAACGGTGTCCCGACGGGGGTCTAGGACAGGCTCGCATAATATTCGCGCGAGTCGCATTAAATCTGCAAACCCACAGCCACCGCCGACGAGCGCGACGCCCGAGGCGGTGTGATGAGGGGAGCGAAAGGGTCGCACGCCCCACGTCGCCGGATCGAACCCCGCGTGGCTGACCGAGCGGATCGCCGCCGTCTCGGCCGCCTCGCGCTCGTCCATCGGCGGCAGGATGCCCGGCAGGCGGCTCGCGAGCATCGACTTCCCGGTTCCGGGCGGACCCGAGAACAGCACGTTGTGACCGCCGGCCGCGGCGATCTCGAGCGCGCGTCGCGCCGCGTGCTGACCGATCACGTCGGCCAGGTCGCCGCCAGGTGGGACCGCGTCGCTCTCTGCCGACGTCTCGCCGTCGGTCCCGGTGCCCCTCGTCGCACCGTTCTCCACCATCGCCCGTTCGTCCCCCGTCTCGACGACGCGCATCCCGCCCGTCTCGGCCAGCGCCTCGCAGGCCTCGGCAAGCGTCCCGACGGCGCGGGTGCGAACGCCCCGGCAGCGGGTCGCCTCGGCGAGGTTCGCCGCCGGCAGCAGCAGCGCCTCGCCACTCTCCCGACAGGTCTGCGCCATCGACAGCACGCCCTCGACCCCGCGAAGCTCGCCACCGAGCCCGAGCTCGCCGACCACCACCAGCCCGTCAGCCACCCCTGCCGGCAGCTGCTCCGAGGCGATCAGGATGCCGAGCGCGATCGGCAGGTCGAAGCGCCCGCCGCGCTTGGGCAGGTCCGCCGGCGCCAGGTTGACGATCACCTTCACCTGCGGGAAGCGGAACCCGGCGTGACGGATCGCCGCCTTGACCCGGTCCTTGCTCTCCTTCACCGCCGACTGCGGCAGCCCGACGATGGCCGTCCCCGGGAGACCGCCCCCGAGGTGGACCTCGACGACGACCGGCAGCGCGGTCACGCCGGCAAGGGCGCACGAATGCACGGTGGCGAGCGACATCGGGAACCTCCCTGTTCCTCGGATAACGTCGGATCAGGCTACGCGCCGGAGCGCACGCGCGGCAAGACGGTGCCGTGACCAGAACTGGATATCCGGCCAGCCTCGACGGGATCGTGCGCCTCGGGCGCCTGCTCGAGAAGCCCACCCGACCGGAAATGGCGAATCCGAGTGCCGCTCGAGCCGCATCGGCTCGAGGTTCGCGATGGGCGAACCACCGCTCGCGTGCCGTGCACGAGCAACTTTCCCAGGCACCCGAAGCCCCACCTCGGCATCGACGAGCACCCGGAGGGCATGAAGGCGCGCGGCGGCGGTCTCGGCCCGAATAACCGCTCGGTGCCTTTCGATCGTGTCAACCGGGTCCGGTTCGCTCCGATCGAAAGGCCAGCGCTCGGGCGACATCGACGGCGATGAGGGCATCTCGACGATCCGGGTCCCGCATGCTTCCCACCGGGCGCCGTCGGCGCTCGGGCGACCCGATTCGCGAGGCGTCTTTCCGATCGCGCGCATGCCGGTCCGACCCCGATCTGATTACGCTCGGCCTCGCCGGTCCGAGCACGGCGCGAATCCGACCGCCAGGGGCAGCGTGCCCGGTCGGTAATCACAGGCGAAACGAATCGGGATCGACGGATGCAACGCAAGAGCACTACCCTCGTGATGTCCTTCGGCCCGTTGGTCGCTCTGGCCATCCTGCCCTGGCCGGCGGACTGCAGCGAGGTCGTCCTCGAAGATGCATCGGCGCAGGGCGCATCGACACAGGAGGCGGACCCCGATCGCACGCTACTCGTGGAGTCGTCGGCCTTCTCCGATCTGATACTCGCCGAGGACGGTCCGCAGGCCATCGCCGACTACGGGGATCCCGCGGGACAGCTCGCGGCGCTCGCCACGGCCCGGGCGATACCGATCAGCCCGGAATCCGGCCGCACGGGCGAGTGGTCGGCGACGTATCCCTGGCCGCTGAGCCCGATACACGCGTCGCTGCTGAGCGACGGCTCGGTCCTCACGTACGGCACGAACGGCGGGTCGGCGAACGGCCCGGCCCTCGGCTTCGACGTCGATCGCCAGTACCTCGGGAGCGGTCCGGGCATGGGCGCTCACGAGATGTCGCCGACCGGGATCGACACGAACATCTTCTGCAGCTCGCAGATGGTCCTGCCGAGCGGCGATCTGCTGCTGTCCGGTGGCGACGCGCTGCCGCTCGACGGCGACGATTCGCGAAAGGACCGGGGCGTCAACGCCACCACGCTGTACGCCCGGACACCGGACGGCTGTCCGAGGAAGGCCCGATGAACTTCGCGCTCTGGTATCCGACCATCGTGACGCTGGGCAACGGCAACCAGGTGGTCATGGGTGGTCGGAGCACCCGCAATGCCGAGGGCGGTGCGGCGCTCGTGCCCGCCGTGCCCGAGCTCTACAACCCCCGCACCAAGACATGGCGGGTGCCGGAGGGGGCGCGCGACGACAACTGCTACCGAAGCTCCTGGTGGTACCCGCGGGCCTTCCTCACCCGGCGCGGAGCGATCGTGTCGTTCCGTGCCCGAAGCGGCGAGCTCTACGAATCGCGCACGAACGGGGCGGGAAGCTTCCGGAAGATCGCGGACGTGCCGGCCGCGTTCGGTCGGTTCAGCGCCGCCTTCCCGGCGGCGATGTACGAACCGAGCAAGGTGCTCGCGTTGTCCAACGACCGGTCGTGCGGCGGTGATCGACCTGAACGGGGCGGTGCCGAGCGTCACGCTCGTTCCCTCCCCGAGCGCATCGGTACGGTTCCGGGGCGACCTGACCGTCCTGGCCAACGGCGAGGTCCTGCTCGTCGGCGGCGCGCCCGAGAACCAGAAGCTCGACAAGGCGGTGCACACCGCCGAGATCTGGAACTCCGAGACCCCCGGGCGTGGCGCTCGACCAAGCCGGTGTCGGGCCTCAGGTGTGAGCTTACGGCCAGCGCGCGCAGATTCGGGATGACGACGATGGCAAGTGCCTTTTCGCCTAGGCACTAAGGACAGTCGCGCGCGCTCGCGTTCCTCACATAGGCTCGGGACATCCTGCAACGGGCCGTGTCACGGGACCACCCCTGATGTTTGCAGGATGGCAGTCGCGTATCGGCGCGATCGTATCGAGCGAACGAGGAGCTTCGGACATGGTCGGACCTTTGAGAATCTGCGTCGTGCTTTCCCCGATGATCGTCATCGCGGGGTGCGGGGATGGGGGCGGCACGGACCTTCCGACTCTGGACGATCTGCTCGAGCCGGGCGACCTCGTCGAGGACATGCAGGTGCCCGGGACGTCGCAGAACGGCCCGCCTCCGGACGACACCCCGCCCGTTCGCGACGACTTGCCTGCCGTGTCGGCGACGACCATCGACATCTGCGCCGACAACGGCGGCCGCTTCTTCACCGAGGATCTCGAACTCATCGATCACACCGTCGGGCCCGACTATCTGGTGACGTGCAACGTGCAGTTCAGCGATGGCACCCTGACGATCCAGCGTGGCGTCGAGGTGATCTTCGAATCCGCTTTCGGGCTCTACATCGAGAATGATGCCGAGATCCGCGCGCTGGGCGGCTACGACGGCGAGCTCCGCGCCGAGCCGTCGATACGGTTCAGAGGCGACAGCGTGTCGGGCGCGCCCTCCTGGAACGGCGTGTTCGTCGGGAGTGCGAGCGTGGACAATCTGATCGAGAACGTCGAGATCATCGGCGCGGGATTCCAGCCGATCAGCGGGATCTTCTACCCGAGCGGCAGCTCGGCACTGCTGCTGGACAACACCCTGGCGATCAGGGGCCTGAGCATCACCGGCAGCGGGGGGCACGGCATCTACATGGGCGGCTCGGCGGCGTTCGGCCAGCTGCAGGATGTGGTCATCGGCGACACGGCCGGTCACCCGCTGCTGATGCCGAGCCACGTCGCGGGCACGCAGCTGGCGGACAACGTGGGCAACGTGTCCTTCACGTCAGACGCGGAAGGCAATCTCGCGTCGATCGGGCTGTACGACAACCTGCTGACCACCGAACGCCTCGGGGGTCGCTCGAGCTATGTGTTCGCGAATCACGCGCTGCCCTACCATTCCCTGTCCGGACTCTCCGGCAGCGGAGCCTCGGGTGTCGTCATCGACCCGGGCGTGGACTTCATCATGGCAGGTGGCACCGGCATCACGAGCGGTGGTGGCGTCGGGGGTCGCTTGACGATCACCGGAACCTCCGAAGAGCCGGTGACGTTTCGTGGTGCGGAGGCGTTGGCGGGGTTCTGGTCGGGCATCACGTACGTGTCCGATTCGGAACTGAACCGCATCGACAACGTGACCATCAGCGACGCGGTGAACGGCGTTCTCGTCGATGGTCGCTCGTCGAACAACATCACCACACGCGTCACGAACAGCCGGATAAGCAACACCAGCGAATGCGGCATCCGGGTCTCGACCCCTTTCAGCTCGCTTGCCTTCGAGACCGCCGGCAACGTCTACACGCAAAACGGCGCGGGCGACATGAACGACGAAGGGTGCCTCGGAAACTTCATGGAATGACGCGACCGACACGCGGGGCGAGTCGCTGTCAGCGCCCGTCAGAACCCGCGCTCATTCGCCGCTGAGCTGATGTAGCCGAACCGGGCCTGGGTACCGACACCTGGCCGCACGCTCTGCTCGTGAGACGCGCTCGTCGAGCTCCCCGCACAGACGGCTCACCTGGCTCTTGGAGATCCCCGTCATCCCCATCGTCTTGACCAGGTTGTCGACGTCGCGTGTCGATAGCCCGTCCACGTAGGCCTGCTGGATGACGGCGATCATCGCCTTCTCCGATGCCCGACGTGGCTCGAGGAACTCGGGGAAGTAGCTCCCGCGGCGCAGCTTCGGCACCTTCAGGTCCACCGTCCCGGCGCGTGTCTCCCACGTCCGCTCGCGGTAGCCGTTGCGGTGGTTCTGCCGCTCCTCGGTGCGTTCGTGCGGGGCGGCGTTGCAGCGGTTCTCCACGTCGAGCTGCATCAGACGGCTGGCTACCAGCGCCACCATCTCGGCCAGCAGGTCATCGTCGGAGCCCTTGTCGAGCAGCGCTCGAAGGGCGATCCTGTCGTCGGTCATTGCGTTCTCCGTTGGTAGGGGTCAGTCCGCAAACCGAACCTTACCGGGGAGACGCAATGACCACTTCTCGTCAGCGACGAGGGTGGATCGGACTTACACCACTTCCTGGGACGCTACCTGGCCGTTCTTGGGCATGGCGGCGCACGTGCGGTGTTGGGTGATGCGCCGAGTGTAGTGGCCGGCAGCGGCATGGGCCGGGCGAGCGGGGTCGTCTGGCGCCTTCGTAAGAAATCCGTACTAATCTTATTTCTACGGATTTTGGAGAGACGTGGTCACGAGAGTCTGTCTCGGGCCGTCTTCGATGACGCCTCGGTATCGCTCACACCGTGTCGCCCACACCGCCGCGGTACGGATCGACGATGCGCAACGAGTCATCGATCATCAGCCCATCTTGCATGTCTTCCGAGAACAGCCGCTGCGCGCCTGCGTCAAGCGCCGCGGCGCATATCAGGGCATCGTACGTCGACAGCCGATAGCGCTCGGCCAGACGCCGACCTTCGTCATGAACGCCGACGGTCAGCGCTCTGACCTTGCACAGCGACTTCACGTACTGCACTAGCCGAGCGATCTCCACCCAGTCGAGGCCTGCCTTGCGGCGCGCGACGTTCGTCAGTTCGTTGAGCACCTGCACGCCGATGACCATTTCGTTGCCGAGCAGACGTCTGCTGATAGCCGCCTTCCGGGCGTCCTGCGACAGAAGATAGACAAGGATGTTCGTGTCGAGTGAGTCCGTCACGATGCTCAGCGTTCGCTCGCCTCTTCACGATCGAACTTGAAATCGGCGGGCAAGCGCCCCTCGAACTCACCCAGACGCCGAATCCATTCCTCACGATCGGGCTTCCGACTGACGGCAAACAGTCGCTCGTCGGCGATCGTGATTTCGATGTCATCGCCCTCCGTCAACTGCAATGCCTCGACCACGGTCGCTGGGAGGCGGATCGCGAGACTGTTGCCCCATCGTGAAACCTGCATGGTCTGACACTCCAATAATCTACATCGTGCATATGTATATCATAACGGCGTTTTGGTCGCCCACCAAGGAGCACACGCCTGAGGCGGAGCACATCAAGGAAGGCGCCAAGATCCCGGGGGCGCGCGATACGGGAGGTGTGGACTGGGCCGATGGCCACACGCCGTTAGTCCGTTGACATCGGGTCTTTCTACATACTCGTGAGTAACGACTTCCCTCAGGCGGCGAGCGGCCACGAGCGCGGCATTCCGGGCCTCTGACGTTCGACGATGAATTTCACCAGTTCGCACGATCGAGGATCGGCGAGGAGAAATTCGTCGAGCGTGTTCCGCAGCGCCATCTTGACGACGAGCTCGCTCGGTGCGACGCCCTCACGGACGGTGCGCAGCCACGAGCCGAACGAGCGCCAGAGCGCCTCGGTGTGACAGGTGGCCAGGTACTGCATCAGTCCCTGGGCGATCACGCCCATGAACAGGAACACGTGGTACGCGTGGAGCTTGCGACGCACGGCGTCGCGGAACCCCTTGTCCGCGCGGTGCAGGTACAGGTTTCCCCCGCCGCGTCCGGTGCGCTCCAGATCCACCATCCAGAAGTGGTAGTCGTAGCTGCCGACGACGTGGGCAGCGTGCTTGAAGGCGAGCTCGATTGTGGCGCGTCAATCTGGATGGGACGCGCGCATCCGTGATCGCTCAACGGGACCACACCGTCTCCTGGTCGACTTGTTGTAGCAACGACTTGCGTTTCGCGTTCGGG
>ENA-ORXM01000866-ORXM01000866.1-marine-metagenome-genome-assembly--contig:-NODE-866-length-46839-cov-59.292780_pt1 | contig 46839 bp, 34 predicted proteins | sample MGYA00237867_ERZ511480 | MGnify/ENA primary metagenome ERZ511480 (study PRJEB26309, sample SAMN06266103) | marine metagenome | isolation source: Algal blade | place: United Kingdom:Sidmouth, United...
AATTAGGACTATTTTTGATGTCACTCTCTTAGCCATCTGCTGGCATCAAGCTTTCATCAACCTGTTCTCAACCTGTCATCAACCATCCCCTCTATACACGTTAAATAAAAAGAGATCGGACAATTTGTCCGATCTCTTTTTATTTGCTATGAACTAGTTGTTACCGCGGATAAGAACTAGGTTAAGGAATTACACTGCTCCCGACGGGTTCGTGACTCACGGACTTAGGCGGGAGAATTAAAGACGGCCCCGTCTGTCGAGTGTCGCAAAGCAACTGCTTCACAAATAGCAACCCGACAAGCGTTTTGCTTAACGCTATTGAAAGAGAGAGGGGGCGTTTCATCCCCTTACTTATTGAGATGATGCCTTTAATTCTTCAAAAATATAGCGCATTAAGCTGCCACTGCTGCCGCCTTTCGATTCGTTTTAAGCTGCTTCTTGAAATCGCGAATCCGATTTTTTACCGCAGGAATGCGCAACACGAGCAGCAAAATTAGCACAGCCGCATAGGCAATCGGCTGGACCAGCGCCTTCTTCGACCACCACACCCAAATGTAGTGTGCGGCCGCAAGCACGCCAATTACATAAGCCAGTTGATGTAGCTTCTTCCAATTCTTTCCCAACTTCTTTTGCGACCACTTATTCGAAGTGAGAAAGAGCGGCAGCAGAAGCAAGAACGCAGTAGATCCTACTAATGCATACCGTTTTTGGAACGCCTCCGCAATCACCGCACCGATTGCAAACCTCTCTTCAATAAACCCATTGTCCAGCGTAAAGAGCAGCAAATGTAAGAGTGCAAACCCAAAGCCCCAGTTGCCCAGTGGTTTTTTTAGCGCATTGAGCGCCGACCAACCAAAAAGCGTGACCAACGGAGTACAGGCTAGCGACAAGAAGATAAACGTAATTGCCACCTTCCCAGTAAAAAAGATCGTTTCGTGATACCATTGACTATTAAGATGAAGCCAGTGCCAGAAATCCCAAAAGAGCCGAAATGCAATCATTGCCCCTGCAAGATGCGTAAACACCCGCAGAACGTTTGATTGTTGCTTACTTTTCCACGGACTTAGCCATAGAATAGAAACAGTACACCACGCCAATATAATAAAAAGAATATCTGTAAACCGTGCTGTACCTACAATGGGGAAACTCTGTGCCAATAAACCAAATGGCTCTACTGGCGTAATAAAACGAGAAAAATCAAGCTCCGCTTCGCGCCAGTTCCACAAGACCCACGAAAGCGCCCATGCTACCACACCAATTGCCGCAATCGGAATCAGATCCCATTCCTGAACCAGTGATCCCTGCTTTTTCTTTGCAGACTTTTCCCCTGTTGACCTCTTTGCTACTGGTTTTTTCCCTGCCTCTTTTATACTTGTGGTCATCATATTCTCCTAGAAATTTACGCTCAAGTCCATATCAGCATAAAGATGAGCCACTTGCTCTTTATAGCCATTAAACATCAATGTGGGGATCCGACCGGCGCGACCGATGGGGCGTTCCGATGCCTGCGACCAGCGCGGGTGACTAACTGTTGGATTGACATTAGAGTAGAAACCATACTCGTTTGGCCCGGCTTTCATCCATAGCGAAGTTGGTTGCTCCGCCACAAGGTCTATTTTCACAATCGACTTTATCCCTTTTAGGCCATATTTCCAGGGTATGACTAAGCGGATCGGCGCGCCATTCTGGGGCAGTAGCGCTTCTCCGTAAATGCCAGTTGCCAACAGCGTCAGGTCATTCATCGCTTCGTCCAACCGCAACCCCTCGACATAGGGCCACTCGTAAAAGGGGCTGCTGAGACCGGGCATATTTTCAGTATCCTCAATCGTCTCAAAGCGCACATACTTGGCATTGGCAGTTGGCTCCACTGCTTCCAGCAATTTGCGCAGCGGGAACCCCTCCCACGGGATTACCATAGACCACGCTTCTACGCAGCGCATACGATAGATACGTTCTTCCTGATCAAATTTGGAGAGGATATCTTCCATGCTCCACGTGCCAGGGTTGTTCACAAGTCCACCAATCTCAACCTGCCATGGTGATGTTGGATACCCCTCCGCAAGCGTTGCGACCTCGCGTTTATCGGTCGAAAATTCATAATAGTTATTATAAGTTGTAATCTCTTCGAACGTGTTTGCGAGCCTGCCCATCTCATCGACCGTGCTCGACGCCGTAATCACTTCTGGTTCTGGGCGTGCGGGTCGACAAGCGGCTGCAAAGAGCGATGTGCCAGCAATTGCGGCCGCGCCCTGCATAAGCTGCCTTCGATTCAAATAATGATGTTGAGATGTGATTTCCGACGAGGGGATATCGATATTGGACTTTATTTTAAACAAGATGAACGAACTCCTTAATATTTCAAAATTCTATTAAATTTTACTATCTATCCCTTCTGACGCTTTGGAGTTTGGTTCTCTTACTATATATGATTGTAATTAATCTTTCTGTAATATCATATGCGCAGCTATTCTGAAAAGTGTGTTTTAGACAACGCCCGCTGCATCCAACTTTTTGACCTCTTCAGTGGAATAGCCAAGCTCGCCCAAAATCTGAGCAGTGTGCTCGCCCACTAGTGGCGCACGTTGCTCAACCCCCACCGGCGTGTCGGAAAGGGTGAAGGGTGTGTTTGCAACCGGCACAGGCTTTGCTGCACCGGGATAGTCAATTAGCTTGAGATGATCCAGTGCTTGCACGTAGGGATGATCGAGCGTCGCCTGATAGTTGAGCACTGGCCCACATGGAATCTTGACTGCTTCTAACTCCGCCAACGCATCAGCATTACTCCGTCGGCTGCACCATGCCGCCATGTGATCAGAAATAATCTGGCTGTGATCGCCGCGCGCAAGGTCATCTTTGAAGCGTTCATCATGCAGCCAATCAATCTTCTCTTGCCCTGCTCTGTCCCTTATTTCCCCATCGCTCTCCTGCATCAATGTAACCCAGCGCTTGAACATGTACGGACCCACAACCATCACCGTAATATGTCCATCTTGCGTGGTATAGATATCTGACGGGGCGGCAAGCTGACTGCGGTTGCCCGTCGGCTCGCGGTTCGCTTCGATTACAGCTTGTTCGATCAACATGCCGTTGGAGAGGGTGAGCGCAGTGGCCAATAGCGAAGTCTCTACAGCTTGACCTTGCCCTGTTTTTTCACGGTTCAGTAGCGCGGCTACCACCCCCAATGCCGAAGACAACCCCGATGAGAAATCAATATAATTCACTGCGGCCCGTGTTGGCTGACCCGGCTGCCCCGAAAAGCGGACGGCCCCACTCATAGCTTGCGCTACGCCGTCGAAACCAACCTTGTTTGCGTAAGGGCCTTTATGACCGAAAGTAGAGTTGGTTGCAAGAATAATATCCGATTTGATTGCGCGTAGTGATGCAAGGTCGAGACCAAGTTTGTTTAGTGTGTTAGGCGGCAAATTGGCAACCACCACATCGGCCGTGGCGACAAGCTTTTTCACAATCTCGCGTCCGTCGGGCGTGGCTAAATCCAGCGTCATGCCCAGTTTGTTGCAATTCATTTGGATAAAGAGCGCGCCGTCACCCTGTTCCGTGACGGGCGTAAGAAAGCGATCTTCATTGCCGCCCGGTCGTTCAATGCGGATCACCTCTGCGCCCATGTGGCAGAGCAGGGCAGCGCAATATGGACCGGCAATATAGCGGCCAAAGTCGAGTACGCGATAGCCAGACAGGATGCTGTTCATGAGTTCCTTTTCATTGGGTTGTAAACCCATATTGCTCAAATAGTGGTGAGCAGCGGGCAGATTTTTTGCAAAGCTGCGGCGCAAGGCTAGGATAGCACTTGGTTGAAGACTCGTCGTATATTCACGATGGGCTAGAGCAAGCACCTGTCACTTTCTCTTTAATAATCCATAAGAGACTTTCTTGCTTCGGTTGAGGCCGCTTTAGAAAAAAGAGTGTCCAACTCTGTAGCATGTAGAAGTGTACTGAGTTGAATACTCTTCGATTACCGCAGGCTAAATTAGGGTTTAGATGAGTTCAGTATTTTCTGTTTAGCCGCTTTGGCTTCGGGATGATTGGCGCGCACGTTGTGTGCTGCTAAGAGCACGGTTTCATCAATCCGCTTTTGACGGGTCGTGTCTCTTTTTGCAGATTTGATCCACCAAAGAATGCCCTTTTTAGACGAGTCGCTAAATTCCTCGAAGTGGGTTCGAGCGGCGGCGTTTTTAGACAGGGTGCTGGCTAAATCTGGCGGCATGATTAACTCTTCCACCTCATCATAGATGCTCCATGATCCATCCTGCTTGGCTTTATCGATGGCTGCCAAACCAGGCGGCATGATCAAGTCGGCTGCGAGCAATTTTTCGATCCGTTGCTTGTTGATGCGGGACCACGGGCTGCCCTTGCGTCGTGGCGAAAGCAACAACATCGTGCGCTCCTCATCGAGCTTGCGCGGTACGCTGTCGATCCAGCCGAAGCAGAGAACCTCTTCTACAATGTCGTCCCATGGAACGTATTTATCGGGGAGCTGCTTTTTGTAGGTGACTAGCCAAATGCTTTCGATTTGCGTGTGGTTTGCAGTCAGCCAGCTCCGCAATTCGGCACGACTATTGATCTCGACTCGTTCGAATTCTTTCATGATTTTTATATCGGACAGGTGTATCATCTCAAGATTTTGGGGTAAATAAGCCGCTTGGTTTCAATACACTGCATACTGCTGCAGCACTCAACCAACGCTACCACTACTGTTGAGAAGATACATTTTCCACTATTTGTTATCAAGGTATAACCATTCTACCTTTATGATTTCTTCGACCGCCTCAAACTCTGAATCAGCTGTTAGTACGGTTGCCTAAATTTTTTCATCCCAAGCTACATTCAGGCGTAGTGGCCCGCGAAACGAAATGTTTGGCACATACTCCAGCGTATCATTAATACCCAATCGCAGCGACGGCAGCCGCTCCGTCAGCGCCTCAAATACAGCCACCATCTCCACCCTTGCCAGCGGCGCGCCAACGCAGTAGTGGATGCCGTAGCCTAAGGCCAAGTGCTCTTTGAGATTGGTGCGGGTGACGTTGATCTTGTCTGGCTCGGGAAAGATCGACTCATCTCGGTTAGCCGAGTTGAGCATCAGCAGCAGGTTGGCTCCTTCGGGAATATTGACCCCTGCAATGGTTGTGGCTTTCCGCACTTTGCGCCGCCATGTGTTAACCGACGGGTCGTAGCGCATCATCTCTTCAATCGCATTGGGGATCAGCTCCGGCTGGGCACAGAGCGTTTCCCACTGCTCACGCTCATCTAAAAAGTGGAGCAGACCGTTAGTGATCTGGGCGGTGGTAGTTTCGTGGCCCGCAACCAGCAGCGTAATCATGCAGCTGGCGATCTCGTTGACGGTGAGAATGTCGTCGTCGCCATTGCGCATTTTGATGAGATCACCGGTCAAATCATCGGGTGGATTATCGAGCTTGCTTTCGACCAGTGCAACTACGTAATGCCAGAAGGGTACCAGATACTTGGTTAGCTCAATTTGCTCCTTTTCTGTAGGCCGCCCGTAGAAAAGCTTGATGCGATTCCCTGCCCAGATTTTCACCTGCGGCACATCCTCATCCGGCACGCCCAGCACGTGGAAGAGTACCTGCGCGGGCAATTCGTAGGTCATTGCGTCGACAATATCAACGCTTCCTTGCTCGATAAATGAGTCGATGCTGTCGTGAACCAGTTGGCGGATGGCTGGCTCAAAGTGACGCATTCGGCGGGGCAGAAAGAGCTTGTTGACCAACCGACGGATGCGAGTGTGGCTTGGCGGCACATTGTTCGAGAGCACCGGTACCGGCGTATAGTTACCCTCGCTTAGCATGATTTTTACTTGCTCGGGGAAAGGCACAATCGGGGTAATCGTGTTCTCAGCCGTAAAGCTATCGTGATCTTGGAATACAGCTTTGATATCCTCGTAGCGGGTGACGATCCAATAGTCGATCTGCTCGTTAAAGAAGACAGCTTCTGTTGCGCGAGCTTCTTTCAAAAGTGGAAAGGGATTGGACAGATCAAACGCATCAAAGGCGGCACCCAACTGGGATACAGGGCATTTTGGTTGGCTCATACTCTCTCTTATTCTTCGGCAATATCTATATAATGATAGTAATCGAGCCCCTGCTGCTGCATGGCGCGGCGGTAGTTGATTGCTACCACGTCAAACTTGAGATGCAGCTCGTCCGCCAGATCAAAAGGCACCTGCTCGGGTCTTTGTGACTCGACGATGCGCTGATCCTGGCTGAAGATCGTATCTTCGAACTCTTGCAGCACTGTATCGGGCTGGTCTAAATCGTAGTTGCGGCCGATGATGCAGTAGCCCTTGCAGTGCTTTTCGCCGATGGGCTGACCCACATAAAAGTAAACCATGCCTGCCTGCCCACCCCAGCCCAAACGCAGCACAATGGTGTAGGGCAGATGCAATTCATAACGGCTGCGGCGCTCGGGCTTGGTGACTACCTCGTTGGCAAAAACAGGGAACTCGTCAGAGTTTGCCGCTTCGGGCCGGACCACCGAATAGTGGAGCACGTGGTCGCGAATTTCGACCGAATAATCTGGCACCAGAGGACGTTGTGGATCGCCCAGTAACCCAGGGTGGACCCAAGGAAAATGACCAAAATCGGTGAAGTTTTCTACCTGTCGCGAGGCGTCGCTCTGCCACTCAAATGGGCCTGTGTTGACGATTTTCCATTCACCATCTTCAAACTCGGGAATCACTGGCAGTGCGTAAACGGGATCGCGTAGCGCCACCCAAATTAACCCATACCGCTCTTGACATTGAAATCGCTCGACCTTAGCCTTACTTGGGATCGAGAGTCCCTCTTTCTGGGGAATCTTTACGCATTTACCCTCGGTGTTGTACTCCCACGCATGATAGGGACAGACGACGCAATTGTTTTTAAGCCAGCCCAGCGACAATGCGGTACCGCGGTGGATGCAAAGGTCCTGCATGGCGTGGGGCGCGCCATCATCCGTGCGCCAGATGACCAGCGCCTCGTCCAGCAGCTTGGTGCCGTGGGGTGCATCTGCGGCAACCTCGTGGCTATAGGCAACCGGATGCCAACAGTGAAAGAGCTTTTCGGCGAACTGCGACATCAATTCTCTCCAGCCATTTCTTGAAAGGTAGTCAGTTGCTCGAAATTTCCGATTATTCCAACCAAATCGCCAACGGAAAATTGATAGTCGGCCGTCGGGTTAGAGTGCAGCGTGCCGTCACGCATGACGCCAACGACAGAGACGCCCGTCTCGCTGCGAATTTTTAATTCATGGATAGTGTGACCAGTAAGTGGCGTATTTTCCGTTAACTTTACCCAGTTCAATTCGAGCAATTGCGACACATTTTTTAGCTGTGCGATGGTCTCGTAATCGTGACGTGTGTCGTAGAGCGGCGCATACAATTCTCGGCGGATCGTATCCGTAAAGCGCTGAATGTCGGTTGTCGGAATATCCAAATGCAGGAGTGCTTGGCGAGTAATTTCTAGACCCGCTTCAAACTCTGGCTGGACTACCTCATAAACGCCATGTTCGTGCAGAGCTTGCATCTGCTCTACTCCTTCTGCCCGCGCCACAATATGCACGGTTGGGTTGGCGTGGCGCACCTGTTCGACAATGGTTTGCGTTGAGACGATGGCTGGCGTTGTCACAAGAACAAGGCGGGCTTTTTCAATTTTAGCTGCCTCTAACACAACTTCTTGGGCTGCATCACCAAAGATGACCGGAAAGCCATTCTCCTTTGTCTGTATTACTTGGTGATAGTCTAGTTCAATAATCACAAACGCTAAATCTAGATGCTGCAAAACTTGCGCCACATTTTCCCCAACTCGACCGCCGCCAGCAATGATTACGTGATCGTGCAGACCATCTTCGGGCAAGTTGATTGTCTGTAGCGGATCGCGTCCAGACCGTCGCTTACGTAGCGCCGTATAAAGAGGTGTGGTTAGGCCAGAGGCTATCGGTGTCATCACCATTGTCAAAATAGCGGTTGTGAGCGTAAGCGTGTAAAGTTCTTCGCTAATGGAGTTGGTGCTCATGCCTACTCGCGCCAAAACAAACGAAAACTCACCCACTTGAAAGAGTCCCAATCCTACAGCTATTGGCACGACATTGCCGTACCCAAAAAGTCGGCTCAATATACCAAAAATCAAGCCCTTCCCTATAGAAACGATGACCACAACGGTTAGAATAGTCAACCAGTTTTCAAGCAAAAAGATCGGATCCAGAAGCATTCCGACCGAAACAAAAAAGAGTAGACCAAAGAGATCGCGCAGTGGAATGATGTCACTGAGAGCTTGGTGTCCGTAATCCGATTCGCTTAACACCATGCCGGCAACAAACGCGCCAAACGCAAATGAGAGCCCAAAGAGATAGGTCCCGTAGCCAATGCCTAGGCCCAGCGCGGTGATTGCCACGAGGAAAAGCTCTCTAGAATTCCAACCTGCAATGTACCCCATTAACCGCGGAATTACGCGCGTGCCAACAAAGATCATCAGGAATAGAAACCCTGCGGCTTTTAAGGCGGCCATTCCTAGAATCGGCAATCCTGCTTCGGGGTCATCCATCTGTGGCAAAATGATCATGAGCGGCACGACGGCCAAATCCTGCACGATTAACATGCCGATCATAACCCGGCTCGATAAGGTACCCATTCGACCTTGCGCCATAAGCGTCTTGAGGATTACCATGGTGCTCGACAAAGCAATCAGCCCGCCAAACCAGAGCGAGTCGATCCATGCCCAGTTAAAGAGATATTGACCGATGCCAAAGCCTAACGCAATGGTCAGCAGAAGCTGGATCGGCGTACCGATCAGGGCAATGTTGCGCACAGGCTTTAATTCTTTTAGCGAAAATTCTAATCCAAGGGCAAAGAGTAGGAGCGCTACCCCAATTTCGGCCAGCAACTCAATATCGTGGACATTGGCAACGGTGACCCCACCCGTAAATGGACCGACCAGAATTCCGGCCAGAATATATCCAAGAATCAAGGGCTGCCGCAACTGTTGGGCGATGATTCCGCCGATGAGACCAGCCACGACAATGATCGCAATATCTGCTGCGATTCCCATATTTACTTCTCCTTATTAATCTAGTACATCATCAAGCCTAAGAATACAAGATGATTTGTGCCATCTTTATATAGCATATAGCAGGGTTCGTATCGCCAGATATTATAGTTCAAACGATCCGCACCGAAGCCAGCGCATTGAAATGTCCTGCTGTTACAGGACCCGGCTAAAAAGCCGGTTAAGCAGATGATCTTTCGTGCGTTTTAGCATAGCTTCCCATAGCAGACGGCAGTTTCAACTGTCGTAAGATGCTGCATGTGCCCAAGGATACTAACCCCGCACTTACAAATGATCCGAAAATTAACTACTAGGTTATTGAAATGCACACCGTACGTAACTATTCTAGCGTGCGCAAAAAGGCCACGATGTCATACAGCTGCGGCTCAGTTAAGGATGGATTCCCACCCCATGGCGGCATAGCCAATCCGCTTTTGTTATCGGGTGCGTCTGCGGCCCGCCCCGCTTTAATATACGCGACCACTTCTTCGTCTGAGCGGGCTTGGATAAATTCATTCTGGGCCAGCGCCACGCCCAGCCCATCAACACCTTCACCCTCTGCGCCGTGACAGCCAGCACATGTAGTATAGAATGACGCACCATCCTCCACATTTCCGACTGCAATGCCTACATCTCCTTCCGGCGCGTCTGCTGTGCCATCGGCCACATAGGTCCGCCCTACGGTGAAGGTCAGCAGGGTGAAGAAAAGCGAGAGCGCGGCCACGATCAACAGCCGCCTGTTTTGGGCAATCGGATTTTTGCTATCGGGCAGCCAATAATAGAGTAGACAGAAGAAAAGTGGAGCCAAACCACCCAGATAATGGATATAGAGTTGCAAAATTCCTAACCCTTGATCCAGCAACTTGATGCCAATGAGCGTCTGGACCATGAGCACAAGTTGAAAGAGAATAAATGTTGCGCTCGCCAGCCAGTTGACGGGCTGCTTTTTAAACGCCAGCCAACAGCTGAGCAATAGAACAATGCCATTTGTCAACAGCACGAGTGTGCCTATGGTTAGATGAACGGCGGGTGAAATGATGATGCTATCAATCATGATTTAATTTCCAAATTTTCTTACTTGCCCAATCTGTCACCAACCGCCGAGCTTCACCACGACCGGAGACAGACAGATATTGCTCTTTACTAGTAAAACTCTTTCTCAAATTAGATCATAAGCGATACTAGTACCAGCGCCCAATTATAAACTATTATAAAATGTCATTCATTCGAGGCGTTTGTCCAGAAACTTTTAGCATACAATTCATTTCTATTCATAGCGTCTAAAGTTCTCTTCTGTCTCTTGTACTTCTATGGTAAAATTAGTTATGCGAACATTTCGGTTTAGCCAATTTTCGTCCATATCATCCATATCAGTGTTAGAAATTCAAAGCCCTTTTTTTGCTCTAAAAGCACAAATTTCACTGCGAAGGATCTAAATCCAATCATCAGGATTGTTACCACGTAACGAATCAGTCCCATATCAGGAGTTGCCGTGAACAGCCCCTTCACACGAATTGTTGCCTCTGGTATGTTGTTGGGTCCCTCAAAACCGAAAGAATCCCCACGAATTTGCGTAACAGTCAGCATAGAAACAACCAATTCATCTCATGGAAGTAATTGTGACAAAAAATAAAGACTCTGCAGGTCATCTGATCGGGCAAAAGCTCATGTTTGCGTTTGAAGGAACTACGGTGCCCGCAGAAATTTTGGACGATATCACCGAGAAGCAAATTGCTGGTGTCACCATCTTTCGGGCATTTAATGTGGATTCGCTAGCGCAGATACGCACGTTAACGGCGACGCTACAAACTGCAGCGAAAAATGCAGGGAATCCACCGTTACTCATTGCCGCGGATCAAGAGGGTGGTCAACTCAATGCACTCGGAGAAGAAACAACGCAGTTTGCGGGCAACATGGCACTTGGGGCAACCGATGATCCAGAGCTTGCCCGTCGCGTGGGTTTTGCCATGGGGCGCGAATTAGCCGCATTAGGGATTAATGTCAGCTACGCGCCCGATTGTGATATTAGCACGAATCCCAAAAACCCTGCGTGCGGCACTCGCTCCTTTGGGGATAATCCGAATTGTGTTGCATCTTTGGCGACAGCCTATACCGTGGGTATGCAAACCGTTGGTGTGGCTGCTACGGTCAAGCACTTCCCTGGCTGCGGAGATGCGCAGGAAGATTCACATTACCACATGCCGCTTATCGCGCATAATCGAGAACGGCTGGATGCAGTGGAACTACTCCCATTTCGGGCAACGATTGATGCGGATGCAAAAGTGGTGATGTCCGGTCATTTTGCCGTCCCTGCGCTAACCAAATCGACCGAGATACCGGCCACGCTCTCGCGGTCGGTTATGCACGATTTTGTGCGCGATGAGTTGGGGTTCAACGGCGTGGTGATCACGGATGCGTTTGATATGAGTGCCATTACGCAGGGAACAGGCCAGATTATTGATGCGATTGCGGCTTTTCGGGCGCAGGTTGATCTACTTCTGCTGACCAGCGACCGCGATGTCATGCAGCGTCTTTATGAGGGAATGCAACTTGCTTTGGGGCGAGGGTTGCTCTCCGAAGAAGAGATACAAAAATCGGTCCAGCGAATTCGCCACTTGCGCCAGTGGGTGGGCAGAGCGGAACAGCCGCCCCTTTCCATTATTCAATCGACCGAACACGTGGCTCTAGCCCAAGAAGTAGCCGAACGCGCCACAACCTTAGTGCGCAATCAGGCTGGATTATTGCCCCTTTCTTTAAACGCGGACGCGCGCCTTCTGGTTATCATGCCACAGCCAAAAGATCTAACCCCCGCAGATACATCAAGCTATGTAAAGCCACGCTTGGCTGAGATGGTGCGCACGTATCACCCAGATGTGGATGAGACTATCACAAGCCACCCGCCAACCGATGACGAAATTGCTGCACTGGGCAAAAAGGCGAGCGAATATGATCTGGTGATTTTGGGTACGATCGACGCACACATGGATGCTCAACAGGCGCAGCTTGCGAATTTACTTCTGTCTGGCAATGTGCCACTCATCACTGTTGCGTTGCGTACACCGTATGACTTAACTGCTTATCCGCAGGCCAAAACCTATCTCTGTACGTACAGCATTTTGCAATCATCAATGAGGGCGCTGGCCACTCTTTTGTTTGGTCACCTAACACCTAGCGGGAAGCTGCCTGTCGATATTTCCAATCTGCATAAACGGGGTCATGGGTTGAATAGTTTTTAAATACTGAATATATTCCCCATGGTTATACGTTATATTCTTCAAACGCTGCGACCACCTCTGCTAACGTACGACGCGCGCCTGTTTGTAGATACTCCATTGCGCGTAGTGACGCATCGTGTGCGTCGAGGCTCGACCCTGCTACACAATCTTCCACCACGCGGCAAAAGTAGTCGTGTTGATGACCGTCGACAAATGAATAGTGAACGCACACATCGGTATGGCCACCGATGAAAATTAATGTCTTTGCCTGCAATCCTTTCATCAAAATTTCAAAGTCTGTGCCAAAGAAGCAGGAGTAGCGACGCTTGCGGATGAAGTAATCATCTGGCCGCATTCCAGTGGATTTGGATATTTCTGTGCCAAGATGACCTTCAATCAAGTGAATGCCCTCTGCGCCATCTAATTCGCGACCAAAATCAATTAGGTCGGGACGATGTGCCTCTTGCAGAAATACAATTGGCACGTTGCATTCGCGCGCTTTCTGGATCAACTTTGGCGCACCTTCCAAACGCTTATCATAATCTTGCATAAAAGGCATGGTCGAGGGCGTATCGTCGGTCGAATCGCTTTCGCCTCCCTGAATGTCGATCACAACTAGTACGGGCTTACCTTCAATTAATTGGCGCTGCATAAAGTCTCCATATTCTCGTTAAAACTGATCCGCGATCCGCTCAAGCGCCTGCTGCAAAAGAGGGCGCGGCGAGGGAACACAGATGCGCTGGAAGGCCAACCCCTCGTCGCCAAAGAGATGACCATCTTCTAACACCACATTGGCACGATTATAAATTCGGTCATGCACTTCTTCGGGGCTAAGGCCATACGCAGCAAAATCGAGCCAGCCAATATATGTCCCCTCAGGGATCAAAAATTTCACTTCGGGCATCTCTTTTGCTAAAAATTCCTGTACAAAAGCAAGATTGCCGTTGATGTATGCGTTGACCTGCTCTAACCATTCCTCGCCCCCGTTGTATGCGGCGATCACGGCTGAGATGGTAAAAGGCGTTGGCAGCTTGAATCCTAGTTCTTTGGTAAACGCCTCGCGCAGTTCCACATTGTTGATAATGATATTTGTGCTGTGCAGTCCGGCCACGTTGAAGGTTTTGTTGGTGGCGGTACACGAGATAATGCGATCATCGTCCACAAGCGTGCAGAGCGGATAATGGATGACGCCTTTGCGCACCAAATCACCATGAATTTCATCAGCGATTAGAATAACATCGTTGGCTAGACAAATCTCAGCCATCCGAATCAGCTCATCTTGTGTCCACACGCGCCCGACAGGGTTGTGAGGGCTGCATAAGATAAGAAGCTTGTTTTTTGGTTTTTTGGCTTTGGCCTTCAGTCATCAAAGTTGATGGTGTAATAGCCCTGATTATTGTCCAAACTATTGTCGACCACAATTCGATTGTTGTTCTCGATAGAGGTCGTGAATGGCATATAAACTGGACGCTGAATGATAACACCGTCACCCGCATTGGTATACGCGCGGATTGCAATATTAATCGCTTCTACTGTACCTGGGCAGTAGATAATCGACTCTGCTGCAATCGTCCAATCATGTCGGCGCTTAAACCAACCTTGGATCGACTCATTATACTCTGGGGTGGTGTTTTGCGTGCTGTACCCAAACATCATGGTGTCGACGCGTTTGTGTAGCGCATCTAAAACAGGCTGTGGACATTGAAAATCCATATCTGCCACAAAGAGCGAAATAGTCTCCTCATCAAAGCGTTCTGTAATGCCAAATTCCTTGAGTAATTCTCCTGCCTCCCATTTAATTGAGTTGGTTCCTTTACGAGAAATAATTTTGTCGAAATTGTAAATCAAAATAGACTCCAGATTGTGAATCGGTCGAATGGTCTTGGGAATAGCTATTCTGGGAGCTAGTCATTGTCGAATGGCCGTAGCGTTAGAATGCTAGTCCAACCGTTACGTTCTACTCTCTTTTATCGGTAAACGAATTAGAATTTAGTGTATCATAAACGTCTCTGGATCTTGGCACAGTAAGCGGTTTGTGAGCGTATTTTAGTTTGGAAATGAGATGTTTTATCTAGAACCATTGAGTGAGTGCAAGCAAGAGTGTCACCAGATATCACGTCCCATGTACTTCTTAAAAAGAATATCGAATGCGTAGCTATACTCTGGGAGCGACGGTGGTGTGTAGCTAACGAGTCTCACATGTTCCGGCAGAAACAGAAAAATAAGTAAGAGCAGGAGAAAGAGAAAGAGTACAAGTAAGTGAGGGGCTGCCGATACCAATCGATGGTATACTTCTTCCTATGATACGAATCCGTGAAATTAAACTTTCTCTTGACCATGATGAGGCTGCGCTACGCACGGCGGTACTCAAGAAACTATCTATTCAGGATGCTGATCTTGTGTCGCTAACTGTGCATAAGCGCAGCTATGACGCGCGCAAACGCGAGCGGATATTGTTGGTTTATGTGGTGGATGTTGTGACGAGTCATAGTGAGGCGTTGCTGGCTCGGCTGGCAAAAGATAACCACGTTTCTGCTACGCCTGATATGAGCTATATTTTTGTGGCAGATGCGCCGACCGAGTCGCGCGAAGACAATGCAAAGAAGAATCGTCCGATAGTAATTGGTACCGGCCCGTGTGGCTATTTTGCTGGCCTGCTGCTGGCGCAGATGGGCTTTTGCCCTATTATTTTAGAGCGCGGTAAAGCGGTGAAAGAGCGCACGGTGGATACCTTTGGATTTTGGCGCAAACGAGTACTGCATACTGAATCCAACGTGCAATTTGGTGAGGGGGGCGCTGGCACTTTTTCTGACGGCAAGCTCTACAGTCAAATTCGGGATCCAAAGCAGTATGGCCGCAAGGTGCTGGATGAATTTGTCAAAGCTGGCGCAACGGATGAGATTCTCTATGTGAATAAGCCACACATTGGCACGCTGCGTTTGGTGAAGATTGTGGAGAATATGCGCAATACGATTACTGAGCTTGGGGGCGAAATCCGCTTTGAGCAGAAGGTAGAAGCGCTAAACGTTCAGAGTGGCCAAATACATGGCGTAACGCTGGCCAGCGGTGAAACAATTGAAGCGGATCATGTGGTGCTGGCGATTGGACACAGCGCGCGGGATACGTTCAATATGCTGTACGAGAAGGGTGTCTATATTGAGCCAAAGCCGATCTCGGTTGGCTTTCGGATTGAGCATCCTCAATCACAGATCGATGCGTGTCGCTTTGGCACGAACGCAGGCCATCCGCTGCTTGGATCTGCCGATTATAAGCTGGTGCATCATTGCAAAAATGGTCGAGCCGTCTACTCTTTTTGCATGTGCCCGGGCGGGACAGTGGTTGCTGCGGCGTCGGAAGAGGGCGGGGTCGTGACCAACGGGATGAGCCAATATTCGCGGCGCGAGCGCAATGCCAATAGTGGCATTGTTGTGGGACTAACGTTGGAGGACTATGAGAGCGATCATCCGCTGGCGGCGATTGATTTTCAGCGCAAATTAGAGCAAAAAGCGTATCTGCTGGGTGGCGAAAATTACAGTGCGCCGGGGCAGCTTATTGGCGATTTTTTGGCGGGTACGCCTTCGATTGCTTTTGGGGATGTTGAACCTTCGTACACACCTGGCGTCCATTTAACTGATCTGAGTGGCCTTTTGCCAGACTATGCAACAGATGCTCTGCGCGAAGCGATTCCGGCGTTTGAGCGCAAGATTAGAGGCTTTTCGCGGCCCGATGGGTTGCTAACTGCTGTGGAGACGCGCACGTCGTCGCCTATCCGAATTAAGCGTGATGAGCAGTATCAAAGTGTGAATACGAAAGGTCTTTATCCGGCCGGAGAGGGTGCTGGCTATGCGGGGGGCATTTTCTCGGCGGGTGTGGATGGAATTCGGGTGGCTGAGGCAGTGGCGTTGAGTATTGTGAATTCGTGATCGTATTCCCGGAATGTACCACATATTAATTGGTAAGCGAAACAAACTCTGGTCCATTCGGGGATGCTGAGTGTCCATGATTATTGCGCGCGAATCCCATCGTCACCCGTGACTGTGCCAAATGCATAGGCTGTTGATGACGTGATGGATGCGGCGGATGACGTGACTATCGGGGTGGAGGTGGCTGGCGCTTGCGGGGCGCATGATGCGACAGTTTATGCCGAACGTGTATTTGGTGCGTTATGAACCAATTTTACTTTTCAACCTCTAGGCCTGCATTTTGCCAAGCGACTATCCCACCCTGCATGTTGTGGATATTGGTGTATCCCTCTTCTGTGAGAAAGTTGAATATGCGTGAGCTACGCGCGCCGCTGTGGCAGTAGATGACGACTTCTTTGTCCTTGGGAATTTCGGCGAGGCGATCTGCTATGGAGCCGGTGGGGATGAGGGTGTTGCCTGCAATATGGCCTGCGTCATATTCGGACTGTTCGCGCACGTCTAGCAGGAATAGATCGGGGTGATCGAGTATGGCGGCGACGGTTTGTACGTCCACATCTTTTGCAAGCTGGAGGGGTGCGTCTGCTGCATCTGTCTTTATATCCGTTTCTGCTGTGATTTCGGTTTCTGCGGTTGTGCTGCTCTCTTGCGTGGTTACGGTGGCGCACGCACTTAGTGTGTAAAGTAGTATGATTGAGAGTGCTATAAATCGTTTACGCATGGTGAACTCCAGTTATTATATTTTTTGAGTGTACTACGATGAAGCAATAATCTCGTTAGGGTAAAGCCATCGCTATCTGACAGAAGCAATTATTTTTTTCGAGGCGCTTTGGTAGGTTGATATTAGATTTCGACAATTTCAATTCCTTCTAGTGATAGTGTGCCCTTATACATTATATCTGGAACCCCAACAAACATAAAAAGAAGCTGCCTTTCCACAGGGACCAGCCCAGTGCGCCGATAATGATGCCGCTATAGATTGGGTGGCGCACGAGTCGATACGCACCATGTGTGACCAACTCGGATCCTGCTTTGGGGTAGGGAACGACCGCGAGGTTCCGACCAAGGTAGATGATGCCCGCAAGGAACAATAGCGCGCCACAAAGCGTGAGAATCGCGCCAAGGGGTTGCGCGACAAACTGCTGGATCGGACCATGCCAGCGCGGGATCCGCGCGGTGGATTCGGGGCCAAAGGTGAACAGGGCAAAGAGCAGGAGTTGCACCGCTACGTACCATTCACCGCGGGCGCTGCGCCACCACTGTTGGTTTTGGGATCGGTTTCGAGTCATATTGTTTCCTTTTTGTGGCATTGCGTTTCAAGTTAGTGGGTTAACGAGTGCGCCGCATTCCGAGAAAATTCCAACATCTGCCCTCATCGTAAAATATACTCTTTTTGTCGCTGCCACAAAAACAGAGAAGTCACAAGTACGGTAGCTAGGTGTCAATATAGAACTGCGGTGAACTTTTCCGTTAATTTGTACGTATTGATTACTAGAATAGATGATACAATAATAGTAGCTTACCTTATTTGATTGCTGCTGGAGTAAACACGCCTACTTATTTCACTAATCTGCACGACTGCATTTCTAACGATCTCGTCTTCGAATCCGCACGAGGGTGTGCTCACTACAAACCTCTACCAGGATGAGCTGAATATTCTGTAAGCACAGATTTATGAAAGAAGAATGTGATAGATTTATGATTCAACCGGGTCTCATTCAGTTGACAGAGTGCGTCGCACTGTTTAGAGAGTGATTCGAACCAGAACAACCCATTGGTACACAGTGCAATGCACTCGACACGGGAGTTCCACTATGGCTGGTTTCAATATCAACCACATGAGATTCCGAAGAGCCAGATTTGTAAACGAGGAGAGAGTATGGGATGGATGGTAACTGCTCTTGGAATTGTAATTGGGTTGCTCAACCCGCAGATTGGTCTGCTCGTTTTTGTGATAGGCCTCATTGCCGTAATAATTGATAATACGCCGAGCAAGCCAACGCCGACCCCGGCAAAATCGCTGGGCGCGTTGGTTGTGCTCATCGTTGGGGCGGTCGTTTTTATGATGTTTGTGGCCGCCGTGATTGGGGCCGCAGGTTCGTTTTAGCGTGGCCGATTTGTTGCTCCCGATATGGTGCTGGCGCGGAAATTTTGGCCGAGCTTGTCACGGTCCAACCGTGGATGGTTGCCACGCCAAACTTATTTTGAGGACCACCCGCAATAGGTTGGCCGAGTTTTAATCCGCTAGGCACAACAGTCGTCTAGCTCCATGCCGTTCCCCGCTTTTCTCCCCAAGAATTGAATCTGACCTTGCCCTGTTTTGGCTTTCGGATAAGAACTGGATACAATAGGTCGATTTGTCTACAGACAATGTCAGCATAACGCAGCGCGGAAATGTGTCTTGTCTCGCGCTCAAAAACTAGTGGATACCAAATTCATGCTCTATCAGACCGCACGCTCCCTCCTCTTTAAATTTGACGCCGAAGATGCCCATCGACTTGCGCTGGGATCCCTAGATTTTGCGCAGTGGAGCGGTGTATTGCCGTTACTTACCTCGGCTTCGCCCAATGCGCCGGTTGACCTGCTGGGGCTGCGCTTTCCCAATCCGGTTGGGCTGGCCGCGGGCATGGACAAAAATGGTGATTACATTGATTCGCTGGCGGCACTAGGCTTTGGTTTTGTAGAATTGGGGACCGTCACGCCTCGACCGCAACCTGGCAACCCCCACCCCCGTCTCTTCCGCGTGCCGCAAGCTAGCGCTATCATTAATCGCATGGGTTTCAATAATAAAGGGGTGGACCATCTGGTTGCGCGCCTGCAAGCGCGGCGCGAGCGTGAGCCGAAGCGCGATTGTCTTGTAGCCGCAAATATCGGCAAAAACTTCGATACACCGTTAGAGAATGCCGCGGATGACTATCTGATCTGTATGCGTAAAGTCTATGCCTATAGCGACTATATTACCGTCAACGTTTCATCGCCGAATACAAAGGGGCTGCGCAAATTGCAGGGCGAGAACGAGCTAGATCAACTGCTGCATACGCTTAAAGCAGAGCAGCAGAAGCTGGCCGATCTCCATGGGCGTTATGTGCCATTCCTCGTAAAGATTGCGCCCGATCTGGAAGATGCCGCGATTGCGGGCGTTGCCGAGCTCTTGCTGCACCATAAAATTGACGGCGTTATTGCAACCAATACAACGCTTTCGCGCACGGGTGTTGCGGAATTTACGCACGGCAATGAAACGGGTGGTATGAGCGGTGTGCCCCTGCACGCACGTGCTGTCGAGGTGGTGCGCTTGTTGCGTCACGCCGTTGGGCTTGAGTACCCGATTATTGGTGTGGGGGGCATTATGTCCGCGGCGTCCGCACAGTCCACGGTAGATGCTGGCGCAAATTTGGTGCAAATATATAGTGGGTTTGTTTATCGCGGACCAAGCCTGGTCCGCGAAATTGTCGAACAGATCAAGTAACTATAAGTCTACACCTAAGTGCGAATATTATTAACTTAGGTTCACTGACACGCCCCGTGCGGGTTCATCACCAAAGTTGTAAGAAACGAATCCGCACGAGGCGTGCTCACCGGACGGCTTAAGTTTATACTTATGATTGAATGACTATTAATGTATGAAACGGGTGAAATTGAGGAGCTACTTGGATGACTCGCAATAACGAAATTAATGAGTCTGGATTTGCCGGGCAAGATATCATTAGCGTAGAACAATTTGATCACAATAAACTAGAATATATTTTTAACGTCGCCAGCGAAATGCAGGTAATGGTCGAACGTTTTGGCAGCGCAGATCTGCTGCAAGGCAAAATTTTAGCTAATCTTTTTTACGAGCCAAGCACGCGCACAAGCTCTAGCTTTATGGCCGCGATGATGCGCTTGGGGGGGCAGGTGATTCCCATTAACAACGTGCAATTTAGCTCTGTTACCAAGGGTGAAAGTCTGCCCGACACGGTGCGAACGCTTGAAAGCTATGCTGATGTGATCGTCATCCGTCACCCCGAGGCAGGTTCGGCAGCCACGGCAGCGCACTATGCATCCAAGCCGGTGATCAACGCTGGGGATGGGGTGGGCGAACATCCGACGCAGGCGCTGCTTGATCTCTTTACGATTGTAGAAGGGCTAGGCCAAGTGGATGGGTTGAAGATCGCCATGGTGGGTGATTTGATGTATGGTCGTACCGTTCATAGCCTGACTAAATTATTGATAAACTATGATGTTGACTTTCATTTTGTTAGCCCAACTAGTCTGCAAATGCCTACTGAAATTATGGATGTAGTGCAGAAGAATGTGCTGAAGCCTACGGGCCATTCGTACAATTTGCTTGAAGACATCAATGAAATTATCGACGAAGTGGATGTGCTATACGTAACACGTGTGCAGAAGGAGCGCTTTACCGACCTAGCTGCGTACGATCGGGTACGCGACCAATATGTGGTGGATGAATCGCTCATGGTACGGGCCAAGAAGAAGATGATTATCATGCATCCACTGCCGCGCATTAACGAGATCAGCTATGCAGTGGATGACGATCCGCGGGCCGCTTATTTTCGCCAAATGCGCAACGGTATGTACGTGCGCATGGCGTTACTCGCATCGGTACTAGGGAAGGCTTAAATTGAATGAACTTTCTGCTGAGCCTAGTCAGAACCAAGAAGCATCTACTTGCCTTCATACTCCCTTTACATGAAGAACTGTAGTATTATATATTGTATAACCATATAAGGCAGGCCATTCTAAAAATCAACGATACAGCATGGTCGCAAGCTACTTCAAAAAACAGCTAAAATCCGTATAATTATTTTTCTGATTTAGCCTTAACTCCTCTCCAATTATGCGCTATTTTGAACAATCATAAAATTATGTTGAAATCCGTTTTTACTTTCGTCTCTGTTAACTTTTTGTCTATTTTGTTGAATCGTTTATGGCTATTTAGCAACACTTTCTCTGCTAATTTCTATCGATATAGGGGGAAACGCACCTTCATCTTCAGAGGCCAGATGGCAAAAATTCAGTTTGCCGTTCGCATGAGCGGTTTTATTTGCGTTGCGCTATTCACTTTAGGTGTAACGTCCGCAAGCTATGCTGCGCCGTCAGCGATTGACGCTGATGTTGCTTTACAGCGCAAACAGATCGGGCTTGCCAATCCATTTACGGATGATTCAACTGACGATGAATCCAGTGATGCACAATCTAGTGATACGCAATCCGGTGATGCGCAATCCGGCGACGAACAGGAAATGGAAGAACGCCCAAGCGCAGTCGATTCACTTGAGAATGTCCGGCAGGCTGTGATTCAGATTGAAGCACTTTCGGATCTGACGCTCGATACCGATGCCGAACTCTTCGCCAGCACAATTATCGGCCAAGGGTCGGGCTTTATTGTTGATCCATCTGGATTAGCGGTCACAAGCAGTCAATTGCTTGATGGTGCTCGCTTTCTCAAGGTAAAAGTGGCTGGCGAATCTTTACCGCGTAAGGCACGCGTCGTCGGGCATTCTGAGTGTCAGGATATTGCCTTGCTCGATATTCAAGGCGATGATTTTGCCTATCTAGATTGGTACAAAGGCCCGATCCGCTTTGGGCTAGACATTTACGCAGCGGGCTACGTAACAGAAGAGTCCGCCCGCCCCCTTTATTCATTGCTTGAAGGCGTTGTGCTGAACGAGCGCACAACGGCAGCGAACAATCAAGGCGCTGTGACAAGCGTTTTGCAGCATAGCTCGCCGTTAACCGTTGGCAAAGCTGGTGGTCCGCTTATCGAACGCACTGGTCGCACCGTCGGCCTAAATCTACCGTCACCCGATGGACGTTCGTTTGCGCTGCCTCGCGATCAGCTTGAAGATGCTGTGGCCGAGCTGCGCAGTGATGATCATTTAAACGGTATTGGCATCACGTCCGAACCGGCGGATATAGAAAATGGCATGGCTCAGGGCTTGCGTGTTCTGTCTGTTGTGCCGGGTCGCCCAGCCGACAAATTGGGCATAAACCCGGATGATGTGCTTCTCTCCATTTCTGGGAATTCTTTGATATCGACAAACCCAAAGGGCGTTTACTGCGCCGCATTAAGCATATTAAACCCAGACAATATTATTCCTATTGAAGTAGAACGACCTGGCACAAAAGGAACACTTTCTGGGCAGATCAATGGCCAATCTCTTGATTCGTATTTCTCGTTTACCCGAGCAATCATTGAAGAATATCCCGAGCTTGAAGATGAGATCGAACCTGTCCTTACCCGTCGTCCAGGTCTCGTTACAGATGAGATAACGGCCAACAGTTCGTTTGTCCCGATTAGTGAACAGACAAATCTGCTCACGCTGCAAATTCCAGCCTCGTGGGATCAGATTGACGCGGGCGAGTGGCAGCTTGAGGGACAAGGTGTTGGTGTACAAATTACGGCATCACCCGACATTGATACGTATTACAATGACCAACGCGCGCCAGGTGTTTTTGCCGCAACATCATTGGGCTTACTCAACTTGATGAGCCGAGAAGATCTGCTGGATCAAGTCTCTTACCGCACACAATGCGAGTATAAAGGGCGCTTTTCGCTGCCGCAAGCATATTTAAATGGGGAGTATGATGTTTGGGAAGAATGTGGCGAATCCTCGCACATTGCCATTGTTTTAGCCGCCTCGCCTATTACGCGCGATTATGTGCTGTTGATGCAAACCTATATAGAAAGCGAGGCCGATCTGCGTTCGTTTGATCGGATATGGAGCACTTTTAAGGTCAATGTACCATCCAGCAACCGCGCTGTTATTGAGTTTGATCCCAATGAAGTTGGCGAGGATATTGATAAACTTGTGGACACAGATGGGCTAATCTATGAATATGAGTTGATCGAAAATGAGACGATTAGTGCGCTGTTGCCATCGGATTGGACAGAGACTGAATCAGACGCATGGATTGTGGATGATGAAGAAGTTGGCTCCATCCTTTATATTTCGCCTGATATGGACGACTACCAAAACACGTGGACAACGCCGGGTGTCCTCATCCGCTCATCTAGCACGCTAGGCGAAAAGCTCGATCCGGACGAAATGCTCGACGAAATCGATTACGAGCAATATTGCGAAGCGGGTCGCCGTTTAGAACATAAACATTCGATCTATGGTATTCGATACAGCGGCGAATACGATATGTGGTTTAACTGTGGTGGTGAACAAAACTGGCTTGCCGTGTTAGCCGTAGAAAATGATCAAACTGATCAGCTAATCACCCTTGAATTTCGCAATGTTGACTTAGCTGACACTGAGGCATTTCGTGTACTGATTGATAGCATGTACCTCTATACGGATGAACTCGTTCAAAGTTATCTCGCAGAACCCAACCGCCGCGATTCGATTCCTGAAGTAGCTGTAAACTTTGTCGAAGTTGTGGATGACACGGGGTTGATTGCAATTTCTGTACCGGAAAAGTGGGTCGAAGCCAAAACAGCAGAATGGAATGTAGATGTGCTGTCGGGCATGGCGCTAAATGTGTCTGCCGACTTGGCCGAATATAGCCGCTCGTGGGCAGAACCGGGGCTCTTTATCGCGGTCTCCTCGGCATCAAGCGATCTATCGCCTGAAAGTTTGCTAGAGCTCTTCGACTTTTCGGAGGATTGTGAATTAACCAATAGAACCGTTTACGACGATACCCTCTTTGAAGGACTTTACAATGCTTGGACAAATTGTGGCACCGAAAATAGCGATTTCCTCGTTGTGGCTGCCACATCAAAAGCAGATCCAGAGACACTAATCTTACTCAACGTATCAGCATCATCACTTAGCGATGATGCCGAGATCATCACGCGTATTTTGCAAAGCTTTACAATCATCGATCAAGAACCATCTGTCGAACGTGAAATCTTGGCTGACGAAGCCGCTGCCGAAGAGAGTGAGCGTATTGCATTGGCCGCCTCCGCAACGGATGTACCAGAACCGACCGCAACGCCTAGCCCACTGCCAACTAATACGCCAACCGAAGTACCAACTGAAGAGCCAACTAACACGCCAACCGAAGTACCAACCGAAGTACCAACCGAAGTACCAACCGAAGTACCAACCGATACACCAACCCTACGTCCAACTCTAACGCGTAGAGCAACCAATACACCAACTGATATCCCTGCAACATCCACCCCTCGGCCAACGGCTACAAATCGTCCTACTAACACGCCAACGGACATCCCTCCAACATCCACGCCACGGCCAACCAGGGTGCCAACACGTGCTGCAACAGAAATACCGCCAACGATAGCGCCACCTACCGCACCAGTCGTCACTGTGCCGCAGCCAGGGAACAATCCAATTGTGTTGCCGCCGCCACCGGCTTTAGCCAACATCGCAGGCAGCTTGCCCCCTCCATTGGCCGTTGTTACCGTTCCTCGGCTCAATATTCGTAGCGGTCCGGGGTTAGAGTTTCCACCCGTTAGTGTAGCGCTGGAAGGGCAACAGCTTCAAGTCGTCGGCGAATCTGCTGGTTGCCGCTGGCTACAAATTATACGCGAAAATGGAACGCTAGCATGGGTTTCTGGCATAGATACCTACGTTCGTTTTGCTACTCCTTGTGGCGTTGTTCAAAACTTTCAATTCCGCCAGCCAAATACAGAGGCACCATCGAATACAGCATCGGTTCCAAATATAGAATCAGATGAGCCAGCCGATGAGACAGTAAGTGAAGAAGTAGCCATCGTCGCTCCAGATCCCGCCGCCGATCGCGCGCTGCTAGGTTGCTTTGTATTCCAAAACCCACTAAGCGTGGTTGTTACCATAACCCTCACTAATAGCGATACAAACGCTGGGAGCACTTTCGAAGTACTAGGCCGGGCAAACTACGAGCAATGTTTCTCTCCTGGTGATTACACTTATACGCTTGACGCACCGCCGCCATGGGAATCCACAAACGGCGAAATATCCGTCAATGCCGGGGAGCAACTCATTTTCCAAATTCGTCCCGAAGAACTATAGAGAACTGACTAAATAAGCACAAAAACAGACACAAAACATCATGCCTGAAGGACCAGAAATTCGACTTGCCGCGGACAAAATTGCCGCGGCAATCGTTGGAAAACCCGCCGATGAACTCTTCTTTGCCTTTGCACATCTGAAAGAGTTTGAGACTGCATTAGCCGGTCAGCCCGTATTGGCCGTTGAAACATATGGCAAAGCGATCCTCACTCGTTTTGAAAATCAACTAAACATCTACAGTCACAATCAGCTCTACGGCAAGTGGGTCATTCGCAACGCCTACGATTACCCCGAAAGCACTCGTCAACTGCGGCTTGCCATTCATAATCAGGAAAAATCGGCGCTGCTTTATAGTGCTTCCACCATCGAAGTCCTGCACGACAACGACCTCTCTGCCCATCCATTCCTTAGCAAAATCGGTCCCGATCTGCTCGATCCAACATTGACCGTCGAGCAGGTCGCTGCTCGCTTTACGCACAAGCGATTCCGTCGCAAACGCCTTACCACCCTCTTGCTCGATCAGCATTTCTTGGCCGGACTCGGCAACTATCTGCGCACCGAAGTACTCTACGTCGCACGCGTGCATCCCTCCCTACGACCGATGGACTGTACGCCCGAACAGATCGATGCGCTGGCTCATGCAACGGTCAAATTAACGCGCCAATCGTACGATACCCGCGGCATCACAATGGATCTAGCGCTCTTTGAATCACTCAAGGCAAAGGGCTGGTCGCGTCGAAATGCCCGTTGGTGGGTATTTGAACGCGACGGTGAACCCTGTCACATCTGTAGCCACGAAATCGTCAAAGACGTAATTGGCGGACGAAGATTGTACTATTGCGACCTGTGTCAAATCTCTGACTCCACAGGTACCGACCACCATCATTAACTTAGCTCCATAGCCCGTGGTGCCTCCGCGATGTAGCGAGAAACGTAAAACCATGCTCGAAAGACCAATCCTACGCGGCCAAACAATTCTGCTGCGCCCAATAACGGTTGAAGATTCTGCCGCTCTCTTCGACTCACTTTCGGATAAAGAATCAATGCGCTTAACCGGCACACACCAAACCTTTACGCTAGGGCAAGTGCAAGCATTTTATGGCAGCGTGGGGCAAGCCGATGATCGTGTCGACTACGCAATCGTTCCTACTGAGATAGGACCATTCGCGCCAGAGCCATTCGCGACAGGAACATCAGCGCCAGAGCCATCAACGCCAGAGCCAAATAAGACGAATCCAGCAGTAGGCGAAGTCGTGCTAAATCAGATAGATTGGCACAGCCGAACCGCCAGCTTTCGCATTGCGCTCTTTGCCGAGAAATATTTTGGCAAAGGCTATGGCTCGCAGGCTACTCAGTTGATGCTTCAATATGGATTTGAACAACTAGACTTGCATCGGATCGAGCTAGAGGTCTTTGATTTTAATCCACGTGCGCTGCACGTTTACAAAAAGGCGGGTTTCGTGCAAGAGGGAGTCAAACGCGACGTTCTCTACTGGGAAGGCATATATCATAGCGCGATTGTAATGAGCATTCTCAAGCCCGAGTACGTAAAAAGAAACGCCAAATGAGTAAAAAGCGAATTATCTATCGCGTGTTGGTGACACTCACAACGCTCTTTGCTCTGTTGACAATGGTGGGGTTGCTTAAACCATTTCACTGGAGTGGGGACCTGGTCGCGCTGGTTATGGATTATCTCTTTGGCGCACTGCTGCTTGTGCTGCTGGGTTTTTTACTTTTAAAGCGTTGGCGTTGGGCAACGGCAGCTACACTGCTGCTTGTGCTAAATGGCGTTGGGCTGGTCAACTATCGCGCGACCGCATCGCCACTTTCTCAGGATACAATTACTGTTGCCCTAAGTGAACCAACCATACGTCTGATGGTCTACAACATCTACCATCAAAATCAGGATCTGGCTGCTGTGATGGCCGAAATTCGAAAATATGACCCCGACTTGCTTTTTCTGATGGAATATTCTGATGCCATTCAAGCCCAAATCGAATCCGAGCTATCCGACTATCCCCATCAGCTTATCCGCACCAGCCGCCAAACCATGGGGCTGGCTCTCCTCAGCCGTTTTCCTCTTGAACGCACCGAAATCCATCGTTCCAACAAAACACGCATCCCCGTTTTCGAAGCCGTCATCAATGTAGATGGCAACTCCTTTACCTTTGTGGGTGGTCATGCATGGCCGCCGCAGCCCCGGTGGGGTCAATTACACCGCGATCAAGTTGCCAGCATTGCGCGCGTCGCCGGTCAAATTGCCAGCCAGTCGACCCATCCGCTAATTGTGGCGGGCGACTTTAACGCATCCCAGTGGTCGTACGCCATGCAGGATCTGTCGCAGCAGGCCAATGTTGCCAACATTCTGCGCCCATTTAACTTGACCAAAACTTCCTCGCCTGTGCGGCTGCTTGGATTGCCAATCGATCATGTGTTGCTTTCGGATGAGTGGGTCGTGACGGCTATCGAATATGGCGACAAAGGTGGCTCGGATCATCGGCCGATTGTAGTGGATTTGCGCTTTGACTGATGTTACAGCCTTGCGATAAGGTGTTTATTGCCCGTGCAGTATGGAAACCGTTCGCATCGATGATAACCCATGACACATTTTCGTCCGTAAACTAAAATGTATCGGAGGCGACAATGCCAAAATCCGAGCCATGACGACTATGATATACTACGAATATAATCGGCAGCGGTTGTAAGATGTCTATTTGCGCGACATATATGGAGAATTGATTATATGAAAGAGGTTGCCTCTCTACGCTACGGTGTTATCTTTAAAAAGCTTTTAGCAATCCACAAATTTTACCGCATTTGTAGAAGATATCATCGGCAGAAAAATTGAAATCGACAAAGACGAGACAGAAAAGTCCTTTACTCCACCTAATTGAACAGGACAAGTTAAATGCAAAAGTCGGAATTGTGCGCTCAATGCACGCCAACGGAATTGCTCCAGAGACTATTGCTTCGATCATTAATTTGACGGTGCAGCAAATTCAATCTATTTTGGATGATGCTGCTATCTAGAAGAGATGGTCCTCCACCGAAACGCTGCCCCATCCTTCTCGATCTGCCCGAGGCCCGGAAATGGAAAGTGCGTGCCAAAGACCAGCGCGTCGTTTTCTGCTGCACGCGTCATCAGCTGCTTAATTGTTGAAACCGTCTGATCGGGATACGAATCGACAAACGAATGCCAGTCAGGGCGGGCGGCTTGCACAGCATGGCGAAATGCATCCACAATGTGCAAGATCGTTTCGCCAGCGGATCGAATTTCCACAGCCATGTGATCACTGCGGTGCCCAGGCGCTGAGACAAAGCGGATCCCTGGCAGTACGTCGATCTCTGGCTCGTACAGGTCAACCCGTTCAGCTAGTGCTGGCAGAATCTTCTGGCCGTACTTCATGCGTCCAGCCGCGGCCTGTGCCACCTCCTCTACGGACATGAGCTTGCCAAACACGTCGGTGAATTCCGTGACCATACGTTGGAGCCCAGCCTCATTACCCCACAAATCCCACGCCAATCTTGGCATTTTAAAACGTGCATTGGGAAATTGATCGATACCGCCAATGTGGTCCCCATCGCCATGCGTAATCAGGACTGCACTCACCTCGGCTGGATCGAGGTCTGCGGCAGCTATTGAAGCAAGCAGTTCGGTCTGGCCATAGCCTGTATCGATCAGAATCTGGTCGGTGCCGGTATCGATATGCAGCACATCAAAGGCCATGGGTGTCATCATGGCATCCAGCCCGCCATTGAGCTCGGCAGAAAAGCCACAGTCGCGCAGCGCTTGTTCTAGTTCGGCTGCGTCTACAGTGGGGAAGAAGCGTTTGATGGGCATTTCGCGGCCGCCATCATTGAGGACCGTACAACGTAGTTCGCCTACTTGAAAGCGATGGAATTGGCTCATATTTTCTCCTGGTGCGATTGTGAATCAACTATTGGTTTGCAAAAGGCTGATCTGCGAAAGCCGTTTCTTTTAGTAATTGAATATTCTCCGGTCCAATACCGCAACAGCCACCTACCATCTGCACGCCATTGTCAACCACATGAGATCCTGAAAAGAAGCTTTTTAGTAAATTGGCCGTGCGGATTTTGTTTAGCAAAGCCTGCTGGATTTAATCAGCTAATTCCTCTAATGTGTTGTACTCTCTCTATGTTAACTACGTGCGCAAATACGATGCACCATTCACATCGACCACACAGCCGGTTAAGAACTCAGTTCCATCGCTTGCCAAAAATAGGACCGTGCGTGCAACCTCTTCTGGCTTGGCCACGCGGCCCAGCGGACTCTGGTTGCGGATGCCGTCACCCTGCGGACCACTCAGAATTTCAGCCGCCATTTCGGTTTCCACAAAGCCGGGCGCAACTGTGTGAATAAAAATATTTTGGGGCGCAAGCTTCTGCGCCAGCGATTGGCCCATTGCATTAAGCCCTGCCTTACTCGCGGCATAGGCTGGCGCGTCGGGTTCACCCCGGAATGCACCGCGTGACGACACGTTGACGATCCGACCGCCACCCTGCGCCATCATCTGCCGCACCGCACAAAATGTCAGGTTAGCTGGCCCCAACAAATTGACGCCGATAGTGTGGGTCCATGCGGCTTGCCACTGCGCATAGCTGTCTTCGCCAATCGAATGCAAATCGTAGATCCCCGCGTTGTTGATCACAATATCCAGTTGGCCAAATGCTTTCACTATTTGAGAAATCATTGCTTCAACTGCGTCAGCCTCTGCTAGATTCGCTTGTGCTGTAATATGTTCTGTGCCAGCTAATTGCGCAACAGTTTCATCTGCGGCGGCCTGATCACTGTTGTAATGGACGGCAACACGCGCGCCCCCATCGGCAAACATGGACGCAACTTCGCGACCGATCCCGCGTGATGCGCCCGATACCAGAACCGTCTTTCCCTGAAAATTGAATTGCATTGTGGGGCTCCTTTTGTGGGATGCTTCTAACCAAGAACGTTAACGGAAATTGCCAGCGTTAAGCACGATATATCGCGCCGCTACCAGTCCATTTGGCAAACATTTTGGTACCCCACCAATATTGACAGAGTCCGAACTGTAGTTGTCGTCCTCCGCGCACTCTGCGTCTTTGCGTTTAACTTCTACGCGCTTCACTCAACCGTGCATCTGCGCAATCGATTCAAGTTCCTTGCAGTGCGAAACTTCGTGTAGCGTCATACGTTTTACCTGACTATAAACACTATGCTGTCTATCACCGATGATGGCCGTTTTTTGCCAAGAATCTTCTGTCACGGCACGCAGCACAGAGAGCAATTCTAATCGATTTATTCTGAAAATTTGGAAGGAGGGCGTAAACGGATGCTTCGTGTAGCCGAGAGAGGCGGTCCACTGGTGTGTGTTGATCTGCGCCAAAATCGGCTCTTCTTTTGTGGCAAGTATGGCATAAATGCTGTACGACCAAATATCTGCACAAGAGCGCACATGTGCCAAAATTTCTATTGGGGTGCGGCCTCTATTTAGAGAGGCAATTGTTAGCTGTTTAGGCGTCAGCCGACTTTGGACCGCTTCAATTGAGTGGAGGGTTTGTTCTAACTTTTGAATTTGCTCGATAGTGTCAAGCTTTGGCATCTGAGGTTATATGGAAAGTACAGGAGCCGATAGCGGAGGCTGAACTTTGCACTAAGCACTGCGCTAAAGTAAAGCCGAAGCGAACACTCCGAAATATTGAGACAATACCTAACTACTGATAGAGATGGAAGTAAGTTGGACTTAATAGCGGCTCTGTTTGATAGCGCGCTCAATGTCGCGCTTTGCATCGCGTTTCGCAATATCTTGACGCTTGTCGGCAGATTGTTTACCGCGCACCAGACCAATCTGGACTTTCGCCAATCCGCGCTCGGTAATATACATGCTTAATGGCACAATAGTCCACTGGCGCATGGTAACTTGACTGTGCAATTGTTCAATCTCTTTACGGTGCAACAAAAGCTTGCGCCGACGCGCTTCTACGTGATTGTTGATATTCCCCTGCGCATAGTGGGCGATATGTACATTTGTGAGCCACGCCTCACCGTCGCGAATCAGGACAAATCCTTCACGTAGTTGAACTTGCCCCGCACGGACCGACTTGATCTCGGTGCCCGTGAGCACAATGCCTGCCTCGTATCGCTCTTCAATGTGATAGTCGTGCCGAGCTTTGCGATTGCTTGCAATAGTACGCGGCCCAGTTGGCGCTATTTTTTTGTCCGACTTACTTTTCTTTTTTGCCATACGGTTTGCTATTTATTCAACTGGTCGTTTAAATACTCGATCGCTTTCTCCAACTGTGGATCAAGCTCGGCTTTAAAATCTTCCTCTGTGCGGACGACCTCAATATCCGGCGTCAATCCCTCTTTATCAATCGTGCGATCCGCTGGCGTATACCATCGCGCAATCGTCACGCGCATAATGCCATCATTGCTCAGCCTGTGTGGGATCTGCACACTGCCTTTGCCAAAACTTGTTTCGCCAATCAGTGGCGCACGGTTCGCATCTTGAATGGCACCCGCCACAATCTCACTGGCGCTAGCGCTACCGCCATTAATCAGCACCACGAGCGGAATGTCTTTCGCAATTGCTTTGCCTTCGGTTTTGTAGGTCTTTTCGGAACCGTCTGCAAAGCGTTCGATCAAAACAGAGCTGTTTTCTTCAATAAACAAACTGGATACTCGAACCGCCTCTGTTAGTAGACCGCCACTGTTGCCGCGTAAATCAAAAATGAGCGCTTTTGGATTTTTTGCCATCTCATCTTCTAACGCCTGCGCCACTTGACCACTGGCATTTTGGCTAAAGGTGTTTAATCGAACATAGGCAATATCTTCGTTTTCGCCCACCGCACGATTTTCTACGGACGGAACATCAATTTTATCGCGCTCTACTTCAATGTCAAACGGATCAAAAACTCCTTCGCGCACAATTGTCAACGTAACGGTTGAGCCTTTTTCCCCCCGAATGAGCATGATTGCATCAGTCAAGTTGGAATCGGTTAAATCTTCCCCATCAACTTTGATAACATAATCATCTCGCCGCACGCCCGCATTCCAAGCCGGTTGATTTTCAAAAGGCTCGACAATCTGCACCGCATTGAATTCATCACTCCACTCGACGCGGGCACCAATTCCCTCGAAGCTGCCTTCGATTCGCGAGCTGAAGAACTCGGCTTGTTCTGGCGGCATGTACGATGTGTTTTGATCGTCAAGCTGGTTCAACGCACCATTGATTGCCCCAGTTGTGATCTCTTCACTATCTGGAATGTCGCCATAGAAATCTTTGTACAGCAGCCCCATTGCTTCCCAGAAGACATCTATTTCTGGTGTGAGCGCAACGCGTGCGCTGCCAGATTCGCCATCTGGACGTAAGCCGTTTGTACCAATGGATGCCCAGCCACTGTTGGTGCTGCTAACCGACCAGCGGCCAAAAACCGTGCCAACGCCAATACCGATGAGGAATGTCGCAATCAAAAAGAAGCTGAGCAACATTATTGTAAATCCGGGACGATTTGCAAAACTAAGAGATTTATTTTCTGGTGGAATTGGTGTCGGTGCCATTTAAGTTTACCTGTTATTATCTTTACTATTATCTCTACTAACTGATATCTCTGCTATTTTATTTTTAGTTGTTTAGCTTCTGCTTAGTTTCGATAGAGGCGCTGCGCTTCCAAGCCAACAGACTGCTGTAGCGTCAGCGGCGGGTCACCTAATCGGCGGCTGAACGGTTGCTATTCTTCTACCACTTCGGCAGGCGGCAGTGCTTTCCAATCGAGATCAAGTAGCGCACCGATGCTTTGAGGCAGTGGATCTGTTCCCGGCTCTATCAAAATATCTGGATTAAGGCCTTGCTTGTTGATTACGTTTCCATCGGGCGTGAGCCAAATAGCGTTTGTAATGTGAACACTACTGTCATCTGGCAGCGGATAAATGATCTGCACGCTGCCTTTGCCAAATGTTTTTTCACCCAAAAGCGTTGCTCTGTCATGATCTTGCAATGCGCCTGCTAAGATTTCGCTCGCGCTTGCCGAGCCACCATCAATCATAATAATCAGTGGCTCATCATCCACTGCAACCTCTGCGGTGGCTTCAAAGAGACGTTCCTCGCCTTGCGCATTGACTTCGCGCATAATTCCGCCACTTTCTAGCCACAGATCCGCCGTCTGTATCACGGCGTTTACTGGTCCGCCGGGGTTGCCGCGTAGATCAAGTATAAAGTATTCGGCACCATTCTCCCTTAATTCGTCCAACGCTGTACGCATTTCAATCGGGCTGCGGTCGCTGAAAATGTGGTGGCGTATATACCCAATGGTATTGATGCGCTCAATATCTTCTGGATTTTTCCACTGCGCACTTGGAAATTGTTCCGTGGACAGCAGATGCCAATCCATGCTTGGCGTTTGGATCTCGGCTCGGGTAATGGTAAATGTTAACTCTTCTGCATTATTAAAATTGTCCGATGGAGCGCTCTCAGAATCGTCTTGATTACTATCTTCACTATTGACTTCTAGAGCGGCAGCGCGTAGCACCGTAATATTGATGTCTGTATCAACTGGACCCCGAATCGATGAGACGACCTTATCGACGGCCATATCGGCAGTAATTATTGTGTCATCAACTGCAATCAGCAGATCATTTTCTTGCACGCCCGCACGTGCTGCGGGTTGGTCGCGCATAGGGCGCAGCGTAAATCCCGCATCAGCGATTTCAACGTATGCGCCAATTCCGCCAAACTGGCCGCGTAAATTTCCTCGCTCTACTTTATTCGTCTGTGGCTCAATAAAGAAGGTGTACGGATCATCATACGATTCGAGCAATCCGCGGATCGATGCATAAAGACGCTGATTGCCCTCAGGCTTTTCACCATAGAAATCTTGATCTAGAAGCTCCCATGCCTTTAAATAAATTTGAAGCGTTTCGAGATCAATACCAGCTAGATCGATGTCTGCCAGAAGACGCTTGGCATCGGCATCTAACTCTGTATCCGTTGACTCTTGTACAGGAGCAACATCGGTTTGCTCGGCAGCTTCTTCCTGTGCTGTATCTTCTTCCTGTACCGCTTCTTCTGCCTGAACCAACGTCTCTGGAGTTGAAGATGATTCAACTTCAACTGTTGCTATTTCTACACTGTTAGTTGTTGATGCTGTGCTGTCGCTTATATTGTTGATTGCAATTGTTTCTGTCGCAATATCGCTACTTTGTACAACGCTCTGACGACCTACCCAAAATGCGACTATAATCGTGATGAGTACACTGAGAATCATCAGAATGTTATTTTGCTTTTTAGCCATTGGATGATTTTACCATAGCCATTTGCGCAACCAAAGGAATGGCTATTTCATTTTGTTGTATTCGGAATGAGTCGATTGCAAGCTATTTTAGAAAATCTACTAGAAAACCTATAAGATCCGTATAATTATTTTCTTGGATTAGCTAGCTCATTTTGAATAAACTCAAATTATAAACAAAAAGAGACCACCGGCATGTTGATCTTATCCGATGGTCTCTTTTTATTGTTTACTAGCAATTACTGTTCACTGGCAGTTACTAGCCCTTACCGACCTGTAACCATCGGTAGGAACAAGCTGAACTGTAGATCTGTAGGTTCTGCTCTGCTGTCTAACGCAGTGGGAACCGTGCTTAGAAGTGTGATGGTTGCATCACCGCTCGCATCCGTTCCTGGATCGGTGGTCGCTAGCCCGGATGCACCACTTATGCCATCCGCCGTCAGCACACCTTGATTCGATATTGTCGTGACACTCGTTCCTTCGTTGATGACCACCGAGAAACCAATCGTAACACTTTCTCCGGCAGGAATCGTTGGTATGCTCACCGAAACAGTTGTGTCGCCACTATTGTTTCCAGTTGTAACGGTTCCTGCTGTACTCTGAGTCGTGCTCTCAATCAGCGTCGTGTTCGGATCGGGCGCATCTGTAAAGAGTACATTTGTGGCAGCAACATTCCCGCTGTTGACAATTTTTATTACATAGAGCAATGTGTCCCCAGAGGATGGGCCTTCCAACTGTGGCGAGATATTTTTGTCATTATCCAGCAAGAGGAAATCCTCCTTAGAGATTGAAAGCTGCGCAATCGCTGTGATCAACGTTGCCGTTGGATCGGACTTGCCTTCTATATCCGGATCGTCCGTACGGAATGAATCAACCCCGTCCGCTTGGATGGTACCCTGATTGCTGATTTGCTCAACACCCGTAGCAGCTGGATTGTTGATTGTTACGCGATAGTTAATGCTTACTTGACCATTATTGCCTGGTAGTGTTCCAACCAATACCGCAATTGTGTTCTCGCCAGCCAAGTTGCCCGTTGTTACCACACCTTGGCTTGTTTGAACTGTACCAGGGATAATTGTTGTATTTGGATCAACCGTGTCCATATAGGTAATGTTCGATGCACTGCCATTACCCGCGTTATTGATGATTACCTCGTAGAAGATTGTATCCCCTGGCGATGGTGTACCGTTCCCATCCGCATCAATGAAGAGCGAATCCGATTTGGTGGCGGAGAGAATGGGCGTTGAGTTGAGCGGCGTAACGGTTGGATCATTATTGTCGCTTGTTGCTGGATTGTCCGTTGGTTCGGCTGGAAACTCATCACCCGTTACAATTCCCTGATTTTCGATCAGACCGACAGAGGCCAAAAGCGGACTCTTAATTCGCACATCAAAGGTAATTTCAGCACTGTCTCCAGGATTTGCCAACGTTCCCACATTTACGCGCACCGAACTGTCTCCGTCGGCGTTTCCTGTGGCAACTGCGCCTTGATTTGTACTAACGCTGCCAGGAATCAAAGTCGTGTTGCTGTCTGGATTGTCTGCAAATACAATAGTGGTGGCTGCGGTATTGCCCGTATTGATAATGCTGACATTATATGTCAATGTGTCACCTGGCGAGGGAACATCGTCGTTATCAGCATCAGTTTTTAATATCCAACTCTTCGTTGCGTCGATACTTGGTGTGGCTGTGATCGATGTTCTGGTTGAATCCTGCCCCGCTGTATCCGGATCATCCGTTGGTTTGGTAGGGAAGTTGTCTCCACGTACAAAGCCCTGATTGGCAATGGTGGTGACGCCCGCTGGCAGCGGATTATTAATCGATACACGGAAGACAATTTCAATCGTACTGCCCGGCGCAATCGAACCTAAGTCGATTTCGATGTCCGCATCACCGCTGCTGTTACCCGTCACAACTGTGCCTTGGCTGGTTGTAATCGTTCCGACTGTTAACGTGGTGTTTGGATCAAGCGGATCATTGACAAAGGCGGCGATACCTTCCTGATTACCATTATTAAAGATTGTAATGGCATATTCGATACTATCGCCCGGGCTAGGTATACCATCACCATCAACATCGATATGAGAATCTGTCTTCGTGGCAGAGATCAGCGGCTGGCTCGAAATAGCGGTTCCAGTTGGATCGTTGTCTGCGGGCGTTTCGGGATCGTCTGTTGGTTCATCTGGTTGGCCATCATACGAGATGATACCCTGATTGTTGACCGCCAAAACATTTACATCGACCGAGCTATTAATTGTTGCATCAAAGGTGATAATCACTTGCTGGCCGACAGCCATGTTGCCAACTGCGATGGCGATGCTGGCATCATCCGCATTGTTGCCAAGTGTAACCGTTCCTAACGATGAGGTGACGGTACCAACGACAAGTGATGTATTGGCGTCCAGCGTATCGGCGAAGAGTACATTAGCTGCCGTAAAATTGCCGTTGCTGATAATTGTCACCGTGTAGCGCAACGTATCGCCAGGAGAGGGGACGCCATCGCCATCTGCATCAACCGCCACCGCATCGGTTTTAGTTGCTTCGATGCTTGGCGTTACGCCGCTGACGGCAGTTGACACGCTGCTGCTATCACTTGCATCCTCGCCATTTTGCGTGTTTCCAGTGGCCGTGGCCGTGTTGTCGATCTGCCCCGCAACTGCATCTTCATCTGTAACAACATAGGTGGCCGTACAGGTGGCTGTATCGCTTGGGGCTAGCGTAATAGTGCCGTTTGCAAGTGGCGCACAGTTGACGGCTGAAAGATTTTGTAGCGGATCGGCAACGGTGACGCTATTTAAGGTGACCGAGCCACTGTTGCTGATGTCAAACTGATAGGTAAGCGTGTCGCCTGCGCTAACAGTGCCCGACCCATCTGCATCGGTTGAGCTTGCCATTGTCTTTTGGAGCACAATCGATGCAGCCTGCGCGATATCGGTCTGGGCAGAGCCTTGATCCGCGACGGACCCATCTGGCCCGCTTGCGCTTGCCGTTGCCGTATTAGTGATTGAGCCACTATTTACGTCATCTTGTGTCACAATATAGGTGGCAGAACAGGTGAGCTGTTCCCCTGGCAACAACGTAACGCTACCATTTGTCTGCGGTGCGCAATCAATGGCCGACAGACCACTTAGCGGATCGGTCACTTCGACACTGCTGAGCGTAACGTTACTGTTGTTTGTGACAACAAATTCGTAGGTTAGCACATCATCTTTTGTGATTGTGCCAGAGCCGTCATTGTCTGCGTACCCTGCCATGCTTTTGACTAAATCGAGCGAAGATTCCTGTGGAATGTCCGTTATTACGGTATCTTCTGCCGTGGCGGTGTCGCCTTCTGGCCCCGCACCGCTTACATCAGCATTGTTTACAATCTGGCCTGCGTTTACATCAGTTTGTTGCACGATGTATGCCGCTGTACAGGTCATCGATTCGGCTGGATCTAGCGTGCTTTTTGGGCAGTTCACTGCGCCGACCATGTCGTCTGTTACTGTAACGTTGGTCAATATTGCACTGCCCGTATTTTCCACTTCAAAGGTATAGCTCAAAATGTCGCCAACGCTTACCGACCCCGACCCGTCGTTGTCGGCATTGTTGCTTAGCTCTTTATCGAGCGAGATGTCGACCGCCAGCTTTGTATTGGTAAATACGCAGAGAACGTTCTCGCCTGGGCTAACCACAAATGTCGCTTCGTTGGCTGCGATATTGCCGCTGCTGTCTACGTCATTACAGGTGATGTCGGTTAATGCCCAACCTGCTGCGACTGCTTCAATGACGCTATACGTGCCCGGGGCTACCGCTGCCGAAGCGCTTTGTCCGCTGGCCAGTATGCTCGTGATTTCTCCACTAAAGTTGAATGTTGTCGCACTATTAACTGGATCCGTCACTTTCTCGATGCTGATGGAGCCATCTTTTGTGTTGGTGAAGACACAAGTAACATCTTCGCCCGGCGCGAGATCGATGGTTGCCGTGCTGGTATCAACGTCTCCACTGCTGTTGCCGCCAACTGGATCGGTACAGCTTATATCGGTGAGAGTCCACCCTGCAACGGTATCTTCCACCACCGAATAGGTCCCCATTGGGACGGTAATTGTGCTGCTTTCACCATCTGCCAGCGAATCTGTCAGATCGCCCGTAAAGGCAAAGGCGGTTGTGTCACCATCAGGCAGCGTCTGTTTCTCGATTGTTATGGTGCCGAGGATTTGCGTGTTCTCGAATGTACAGCCGATTGTTTCGCCAAATGCAATGTCGAACCCTACGCTGTTTGCGTCAAGGTCTACCGTTGCGGCTGAATCACAGCTTATTTCGGTGAGATCCCAGCCAACGGTTTCGGTTTCGGTGATGGCAAAATTGCCGTCAATCAAATCTGTAATGGTTAGAACTTGGCCGCCGCTCAGCGAGAATGAGGGTGTTGTAGTCGGCGTGATGTTGGTTGTAAAATCAAAGCTGCCCACTGTACCGCTTGGCACAACGGTCTTTGTGATTACAATCGTGCTGAGCTTGGTGTTTGTAAAGGTACAGTCTACCTGCTCGCCAACTGAGATGATGTAGGTCGCAGCCATTGTATCGAGATTGCCGCTGCTGTTGCCGTCCGAACAGTCGATGTTCGTTAGCGCCCAACCAGCCACGCTTGCCTCAGTTACCGTGTAGGTGCCAGGGGTGATGAGGGTATTATCCGTGCCGCCACCACTAAGAGTGGTTGCAAAATCGCCCGAGAAGTCAAAGCTATCATCGCCGCCAACCGTCTCCTTGCTTACAATTAAGCGGCCTTTCTTCTGATTTGTAAAGGTACAGGTAATGGCTTCGCCATCTGCCACATCAATTGTGGCGGTGCTGCCGGCTGTGGTGCTATTGTCTGTTGGATCGACACAGCTAAGGCCGATTAAGTCGTATAGATTATTTGGATTTTCTGTTACCGTGTAGGAGCCAGCCACCACATCAAACGTGAGTGATGCTGTACCCGATGACATTGTGCTGCCACCCGTTGTAGTTAAGACGAAGTCGCCAAGGGTGCCACCAAAGTCAAACGTGGCGTCTACGCCGTTGCCCGCAACTGATTCTTTTACAATTGTAATGGAGCTGGTGACGTTTCTGACGTTTGTAAAAGTACAGGTAATGTCATCGCCACTGGCTACTACGAAATCGGTTGAATTTGCTGCCGCGCCTGGTGTCGTTGCAATGTCTGCGCCCGATTCGTCCTGACAGACGGTAGATTGAAGGGTCCAATCTGCGATAGGCGGTTCAATTACCGTGACATTGCCGGCTTGAACCACAAACGTGCCGACTGTTCCGCTGCCGTTTATAGAACCTGTTGCGGCAGTTGTGCTGTCGTTGATGTTAAAGTTAAAGGTTGTGCCATCGTCTGGCGTGGCATCTTTGATGATTGTAACCGTTGGCTGCTTTTGATTGGTGACGGTACAGGCAACCGTTTCATCATCCACCAATCTAATTGCGATTTCGGGCGCACTATAGACGGATCCACTATCTACACCGGCGGTCGCTCCTTCGTTAGTTACTTCGCAGGTAATATCTGTCTGCATCCAACCATCGGGGACAGCTTCGGCAATTGTGTATGATCCATCTGCCAAGGTCGTAGCCGTTTCGGTCTCGCCATCTGCTAGCGTAAAGGCACCAATGTCACCTGTAAAATCAAAGGTATCTCCGGCTTCTCCAAATTGAGCAACTTTCGTAATTGAGATTGTACCGTTGCCGATTTTGTTGTTTGTAAAGGTACAGGTAATGTCGTCACCCGCAGCCAGGATTATGTCCACACTCTCTGCATTGGTTGTGGCATTGGCGCTGCCCTGCCCCGTACAGTCGATAGAACCTAGCGACCAGCCAGCAGGAATGTTGGTCTCTGTTACGCTGTAGGTGCCAGGGGCTAACCCATTAAATGTCTCGGTATTTAAAAGCGTTGCATCGGCATCATCATCTAACGTAAAGAGAGTTGGCGTAGCGAGCAGCACGCTACCCAATTCAAAGGTGAAATCTTGAGCATCATCCGGCACCGCATCTTTGATAATCGTAATTCGGCCATCGGCTGCAATCACATCTTCATCATTTGTGAAAGTACATGTAATATCCTCGCCCGCTGTGGGCGAAATAGTTACGGTGGTGTCACCGGCGGCAAAGGTTGTCCCGCCCGATGGGCTGTAGATTGTGTCTACCAATGCACCGGCGCAGCTAATGTCTGTGAGCGTCCAGCCGGGCGGTACGCTTTCGGTAAAGTCTACCGTTCCAAAGGCTGGATTGCGAGTGAACGATGTGGATGAGCCAGCGTTGACCGTGAAGGTATCATTTGGCGCGGCCAGCGTGCTGGTAAAGTCAAATGGATCCGTGCCGCCATCTTCGTCAACTTTGGCAATCGTAAAGGTCACTTCCTTTACGTTGAAAAAGATACATTCAACCGTTTCATCATCTGCAAGCGAAACCGTGATCGATGTTTCCACGCCGGTAAATCCTGTGTCCGTGCTGTCCTTTCCTGGCGTGTTTCCTTCATCGATCACCTCGCATTTAATGTTGGCGACAAACCAGCCCGGTAGCTGCGTCTCGGAAATGGTGTAATCGCTGCCTGATGCAACCGTTGCGCTGTTGCTCTCATTTCTCTGAAGCTGAAACGCACCAAGATCGCCTGTAAAATCAAAATCTTGCGTGAGATCTGCGTTTTGGGTGCTTTGCGAGCGTTTCATAACGTTGATTGTGCCATCTTGCGCGTACGCGGTCTGCGTATCTGCGAGGATAAAATATCCGGCAACTGCAAGCAATAGTGCGAAGAACAACTGCCGAAGGTGTGCCTGATGGGGCATCTTTTTTCGTTGATATTTAAACATCTACTAATCTCCTAACTACACCGAACAATTTCTACATGGAGCAGGTAAATTGCTGCTTGCTGTAGTCCTGTAACGATGCAATACATTGTGTTACTTGCTGTTGAGGCAAGTTATAAAATTATGAAAAATGAATTTGGGTAAATATCGATAAGAAATAGTGCGACTATTTAGACTAATACCGCTTGCTGGTCTAAATAGTCACGAAATAGTAATTGATAGCATCAGGTTGAATTTTGATGAGGCCGCTAACAATATCGTAATTTGCCATCACAATTTGCTCAACCTGTTCAATAGATATTATCTAAAATAGCAACAATCGGGACCACGGGCATCTTGCCCGTCAGCCACACGAACGGGCGAGATGCCCGTGGTCCGACAATTTTAGAGTTGTTCCCAGTTAAGCATGAATAGGTGACTGTCGGTCACCTTGTTATACCCTTATTTGGGAACAACTATTTTACTCTAACCTTATTTCTGATAATGTTTAATTTATTGTACAAATGTTATACGCAGTAACTGACTGATTTGATGTGAATGATTCAAATGAAATAAGGATTTTTGTTAAATCTAGTTGTCGGATGGAATCTGCTGTAAGACGCTCAAGTAGTTGGGTTACTCCAGGAAAATAATTATACGGATCGCAGCGATTTTTTGGAGTAGCTTACGGCCATGCTGTATGTTTTGTTTTTTGCAGTGGGCTCGATATCTTCTCAATACAATGGCGATGATCGCTTTGGCTTCGACCGTTTGCATTTCGTGCAAAGCTCCGCCTACGCTATTTGCCCCCAAATATTGAGAAGATACGGAATGGCCTTATAAAAGCAGAAAATTTTTGTTTTGAGCCGATTGTCGCTCGTCTTGTTTTGGTAAGAATGCTGCGAAGTGTAGTGGAATCGGTAAGGGAGTGCGAGGTTCTAATTCTTCGAAAAATGAGTTAATTTGTTACAGATTATACTTAGGATTTACTTGAGCTAATGTGACAAAGAACTGATAGGAAGATTATTGTAAGGAGATAATGGACTCAATCAACATCCAGCGGGCTGCGGACGCTGAGTTCACCTTTGTTCATAACGTGGGTGTATATCATGGTCGTGCTGACATCTTCGTGACCGAGAAGTTCTTGGACGGTGCGGATGTCATGACCATCTTCAAGCAGGTGGGTGGCAAAGGAGTGACGGAAGGTGTGTGGCGTTATGTGTTTAGGAATATTTGATAGTTTGCTTGCGTGGTACACAGCTTTGCGAATCGTGCTGGCATCAATATGGTGGCGGCGCGTTTTGCTCGTTCGGGGATCTTTCGAGAGTGTCTTGGCAGGAAAGACATATTGCCAAAGCCATTTATGGGACGCAGTGGGATATTTGCGTTCGAGGGCAAATGGCAGGAAAACAGAACCGTGGTTATCGCTGAGATCTTGTTCGTGCAGATGCTTGACGCGAATCAGATGTTGTTTGAGCGCTTCTTGGATTGTTTGGGGCAGCAAGGTGACGCGATCTTTCTTACCCTTACCTTGGCGTATGATGATTTGGTTCTGTTCGAAGTTAATATTTTGCACGCGCAGGCGCGTCGCTTCGGTAATGCGTAGGCCGCCACCGTAGAGTAATTTTACAAAGAGCTGATGCTGTTCGGGGATAAGGGGGATGATTTGGCGCACTTCACTTTTTGTTAAAACTGTGGGGAGGCGTTTGGGCTTTTTTGAAAGAACAATATCAAGATCGGACGCGACATTGTGACTGAGTACGTGCCTATAGAGAAATAGAATTGCGCTACGGGCTTGATTCTGCGTACTTGCTGCGACATTCAATTCAAGAGCCAAATGTGAGATAAATTGTTCGATCTCGGGCTGGCCCATCTCGTTTGGATGGCGCTTATTATGAAAGAAGATAAAGCGCTTGACCCAACCTACATAGCTTTCTTCGGTGCGGTACGTATAGCCACGGATGCGGATCTGCTCGCGAACTTGGTCTAATAATTTTGGTGGTTTGGGCGCATTGTTAGGCATTAATTTTGTTGGTTGAATTTGCGATAATAATCTTGTATAATGGCAATTAAAGAGATAATTGGCTCTCTCGTAAAGTCAATATATATAGAATAAACGAGAATAAATGCTTAGCGAATCAGGCATTTGACCGATTTTTCCTAATAATATCGAAATATTGTTGAAAAAAAATAGGGAATGCTCACTCTTAATATGGAGCATTTTCGGCGAGCCATTACTCTCACTACTTATAGTTGGCTGCTCTCGGATTGGTCGAGTCTGCAGATTGATGGTCTTGGCAGATTTAAAAGTTTCATACAAATTAATGTAAGCTCTGAGCCGAGTGATGAGGAGATTGTGGAAACCGTGGGTTTCACGATAAATTCACGATAAATTCACGATATGCTTGTTAATATAAGGCTTGGCGGTATACGGGGTTGGTGACTATTACCTATAATCCTAGGCTAAACCAAAAAAATAAGTATCCGTAATTATAGCATTTTTTCTGGTTTAGCTGCGGCCATACTGGATATTTTATTTTTTGGAATGGCTTAATGGTGTATCAAGGTCAATAGTATAAGCAAATTATATGTTTTGCTAACACGGCCAACAAAAGCTCCACTGTTAAGTGGATACTTTGCTCCATTATTCATTTCGTTCGATAGTATCCATCTCTAACTGCTACATCTGTTTTGAACTACTCTAAGTAAACTAAACTACATTACAATCAGGAGAATAAGTTATGAGCAAAATTGTCGATCTCCAGAATTTTGCAACTGTTTCGGACCAAATAGGAAGTAGAATAGTTAAACAGGCTGCACAGCAGGCCCTAGCTGAACAACTGGGAGCTAAAACAGCAGATGCTGATGTTGTGTTTAAGATAGAAAAAGGTGAAATGGTACCGGCCTCATTGCGAGGTGAGCCAAATATGTCTATGGATGCCAATTTCGCTGCCATCGATGGTTGGGAGAAAAATTGGCTAAACCTCATTGTTTGGGACCGAAACTGGTCCGAAGCCGAAGGTTCTGCAAGTTCTACACCAACTTTTGACCCGTTACGTATAAGAGGGGATCTGAAGGCATGGGCTGGTGTAAGAAAGCAACTTACCCGTGCCGAACTAGCAGTTATGGACGAGCTCAAAGCTTTTGATTAATTCAATGTAACTCAAGTCTAGCCGAATTCGAGAGAACGCAGCCCCTTTTAGCGCATTTACCATTGCTATTGTCGACACAATCTATTAACGTACCGATGTGTATGTATAGTGTGACCTTAATCATACAATAGCAGCTATAGATTGACTTATTGTTCTCTCCACTGCATCACATAACTAATATTACTTTCTTGCAGACGATCTACCCGTTTATCGCTTGCATAATGCCAGCTTTTCGCATAAAAAGCTGGCATCTTTCTATTATCATCCCAGCATCGTTTACACTCCCAATTAAAACAGCCATACATAATGTAAGCTGAGTTCAGGAGGAAGTAATGAAAAGCCCGAGAATACTTGGTCTAATAGTAAAACCAACAAGACAATGTAATCTTAGATGCTCCTATTGTCATGATTGGCGAACAAAAAAAAATACGATGTCATTTGAAGTATTAGCAACTATGATTGCAAAGGCATTACGTTCAGCGGAAAATCGTCGGGTAGAGTTTATATGGCATGGCGGTGAGCCATTATTGTTAGGGCAAGAGTTCTATCAAAAAGCCCTATATCTACAGAATGAATTTCGAACTGAAGGACAAATGATACGTAATAGTTTGCAAACAAATGGAACATTGCTATCCGATGAATGGTGCGAGTTTTTCAAAGAGAACGATTTTCACATTGGCATAAGTTTTGATGGACCCGAGATTTTGCATAACCAGAATCGTGTGTACGCTTCTGGAAAAGGAAGCTTTGAGGATGTGAGAAATGGTGTAGCCTTGCTCCAAAAACACCAATTGCCTTTCGGTGCTTTGATGGTACTCAACCACGAAGCCTTAAAGTTACATCCCGAAGATATTTTCAATTTCTTCTTCGATATGGGCATTAAGGCTTTTTCATTTCTACCTGCGCGTCCAGATAACCTGCCTGGTACAGGTGAGAATCCTACAACGGACTATGTCACATCATCAGAGTTTGCAAACTTTATGAAGCAAGTTTTTGATATTTGGATTGAGCTAGATGACCCATCAATTCAAATACGTGAGTTTACTAGTATTACTAAAGCACTGGCAGGTGGATTAACGTCTATATGTACTTTAGCTGGTCACTGCCTGGGTCAGTATTATCACGTCGAATTCAACGGTGATTTGTACCACTGTGACAAATACCTTGGAGATACTGATTATCACGTTGGAAACATTCTTGCAGATGAGTTTCTAGCTGTCAGCAATTCACAGAAAATGCAGGATCTGAGAACTAATGAGTCAAATAAAATTAATTCACTCATGCAATGTAAGTGGTTTCATATTTGTAATGGTGGGTGCCCTCATGATCGGTATATCGCCGAAAAATATTCGGAGGATTACGATTCAAAATGCTGTGGAATGCATGATCTGATTGAATACATACATAACAATATCGAAGAAGATCTATCGAAGGTAATGACTATCCCTAGTGACAGTATGTCTTGGGTGTAATTATGTATATTCACTGCAACTGAACTAAGGGATTGTCTGGACTGGTCACCTGTCGACTCTCGCTGTGAGTGTGGATAGTTCGATCTGGCTCGTCAATGTGGCCCGCTCGTGGCGATCTGAGCGGGTCATTGTAGTTTGGCCTTGGCATGATGCTGATCTCGTTGGTGATGATGTCGGACTTGCCAAAGCCAAACTCAGTACTTGATTCGAGGGCTGCTGGTTTACATTGCTTGGTCTATTCTGTTGTGAGAGTTGACGGTTCGAGCCGCAAAGAAAACCGCACCAAGTCACGGGTCCGCAAGTTTGTCACGGGTTAAAGTGGCTTTTCTGTCTTGTCATCAAAGTTGTCAATCGTGGCGTTGTTTTTGGGTTGGCAATCTAGCAAATCAGTGTGGTCTGCTCGTGGCAATGTCGCCGCCAACATTCGCTCGTGCAGATGGCTACGATCTCGGCTTTTAAGCAAGTTTTGTGGTGAGCGGTTGCATACTCCTTCGATGAAAGTCACGGGTTTAAACCGCCACAGCACAGCTCAACGTTGGCGTCTTTCGGCAGGGCGAGGGCTGGTTAGTAGACGTTGTCGCCATTGCTAAATACACATACAAAAACTGTAGAAAAGTATATTACAGGCCAAAGGAAATTTTAAGAGTGTTGCGTGAATGAAGGAATTTATCTTTGTTTAGCCAAAGTACGTAAATATTTAGCTACAGTCGGATGGCTTCTGTTGGTTGCCGAAGCTTTATTAGGGTTAATTGCTGGCGGTTTTATCAGCAATTACCTTGCCTCTAAGCAGTATCTTTCACATACCGTATTTTTAACTTGTGCCTTCATTGTTTTGCTCGTCCTTGATGCTTACGCAAAAAAACTCTTTCCGGCTGCCATTATAGGAGATTTAGAAAATCAACTTCGACTAAGGAATGGCGACTAAATAACTTGTACAAATCAGTAAGTGTAAAGAAGTTGCCTGCTGGATGGCAAGGATGTAAAG
>ENA-ORXM01000868-ORXM01000868.1-marine-metagenome-genome-assembly--contig:-NODE-868-length-46759-cov-5.128529_pt1 | contig 46759 bp, 42 predicted proteins | sample MGYA00237867_ERZ511480 | MGnify/ENA primary metagenome ERZ511480 (study PRJEB26309, sample SAMN06266103) | marine metagenome | isolation source: Algal blade | place: United Kingdom:Sidmouth, United...
ATACTTCGTTGATCGTCTGTCGCTTAGCTATGGCTAAACTCCTTCCTCTCGCCTTGTCTAAATTCATTCTATTCTACTTTCAGCTCAAGAGGCAGTTAATAGAGGTTCCCTTTAATGAAATCCCTTGCCATCTTAATTCTATTTTTTTCAGAACCACTCACAATCACAAAAGTGCAATTATTAGTTTCTAGATATGTTTTATAGATTTCGAATAGATCATGACGGTCATTTTCATTTTCTCTCAAAGGATCAGCTTGCCAAGGAATGTCTGGTTTACATAAGATATAAATGGCTTTTTTTTCTAATTCCAATCTATTGAGGATGTAAGGATCGGCTTTTCTATATTTCGTTTCTGACCAAATTTTTAGAACCAACATGGAGGTATCCAAAATTAAAAATTCAGATGCTTTAGAGCTGAATCTTGTTTCCATTTCTAATTGACCTTGAGCAATCTGTCTTAAATCATCATAGTGATAGCTTCCGTTTTTTTCTAACAAATATTGCCTAGCATATTCTGGAACCCAAGCAACATTCAGTGCTCTTGAAAGTGCTTTTGCTAAAGTTGTCTTGCCAGTAGATTCTGGGCCAGTAAGGATAATTTTTTTCACTCTTTGTAAAATAGTTTCTTTAGAATATAGCAATAGTTGACTAAACTATAATAATTTTGTGTTGTTAAAGCTCTATAGACATAAAAATAAAGAGAATAAATATTTTTGGTATTATTAATGCCGTTAATGTTAAAGTGAATTTGAATTTTGATAAATGCATGATATAGAACCCTTTTACAAATGGAGAGACTCCTATGTGGCATCGGAAGATGACCGCTCCCCTTTTCATGGAAGGACCTACAGTGAGTTTTCTTTTACACAAAAAATATACAATTATTTCATCCATCCACAATGGGATGAATTTGGCTCCTCCACCTTATACATGAAAATTTTGTTTGTCGACTACGATGAACAATTTGCCATCATTGAATTGATCGGCGAATGGAATGATTGCCTCCAAAACGATGTCATGTATCTCAAGAGAAATATAGTCGACGAACTCACCCCACTTGGTATTAAAAAATTTGTGTTAGTCTGTGAGAATGTGTTAAATTTTCATGGGTCAGATGATTGTTATTACGAAGAATGGTTTGAAGATCTGAGCGAGGATCGAGGTTGGATCTGTTTTCTCAATTTGAACAAGCACGTGGAAGAAGAAATGGTCCTTACAGGCATCCAACACTACGTAAATCTAGGTAAAGAATTTAACGATGTCAATTGGAGAAGGCTAAAACCAAGGTTATTAGTCCAATCTATCGAATTATTGATCACAGAAGGTGTGAAAAAAATATCTTTTTAACTACCTTCCCTCTCATATGCATAAATCTGGTTTTGTAAATATCATTGGAAATCCTAATGTAGGAAAATCGACCTTATTAAATAATTTGGTTGGAGCGCGAATGTCCATCATCACGAATAAGCCTCAGACGACTAGACATAGAATTTTAGGCATCCTCAGTGATGAAGATTATCAGATCGTATTTTCTGATACACCTGGAATCATCTTGGATCCTGCCTATAAGATGCAGACTTCAATGAACAAGTATGTTCGGTCTACTTTTAGGGATGGGGACATCATGCTCTTGGTGACAGATACCATTGAAACATACGAGCCAGATCATCCACTGTTGGAAAAATTATCCCATCTGGAATGTCCGATTTTTCTAATTGTAAATAAGATCGATCTAATAGAGCAAAAAGAAGTTTTAGAGCTTATCATGAAATGGCAAAAGTTGTTGCCAAATATTACCGAGACTTTTCCCATTTCGGCGCTCAAGGACAAACATGGAGATAAGCTCATCACTCAAATATTAAAACATCTTCCAGAAGGGCCAGCATATTATCCGAAGGATCAACTTACTGATAAGAATGATCGATTCATTGTTAGTGAGATCATCCGGGAAAAAGTGCTTGAACAATTCAAACAAGAGATCCCCTATTCTGTACATGTTGTGACCACAGAATTTAAGGAGACAAAAACCAATAAGAAAGAGCCACTCATTAGAATTGCCTCTACCCTTTTTGTGATGCGAGAAAGTCAAAAAGCAATTATTCTTGGCAATCAAGGATTTGCTATCAAAAGATTGGCTACTGCCGCTAGAAAGTCAATGGAAGCATTTTTTAAGCAAAAAGTTTTTCTTGATATCACCATAAAAGTCAAAGGCAATTGGAGGGATGATGATAAAGCATTGGATAACTTTGGTTATTGAAATTATTTGGTCGGTGGTCGGTAGTCGGTAGTTAGCAAAGTGTTTTTGGAATGAAAGCATGTAAAATTTCTTAGAAGTGATTTCCAATATTAAGAGTACATTTTTGATTATAACTTTATTGTCTGTTCATTTAAATTTGAACAGTCAAAATTTATACTTTAACAAATGGGTACTTGGGGAGGCCGGAGGTGTCACTATTTCGTTTTCAGAATCTGGTGTAGAAATATCAAGATTACCTATAGACGCAAACTTATCTGGTAACAATTCTTCAATTTGCGATAAAGATGGGAATTTGTTATTTTTTTTTAATGGATGCGAAATAATAGACAGAAGTTTATCAGTTATGTTAAACGGCGATGGTTTAGGGCATAATCTTTTAGAATCAGAATATTGTTCTGAAGGAATTTCAAGCCCATTAGGACAAGGATCAATTGTTCTTCCTGATTTGCTAAATCCAAACTTATATTACCTCTTTTACAATGATTTCCAAGATATATTAGTCGAACCAAATTTTGCATTTACTCCAGGAAATCTCTATTTATCAACCATTGATATTTCTAAAAATGATGGCCTTGGGGAAGTTATCATAAAAGATGAAATTATTCAAAAAGATACATTTGCCAGATTTGGTTTTGAAGCAACGCTAAATTCTACAAGTGATGGATGGTGGGCTGTCTATCCATTTTCTAATTCAAATTGTTACCTTGTTATTAATATCAATTCTAGAGGCAAAGTCAATAGTCATACTCAATGTTTAGGAAATAAGTGGAACAATATTGATCTACAAGGGCAATCTGCATTTTCTCCTGATGGAACAAAATACTGTCGTTTTATTTATGCGAATGGGTTGGATTTATTTGATTTCGATCCAGAAAATGGCGAATTAAGTAACCCAGTCCATATTGAATTTGATTTTACTGACACTGTATCGTTTGCTGGAGTAGAGTTTTCTTCTAATTCTAGATTTTTATATGCTAATACATACAATAAAATATTTCAGTTTGATTTGGATGATGAAGATATTATTAAAAGTAGAGTATTAGTTTCTGAACTAGAAGATTTTGATTATGTAATTGATACAAAGATGATAAGCTCTCAATTAGCACCAAACGGTAAAATATATGTTGGGGGAGGAGCTCAATTCAGTCATTTACATACCATCAATTATCCAAATTGCAAAGGGGTTAACTGTAAAGTTGATCAATATTCTGTTTTATTGGACAGCTTTCCAAGTTTTAGTGCTCTCAGTTTGCCAAATTTGCCCACTTCTTTTTATTCCATCCAAGACATATTCTGTGATACTGTTGTTATGAATAATGATTTACGTGTAGATGAAAAAACATTATTAGCACCTAATCCTTGTGACAATGAATTTATTGTAAATTCTAACTCTAGTTCTTCAAAGAAAGTTGAAATTTTTACTTTAAATGGTGAGGTCATTTATCATGAAATAATGTATCAAAAAAGTAATCTCATTTCAACTGCAAGTTTTCATAATGGAATTTATTTAGTAAAAGTTTCGGATAATATAAACAAGAAGTTTTTCATGCATAAATTAGTAGTGCATCATTGATCAAGTTTATGCCAAGCAATAAATTCTATTATAATTCAAATTGTCAATTTATTAGGAATAATTCTTCTATACTATCGTCAAGCACTTCAAAAACCTTATATCCCAAAAGAAAACTGCTAAATATGTAAGACTTTGATTTCAAGTCAAAAGCATTGGTACAAATAACTCCTCAAAAAGACCTTTCACAAAAGACTAGCGACTAACGACCATTTTTTATAGCTTTGTAGCAAATTCTTAACAATTTTGAATAATATTTTAGCCATAGTAGGAAGGCCTAATGTAGGCAAATCAACGCTATACAACCGTTTGATCGGAGAAAGACAATCCATAGTGGACGATGTCAGTGGCGTGACTAGGGATCGTCAATATGGAACTTGCACTTGGAATGGTAAAACCTTTACAGTTGTAGACACCGGTGGTTTTGTCAAAAGTACGGATGATATTTTTGAAAAAGCCATAAGATCTCAGGTAGAAATTGCCATTGATGAAGCACATATTATCGTATTCATGGTTGATGTGGCTACGGGAATTACAGATCTAGATGATGAGGTTGCAAACATGCTTAGGAGATCTGATAAACCTGTTTTTCTTGCCGTAAATAAAGTAGATAATAATCAAAGACTTCTGGAAGCCAATGAGTTTTGGGGACTGGGTTTTGAGAATACTTATTTTCTTTCCTCTATAACTGGATCAGGAACGGGAGAATTGCTTGATGCCGTTGTCGAACACATTGAAGACTATGTGCCACTTGATACCAAATTGCCAAAATTTGCCATTGTTGGAAGGCCAAATGTTGGAAAGTCCTCTTTTGTAAATGCATTGCTAGGTGAAGAACGAAATATTGTCACTGAAATAGCGGGAACCACAAGAGACTCTATAAATACCCACTACAAGAAGTTTGACAGAGAATTTTTGCTGATTGATACTGCAGGAATAAGAAAAAAATCAAAGGTTCATGAAGACCTAGAATTTTACTCTGTGATGAGGGCGATCAAAGCGATCGAAGATTGCGATGTTTGTATCATTATCATTGATGCCCAAACGGGCATGGAAGCTCAGGACATGAAGATCTTTTCCTTAGCGGTGAAAAGAAACAAAGGAATTGTATTGTTGGTCAACAAGTGGGACCTTATCGATAAGGAAACCAATACTGCCAGAGATGAGGAGAAGAACATAAAGAACAAATTGGCGCCATTTAATGACATTCCAGTTTTGTTTATTTCTGTTTTAGAGAAACAAAGAATTTTTAAAGCAGTAGAAATAGCATTAGAAGTTCATCACAATAGATCTAAAAAAATAAAAACATCTGAACTCAATGAGATCATGCAAAGGGCTATTGAAAAATATCCACCGCCTTCTCATAGAGGAAAGTTTATAAAGATCAAATATATTACTCAATTACCAACATATTTTCCGGCTTTTGCTTTTTTCTGCAATTACCCGGATCATGTGAAAGAGAACTATACAAACTACCTCGAAAACCAACTTAGAGACAATTTTGATTTTAACGGCGTACCGATCGCTGTTTATTTTAGAAAAAAATAAAGAATGGGTTTTATCAAAACTGACATAGAAGGATTGATGATTTATGATCCTCGTGTTTTTGCAGACGAGCGAGGTTATTTCATGGAAAGTTACAACAGACAATTTTTTGAAGCTAACAGCGACATCAATTGTGAATTTGTACAAGACAATGAATCTTTTTCAGGTTATGGCACATTGAGAGGATTGCACTATCAAGCTGGAGAATTCTGCCAAGCGAAATTAGTGAGAGTCATTCAAGGTTCTGTGCTTGATGTTGCTGTTGATCTGAGAGAAGGTTCAAAGACCTACGGACATCATGTTAGCGTAGAGTTGAATGAAGAAAACAAAAGGCAGTTTTTTGTACCAAAGGGATTTGCACATGGCTTTGTCGTATTGAGTGAAAAAGCTTTGTTCTCTTATAAGTGTGACAACTATTATTCAAAAGCATCTGAAGGAGGAATTAAATATGATGACCCCACTTTAAATATTGATTGGGGTGTTGCTGAAAAAGACATCATACTTTCCGAGAAAGATGCAATATTGCCAAAATTTGGCGAACACAAATCTATAGAAATTAAATTTGCTGTATGATTTTAGTAACTGGTGGTAATGGTCAAGTTGGTTCTGAACTTCAAGCACTTTCAAAGGATTCTTCTTTTGAATTTATCTTTACAGATTATGAAGATCTTGACATCACGGATAAGAAAGCAGTTTTTGACTTTTTTAATACCAATGGCATTTCTTATGTTATCAACTGTGCTGCTTATACGGCAGTTGATAAAGCTGAATCAGAATTAGAGAAAGCACATGCCATCAATGTGGAGGGCGTCAAGAACTTAGCTTATGTCTGTGACAAAAACAGCATACCATTAGTCCAGATCTCTACAGACTATGTCTATCATAGCAATACGCAAAATGTTCCTTTCAAAGAGGATGACTATACTTTGCCGCAAGGTGTGTATGCTTCTACAAAATTAGAAGGAGATCTTATGGCTCAAGCATTGTGCTCCAATACAATGATCCTACGTACTTCGTGGGTGTATTCTAGTTTTGGAAACAACTTTGTCAAGACCATGCTTCGTCTTGGAAAAGAGCGTGATAAACTGACAGTCATTTTCGACCAAATTGGTAGCCCTACTTATGCAAGAGATTTAGCAGCAGCTATTTTAAATATCCTAGATCAAATGGAGAAAGAAGAAGTTGATGAGTTCAAATTTAACGGCATCTACCATTATAGCAACGAGGGTGTTTGCAGCTGGTACGATTTTGCAAAAGCAATTTTTGAGATCAAAGGCATTGATTGTGCTGTCTCTCCTATCGAAACAAAGGACTACCCTACTGCTGCACAAAGACCTCATTTTAGTTTGTTGAATAAGGCAAAGATCAAGGAGCAGTTTGGTATTGAAGTACCTTATTGGAGGGATAGTTTGAAGAAGTGTTTGGAGTTGTTGTAGGGCACTTTTTGAATCACGGATTTTAAGTGGATTACTCGGATTTCACTGATTTTTTATTCTGTTTTCTTTGTAGGCTGCCGGAGGCAGTGATTTTATAAACGCGTGCGACTTGGGAGTCGCAGCGAACCCTTTTCGTTTTTTCCTAACCAGTTTTGTCTTATTAGATATAACACTGCTACCTTACTAACGTAAAACTTCCATTCTTAAATTCTAATTCTCCAGAGAGGGTGTTAAGGTATTCTAAGGTGTAAAAATAAATACCGTTTTGCATCTTTTTGTTTTTGAAAGTACCATCCCAAGAATTATTTTCGGAATGTAAAATTTCTCCCCATCTATCATAGACTTGAAAGTTTATGATTTCAAAATGTTGTCCTAGGGGAATGTACTCATCGTTTATGCCATCGCTGTTTGGTGAAAAAGCTGTCGGGAGGTATATGTTTGAAAGGCAAGGGTCAACTTTGAGATCATATTCTTTTTCATAAAAACAACCATTTATCTCTGCTCGAAATAGATAGCTTCCAGGGGAAGCTAGTTGTATATTTGAAGGGTCGACAATATTGTCCTGAAGGTAGTAGTCTTCATCTGAAATAATGGGTATGCTAAATTCCAAAGGTAGATCTTGTTGGCAAATTATAGTATCCTTTGGCAATTGTAGCAATAAGTCCGTATTTATATTATTGCTTAAAAAAGAAAGGTCTGCAGTCAAGATCTTTGAACAAAATCCATCTGACAAGGTCACTTCATAAAAACCACTTTCTAATATTTCTCTTTCAATTCCTTCTTCTCCGTCTGACCATTGTATCTCCAAATTATCTCTATTTGTCAAGAGTCTTGCTATTGGTTCTTCATCACATAAAACATCTTTTTCAAACTCAGCTTGTATTTCATCAAGAACAAATATTTCTTGTTCAAATGTGTAGTCACATCCTAATACCCAGATTGTTTGACTTAGGAGGTGGGTACCGGCTTCGTTAAAGCAAAGACTAACATTTAAACTATCGACTATAGTGGAATCTTTTTCTGGACTTTGCCAAAACCACTCTCGATATTGTGCAAATTCATTATTGGTATCAGAAGTCAAAGCACAATCTCCAATACATAAAGTATCAATGAAATTAAAATCTGGAGTAGGCGGGTCTTCGTTGAAACATTCACCTATTTTGGGAGTGTAGTGTTCAATTGATGATTCCAATTCAACGGGATCATATTTTAGATTTTCTACTATTGGAAACGATACTTCATGAGTTCTAACGGTTAAATCCAATTCTTCAATTATTATACAAGACTCTGCACTTTTACAATTTGACAAATTCTTGTCACTAGGTACTTTCCCTACAAAAAAATCTCTTTCTGCCGTAATTGAGGAGATATAAAAAAAATCACTGCCTCCTGTAAATAAACTCGGGTTTTCAAAATCAGATCCAAATTCAGATGTGAGATTTAAGTTTAAATCGAAAGTACATGTTATGACTGGGAACCTTCCTCTAGTGCTGTAAAACGCGAGGATTTTATCTTGGTTTATAGTTGCATCAAAAGATCTGTATTCAAAATTTTCAGCACTAATTAGAATTGCATTAATTAAATTTAAATCCTTATCTAATTTTATAAGCAACGCATCCCTTGAGGTGTCGAAAGAATCTCTCAAATGATTGTAAAATCCAAAGGCAAAAATAGATCCATCTTCACCTAATATAATATCAAGAACAGATGCTTTGTCAATTTGGATGTTTGCAACTGCTTCTAAGTTGCTGTTCAATTTAACTATGTTGGATTTTGGTGTCTCCGGCCAAGATTGAGTACTAAGGGAAAAACCATCTTGAACTGCGCTAATGTAAATATCGTTTGCTTCATTAACCATTGCATCAGTATTGGCACCAAGATCTATTTCATCAGTTGGAGATGGAAAAATACCAGTTTTTATAATTTGCAATCCTTCATCAAAAATTTCAATTCTACTCGTTTCAAATGGAGAAGTAGTTCCTCTTATTGTAATTATTTTATCCCTGCTACCATAGATTCTAGGTGTTGCTCTTTTAATATTTTCTGTATTATCTATAATGCAGCTTAATGAATCAAATTCAATGTCATAGCAGCACAAAACATATTGTCCCTCCTTTTCAGTTTGTTTTTGAAAATTGAATCCAGTATAGGCTCTTTTATTAATATAATTTGACCAAAAGGGATTTGCACCAATTAGAAAATGATCCCTTTTATAGATCTTGATGATTTGATTGGATTGAAAAGACTCATCAATTTTGTTGATTTCTAAAGTATCAAGAGGAACAGTGGGATTTCCCGTATTAAATACAACCCCACTATCATCCTTATCCATTTGAAGTGTAAATGATATTGATGCACCGATTGGTATTTCGAGAAAATTTTCTTGAGAATGAACAGAGGATGAACAAACCAATAGAATTAATAATATTGGGCAGATTTTTGATATTAATATTATTGGTTTATTCATACTCCTTTTTACTCAGTTAAGAAAATTAATCCTCACTAAACCCTGTTTCAAATTGACAACATTGATTTGGATTCCCAAATGTAAAAGGATCACCTTCTACAGCTTCATAATTATTGACATTTGATAGAGTAATAACTTTTTTATTAACTAATGGATCTGGATTAGGGTTTTGTCCACCTTCATCTATACCAATACAATCTGGACCTAACGGAACAGGGTTACATTCAATTTCTATTGTAAAGCTGAATTCAAGGCCTTGAAGAGGTAGATAATTACAATTTTCATCCACTCCATTAACATAAGCAAAAAATTGGGTCATAGAAGGAAGACAGTTAAATGTCATACAATCATCCTCCATTGTTGGATCTGGCAAAGTTAGGTCTAAGGATTGTTGACAACTATCATCATCCTCACCAAACACGGCTTCTACACAAGCTTGTGACCCAAAAACAGCTTGAAAGTGGGGACACGTTGAATTACCACCTCCTTCACAATTATCTTCACCTATAGTTCCACCTGCAGCTTCAATGTTAATTACAAAAGAAGCATTAGGAGGATTAGTGATAACGCTCCAATCAAGAATTCTAACACAACAATCACATTCATGTTCGGGAAATTCGATGTCTCCAAATATTCCATCTTCTCTTAAAAGTGGATCTTGTGACTCATTTTCAATATTATCTAGATTTGTAAGGGGAAGGGTATCCTTGTGGCAAGAATTAAATCCAATAAAACAAGAGGTGGTTACGCATAAAAGCATAAAAGCATAAAAGCTAGTTTAAAATTCATAATAAATCGGTTTATGGTTAAAAAATATCTTTGTTTATGGCTTTGGATTGCTAATGAGATGAGTTGTAATAATCGATGGTGTAGACTCTCAAAAACAAAACAGATATTCTAATATACAAAATATTTAATTTATAAAATTGACAAAAACCATTTTTCTTTAAAACAAATTTGAAACAAAGGACTACCCTACTGCTGCACAAAGACCTCATTTTAGTTTGTTGAATAAGGCAAAGATCAAGGAGCAGTTTGGTATTGAAGTGCCTTATTGGAGGGATAGTTTGAAGAAGTGTTTGGAGTTGCTTTAAAAGTTAATTTGCGTTATTACTTTTTGCTTGATCAAAAAGTAACAATACCGAAGGCATCCTCCATAGGAGTCCTTTGGACCGATGGGAAAAATCAAGGATGTATTTTCTAAAGCTTAAAATCATCTCAGGCCGCCCGCAATCAAAAAAACTCGCTAGAGAATTACGTTCTATATTAACTTTCATAGTTGGAAACAATTCCATCTCTATTTCAAGTGCTTTTTTAGCTCAAACACTTTTTGCTTTTATTAGCTCTGCTTTTCGTGATTTTATAGCTTTAGTAAATAAGGCCAGTAAATTTGACAACCTGACAAAAGTCATTTTAATGACTACCAATGCTATAACCTCAAACAGTCGCCTTCAGAGAAATGACCTTATTTTACCAGCCAAAAGAATGATGTAACTAGAATTCAATGTGTACAAGCAACTTACCTTCCCTTATATGCAACTTTCTTTTTCTTAAATCTCTTATCTGAACTTATATGGTTTACAAGCGCTTTGCCAAAACCACCGCTTCTTTAAACTGCTGTACATTGCCATCAGCGTCGTGGAGCTGAATCCAAAGGATGTAGATACCCATTCTTGCAAGGGTGTTTTGGTCGGTAGTGCCGTCCCAGATGAAGGAGGCGTTTAAGGAGACGAGCTCGTTGTTGGCGAGGGTGGTTATAGGTCGACCTACGTTGTCGAATATTTTTATTGTTGCTAAATTTCCCGGGGTGTCGGGGGTGAGGTTTATTTGTAAGAAATCCTCAAAGCCATCTTGGTCTGGGGAAAAAGTGGGATGGATCAATTCGATGATTCCTTCGGTGCTTGTTGGAGGATCAATGATGGCTTGTGAGTTTTGTACCGTTGGGGTTGCGAAACCATTTGTGGCCGCTGCCGATTGCCAGTTGGCTTCATCTTGAGATGCTGCATCAAAACTGATCCGTTCAAGAGAGACACCGTTTTTGTCTTCTAGTAAAGCGAAATGCCAATCCTGAGAATAATCTATCGCGTCTAATATCACTTCTTGTCCATCTTCTATAGTGTAGACCGTGACATTCCCTTCTTTATCATCAAAACCAGGAAGAGGGTTTTCAAAAAGATTTGATGGATTTTGGACGTTGTAAAACGAACTTAGATTAGCAGGAGAGATTGTCAATGTAAAATAGGTATTGGGATAAATCAGTTCTTCTACGAGCACATTTTCGATGTCGATGTCGGTGTCATCTATGTTTGCAATGATCAGCGATGCCGAGTTGATGACTTTATTGGAGTTGTTGTACAGTTCAAGGAAATCAACACCGTTAGTTGGAGGGTTAAATAAAATTTCATTGATGATGATGTCTCCAGGCTCTGCATTCGCCGGCAAGGCAAAATCAAAAACAGATACTTCTGAAGATACATTTCCAATGCAATCTGCAATAGATAGAATGGTCAATTCATAAGAAACACCATCCACCAAAGATTCATTCAAATTGAGCAGCACCGTCTCTGGGTCAGAACCAGCAAGGACAGAAGAAATTTGAATCCCATTATTAATAGTATAGTTGGTGGGCTCCAATGCCGAAAAGGCATTTATCGCTTTTGTGAATCTCAATTCAATTTGATTTGGAAGGATCGGAAAAACAGATTGTATTTCAGGTACACTTTCATCCAATTCAAAATCAAAAACGGAATTTTGTTTTCCTGGGGTACCGCCAGTCAGGTCATTGGAACCGATCCAATTGCCCGTGGAAACACATGGGCTACCTGGGTTAATTAATTCTAAGGTAAACCCACCTTCTTTCTTTTCTGTGCTGCCATACAAATCGTCTGAATAGGTGACTTCATGGATTAATTCATTATCACTATTGTATAGGAATATTTGCTCCCCGGCATTGGTTAAAGCAGGGAAATTGATAACACCGAGGACCGAACCAAAATTTTCAAACTGAGAAACTACATTTGCATTTGTTATGATCACATATTCCATAGGACCCAAAACAAATTCAGGCAAAAGCGCTATGGCACCACCATCTGAAACGCCATACATTTCTAGGTTGAAATTTTTTGAACTTGGGTTGTATAATTCTATGAACTCGAACTCCGGCAATGCAATCACTGGAGAAGGGTCGGCCATGATCTCATTGATCAATATTTCAAAAGGGGCTGCCATTTGAATTTCAACATAATCAAAGTTGATTGATGCAGTACTTAATTGATTGCCGTTTGTATCTGAAATATTTTCTACGGTTAAAACATACATCGTCCCATCTTCTAAAGATTGCGCTAAATTGAGGATGATTTTTGAAGCATCGTTTGGATCTATGGATGCATCGCTCACTGCGATACCATTTGTCAATTGAAAATTAGAACTAGAAAAAGAATTTGCGACACCTTCATTAAAACAGAGGCTTAATGTTTGGTCATCAACAACGAAGACATCGATCAATTCTGGAGCTTGCATATCTACGAATAGTGGATCGATCAATACATCATCAAAGAAGAAGGCTTCTGATCTGGTGGAGGTATAATTGCAAACAAATCCGAAGTAGCTGCCTTGCGGATAAGTATCATCAAATGCTGTCCCTCTAGAAGTATAAGTTTGTCCTCCTGTGAGATCTGTAAGGAGTTCCCAATTGTTTTTTTCATCACGGCTTACTCTGACACTTATCACAGGTACCTCTGAGGCGCCACCAATTTCTCCGGAGATCAATAGGGATTTACTCGAGCCATCTTGCCTATACAATTCAACCGCATCATCGCTACCAGATATTCCACCAATTTGAATATAGTAGCCATTCAGATCTTGATTGAGTTGGGGAATGTTAGCATTCAAATAAACTTTTGCAAAATTAGAAGCAGAGGGGCTGAAATCCAAGTTGACCCAAAATTCCCAATTAGCCATTCCTTGTGTTGGCGCTTCTACATATAAAAAAGAAGTGGTTTGAGAGGCATCTGTATCAAAGAGCTGCAATTGCAAGCCGGGATTAACCTGAAATTCCTCTAGGCCCCCAAACCAAGTTGGGTTGTTATTGAGATCGCCGTCTGAAAAGTTTTCAAGGAGTTGGGCTTTCGCCGAAAGGCAAAAAACCACTAAGAATAATATAACAAACGGATAGTTTAATTTCATTTTTATAAAGGTAAGGCGAAATGAAAGTTAAAATTAAATAAAATAGCCGTATAGGAAGGATTGTTGATATAATTTTTGTCATTTTTACATTAGAGAAACTCTAATTAAAAAAAGCAACAAACACGGTATGAAATTCGTAATGATTGTGCGTAAAAGTATTTAAATGAAAGTAGCAATAGTAGGAGTAACAGGATTGGTAGGTTCAGTCATGATGAAAGTCTTGAATGAACGTGATTTTCCTATTACAGAGTTTTTGCCAGTTGCTTCAGAAAGATCCGTTGGAAGTCCCATATCTTTTAGAGGAGAGACATATTCCGTCATAGGCATACAAGAAGCTATTTCGAAACAACCAGATATTGCTATATTTTCTGCTGGAGGGACAACGTCCTTAGAATGGGCGCCAAAATTTGCTGCAGAAGGTACTACTGTTATTGATAATTCTTCTGCTTGGAGAATGGATCCTGACAAGAAGTTGGTTGTTCCAGAAATTAATGCAGACACATTAACTGCGGACGATAAGATAATCGCCAATCCAAATTGCTCTACCATACAAATGGTTGTCGCTTTAAATCCATTGCACAAAGCATATGGAATTAAAAGATTGGTTGTTTCTACCTACCAAAGTTATACTGGGACTGGAGTAAAAGCTGTAGAACAATACAAAGGAGAAAGAGATAATGGGCATCACCCAAAAGAAGAGATGGCCTACCACTACCCGATATTTGAAAATTGCATCCCACATTGCGATGTCTTTTTTGATAATGGATATACCCGAGAGGAAATAAAACTCGTTAAAGAGACACAGAAAATTCTGAACGATGAAAATTTAGCCATCACTGCTACGGCAGTTCGTGTACCAGTAAATGGCGGACACTCAGAATCTGTAAATGTTGAATTTTTGAACAGCTATGATCTAGGAGAGCTGAAAAAACTCCTTCAAAAAGAAGAAGGAATAGAAGTACAAGACGATATAGAAAATAACAAATACCCAATGCCACTTTTTGCAAAAGACAAAGATGAAGTCTTTGTAGGAAGAATAAGACGAGATGAATCGATAGAAAATGGATTGAATCTCTGGATCGTTTCTGATAATCTCAGAAAAGGTGCTGCTACAAATGCTGTACAGATCGCAGAATACTTGGCAGCAAAAAATCTGATCGGCGTAACTGTTTAATAAGCTGTTAAAGAACGTAGAACTTGCTGAATGTTGAGCAACAAGTACTATATTTGGAGAGACAGCAAACAAAGAGGAGCCTAGCGCTACTTTTTATAGCTAAGTAAATTACAAAAGTGGATATCCACTTTCGCAATATTGTTAATAAAATACACAAGTAATTATGAAGACCAAGTTAGTCCTATGGGGCACTGATGCTGATGACAGTAAAGTATTGATAGCTTTACAATTAAGACCTGAAGAAAATAAAGTAGATCTCTGGACATTTCCAGATAAAGATCTGACCGATTCATTTGTTGACGACATGTTAAACAAGTGGAGAAATGGCAAAGAAGTCACCTTTCCAGAATCCAATACCCACGTTGTACGAGAATTGAGTGTAACAGAAAGTCTCTTGCCTGAGGAACTCAAGGTTAAGGATGGACACTTAATTCAAAGGGCTCAAACGGAATGGCACTTTGTTGTACTTTCTATGAAGCTTAATGAGCTTTATGAAAATGAATTGGGAGATATCAAAACTAAGGTAGATAGTTTGTCCGCGTTTAGTTCTGATGTATTTAATGAATTGAAAGATTTTTGGAATAAAGTCCAAGGTCAAATTAGAGATAAGAATCTTATTAGAGATCATTCTGATAAATTGAGAAATAATACCAATGATGTCTTCACTAGGTTGAAAGAACTGAGAGCTAGTTTAGATGAAGAGTTTAGGACAGCTTCGAAGGAGTATGCTGCTAATTTTCACAGTACCCTAGATGAGATAGATAAGAAAATGGAGGGTGGTAGATTGTCAGCTGTTTTTGAAGAACTCAAGGGCATTCAAAATAAATTTAAGGATACTAAATTCACAAAAGAGCATAGAGCTGAATTGTGGGATAGAATTGACAAGGCATTTAAAAAAGTAAAAGACCTTAGATTTGGACCAAACGCAAACAATGGAAATTCTCCAATGGATCGTTTGCAAAGAAGGTTTGATGGCTTGTTAAATGCTATCGACAAGATGGATAAGTCAATAAGTAGAGACAAAAAAGATCTTGAATTTCAAGATAGGAAGATCAATACGACCGATGGGCAATTGGAGGCTCAAATCCGTCAGGCTAAAGTGTCTATGATAAAAGAGCGAATAAATTCTAAGCAGGCTAAGCATGCAGAAATGCTTGAAACTAAAAAAGAGCTTGAAGCAAGAATGGAAACTCAAAAGCAGAAAGATGCTAAGCGGGCCGAAAAAGCTAAATTAGAATTAGCCAAACAAGATGCGAAGAAAAAGATTGCGAATAACATCAAGCAGGCGGAAGAGCAACGTTCTGGTAAAGATGGAGCCCTGGCTGCTGCAGCTTCGGCTATCATAGCTGGCAAAACGGTCACTACCAAAACTACAAAGATTGTGGTGGAAAAAGTAAAAGAAGCTGCTAGCGATATTGCTGAAATAGTGGAAGAAGTCGTGGAGGATATAAAAGAGTCCGTAACCGAAGTTATTGAAGAAGCGAGTGGAACAAAGGAAGGCAATGAAATAGATTTAATAAAGGATGCTACCAATACAGCAGAGGGGATTGCCTCCATTAATCTAGAAAATGATGATATTGGTCCAATAAACTCTGAGGAAGAGTAAATAAATGTATATTTAAAGTGATTTGTGCGTCAAAAGCATGAACGATTAAATTTAAATCAAAAAAATGGGAATAAAAGATAAATTCAACAACTCCAATAATCCTTTTATGAAAGAGGATAAATATAAGTCAACCTCCGTCAATGCTCCACTAGATTCTGATCTTATAGTAGATAGTTCGGAGCGAATGACTGTAAGTGGAGCTGTAAACAAGACCTTTATACTAACAGGGTTAATGTTGATCACTTCCTTATTTAGTTATGCCAATCCATCAACGATGTTGATGTACATCGGTATTTTTGGTGGTCTTGGTTTGGTTATATGGGCAAGTTTTCAACCTCATAGATCTCCTTATCTTGCTCCAGCGTATGCTTTGGTGGAAGGCCTTTTTGTAGGTTCAGTTTCTGCTATGTATGCAGGAATGGCTGGAACAAATTTTGTGATCTTCCATGCTATATTAATTACTCTAGCATTGCTTTTCACCATGTTGACCTTGTACAAATCAGGTTTGATCACTGTTACGGATAAATTTAGAAGTGGTATTTATATGGCGACTGGAGCAATAATGCTAGTCTATGTATTAAATTTTGCGCTTTCATTTGCGGGAATAAGTATTCCTTACCTTCATGAAAACAGTATGATAGGAATAGGAATTTCTGTAGTTATCATTGGAGTGGCAACACTAAACCTGCTTCTCGATTTTGATAATTTTGAAAAAGGAGAAAAGCATGGTTCTGCAAAATACATGGAATGGTTTTCTGCTATGGGACTATTAGTGACATTGGTTTGGTTGTATTGGGAAATATTAAGGCTAGTTACAATGCTATCATCTGATTAAAAAATGACTGATTACACCAAAGTAAAACTTTGGTATATTATATTTGAAGGGCTTGTTCTTGGTAAAGGGCAAGCTCTTCTTTTTTGATGCCATTGGCTTTTTGGCTATTAGCCGTCGGCAACTTTATAAAAAATGAATTTTATGTTTTATGAATTTAAGGGTTTTATCCCGGTTGTTGATCCGAGTGCTTTTGTTCATCCTCAGGCTGTGGTAACAGGGAATGTGATCATAGGAAAAGATGTCTATATAGGTCCGGGAGCTGCACTTAGAGGCGATTGGGGAGGGATTGTGATAGAGGATGGCTGTAATGTTCAAGAAAATTGCACGATCCATATGTTTCCAGGAGTTGAAGTAAGGCTAATGAAAGGGGCTCATGTGGGACATGGGGCGATCATTCATGGAGCAATTTTAGAAGAAAATTGCTTAATAGGCATGAATTCTGTAATAATGGATAATGTAGTCATTGGTAAAGAGTCTATTGTTGGAGCCTTATCTTTTGTAAAAGCAAAATCCATCATTCCTGAAAAAAGTTTGGTGGTAGGAAATCCTGCAAAAGTTATCAAACAAGTGTCTGACGAGATGATCGGATGGAAGACGAAAGGAACGGCACTTTATCAACAATTACCAGGAGAATGTCGAGAATATTTACGATCCTGTGAACCACTTAAAGAAATCCCTGTTAATAGACCAAGGCAGGAAAAACTTTACGAAACCTGGAAAAACCTTTAAAAATCAATGTCACACAAATTCGCCTACTTTTTATAAATAGATATGTTAAATATTGATACTTTTTAAATTTATTCTGTCTAAACGAGGAACTAATAACTAAAAAACCTCGTTTTGTAACTAATAGCGAATAAAATTTTAGCACATAATTAATGAAGCATACCAATCCATTCAAACAAATAGAAAAAGAGAATGTCGCACGATTTTCTCAGGTTGGTCCTGATGTACCTGCTTTCATAAGTGCTTCAAGTAATTCTTCTTCAACTTATAATTCTGGGGATTCTTCGAATTCACCGGTTTTTCCTTCTTTCGGATAGAAAGTCGTTATTTTTTATTATCCCTATGATTCGTTTTTCACTCAATGCAGGCTGTTCTTCATGTTTAATCCATACTAAAATATTATCAAATATCATGTATTAATGCTGCTATTCCGTGATACTGGTATTATGAGCTTTGTCACCCAGAGTGGAGAAATCTATTTCATTAAGCCCGCCCCGAGAGTGCTTTGCAAGTAATACGTGTACAGATTTCTCTACTTCATTGCATTTCGGTCGAAATTTAGTTTAAAATTAAGCTTTGATCCCTCGACTTCGCTGCGCTGCGCTATCTATGACAAAGCTTTTAGTACATTGTCGCTACTTCAAACTTATGTGTAAAGCAGTATTAGGATCTCAGAATGACTACCAATTGTTGTAATTTTTGCTGAGGATGACTAATCAACTAACTTAAAACTTTAGACTTTCCTACAGACTTCAGACCTGAGACTTTAGACTATAAAGACAAAAGTCTTAAATTAGAGGATTATTCATTTCATATAAGAAATAAATGCCAACTAAGAATCAAGAGAACTACATACTTGGGCGCTGGAAAAAGCACGGAGCCAATGGAATTATACAAAGAGATGCTGTTACAGGGAAAGTGATTTCCACTTGTAGCAGTGAGGGTTTGGACTTTGAAGCCATATTGGAATATGGAAGAAAAGTTGGGGGAGCACCACTCCGTAAGATGACTTTTCATGAAAGAGGGAGAATGATCAAGGCCTTGGCGCTTCACCTTTTTAATATAAAGAAGAAATACTATCCTATTAGTTATAAAACTGGCGCTACCTATTCGGATAGCTGGGTTGATATAGATGGAGGGATCGGGACTTTGTTTGCTTATGCAAGTCTTAGAAAGAAATTTCCGAACGAGCCATTTTATGTGGAAGGAGAAACGATCGGGCTTTCTAAGGAAGGTACTTTCATTGGTCATCATATATTGACCCCTAGACAAGGAGTTGCCATTCATATTAATGCATTTAATTTTCCCATATGGGGAATGTTAGAAAAGATAGCGGTGAACCTGCTTGCAGGGATGCCAGCAATTGTGAAACCATCAGAGGTAACTTCTTTTCTTACTTACGAAATGGTGAAAGATATCATTAAGTCAAAGATACTTCCGGAAGGCGCTTTGCAATTGGTTTCTGGGCAAGGAATTGGAATACTTGATAAAGTAAATTCCCAAGACGTGATCACTTTTACTGGGTCTGCATCTACTGGAAAGAAACTAAAGACATTAAAACCGATCATTGAAAACGCGGTGCCCTTTAATATGGAAGCCGATAGTTTGAACGCGGCAGTGCTAGGTCCAGATTGTGTGCCGGGTACTCCTGAGTTTAATATTTTCATCAAGGAAGTAAGGAGAGAAATGACCACTAAGTGCGGGCAGAAATGTACGGCAATTAGAAGGATAATTGTTCCAGAAAACTTGGTAGACGATGTACAAAATGCCTTGGCTGCTCAATTGAAGAAAACGGTCATAGGTAGTCCAAAATCAAAAGAAGTCAGAATGGGCTCTTTGGTTTCTATGGATCAGCTTGAAGAGGTTAAAGATAAGATAGAAATTTTAGGCAAACACTCTGAAGTAGTGTATGGCGGATCAAATAGATTTAAAGTGGTCGGTGCTACAAAAAGCAAAGGCGCATTTTTAGCTCCTACCCTATTCGTCAATGAGAAACCATTCAAATATACAAAGACACATACTGTCGAAGCCTTTGGCCCGGTGAGTACCATCATGCCATACAAGGACCTAGAAGAAGCAATCACTTTGGCAAACATGGGTAAAGGATCTTTAGTTAGTACGATCTGTACTGCTGATCCAAAAATCGCCAAAGACTATATGCTCAATGCGGCTTCTTTTCATGGACGTATTTTGTTTTTGGATGAAGGTGCTTCTAAAGAGAGTACCGGGCATGGATCTCCGATGCCAATGTTGAGTCACGGTGGTCCGGGACGAGCGGGTGGCGGATCTGAGATGGGTGGTAAGGTCGGCGTGAAGCATTACATGCAACGGACTGCGATACAAGGACATCCAACCATGATCTCTAAGATCACCAATCAGTATCAGGTTGGTGGGGAGCAGGTCGAAAAGCCAGTTCATGTTTTCAGAAAGCACTTTGAAGAGCTGGAGATCGGTGAGACTGTTGTGACCGCAAAACATACGGTGACAGAAGCGGACATCAGTAATTTTGCAAATGTGAGTGGAGATAATTTTTATGCACATGTAGATGCGACTTCTTTAGATGGAACCATCTTTGAGGGACGAGTGGCGCATGGTTATTATATTTTATCTAAAGCAGCCGGACTTTTTGTGGATGCAAAGAAAGGGCCTGTACTTTTGAATTATGGTATTGATGAGTGCCGATTTACAAAACCTGTTTATCCAGGTATGACAATCGGTGTCAAGCTTACCGTTAAGGAAAAGGTAGATCAGGAAAAGAGAGAACCGGAAGATATTGCAAAGGGTATCGTGAAGTTTCAGGTTGAGGTATATGATGAGACGGATGAGACGGTAGCGATGGCAACGATTTTGACGATGGTTAAGAAGATCAATCAGGGGTAGAGACGCAATATATTGCGTCTGAACCGCAAAATATTGCGTCTGAACCTCAAAACATTGCGTCTGAACGGCGTTTCCATATAAAAATTTGAAGAGACGCAATATTTTGCGTCTCAACGTGCGTAAAAATAAATTATGAGTGAAGATATAATAAAGCAAGGTTCCGTTATTACGGAAAACAAGGACGGGGTTACAACAATAACATTTTTTCATCCGGCGCATAATTCCCTTCCGGGAAAATTGTTGGCGGAGTTGGCGGCGGCTATTGATGCGGCTGGAAAAGATGCAGCGACAAAAGTTGTTGTCTTGAAAAGTGCTGGTGACCGAACTTTTTGTGCGGGCGCGAGTTTTGACGAGTTGATATCTCTAGAAGATTTTGACACCGGTAAGAAGTTCTTTTTAGGATTTGCCAATGTGATCAATGCCTTGAGGAAATGTCCGAAGTTTGTGATCGGGCGTGTGCAGGGTAAAGCTGTTGGTGGTGGTGTTGGCGTGGCATCTGCTGTTGATTATTGTCTTGCGACGAAATATGCCTCTGTTAAATTATCAGAACTTGCGGTTGGAATCGGCCCATTTGTAGTTGGCCCAGCTGTAGAAAGAAAAATAGGAACTTCGGCGATGTCTCAGTTGGCCATCAATGCCACGGAATGGCAAACTGCTGACTGGGCAAAGAACAAAGGACTTTATACAGACGTCTTTGACAGTGTAGAAGAAATGGATGCTGCCATTGATGCCTTGACTACAAAACTTATCACCTCAAATCCACAAGCGATGCAGATGTTAAAAGGTATCTTTTGGAAAGGTTGTGAAAATTGGGACGCTTTGCTTGATGAGCGGGCGGCGATGAGTGGGGAGTTGGTGCTTTCAGATTTTACGAAAGAGGCGATTGGGAAGTTTAAGGGGAAGTAAGGCTTGAAGATAGAATCTTCAAACAGCTGGTGTGGAATACTTTTGCATTTACCAGTTTTTCATTTCTGTTTCTAACTCTTCCAAACTTATGGTCTCCCCTTTTTCAATTTGAGCGGAGGATTTATCCAATCTTTGTAACAACTCATCCTCTGTCAATGCTTTCCATTCCGGATTTCGTGGAACATTTTTCATCAATTCATCTAATGATTTCCCTTCTTGCTCATTCATATATGATTCTAGCATCGCATAAAGAACACGAAGAAATCCATCATCTAGTTGATCGATCCTTGTATGTAGTATCTCCTTTATTTGCTGTATACTCATCTTAGTATTTCTTATAAATTTAATTATTTTTTTAGTCTAATCCTTTTATCTCTTGTAGAACTCATCCCATTTACATTAATTCATTTCTTGATTTCTACTGCATATGGACTCTATACTTAGAGAATGGCCTTTGAGTATTGATATCAACAATTCAAATTTATAAATGCCTCCTTATATTTCTTAGTACTAATTCCCCTCAATCCCACCCTTTTCCTATGCAACGTAAACCTAAATCCATCGTAAAATGTTATATTTAGGAATTCAATCCATCCCCAATTTACCCTGATTGATTAGATCCTAATCATTAATAATATGTACGAGATAGAAACCAAGATAGATAGAGAGATTTTGCTTGAAGGATTCAGCTTGATGGCCACTGCAAAGGGACTGTCAGAGCTATATGAAAACAATTTTAAATTGGTGTCTAAATATGTTCATGCGACGTCCAGAGGCCATGAGGCCATTCAGCTGGCGATCGGCATGCAGCTGGAGCCACAGGATTTTGTTTCTCCTTATTACAGAGACGATGCCATGTTGCTTGGTTTGGGTATGAGTCCTGAAGGCTTGATGCAACAATTACTTGGCAAGCGGACAGATCCATTTTCTGGCGGTAGAACTTACTATTCTCATCCAAGTCTTAAAGATGATGATAAGCCTAAGATCATACATCAATCTTCTGCGACTGGTATGCAAGCTATACCGGCGACAGGGATTGCGATGGGACTGCAGTACAAAGAACTGATGTCCATGGATGATGGAAATATGCCTTTGGTCGTTTGCTCCCTTGGTGATGCATCTGTGACTGAAGGTGAAGTTTCAGAGGCATTTCAAATGGCGGCATTGAAACAATTTCCGATTCTGTTTTTAGTGCAGGATAATGACTGGGACATTTCTGCATCAGCAGATGAGATCAGAGCACAAAACGCCTATGAATTTATAAAAGGTTTTCACGGCATCGAAGCATTTAGTGTCAACGGTTCAGATTTTCTAGAATGCTATTCGACTGTTCAGCACATTTATAAAAAAATGCGTGAGGAACGCAGACCATTTTTGCTTCATGCAAAAGTTCCTTTGTTAAATCACCATACATCTGGTGTCAGAATGGAATGGTATAGGGACGACTTGGAAGAAGCGAGATCTAGAGATCCATATCCAGTGATAAAAAGCCAATTGATGGAACAAGGCATTGGCCTTGCTAGAATTGAAGAAATAGAAAATGAAACTCAAGAATATATAGAATCAGAATTTAAAAAAGCGCTGGCTGCAGATGATCCTACAGCTGCAGATCTGTTTACATACGACTTTGCTCCAACGCCTATCCAGCAAGAATCAGGAGAACGTTCTCCTGAAGGTGGTGAAGAGAAGGTGATGGTAGATTGTGCTTTGTTTGCCATAGAAGAGTTGATGCGCAAGCACAAAGAATGTTTGTTGTATGGACAAGATGTAGGACACAGACTCGGTGGCGTATTTAGAGAAGCAGCGACGCTTGCGCAGAAGTTTGGAAACGAGCGTGTATTTAATACCCCGATCCAAGAAGCATATATTGTAGGTTCGACCGTTGGAATGTCAGCCGCTGGTCTAAGACCGATCGTAGAAGTCCAATTTGCAGATTATATTTGGCCGGGATTAAATCAGTTATTTACTGAGGTGAGTCGTTCTTTTTATTTGAGCAACGGCAAGTGGCCAGTCAGTATGATCTTGAGAGTACCCATTGGTGCCTACGGTTCTGGCGGACCTTATCATTCTTCAAGTATAGAATCTGTCGTCTGTAATATTAGAGGTGTAAAAATAGCCTATCCAAGTAACGGGGCAGATCTTAAAGGTCTCATGAAGTCCGCTTACTACGATCCAAATCCTGTTGTTATGTTTGAACACAAAGGTTTGTATTGGTCAAAAGTTCATGGTACTGATGCTGCAAGAACGGTCATGCCAGATGAAGATTATGTTATCCCTTTCGGGAAAGGAAGAATCGCGTTGGAAGCTGAGCCTGAATCTTTGAAGAAAACCAGTTTGCTGGTTGTGACCTATGGCATGGGTGTTCATTGGTCATTGAATGCAGCGAAAGATCATGAAGGAAAAATTGAAATACTAGATTTAAGAACACTCTATCCACTTGATGAGGCACTCATCTTTGAAAGAGCAAAAGCTCACGGAAAGATTTTGGTTGTCACCGAAGAACCAGTAAATAGTACTTTCGCTCAAAGTCTTGCCGCAAGGATACAAGAAAACTGTTTTGAATCCTTAGATGGACCTGTTGTTACTTTAGGGTCTGAAAATATGCCTGCTATTCCGTTGAATGAGAATTTGGAAAAAGCGATGATACCGAATGCCAATAAGGTTAGTGCGGCAATGAAGAAACTTCTTGAATATTGAACGAGCTGTTTATTTGGTTATGCGTTTATTTGGTTATCTGTTTTACACTAACAACTTGTTACCATAATATGTTGGAGACATCCCTTTACGACGAATAAACAAATAAACAGATACACGAATAAACATTTACAATGTCCTCAGCAACTGCACTACTAATCTCCCAGTTCTTGTTTTGGCTCATTATCATTTACCTTCTCGGATTTATATTTTTCACACTTAAGTTTGCCTTTAAAAAATTACGTTTAGAGGAAAAGCGGCGTACTTTATTTTTGAGGTATACTTTGTTAGGAATCATCTTTTGGATTTTGCTTTTACTCGTTATTTCTATCACTGGTTTTTTTGAAGACTATTCAAGTTTGCCTCCTAAGATCGCTATAGCAGCTTTGATTCCAATTATAATCATTTTGTATTTGCTCCAGCATAGATTGTTCAAATTCGTATTGAAAGTAATTCCTGAAAAGTGGTTGATCCTTTTTCAAAGTTTTAGAATACCGATGGAGGTAATGTTATACATGTACTTTTTAGCCGAAATTATTCCTTATCAAATGACTTTTGTTGGATTGAATCATGACATACTTGTTGGTGTAACTGCCTTGATCGCTGGGTATGTTTTCTTTATAAAAAGACATCGCCAACAAGTGGCAGCAATCCTTTGGAACATTTCGGGCATCGCTTTGCTGGTCAACATTGTCAGTATTACAGTTTTGTCTACGGACTCGCCTTATCGTATATTTATGAATGATCCGTCTGCCAATTTTATTGGGAGTTTTCCGTTTGTTTTGATTCCTGGTTTTATTGTGCCGATGGCGATTGGGGTGCATATTTTTAGTATTAAGCAGTTGGTGATGAATGGGACTGGAAAAGAGTAAGTGGGAAATGATGATTTTTTCGTTCATTGTTTTTTGTTCATCGTTCATCGTTCATCGTGGTAAAAAGTAAAATATTTTTGAATGTCAAAACTAAAAGGCGTCATTATCCTCGGAAGTTCCAGATCAGATGGCAATACATTTAAAGTTTGCAAAAAACTACAGGAACAGACTGGGTTTGAAATTATCGATCTAAAGACAAAGAATATTTCTATTTATGATTATGACCATAAAAACAAGGAGGACGACTTTTTATCTTTGATCAAAGACATTGTTGAAAAATATGAACTCATTTTGTTTGCTACTCCGATCTATTGGTACAGTATGTCTGCAACTTTAAAAATTTTCTTTGACAGGCTTTCTGATTGTTTGACCATTGAAAAAGAAACGGGAAGGAAACTCAAAGGCAAACACATGGGCATGATCAGTTGTGGATCGGACAATGAAATATTTGAAGGATTTAATATGCCCTTTATTCAAACCGCTAATTACTTGGGGATGCATTATGTTGGTGACCTTCACACTTGGCTGGCAGATGATGACACCATTCCTGTATTGGTCGAAGCAAGGCTGGATATTTTTGCGCAAAATTTACCTTAACGACTTATTTTGTGAATCGATTTCGCAATTAGTGGTGCATTTTGTAATTTGTACTAGAAATCAAATCATCTGCTTTTGAAAAACATATTCATCTTCATTTTTATCTTATTCAGCATAAATGTCATTGGGCAAGATATTATTAATGGTGACTTTGAAAACCATGCTTATGATGAATGTGCTTACAACCTGAGCGATGAGGAGTTCAATGAAAGCGTAGCTTCTATCTTTGCTTTTGGAAAGGCTTTTATAGCAGGTAATAATGCTGGCGAAGTAGATCTTCAAACCTTTGATTGCTACGTTGATCCTTTCTCTGGTTCCTGGTGTGCAGGGATCTCCTCAGACACTTCTTCGTTTTCTGATGCGCTTGCACTAGAGTTAACATCAGCCTTAGAAATTGGTAGTGATTATGAAATCATATTTAGTTTGTACAGCAACAGCACAACTGTCAATCCTGTTGAGGTCGGTTTGTCAAACGTTAATGATGAATTTGGATTTTCCTTAGGAACTTTTACTCCTGCTTTTGACAGATGGGTTTCAAATAAAATTACTTTTACAGCGGAAGAAAGTTCTAAGTACGTCACAGTCAGAGCAATGCCTGGAGCATTTTCTTGGACACAAATTGATGCATTTTCTTTGAGCCCAGAAACAAACTCAATTGAAGACAAAAGATTTGAGCAGGTCAGGATATTTCCTAATCCTACCAGTGATAATTTGAATATTGAACTTAGCAAATCTAAGAAGTTCATACAAGCGACTATTTATGACCTATTAGGTAAAGCGCATTTTAAGGCAACTTATACGAATGTAGCTGTGATCGATCTTGATCTTTCAAGTTTGCCTAAGGCGACTTATATTTTGGAATTAGAAGATGCGCATGCAAAACAAACATTGCGCATTATAAAATTATAAACTTAAAACTTTAAATTTCTTAGCTCTTTTCTATACACTTTTTAATCATGGGAAATCATATTTACACCTTACAAAATTTATTTTTAATACTTTTCCTTGCAACATTTTTATCCTGCAATCAAACAGGTACCAAGGAAAATAAGCAGACAGCAGATGGTTCAGAAAAGTTGGGCGAAGTAACATTTGAGGTTACTGGTGCTGAAGAAGCACAACCTTCCTTTAAGAAAGGGCTTCTATTACTTCATAGTTTTGAATACGATGATGCTAGAAAGGCCTTTTTAGAAACACAAGATATTGACAGTACTTTTGCCATGGCTTACTGGGGAGAAGCGATGAGTTACAATCACTCCTTATGGAAAAAACAAGAACTGGAAGAGGCAAAAGCAGCCCTTGAAAAATTAGCGCCTACTACAGAAGAAAGACAAGCTCTTCTTCAAACTGAAATTGAAAAAGATTTTTTCAAAGGCATAGAAATTCTGTTTGGGGAAGGGACTAAATATGAAAGAGACATCGCTTATCAAAAATTTATGAATTCCTTGCGCGATAAATATCCTGATCAATTAGAAGTCTCCGCATTTTATGCCATCTCTCTATTGGGTTCAGCAAGGAACGGAAGAGACGAAGAATTATATGAAAAATCAGCTACTATTGCAAAAGGCATTTTGGAAGAGAATCCAAATCATCCAGGTGCTTTGCATTATCTGATACATTCCTTTGATGATCCAAAACATGCGCACCTTGCGAAGGATGCTGCTGACAAATATTCTGTGATTGCTCCGGATGCTGCGCATGCATTGCACATGCCCTCCCATATTTATGTTGCGCTTGGTCTTTGGAATGAGGTTGTTAATTCAAACATAGCCTCTTGGAATGCCAGTGTAAAAAAGAAGTTGAGTAAAGACGCAAAAAATGGTTCTTACCATGCCTTGAACTGGTTGCAGTATGGTTTGTTGCAAAGAAAAGAAAATGACTTGGCAGCTAGACTAGTTGACGATATGATCTCTTATAAGGAAGAAAATCCTTCTAAATCTGCGAGGATGTATTTAGTTGCGATGAAGGCTGCCCAAATGATAGAGACTAATACTTGGTCCGGCGAACTTGCTGACCTTGAGATTGACATTGAAGATCTTCCTGTTGCAAAAAAAGCTACTTATGATTTTTTAGAAGGAATGAAGGCATTTCATTCAAAGGATGAAAAGTCATTGAAAAAGATAATAAGTAATATCTCAAAATATAAATACGTCGCTACTTTAGATATCGGCGAGTCTGGTTTTTCAATGTGTGGAAGTCAAGGATTTGGAAATAGTCCTGCCAATCAATTGGACATAGATATTGTGAGTGTCCTAGAAAAAGAATTGGAAGCGGCCTTACTAAAAATGCAAGGCAAAACGGATGCCTCGCTTATAAAACTAAAAGAAGCTGTTGTCCTTGATGAGACTTTAAATTATTCTTTTGGCCCTCCTAGAATTGTCAAGCCCGTGCAAGAGGCTTATGCTGAAGCATTGCTTGAGCAAAACAAATTGGGAGAAGCGCATGTGATGTTTCAGGCTGCATTAAAGAGACAACCGAATAGATTGTTGTCAATACAAGGTTTGAAAAAGACTGCTGAGAAACTTGGCAAGGTTGCCGAGGTCAAAAAAATGGATGCTTTGTTGAAGGAGCATTTGGAGGTGGTTGAGCGAGGGGAGATATTGTAATGGAAGTGGTATCAAAGATTAGACGTTTTTCTAAGATGGATGCGATGGATCGTTTAGTCTGCAATAGCCTTGGCGTAAGCAGGCGCCCTTACTTTTAGACTGTGAATGGACGCGATGAATCGCGCCTTTACCCTGAGAACCTTGTTTCAAGGCGGTGACACAGCGAATATTGAGCGTTGATCATTCGACTCGCTTTTAGCTCGCTATTTATAACAACTTTTCAATCATGTTTCATTTTTTTCTGACCACAAAATTTGGCCTTAGCATGGAAAGCTATAAAATTGCGAGAAGCGTGGGCTAAGAGAAGCTTAATTGTATGAGCCTGATGAAGTTTATTCAAAAGATGCGATTATCAAGAAATTTGTTAAAAGTCAAAATCTTTCAAGGCGAGTTTTAAGCTTGTGCGCTTGCCCGAGACAATTTTAAGTTTTCTATGGTACAGCCTTGATTTTTTCTTTCTTTTTGATCAAGCAAAAAGGAAAAGCAAGTACAAAAAATACCCTAAGTACAATTGTCATTAACCTAAATTTATAGGCGAGCAATATTAGAACTCAGGATAACAACGAGCTAAAAGATAATAGGAGTTAGGTGTTAAGTCTTTTGAAACTTCGATTAAGATGTAAGACCATAAATCATTGGCCTCAATCAGTCATCTGGCATCTGGCAACTGGAGCGAAGCTCCCCTACTTCTTAATCGTAAAATCAAGCATTTTTTTTGGAAACTTTTTGACTAAGAATGCATTGAGTTTGTTCCAGGCTTCGTCTGAGTAGTCTCTTTTGTGAAAGATCAAGATTGGAACCATTGATTCTAATTCTTTGAAGATGATAGAATCATTTTTTCTATCGATTCGACTGACCTTTTTTGAGGAAATGCATTTTATGAAGGACTCCTCCTTAAAGATAAGGTTGCCGCCGAAAACTACATTCTTCTTTCTGATCAAGGGTAATAAACCATCCCAAATGATCAATGGGCTGATGATCAAAATGATGTATGATAAATAGCCATTAAATAGGTCTGGTTGGAGGAAGTAGGTAGCGAAAATTGCTAGACCAGTAAGAAAAGCAATGATCGGCAAACGCGATTTACCCTTTTCAGGATTATCTGGTACGTAGTGAATTTTGAAAGAGGAGAAAAGGTAGGCACTTAAGATATATAGGAAATATATCCAGACAACGGCGGTTAAGGCTTTTAATATCCAATGGATATCCAAATTGTTTTCTTTTGAATTGTTAAGCGCTTCTACTTTTGTTATTGAAAGATACAAACTCAAACTTGACTCAATAGGTCAAGTTTGAGTTTGTAAAAAATTACTTTATTTTGAAAGCTTTCTTGATCTCTTTTACTTTGTCAAGTTTTTCCCAGGTGAATGTTTCTACATTCATGGTTTTAACTTTTCCTGATCCATTTACGAAAGATACTTTCTTTTTTTCTGGTGTTCTACCCATGTGGCCATAAGCCGCAGATTCTGAGTAGATAGGTGTACGCAATTTCAATCTCTTTTCAATATGATAAGGTCTCATATCAAATAATTTTTCGATCTTCTTTGCAATGGCCCCATCATTCATATCTACATTTGCTGTGCCGTATGTATTTACGTATATGTTGGTTGGCTTTGCAACACCGATGGCGTAAGATACCTGTACCAATATTTCTTCACATACCCCTGCTGCTACCATGTTTTTAGCAATGTGTCTCGTTGCATAAGCGGCTGATCTATCTACTTTTGATGGATCCTTTCCAGAAAATGCACCACCTCCGTGTGCACCTTTCCCTCCGTATGTATCTACGATGATCTTTCTGCCTGTCAATCCAGTGTCTCCGTGTGGTCCTCCGATCACAAACTTTCCAGTTGGATTTACGTGGTAAGTGATTTTATTGTTGAATAACTTCTTCACAGATGATTTGCAAAGTCTCTTTACTTTTGGAATTACGATATTGATTACGTCTTCTTTGATCTGCTTTAAAACAGTATCATCTCTTCCAAAATCATCATGCTGGGTTGACACAACAATAGAGTCGATTCTAACTGGTTTGTTATCGTCAGAATATTCAATAGTTACCTGAGATTTTGAATCTGGTCTCAGGTAAGTCATTTGCTTCCCTTTCTTTCTAATGTCAGCAAGAACCTGAAGAATTTTATGAGAAAGATCTAGCGCCAAAGGCATGTAGTTATCCGTTTCGTTTGTAGCATAACCAAACATCATTCCTTGATCACCTGCACCTTGGTCTTCTGCTTTCTTTCTTTCAACCCCTTGGTTGATGTCAGGAGATTGTTCGTGAATAGAAGAAAATACACCACAAGATTTTGCTTCAAACATGTACTCGGATTTTGTATATCCGATACGCTCGATCACGTCTCTTGCAATTTGTTGTACGTCTAAATATGTTTTTGTTTTAACTTCTCCGGCAAGTACAACTTGTCCTGTTGTCACAAGTGTCTCACATGCAATTTTTGAACTTGCATCGAATGCAAGAAAATGATCAACTAGTGCATCTGAAATCTGGTCAGCTACTTTATCTGGATGTCCTTCTGAAACTGATTCTGAAGTAAATAAATATGGCATGTTGTATTTCTTATTTAAATAATAATTTATTTTAAAATCGACACAAAAGTAGGAATATTTATAATTAAAACGGTCTGTTCGGCTTATTTTATGCTGGTTTCCAATAATTTATCTCCTTCTAAATACCCTTCCAGCAAATCTCCAATTTTAACAGGACCTACACCGGCTGGAGTCCCCGTATATATTACATCTCCTTGCTGCAATTTGAAAAATTGAGACAGATAAACGATCAAATAATCAAAATTAAATATTAGATCTTTTGTATTGCCATTTTGAACGAGCTCCCCATTCTTCTTCATTTGAAATTTGATAGCATCTTTATTGGCTATATCTGAAATGTTAACAAATTTGCTTAAAGCTGCAGAATTGTCAAATCCCTTGGCAATCTCCCATGGATGTCCCTTTTCTTTACATTGATCTTGAATGTCTCTGGCTGTAAAATCAATCCCCAAAGCAACCTGATCATAATAACCTGAGGCAAATTCCTTCTGCACATGTCTTCCATTCTTGCTGATCTTCAAAACTATTTCTAGCTCATAATGCAGATCCTTGGTAAATTCCGGATAATAAAAAGGTTTGTTGTTGACCAATAGCGCCGAAGGTGGTTTCATAAAAACCAAAGGCTTTTTTGGAACTGGATTGTTTAATTCCTTTGCATGGTCTCGGTAGTTTCTACCGATACAGAATATTTTCATCTTATTGTTTATTCAGTTATTTGCTTATGCGTTTATTCGAATGTTAAGATTGCATTAAATCGCCCCCTAGGCATCTCTCCGGAACAAATAAACCATCTACCAAAAAGCTAAAGGCCGATAGCTTCTTCCTAAGCAGAATATCTTCATCGTTCATCCCTTCGATTCGTGCCTCACTCAGGGCAGGCTGTTTATCGTTCATCCCTTCGACTCCTTCGTCGCTCAGGGCAAGCTGTTCATCGAAGTTTTTCGTTGATGAAAAGCCTAGTTTGACTATTGAATTTTAATTCTTTTTAGCAAATTCTATTTTCTTAGATATCCTCGATTCCAATTTGATCTACGGATAAACAAATACACGCATAAACGAATAAAAAATCTAGCAAAAAGCCAAAGGCCAATAATCAACAGCCCCAACTCAATATTTCACATTGCCCAAGCCCGCAAGTTTTTTTACCTCCTTGACTGTCTCTTGTGCTCTTTTTCTAATATCACTCGAAGAGTCTTTGATCAAATCCTTGTACCTTTTTTTATCCTCTTTAACTTGCTTCTTTTGATCTTTAAATTTCTCAGTCAATAATACCAATGCGTCAGCGGTGGCATTTTTTAGATCGACATACTTCAATGCGCCATTATTAAAATCAGCCATCAATCCATCATGAGCTTCTAAATCACCTGCACCTTTTAATAGGATGAATAGATTTTCTATCCCAGCTGACATTTCCCCAGAAGGGGTATCACCAGCATCAGTCACTGCCGACTTGATCTTTCTTCTAATGACATCTTCCTCTTCGAAAATTGAGATGTAGTGTTTCTCTCCTGCACTTTTACTCATTTTTTTACTTGGATCTGCAGTAGATAAAATCTTTGGAGATTCCGTAAATAATATTTCAGGTAAGACAAAATAATCTTTTCCTACCTGGTTGTTAAAGCGCTCCGCAATCTCTCTTGTCAGCTCAAGATGCTGTTGTTGATCTTTCCCTACAGGGACATAATCCGCACGATAGATCAATATATCTGCCGCTTGCAATACTGGATAATTTAAAAGTCCTGCCGAGATAAAACCATCATCTCCCTGACCAGTCCCGGAAGACTTGTCTTTAAACTGCGTCATCCTGCTCAATCGACCATAAGAACAAAAGCAGTTAAATATCCATCCAAGTTCTGCATGTTCTGGAATTAAAGATTGGATAAAAAGGTTTTCAGTATTAACACCAACAGCTAATAAGTTAAAGATGATCTCCCAAGTGTTTTGTCTCAACTTATCAGGATTGTAGGGAGCTGTCATCGCGTGATAATCGACTACTCCGTAAAGACAATCATAATCTTCTTGAAGGTCTACCCAATTTTTTACGGCACCTAGGTAGTTGCCATAATGCATGGATCCTGTTGGTTGAATACAGCTTAATACTTTTTTCATCTTTAAGTAAATTATAGGTTAGTGTATTTATGTTTTTATAAATAGAAACAAGTAAACTATTAACCGATTAAATGAATAAACAGTTTCAATAAATCGCAGCTATCAATGATATTTCGACACTAACAAACTTAGGGAGGTTTGCTACTTCTACAAGTTCTCTTGCTGGTGCGGTATTTTCATCAAAATATTCGGCATAAACAGTATTGATTCGACTGTATTGTCTCATGTCTTTTACAAAGCAAGAACATTTCAATACGTTTTCAAAATTCAATCCTGCTTCTTTCAAAATGTGCTCAAGATTTTTCATTACTTGATGGGTCTCTTCTTCGATGTTAGCATCTTTCATTTTGCCAGAAGCTTGATCGATGCCTATTTGTCCAGAGACAAAAAGCATGTTGCCAAATTTAGTTGCCTGATTATAAGGTCCAACGGGAGCTGGAGCATTTGGAGAGTTAATGATTTTTTTCATAATCGCATGGTTATAAATACAAAAAGCTCCGCATCCAAAAATAGGATGGGAGCTTTCTTAATATCTTAAAGAAGCCTATTCGTCTACGTCGACATCAGTCTGAATGATCATCTTACCATTATAGTAAAGATTGCCATCAACTTTATAAGCTCTATGCATTAAGTGCTTCTCTCCCGTAGTTTGGCAAGTAGCCAATTGTGGAATTGGAGTCTTATAATGCGTTCTTCTTTTTCTCTTTCGTTGTTTTGAAATACGACTCTTTGGATGTGCCATAATCAAATATTTAATGTGTGAACAATTAATTTTCTATAAATCCTTTCAATTGATCCCAAATGGGATTTGATCTAGAATCTTTTTCTTCTTCATTTTTTTCCAAAAAGTTCCATACTTCCTCATTGCAGGTATGAATGTTTTCATCATCTGTTACTTTCACAATTGGAATGCTCAAAATGATAAACTCATAAATATATTTCGCCAGATTCAATTCTGTTTGTGCATCTGTGATGTAAATAACTTCATCATCATCTTGCATCTCACTGGTGATCTTTACAATAAGGTTATGGTCTCTATTTATAGGAAGATCAAATTTTTCTAGGCACCTGTCGCAAGCGGTATTGAATGAGCCTACTATATGAAAATCCAGAACCATCATGTCGATCCTCTTATCTAGATCGATAACAACTTTAAACTTGCCATTATCAATAGGAGAATCTTCAAAATGAGAAAAAAAAGACTTCGTGATCTCGAATTCAAAAGGATGGGTTCCTAAGCTCAATCCTTTGATTGGTATAGTAAACCTTCTTAATGGATCCATGATTTAAAATTTTACTTTAAATCTAAGTTTTTCAAGTGAAAACACTGCTTTCTTTAAAGCTGCGCAAAGATATGATAATGCTACATAAATTGCAATTTAAGCTGAATTCATTTCTAATTTTGGCCATCTTTTAAGCAAATTTCCATTAAAAAAGGGGATTAGACCATTTTCTCAGGTTTTACCCATGCATCATATTCCTTTTCGGTCAAATAATCGAGGGATAGCACAGCTGCCTTGAGGCTAGTACCTTCTTTGTATGCTTTCTTGGCAATGTTGGCAGCCTTGTCGTATCCAATCTTAGTATTCAAGGCTGTTACTAACATTAAAGAATTATTCAACATTTCTTTGATCCTTGGCTTGTTTGGCTTTAAGCCTCTCGCACAGTTCTTTTCAAAACTAATACAAGCATCACCGATCAACCTTGCTGAATTCAAGAAATTGTATATCATCATTGGTTTGAAGACATTCAATTCGAAATGTCCCGTCATGCCTCCTACATTGATAGCGACATCATTTCCAAATACTTGTGCCATTGCCATGGTCAATGCTTCCGATTGAGTTGGATTCACTTTTCCAGGCATTATGGAGGAACCTGGCTCATTAGCTGGTATGATCAGCTCTCCGATTCCTGATCTTGGGCCAGAAGACAACATCCTAATATCATTTCCTATTTTCATCAGAGAACAAGCAACAGTTTTAAGAGCGCCATGTGCTTCGACGATGGCATCATGCGCAGCCAATGCCTCAAATTTATTTTTTGCTGTAATAAATGGTAGTCCAGTCAACTTCTTTATTTGAGCAGCTACTTTCTTTGAGTATCCTCTAGGTGTATTCAACCCAGTACCTACCGCTGTTCCTCCAAGTGCTAATTCACTAAGGTGCTTAAGGCTATATTTAATAGCTAGCATGCCATGGTCTAGTTGAGATACATAGCCAGAAAGTTCTTGCCCGACCGTAACGGGTGTCGCATCCATAAAATGGGTTCTTCCTATTTTTACCACTTTGGCGAAAGCTTTAGACTTTTTATCCAAAGTATCTCTGAGTTTTTTCAAACCAGGCAAGGTGCATTCCATCAACATTTTATAAGCAGCAATATGCATGGCAGTTGGGAATGTATCATTGGAAGACTGAGATTTATTTACATCATCATTTGGGTGCAAATATTTCTTTTCATCCGATAATTTTCCTCCATTGACCACATGTCCTCTGTTGGCGATCACCTCATTAACATTCATATTACTTTGAGTCCCAGAACCAGTCTGCCATACTACCAAAGGAAATTGATCATCTAATTTGCCTGTAGAGATCTCGTCGCAGACCTTCCCTATTAGTGTAGCTTTCTTTTTTGGTAAAACCTTTAACTCGGCATTTGTGAGTGCTGCCGCTTTCTTAAGAATTGCAAAAGCTCTAATGACCTCAATAGGCATGGTGTTGCCTCCGATCTTAAAATTTTGTATTGACCTTTGAGTTTGTGCCGCCCAGTACATTTTTGCTGGAACGTTTATGTAACCGATACTATCTTTTTCTTTTCTATATTTCATTTTTTTTAATTTAGATTACAAAATAAATCATTTTTTGCAACATAGTCGAATTAGGACGATAAGGTGACTGGATTATAGGAAAGCCCTAAAGAAACAGAGTTATAAAAGAATAATTCTTTTATAACTCTGTTATTAAAATATGAAATCTTGTGTTTTAAATTTCACCAACAACTGCTTCAGAAACATTGATCACATGATCCCCAACCTTTTCTAAGGCATGGAAAATGTTATTATACATCATAGCGGATTTTACATTATAATCCTCTTTACCAAGGTTATCTAGATGTTCGTCTTTAAGTTTATTTCTAAACTTGTTGAGATTTTTTTCCTGTTCTATCGCTTTCTCAATGGTCACATTATCATAGCTTGGTTCATTTAGATTTTGCAGCATTGTCCCAAAAGCATTGTCAAGCTTATCACACATCTCATTCAAGTTGTTTCTTTGATCAGGGGTGAAATATCCTTTTTCTTCATTTTTAACCTCTATAGTCTTTGAAATTTGGTAGTAAACATCACCTACCCTTTCCAAGTCATTGCAAATATTAATAATAGACCTCAACCTCATACTGGTTTTAGGAGTGATTTCCCTATTAGCTAAATTAGTGATATATTCTGTGATCTCTACTTCCATTCTATCTGAGATCTTTTCGTATTTCTTTATTTTTTTATGAAGTTTTTTGATCTTTTTGGGTTCAGTAGCGTTGATCAAGTCTCTTGCATAGGTAGACATTCTTGACATTACTTCTCCAAAATGTGCCGTTTCTTTTTGCAATTCTACAGTAGCCAGCTCTGGTGTTAAAGTGCTCGTTCCAATGAATTTTAATTTAAACTCATCTTCGTCTTCCTCCGATCCTTTAACAGACCAAATCGCAGCCTTAACTAAGAATGGAACAAAAGCTAATAACAATAAAACATTGGTAATATTAAAGAAGGTATGGAATGCAGCTAAGGTCATTGGTGCATCATTGGATCCAAATGCAAAGCTCATAAATCTCTCCACCAGCGGTAGGAAAAAGGGCAAGAGAATAACCATCCAAACAACCCCGACAATATTAAACATCGAATGTATCCTGGCCGATCGTTTTGCAGAAGTATTTCCTACCAAAGAAGCTAGCTCAGCAGTGATTGTAGTACCGATATTTTCTCCTAAAATCATTGCTGCAGCAACATCAAGTGGCAGCCAACCTTGTGCTACCATTGTCAAGGTAACAGCCATGGCTGCAGAAGAGGATTGTATAATCACAGTCAATAATGCTCCAATTAATACAAAAGCTACTCTTGATAAAAATCCCCAATCTGCAAATGTGGTCAACCAAGTAAGTGCTTCAGGATTTCCTTTCAAATCAGGAACGGCTTTCTTCAAAAGAGATAAACCCATAAATAATATCGCAAATCCCAATAAAAATTCTCCCCAATATTTCAATTTACCTCTTCCTGATAAAAGCATCGGGATTGATATTGCAAACAATGGTATTGAATAAGCGCTCAGTTTTATTTTGAAGCCTAATAAGGAGATTATCCAACCTGTAATAGTTGTTCCAATATTTGCCCCCATCATTACACCTGCAGATTCAACCAAGGATAATAGACCTGCGTTTACAAAACTTACCGTCATTACTGTGGTTGCAGAAGATGATTGGACCAGTGCTGTAATTAAGAACCCAGTAAAAACACCTAGAAATCGGTTCTGGGTCATTGTTCTCAATATATTCCTCAATTGAGAACCGGCAGCTCTTTGAATCCCATCACTCATTAATTTCATTCCATAAATAAAGAATGCTAGAGATCCTAAAATCTGAAGTGCATCCCATAAGCCGAAACTAAGCCCGCTTGGTTCATCTTGATTCCCAGCCATAAGCAAAACCGAGAAGAAAATAATTGCACAAAACGTAAGTGTAGAAGCACGAAAGAAAGAACTAATTTTTCCCATTTACATTGGTTTTATTGATGTTGATGATCTCTTTAAAAATGTATGTCTACTTGAGTTCGCAAAAGTGTAAAGTCCTGGCTGTCTTCTCGATCGACATAACTGAAATCTATTTGTAATTTTAATTTATGTCCGACAAAAAATTTGTTCAATCCAACGGTGTAATGTTCTTCATCAGTAGCTTCATCAGCATTTACTTCAGTATATCTTAGCGCAAACTCTATATTGTTTTCAAACATATATCCCATGGCTAAATTTATTGCTGAACCAGTGTAAAACTCTCCGATCTGGTTTCCTTCCTCATCAAAAACAAAAGGGTCATCATCTTCGGTTGTTTTACGTGCATATTCTCCCATGAAAGAAAAACCCTGATACTTGAACATACAATCAACAAAAAATGTGTTGAGATCTTTACCAAAATTAGTTCCATTGGCATCTGAGATAAAATCACCTAATTGCCCTCTTTCTCTAATCGCAAATTGGTTATTATCCCAAGTAACTCCAAGGGAAAGTTTTGGGGTAGTTTCCCTTTTTATTGATGAACCGATATAATCTCCTTTAGATTCAAATTTACCGAAAGGTAAAAACTCCGCTCGGTAAGTAAAATCAAAGCCTCCATTATATCCTGTTATCTGATTTTTTCCTTCTCCCAAGGATATGGAAGCCATGGTTCTTATTATAAACTCTTTTCCTAAGGTGTGGGTATTGCCCAATTGAATGAATACATCTCGATCAATATTAAATCTGGAATTCAGTCTTGATCGATCAACAAATTGAAGATTTCCTGAAGAAATCACACGTTCTCTGTTACCTGCAAGTTTGCCTTGGCCAAATTTGATGGTAAAGTTTTTATAAAACTGATACTGTACAAAGGCATCAAGGATAATATTTGCCGCGTTTCCAAATTCGTCCAAATTTCCGCCGCCACCATTATCTCTATTAGAAAGGGATAACTCTAATTTGTATTTTAATCGCTGATTTACTGCCCAACCATCAAATTTAAGTCTAGATCTTCTTACGAGTGCAAGGGCATTAAAATCTGATACAAAACCTTCCTCCTCGTCTTCTAGATCCCACGTCAATGCAACCAAATTTTGAAATCTCAAGCCGACTTTCATGTAATAACTAGAATCTTTACCCATGAACTTAATCCCGGAACCGAATTTTGGGGTGATTATTTGAGCGTTTATGGCACTAATTGTAAATAAAAGGCCGAAAAGGAGGAGTGATTTTTTCACTTAAATTATTTTTATCTCTTTGCAAAATTACAATTCCAATGTTAAGCCAATGTTAAGTTTATCGGAAACCATGGAAAATGGAGGCAAATATAAATAAGTATTCCCATTTTCGATTATTACTAAGACTCTTCTACTATTAAAATATCAGAAATATATTAGACCGAGACATGAACGTCTATGAAGGGAACCTCTATTTCCTTTGAATTTCCTGTTATTGTTGACCAATAAACTTATTATCTTAGCTCTTGTTTTACAAAGAAGTGATTTAAAAACAAAATATTAAGTTATTTGCAAGCCATTGGCTTCCAATACTTCAGCTTTTTTTCGCTCCATAGCTTTGGCTATGAAACTCAAAAAGAGCTTCGTCTTGAATGCCAAGCACTTACATCTAATCTAAATACTTATTTTTTAATAACTTCGATAAATTATATTAACTAACTTAAAAAACTGATATTATGGCTTTCACTTTGCCTGAATTGGGATATGCTTATGATGCGGTTGAGCCGCACATTGATGCCCAAACTATGGAGATTCATCACTCTAAGCACCATAACGGATATACCAACAAATTAAATGCTGCCATTGAAGGATCTGACCTTGATGGAAAAAGCATTGAAGATATCTTGACAAACCTAGATATGTCAAACACAGCTGTTAGAAACAATGGCGGTGGCTTCTTCAACCACAGCCTTTTCTGGACGTTGCTAAACCCTACTGATAAGGGAAGACTTTCGGGAGCATTGAAAGATGCAATTGACAGAGATTTTGGATCTAAAGAAGCATTCATTGAACAATTCTCTAAAGCTGCAGGAACAAGATTTGGTTCTGGATGGGCTTGGCTTTGTGTTCAGGATGGTGGAAAATTAGAAATCTGCTCTACGCCTAATCAAGACAATCCTTTAATGCCAGGTGTTGGTTGCGGAGGAAAACCTATCATGGGTATTGATGTTTGGGAACATGCTTACTACCTTAACTACCAAAACAGAAGACCTGATTATGTAGCTGCATTTTTCAATGCTTTGAATTGGAATGTAGTTGAGAAGAGTTATGAAGCATCAATTTAGTTGATGGTTGTTAGCTGTTAGCTGTTAGCTGTTAGCTGTTAGCTGTTAGCTGAAAATAAAAAGAGCGATTCATTTGAGGTGAATGGCTCTTTTTTATTGTATTTTCCAACCATAGTGAACATAGTAGTGGTATACCTTGGGATTGCTTAATGTACTAATCTCAATTTCGCCAACATCTTTAATAATGTCTTTGCCGAAAACAGTATTGGCGAAAAATTTCTTTGGCGTCAGGTAAGAAGTTTCTACTTCAAATTCATCCAGGCTGTACATCTTTTCTGCAAGATGGTGAAGATTTAATCTTTCCCCTTGCTTACAGGCCAGGTACCAACCCCATTCATTGAAGCTAGGGATATTATCATGATAAGGCAATACGTTAAATCCCGCAGCAGTCATCGTTTTCCCAACACAAACAAAAGCGTGATAAGCATGTACAGGACTACTTGCTTGTATTGCCACATAGCCTTTTGGTTTTAACAATAAATTCACCCGACTGAAAAAATACTTTGAATAGAGCTTTCCTAAAGATTCATTTCTTGGATCAGGAAAGTCGATAAAAACAAGGTCATATTTTTTTCCTAAACTAACAACGTCTTCAACAAAATTGTAAGCATCTTCATGTAGGATGTCAACGGATGCTGTAAAGTACTGAAGCGGGGTGCCGTCTTCATCTTTTTCATCCATAGGCATAAAAATGGATTCCTTTTCTTCAGGTTTAGGAAACTGTGCTTCTAGGATCTTTACATCATTTTTCAGCAAAGAAGAATCATTTAGCTCTATCAGAATGGGATTACTTTTTGCAAGATTAACAACAGCTGGATCTAGATCCACGAGTGTAATGCTATTTATGTTATTATATTTTCTTATTTCTCGGACTGCCAAGCCATCTCCACCGCCGAGTACCAGTACATCTAATGGTTTATTTTGAATACTGGTTATTTCATGATAATTCATAGCTGGATGAATTAAGTTTTCATGGTATCGATTTTCATCTCTACTACAAAATTGCAAACCACCATTTAAGAACATCATTACATCTTCAGTCTTTGCGTGTTTTGTCAATACAATTCTTTGATATGGAGAAGATTCTTTATGAATGATCTTGCCAGTGTATAACTGTTGTTCAGAAACCTCGGCAAAATCCCCTGCGAAATACATCCCGCCCAATCCTATCAAACTTGCTAACCCTATCCATATTAAGGATCTATTTTTCTTTGATTCGGGAACATCCGTATCATTTTCAATGCCGTAATTGATCAAAAAATAATAAGTAAATAGGGCCACACTTAAATTCAAAATAGTTACCATAAATGCAGCATGGTAAATCTCAACTTTTCCAACCAAAAATTTTATCCAGATAAAAGTACCAATGGCTGCTCCCAATACATCCAAGCTGATTGTCATCGAAATATTACTCCTGAAGCCAACAAATTTTTTATTGATGTTAGCGATCAAAGGTTGTTCAAATCCTATTAGAAGTCCGATAATGAAAGAAATGGAATAGAATATTAATTTAAAATGAACGAATGCGTAAGCATAGGCACCCATAATTATGAGTGGCGAAAATCCACCTAGAAATGAAAGTATGAGTTCGATGGTGATAAAAGCTTGAAGTGTTTTTGTTTCACTTACAAATTGAGCCATCCAGGCACCGACGCCGGTTGCAAACAACATTAGACCGATCACCAAAGGCCATTGTTGTGCTGGATTACCTAAAATATTGGAGCTTAATTGAGCAAGAATATATTCATCCACAATACAGCATAAACCACTGCAAATAAGACTGAATGATGTGAGAAATAAACCAATTTTATTGTTGTTCATAAAGCGCTTGCTAAAACTTCATCAAGCTATCACTTAATATGATCGCGTCTTCTTCTTGATACTCGTGTACCGTTTGGATTCTTACACCTTCATTATTGGTTTCTAAGGAAAGTAAAGTTCTAGAAGATATGGCGTTTCCTAAATCAACATCAAACTTGTGTTCTAAAAACATCTGTTTGTTATTTGCTCTTTCATTTTTTGCCCAAGCAGAAACTTCCTCGAAAGAGGCTTGATAACTTTTAAACTTATAAGAAAATTGGTACTTAAGGTTTGATTCTATTTTAACCATGGAATCTATTTGCGAGATAGGCAAAAAACACAAAGGTTTTGCACCTTTGTTATCGATGGCATCACAAGCAAAAATTTCTGTCAAGCGGTTTCCATCTTTCTTGCGAATTTGAACAAAGTGACTAGTCCCAATAATTGCGGCGTGAATATCTATTCCTAATTTAGTAACATGAATTTTAGATTCTTCAAATATATTCATTGCAGTAAAATCAACTTCTCCTTCCAGGATTGCTAATTGTAATTTTTTATATGAAATATCTTTAACCATCATTTTCTTTAAAAAACTTTACGCTTGCTCTTTTGAAGTTTTCCAAAACAAAGGATCTGATAATGATCTATAATAATAAGAGCCGTGATAATTAACTGGATCCTTGTAGTAACCCTCATAATAGTCATCGCTGTCATCGTTGATCGGATCATTATCTTTTTCCAGTAATTCCAATTCTTCTTCCAAGCCAATCAGGCCGTCTTGTTTTTTAATAAACTTTTTGAGTTTAGCCCGTTGCTTTTTCAATACTTCAGCACCTTGGATGATCATGGTTTCCATGATTTCGTTTGCCGGATTTTCTTCATCTCCTTGCTCTTCCCAAATTGGCGCTGAACTGACAACATTTTTTAATGCTTCCCAAAGATCTCCTTTAAATAAATTTACAGCCCATTTATGCTCCTCATCATTTTCTGAAGGAATAAATTGACCTTCTTCCATAAACGAAAAGAAAATAAATTCTCTCGGATCAAAACCTTTGTATAAAACTACGGGCACTCTATAATCTATCCATCGCTCATGATTCTTATAATTCTCCCAAGCTTTTTTTCCTCCTTCCTGTAATAATATTTTTTTTATTTTCTGGAAAGCAAAGCTGCCACTTTCGGGATCCACGTGCGCAAAAACATCATAGAAAGATAAAAACTCACGGAACTTCTTTCGATGCTTTTTAACAATTTCTTTGGCTCCATTAGTTGCCTTGTAAGTCCAATTTATGTCAGATTTTTCCACAGGAAGACCTAAGATCTTTTTCCCTTCTATATGTTCTTCATTCTTGAATATTAGCTTCTTCTTTTCTAGAAAGTCAATAGCTTTTTCAGCAAAACTCAGATTGCCACCTAAATAAATAGGAAAAATAACTTTTTGCTCCGTGATCAAATATAGTAAGTATAAGGATTCAAAATTTAATTTTTCTTCCTTACTAAGCGTCCAATTTTTGGGAGTAGATCTTGCTTTATTGACATCGCTATTTTTCATTGAATTTATTTACCGCATCTTCCGCATAATAAGACCAATGCCAAAATGCCGATCTCACAAATTTTCTTACTTACCTCCAAACGATCGTGACTTCCCACTAGAGGAATTAGATTTTGTACCCGTTGATTTTTTTCCAAAACCAGAAGATGCTTTTGCCTTTGCTTGGCTTTGAGCACGAAAAGATCTTTGAGAAGTAGTTGGGTTGTTCAATTTTGACTTTATCCCTTTTGCCGCTGTTTTTTGCTTAACTGCAGTTTTAGCCACTGGATTTGACCTCGAAGCCGATGGGGCCTTCTGACCTGTGTACTTCGCATTACGGCTATTCATTTTTCCCTTGTATTGAGCAGTGCTCGCAGTTTTTCGTGGTCCATAACTTGTATTGGTACCTCTACCATATCCACTTCCGTAATTCATCCGTGGTGACATCAACCAATACATCAAAAAGAAATTACTCATCCCACTACTATGATAATGATGGTTCTGTCCGTATACCTGTTCATTTCCACTTACCGTCAAGCTTCCAGTATCCCCGTCCTTTGTCACAGTAACTGTTGCGATTGATTGCTCTTCATCTCTGTCCATTCCTGGATAATCTACGACTTTGGTGTATAATTGAAAACCCTTGCTATCACCTCCATCGAAAGGTTCTATTAATATAGTATCTACTATGCCATTTTGATTGAGATCCAAATTATTTATGTCTTCTCTATTCACGAGATCTGAAAGAAATTGTGCATCCCATTGTTCTTCACTTTCCCCTTCTTCAATTAAAAGTCTGTGAAACTGTTCCAAATTAAATCCTTCTGCCGCAGACGGTGCTTTGTCTGCTACATTAATACTGACATTGACATCTCTCTTGTCGGAAGTACAATTAAATAGGGATAAAGTACAGATAAAAACAAAAGATAGTTTTATGAGATTTAGCATTTTTTATGTTTAAATGTTCTAATTGTATAAACAGAACCTAAAGATAGAAAATTAACAATAATTATACGTAACCCTTTAAGTCTTTCATCGTAGCTACGCATAGAACAAATCTCATAACCCATGATCATTTTAGGATTTCTCATCGTATTCATATTGTTATTTGGCTCTCAATTAATTAAAGAGAATTTTCTTAGTTAGCTAATTTCTTCCGCGGGTGCCATTTATCCAAGATTCCCATACGTTAAACATTCGCATGGTGAATTCCAATTTATTGTCGTCAAATAACTTTTGAATTTCAGGTCGAGTTTGCTGCTCCCATGTTATGTCACTTTCATCCAAATTAGCAAAGCCGAGTGCTAAGGCAGCTATAATTGCGGAGTTTACCTTTAGGGATTTAAGATCTACTTTTTCGTATGTATCAGAAGAGGCATGATAATTTAATCCGTAATTTGTAGAGCGATGATTGGCAACTAAATTTCCAACACCTTGAAGCATGAAGTCAAAATTATCCGTGCCGACGATCGGTACATTGATGGCAGGAAAGTCTCCTAGTGCTGCTACTGGTTGCAATACTTTCTCTACCGCAGGAATTAACTCTGCCCTACCATTCGTAAAAAATCCATTGATAGGACCAGAGCCAATATCGACAGACAAAGCCATTATATGTTTTGACATTTCTTCAACATGCTCCTTGGTATAATCCCAACTGCCAAAGTAACCTTGTTCTTCTCCATTCCATAGAGCAAACCGGATGGTACGTTTAGGTTTGATTCCTAATTTTTGCATTTGTCTGGCAACGTCGATCATCATATTTACATTACAACCATTGTCATTGGCTCCCGTACCCAATGCCCAAGAATCAATATGGGCGCCAAGGACTATTACTTCATCTGGCTTTTCAGAACCTGTAATTTCTCCAATGACATTGTGACTTTTAAAAGCACCACCTGTGGTAGCTTTGATATCTAAATTAAGATTCAAATTTTTACCATCATTCAAAAGTCTAATACAACGCTTTGCATCTTCCCTACTCATCACGAGGTGGGGTAAATCTTCATCGGTAGCTTTTGAAGTGATAAATCTATACAACAATCCCTTTGGCCTTGAAGCCATAAATACAATGCCTTTTGCTCCCGCTTTTCTTGCAGCTACTTCTGTGGCTGCTCCTGCAGTATATTCAGCAAATAAACCACCTATATCTAAACATAAGTCTGTTTCAACCAATACAAAGTTTCCTGTAATAGAAGCTGAAAGCTTATCAATTTCTTCTGCGGTCCCTTTTCCAGCAAAGATCAATTTTCCAGAATAGTTTCCTGGAGGTGATTGATATTTGGCTACAGCCGAAGGCTTAAAATTACTATCACCTGTCACCATGATTGAAGTACTATTCGGTAGCCATAAAACCGGCATTTCAAATTCATCTTTCCATGCCTTAACTCCTGCTTCCTTAAATTTTGCCAAAGCCCAATCAACAGCCTGTTCATTTGCCTTTGAACCTGTCACCCGACCGCCAATGACATCGCATAATTCTTGAAGGTCTTCTTCTATTGGTGTATCCGATAGCATAGCACCAATAAGCTTTGTCACATCATCCTGGGCCGTTCCTATTCCAATGGATAAGAAACTAACTAAGAAAGTAAATAGTATATTTTTCATAATTGGTTTTTTTAACTCCTGGCTAATAATCCGAGGATCTCCTCAGTCTTGTCAATCCCAAAACCGTCGACGGATTTTTCGGACTTTTTGCTGATGCCATCCTTGGCACCTAGATCAAGTATATGATCATAATAAGTAGATACTTCTTTAATGGAAGGAAGCAGTGTTTTGTCTAATGCAGCGATCAATCCAAAGGATCCCCAATTTGAAGTGGTCGCCAGTAAATTATGCTTTGTGGAGATCGCACAAGGGCATTCATGTCCCAAATATTCTTTTAACAATGCTGCATGCTTTCCCATCCCGATCTCATTTCCACCATCACCAATTCCAATAGTGAGTAATTCTTCACCCTCTAGAAAAAACCAATCCAAGGGCGCAGTATTTGGGCCAATATTTTCTCCAGTTTTATTGGAGTACAATCCATATTCATCCATACCACATCTTTCGATGGCAATCAAAGCGGCAGCATCATAAGTTTCCAAGATCTTATTGTACATAAACTCTTCTGAGAATCCTCTGATCGGAACAATTAAAGTCTCGAAATTTTCTTCCTGATGAGAAAAGTATTGATTGGCATACATATCCGTCACTATCAATGGATAGTATCCCATTGCTCTTAGCGCTTTTGCTAAAAAATAAGCTCCAACGGGACCATCGGTCTCCGCAGCTCCTCCAACCCAAAATCCAGTAAACAATAAAACATGTCTTCCTTTTTCAAGACTTAATATTGCTTTGGCTGCT
>ENA-ORXM01000869-ORXM01000869.1-marine-metagenome-genome-assembly--contig:-NODE-869-length-46758-cov-37.041580_pt1 | contig 46758 bp, 43 predicted proteins | sample MGYA00237867_ERZ511480 | MGnify/ENA primary metagenome ERZ511480 (study PRJEB26309, sample SAMN06266103) | marine metagenome | isolation source: Algal blade | place: United Kingdom:Sidmouth, United...
TACCAAAAATACCTTTTAAATTATTACTTGTTTTCAAAGAATTATTATGTTGATTACCAGTATAACATACAAATAATCAATAACTTAAACAACTAAAAAACAGGTGAATAACATGATTTTTTAAAGTCTTAAAAGTGTGATTTTGCCCTGATATTTTATCCAATAAAATTCGCACTTTAACGTTCAGTTTTTTTTATTTAAGCATACGAATAATATTTCGTTAAGTTTTAACTTCAGTAACTACTTTATTTGTAGGTTAGCAAAAAAAAATGAATGCTTTTTAACAGACAATTATTCTTACTTTATTTAGTATTATATTCTATGGTTACAGTTGGGCAAACCGTAACAATAAGCGGCAAAATAATAAGCTCAAATAGTAATGAGAGTTTAATAGGGGTTACAGTATACGTGGAAACACTTCAAAAAGGTGCTGTTACAAATGAATATGGTTTTTATTCATTAAATATACCTACAGGGAAATATGAAATCAATTATTCTTATTTAGGATATGAAGCCCAAAATATAACTATTAATGCAACGGGAGATTTAATTCAAAATATCTGGCTCGTAGAATCTCAAGAAAATCTAGATGAGGTTATTATAGAAGAGACTCCTAAACAAATTAGTATAAAAAAACCTGAAATGAGTGTTAATAAACTTTCCATAAAAACAATAAAGGAGCTACCTGTAGTTTTAGGAGAAGTAGATGTTATAAAAGCTTTATTACAATTACCAGGAGTTACCAGCGCAGGTGAAGCTGCTTCTGGTTTTAATGTTAGGGGAGGAGCTACAGATCAAAACTTAATTTTATTAGATGAAGTAACTTTATTTAGCTCATCCCATTTGTTTGGATTGTTTTCAATATTTAATCCAGATGCAATTAAAGATTTAAAATTATACAAAGGAGGAATCCCTAGTCGATTTGGAGGGAGAATAGCTTCCGTGCTAGATATTTATCAAAGAGAAGGGAATAGTAAAGAATATCATGCAGAAGGAGGAATTGGACTTCTTTCAAGTAGATTATTGGTGGAAGGCCCAATAAAAAAAGATCAAACTTCTTTTTTAGTAGGAGGTAGGGCTTCTTATGTGCATTTATTTTTGCCTTTATTCGATATTAATAATAAGGCCTTATTTTATGATTTAAACTTAAAGGTAAATCATAAAATTAACGATAATAATAGCCTGTATTTATCTTCATACTTCGGAAGTGACATATTTTCGTTGAGTGATCAATTTTTTAATCAATATGGCAACAGCTTTGTAAATTTACGGTGGAATCATATTTTTGGTAATCAACTATTTTCTAATGCATCTTTAATTTACTCAAAATACGATTATAATTTAGAGCTTGATTTTGTAGGGTTTAAATGGAATTCAGGAATTAATAACTATAATTTTAAATATGACTTTGTTCATTATTTAAATAATGAAACAAAATTAAGATATGGTACAAATCAATTACTATATGATTTTAATCCAGGTAAAATAGAGCCTAATAGCCCCAATTCAGGTATTGATAAAGAGCAACTGATTAAAAAATTTGCACATGAAAGTGGATATTATATTGAAGCAGAAACGGAGCTGAGTAAAAAAATTTCAATAAATGCAGGGTTAAGATTAAGTACATTTACAAGGTTTGGACAGGATAGCATTACTGTTTTTAAAAATAACCTTCCTGTAGTTTATAATAAAAAATTAGGTATTTATGAAGAAGGTGAAATTATTGAGAGAAAACCTTCATCAAGAAAAGATAAACAAAGTTCATTTGCTAATTTAGAACCTAGAGCCAGTATTTCATACGAACTTAATACAAGTACGTCGGTAAAAGCTAGTTACCAAAGAACAGCCCAGTATATTCATTTAATATCAAATACAACCTCTCCAACTCCTTTAGATTTATGGGAGCCTAGTGGGCCTTTTGTAAAGCCTCAATTAAGCAATCAATATGCTGTAGGTTTTTTTAAAACATTAAAAGAAGACACTTATAACTTTTCGATTGAAACCTATTATAAAGACTTGAAAAATCGAATTAATTATATCGACGGAGCAAATATAATTGCCAATAAAGATATAGAGCGCGTATTGTTGAGTGGAAAAGGCAGATCATACGGACTTGAATTATTAGTGCAAAAAACAAAAGGAAATCTCAAAGGTTGGTTGGCGTATACACTTTCTAAAACCGAACAGCAAATACCCGGACGAAATGCTGATGAGCCCGGAATTAATGGCGGAAAATGGTTTGTCACTAATTTTGATAAGACACATGATCTTTCATTAAACTCCTCCTATCGCCTTTCTGAAAAATGGAAAATGAGTGCAGCATTTAATTTTCAGACAGGTTTGCCTACTACATATCCAACGGCTCAGTATTCTATTTTTAGAGATTTGGTAGTACCTGATTTTGGAGAACGAAATTCAAATCGTTTACCGAGTTACCATCGTATGGATATAGCTTTAAACTATAAACCTAAACCCAAATCAAAAAAGAAATGGAAAACAGAATGGGTGTTTAGTGTGTATAATTTATACAATAGAAAAAACGCTTCTTCGATTACATTTACGCAAAATGCTGAAACAAAAAAAAATGAAGCTACTCGGTTAGCTATTTTTGGAATAGTTCCATCAGTAACTTATAATTTTAAGTTTTAATAGTTATGAAAAAGAGTATACTTATTATAAGCATTTTATTAGCTTGGAGTTGCGAGGATGTTGTTGATGTTGACCTTAATGAATCTCCTACCAGATTGGTAATTGATGCAAGTGTAGAGCGGCAATTATCTGATAATGGAGAGGTACTCCAAGATAGCGCTTTAGTAAACCTATCATTAACAACACCTTTTTTCTCCGAAGAAAGAAATTTTGTAAACTCAGCTACAGTTATATTGACAGATTTAGAATCAAATACCGTTTTTAAATTTTCGAGTATAAATAATAAAGGGGATTATGAGATTTTAGCTACGGATTTTGAAATTAAACCAAATTTAGATTATAAGTTGACCATTAATTATAATAATGAGGTTTATGAGTCCATTGAAAAAATGGTTTTTTCAAGTCCATTTTCATCAATTAAGCAGAAAAAAAATAATAATGGTTTTGATGAAAATAGTATGGCAGTAGATATTGCTTTTAAGGATCTAGAAGAAGAAGAAAGTTTTTATTTTTTAGATTTGGGAGATACTAATTTTGTAGCTATTGGAGATGAGTTTTACGTAAATGGTGGAGGGATAAGTTTTACCTACTTTTTTGACGAACAAGCAACTTTAAGTAATACATCTAAGTTATATGGCGCTACAAAAGCATTCAATTTATATTTAACCGCTATAAATGATTTAAGTAATGGAGGTAGTAATGGACCTTTTAGCACTGTCCCTTTTAAAGTTAGGGGGAATATAATTAATACGACTAACTCAGAGAATTTTCCATTCGGATATTTTAGAATAAGCGAAATGTATTCAAGAGCAGTTACATTTAAACCCAATAAAGATTTTAAAGAATAATTTAATATAGATAAAGCGACTATGTCCTTTGAAAAAATAACTGAGCAAGAGTCCAATTACAATCATTTAGAATTAATGTCTGTAAACAAAATTATAGCTCATATAAATAATGAAGATAAAACAGTTCCTTTAGCCGTAGAAAAAGCCTTACCTCAAATTGAAGAAGTAATAAATACCGCCGTGGAGTTACTCGGAAAAGGAGGGCGAATTTTTTATTTAGGAGCAGGTACAAGTGGACGTTTAGGTGTAGTAGATGCAAGCGAATGTCCGCCAACATTTGGAGTCTCATTTGATTTAGTACAAGGTATAATAGCAGGTGGAGACCAAGCAATTCGGAAAGCAGTAGAAAATGCAGAAGATAATATTACTCAGGGTTGGTTAGATTTAGTACAAAAAAATATTTCATCAAAGGATATTGTAATCGGCATTGCTGCTTCAGGAACTACACCATATGTAATTCAGGCCTTAAAAAAATGTAACGAACAAAATATAATTACAGCTTGTATTACTTGCAATCCTAAAAGTCCTTTAGCAATCGTAGCCCGATTGCCTATTGAGGTAAAAGTAGGTCCTGAGTTTTTAACGGGTAGCTCTCGTATGAAAGCAGGAACGGCTCAAAAGCTAGTGCTCAATATGATATCTACTGCTACAATGATTAAATTGGGTAAAGTAAAAGGAAACCGAATGGTAGATATGCAATTAAGTAATCATAAACTAGTAGGGCGAGCTATCTTAATGCTAATGGATACTATAAACGTTTCTAAAATTACTGCTACAGGTTTGATTCAAAAACATGGTAATGTGCGCAGTGCTATAGAATATTTCAATTTAAATAATGGATAGGAAGAGAACAAACAGGGTAGTGCTAGCAAAAGGAGTACAAAGTTTAGCAATGTCTTTAATAGCCATTGCTTTAGGACCTACGATTTTGTACAATGCTTTTATGAATAAGGAGCACCCAATGTTTGTTCTGGTTATGAGCATAGGGGTTATTTTTTTGTTTTTAGCTATTTTTTTAATTTTAAGAGGAATAAAATTAATTTTAAATAGCTTTTTTGAGTAGTTATTAAAAACTTTGTTAATAACTAAGTTTTAATGCTAAAAACATCCAAGCCTTTCATTTTATCTTTGTATTAAAGACAAAAAAAAAATTAATGAAATTTATAGTTTCAAGTACCTATTTATTAAAGCAGTTACAACTGTTGGGGGGAGTAATAGGAAATAATAACGCATTACCAATTTTAGATAATTTTTTATTTGAGTTAGATGGTAATAATCTATTAGTTTCAGCATCTGATTTGGAAACAACAGTAGTTGCAAAACTTCAAGTTGAATCTGAAGATAAAGCAAATATTGCTATGCCTGCTAAATTGTTATTAGAAACGCTTAAAACATTTCCTGAACAACCTTTAACTTTCGTAGTTCAGGAAAATAATACTGTAGAGATTAGTTCTAACCACGGTAAATATGCCTTAGCTTTTGTTGACGGAGAAGAATTTCCCAAAGCAGTAAGTTTAGAAGATTCTAATACTACAGAAATATCATCTGGGATTTTATCAACTGCCATAAGTAAGACTATTTTTGCTTCAGGTAATGACGAATTAAGACCTGTAATGAGTGGTGTGTTTTTTCAATTTTCTCCAGAGTCATTAACTTTTGTAGCTACTGATGCTCATAAATTAGTAAAGTATACGCGTACAGATGTAAAAGCATCTCAGGTTGCAGAATTTATCATGCCTAAAAAACCTTTAAATCTTTTAAAGACTATGCTGTCTACCGCCGATAGCGAAGTTTTAATTGAGTATAATGATTCCAATGCTAAATTCAGTTTTGATGATATTGAATTAGTATGTAGACTAATCGATGGAAAATATCCAAATTACGAGGCTGTTATTCCTAAAGAAAACCCTAATAAACTAAGTATGGAGCGTTCTCCGTTTTTAAGTTCTGTACGTCGTGTATCAATTTTTTCTAATAAAACTACACACCAAATACGTTTAAAAATAGCTGGTGCCGAATTAAAAATTTCTGCTGAAGATATAGACTATTCCAATAAAGCAGAAGAACGTTTAACCTGTGATTATCAGGGGGATGATATGGAAATAGGTTTTAATTCACGATTTTTCATAGAGATGTTAAATAATTTAGATTCGTCAGAAATCCAATTAGAAATGTCACTGCCTAACAGAGCAGGAATATTGACGCCTGTTGATGGAGTCGAAGAAGGAGAGCAAGTAACTATGCTTGTAATGCCAGTAATGTTGAATAACTAAAAGTTTTACTTACATATGAAAAATCTGATAAGGGTGACTTTATCAGATTTTTTTATTCTATGGTTTTATATTCAATCTCTACACAAAACAGTATTTTTGTTTTATAAAATGTTAAAATGAAAGGAATCGTATTAGCGGGTGGTAGTGGTACACGGTTGTATCCAATTACCAAAGGGGTATCCAAGCAATTAACACCAATATATAATAAGCCGATGGTTTATTATCCTATTTCGGTGTTACTTTTAGCAGGTATAAGAGAAATTTTAATTATTTCCACTCCAGAGGATATGCCAATGTTCCAAAGATTACTAGGAGATGGTAGCGATTTAGGAATTTTATTTGAATACAAGATACAGGAAAGCCCTAATGGTTTAGCAGAAGCATTTATTTTAGGCGAAGAGTTTATAGGAAATGATGATGTATGTCTAATTTTGGGTGATAATATATTCCATGGACATGGATTAACCGAGTTATTAGCAAGTTCCGTTAAAAATGTAAAAGATAGCGATATTGCAACCGTTTTTGGGTATTATGTAACAGATCCCGAGCGTTATGGTGTAGTAGAGTTTAATACTTCGGGCGAAGTAATAAGTATCGAAGAAAAGCCCGGAATAGCAAAAAGTAACTATGCTGTGGTAGGCGTTTATTTTTATCCCAATTCAGTTGTTAAAGTAGCAAAAAAAATCAAGCCAAGTAAAAGAGGTGAGTTAGAAATTACAACAGTAAATCAAATATATTTAGAAAAGAAGCAATTAAAAGTAGAGTTAATGGGGCGTGGTTATGCTTGGTTTGATACGGGCACACATGATTCTTTATTAGAAGCAGCTAATTTTATACAAACCATAGAAAATAGACAAGGATTAAAAGTAGCCTGTTTAGAAGAAATTGTTTTTGAGCAAGGCTATATAACTTCAAGTCAACTTGAAAAACTAGCGGAGCCACTCCAAAAGAATGAATACGGTAAATATTTACAACGTCTAGCTAAAAAGAATAAATGAAAATTACAGAAACAACAATTCCTGATGTTTTAATTATCGAGCCTCAGGTTTTTGGAGATCACAGAGGTTATTTTGTCGAGAATTACAATAAGACAAAATTTCCATCCAAATACCAACACGTCAATTTTGTACAGGATAATGAATCTAAATCTTCGATAGGTGTATTAAGAGGATTACATTATCAATTAGCACCTTATTGTCAATCCAAATTAGTTAGAGTAATTCAAGGAAGCGTTATAGATGTAGCTGTAGATATCAGAAAGGGATCACCTACTTTTGGACAGCATGTAGCCGTAGAGCTAACAGGAGATAATAAAAAACAACTCTTTGTGCCAAGAGGCTTCGCACACGGATTTGTTGTAGCCTCCGAGGATACTATTTTTTCATACAAATGTGATAATTATTACAGTCCAGAAAATGATAGAGGAATTTTATTTAATGATCCAGCTTTAGGAATTGAATGGGGAATTGAAGCCTCAAAATTAATTTTATCAGATAAAGACCAAAAACAACCGCTACTAAAGGAAGCTGTTGATTTGTTTGATTATAGCGTAAACTTATATGAATAATATATTAGTCACAGGAGCTAATGGACAATTAGGTCAGGAAATTAAGACATTGAGTACTAACTACACCAAAGAATCCCTGTTTTATTTTACAGCTAAAGAAGATTTAGATATTACTAAATTAGAAGCCATAGAGCTTTTTGTAAAAGAAAAAAAAATCACAGTCATTATTAATTGTGCCGCCTATACAGCAGTTGATCAAGCAGAAGATGATATTGCAGTAGCCGATTTAATTAACCATGTAGCTTCTAAAAATTTAGGAGAAGTTGTAAAAAAATATAACCTAAAGTTAGTTCACGTTTCAACGGATTATGTTTTTGATGGAGAATCCTTTCTTCCGTACTTAGCAGAAGATCAAACCAACCCTAAAAGTGTTTATGGAAAAACAAAATTAGATGGGGAGAATGCACTTAGAGACTTAAAATTATCTAATACAATAATTATAAGAACCGCGTGGGTGTACTCAGAATTTGGAGCTAACTTTGTAAAAACAATGCTTCGGTTAGGAAAAGAAAAAGATCAGTTAGGAATAATATATGATCAAATAGGAAGTCCAACCTACGCATATGATTTAGCACAAGCAATCTTAGAAACCCTACCAAAAATAGAAAATCAAGAAGTAGCAACCTATCATTATACCAATGAGGGAGTGTGTAGTTGGTATGATTTTGCAAAAGCCATTTTTGAAATTAAAGAGATTGAATGTGCTGTTTCCGCAATCCCATCCTCCGCATACCCAACAAAAGCAACACGACCACATTACAGTGTTTTAAATAAAGAAAAAATAAAAAGCGAGTATGCTATAGAAATTCCTTATTGGAAAGATTCATTAAAGGCTTGTTTAAAGAAATTATAATTAGATGCAATCAATTTTAGTCACAGGAGGAGCAGGATTTATAGGCTCGAATTTTGTAAGTTATTTTTTAGAAACCCATACGGAGTATAATCTTATTAATTTAGATGCATTAACTTATGCCGCTAATTTAGATAATGTAGAAATTTCAGAAGCCATAAAAAGTCGATACACTTTTGTAGAAGGCTCTATTTGTGATCGAAAATTAGTAGCTTCAATTTTTGAGGAGTATAATATCAAAGGAGTTTTACACTTTGCGGCCGAATCCCATGTAGATAATTCCATAAAAAACCCAGGCATTTTTATCAAAACTAATGTAAACGGAACATTCACATTAATAGATGTAGCCTTTAAAAAATGGATGGAAAAACCATTTGTATTTAAGCAGGGGTATGAAAACTGCCGTTTCTTACATGTATCAACGGATGAAGTTTACGGAACATTAGGAAAAACAGGTTTATTTACAGAAAACACACCATATGCACCCAATTCGCCATATAGTGCTTCAAAAGCTTCGAGTGATATGATTGTACGCAGTTACCATCATACCTATGGGATGAATACGGTAATAACCAATTGTTCAAATAATTATGGGCCAAAACAGCATAATGAAAAGTTAATTCCAACCATAATTAGGAAAGCATTATCAGGAGAATCCATTCCAATTTACGGAGATGGAAAAAACATTAGAGATTGGTTGTATGTTCTAGACCATTGTAAAGGAATTGATATTGCTTACCAAAAGGGAATATCAGGGGAAGTTTATAATATTGGTGGAAGAAACGAAAAAGATAATTTATACATAGTAAATAAAATATGTAGTATTTTAGATACTCGAATACCCAAGGAAGAAACTTATGCCTCATTAATTACTTTTGTAGAAGATAGGGCAGGTCATGATCGACGTTATGCTATAGACGCCACTAAAATAGAAAAAGAATTAGGCTGGAAAGCAGATGAGAATTTCGAAACAGGAATAGAAAAAACAATTGACTGGTATATTGCTAAATTTATTAAATAATAATTCTGAAAACTGATTATTTACATATTGCAAAAAAAGTGATTTCTACGGAAACTGATGCTTTAGTTAGTTTAATGAATAACTTGGACTCAAGCTTTAATAAAGCTATTGAACTTTTACTATCTATAAAAGGTAAAGTAGTAGTTACAGGTATTGGTAAATCAGGTCATATTGGGCGTAAAATAGCAGCTTCTTTTGCAAGTACAGGAACTCCAAGTTTTTTTTTACACCCTTCAGAAGCTATTCATGGAGATTTAGGAATGTTGAGTAATCAAGACCTAGTAATAGCGATTGCAAACTCAGGTGAAACTTCAGAGATTATAAGTTTAATTCCTTTTATAAAAGAAGAAAAAATTCCGTTATTATCCATATCAAGCAAATCAAATTCTACTCTAGCGCAACATTCTAATGTGCATTTAAATATAGGAGAATTTGAAGAAGCTTGTCCATTAAATTTGGCGCCTACCACATCTAGTATGCTAACTCTAGCCGTTGGTGATGCTTTGATGATTGCGTTAATGTCCGGCAAAGGAATAAATGAAGCTAATTTTGCGAAGTTGCATCCAGGTGGAAATATAGGAAGACGCTTGTTAGATACTGTTTCTGATGTAATGAAATCTGAGTCACTTCCTTTAGTCTCAGAAATAGCGACTATGGATCAGGTAATATATAAGATTAATTCAGGGAGATGTGGTTTATCAATAGTAGGAGATATAAACAATGTGAAGGGAATTATTACCGATGGAGATTTGCGTAGAGCAATAAATGCCTCAAAAGAAAGTTTCTTTAAACTACAAGCTCATGAGGTAATGACAAAAACGCCAAAATTCATTTCAAAATCAACAAAATTGATTGATGCTAAAGGCATAATGAATACAAAAAAAATTACAAGTCTTTTAGTTGGTAATGCAAAAAAATTAGAAGGTGTAATTCAACTTCACGATATTAATTTATAATGAAAACAATTGTAGTAATCCCTGCGCGTTTAGAATCTACACGATTACCTAATAAATTACTATTAGAATTAGGAGGAAAAAGTATTATTAAACGTGTACATGAGCAATGTTTGAAAGCTAAAGGTATATCAGCAGTTTATATTGCTGTAGATAGTTTAGAGTTGAAAACGCATTGTGAAGCTTTTTCAGATAACGTAATTTTAACAGGGAAGCACCACCAATCGGGAACAGATCGCATTGCAACAGCTATTTCGGAAATAGAATGTGAGGCTATAATAAATGTTCAAGGTGATGAGCCTTTTATTGATCCAAAATTAATTTCAGAATTGGCAATTGCAATTCAAAACACGACCATGGTTAGTGCTATGTGTCCAATAACAAATATTTCAGAAGTAGAAGATCCTAATAATGTAAAGGTGGTTACCGATTTAAATTATAAAGCACTATATTTTTCACGTTCTGTGGTACCTTTTAATAGAGATGGTATAAATTTTGATACCATCACTTATTATAAGCATTTGGGGATTTATGGGTACACTAAAGATTTTTTATTGAAATATTCAATAATGAAACCAACTAGCTTAGAACAAATAGAAAAATTAGAGCAGTTACGTGTTTTAGAAAACGGATATACAATTCAAATGGTAACAACACATCACAATGCTATAGGTATTGATACTATTACGGATTATAATAATGCTAAAAAGTTAGTTTAATATATGCTTTTTTCAAAAAAAGAATTAATAAAATCCTTATTGGATGGTGCTGTAGATATGCACAATCACGTACTGCCAGGAATAGATGACGGTGCCTCTGATATCAAAACATCAATAGACTTAATAAAAAAATACAAGGCTTTAGGATATTCTAAAATAATTGCTACTCCACATACGATGAGTGATTATTATCCAAATACAGCTACTACAATTCTGGAGACATTAGATAAACTTAATTTAGAAATCAAGAATCAAAATATTGATGGGATTGAATTAAAAGCTGCTAGTGAATATATGATTGATCCAGATTTTGAAGAAATGATCAATTCTGAATCTCAATTACTCACATATAAGAACAATCATATTTTAATAGAAATGTCTTATTTACGAGAATCAGCAAATTTTAATGAAGTAATATTTAAGCTGCAGTTAAAAAACTATAAACCTATTTTAGCACATCCAGAACGGTATTCTTTTTACTTAGACGATTTTGATAAATACTATGCTATAAAAAAACTAGGTGTAAAGCTTCAGTTAAACATGCTTGCTTTAACAGAACATTATGGCAGTAAAATTCAAAAAACAGCAAAGCGTTTACTTAAAGAAGGAATGTACGATTACATAGGGATTGATACACATCGTATGGATCACTTAGAAAAAGTAGATACTATTAAAATTTCAAAAAAGAGAATTGAAGATATCAAGCACCTTTTAGAAAATAATAAGAGTCTGTTTTAGAAATAGCTTATTTTGGATTAAGTAAAATTATTGGGGAGGAGTAAAAATAAAACACTATAATAACTTACTCATTCATTATAGTGTTTTATTGAATCATTAACCTTGTTATAAAGTTTCTAGCATGAGATGATCCCTAAAATAGATTTCCGATTTATAGAAATAATTAAAAAAACCTATATGGAATCAATTATAATTAAGGTTTAATTATGTTAAACCAGAATGATTCTCCTAGTTTTTGTAGCTTTTTTGTGAATTTTATGAAGTCACTATTAGCTATAGTAACATTATTATTACTTCCATCCTTGATTGTAATAATGTTTCCAATGTCAGAAATTTCACCAGAAATAAAATTATTCAAGTCAGCTCTAGTCATTTCAATTGTTTCATCTACTGCTATCTGATTATTTGAGAAATTATAATCTACCCTCGGAGTAACAACTCCGTTTTGAACAATTAACCCAACATTTTTATTTTTTGGATGACTAAATTGATCCTTAAAAATAATCTGAAACTTATATTTCATATCAGCTGCGCCTTCATCTAAACCATCAAAACACATGGCTAAATAATTAAATAACAATTCATTTGACATCCCTTCAATCATGTCTGGGCCTGCTGTTTTTGCTGTTTCTACTCCTTCACCAGGATCAATATCTGATCTTAGTTCTTTGGCGCCTGATAGATAAAAATTTCGCCAAGGACCAGATTCTGCCTGATACCCTAATTGCTCATATGTATCAGCCAATAAATATCTTGCATTATCATTTTCTGGCTCAGCAAAAACTAAATGATTCAAAACTTGAGCAGTCCAGCGATATTCTCCTTTCCTAAATGTTTCTAAAGATTTAAGCAATAAATTTTCTGCTCCTCCCATAAATTCAACATATTTTTTACCTGCATCACTTGGAGTCAATTTATTTAAATTTGCTGGATTTCCATCAAACCATCCAAAATACAACTGGTATTGTGCTCGTGCATTATGACTTACTGAACCATAATATCCTCGGTTAGCAAAAACCTTATCAATAGTTTTTGGTAATTTTAATTGTTCAGCAATTTCGATAGGTGTTTGTCCAAGATTTGCCAATCGTAAGGTTTGATCATGTATAAAACGGTATAAATCACGTTGATTTTCCCATAAAGAATTTATATTATCCTTTCCCCAAGTAGGCCAATGATGTGAGCCAAAAGAAACCTTAACATTGCTTCCCCATTTTTGAATTACTTTATCAATATATTGACTCCATTTTTGACCATTTCTTACTTTAGCCCCTCTTAACGTATATAAATTGTGTAATGTGTGATTAATTTCCTCTGCTTGGCAAAATGAGTTTAAATCTGTTAAATAAAACATCATTTCTGCCGGAGCTTCTGCTTCAGGAGTATATATAAATTCTATAGATACACCATCAACAGGAGGTAGTTTAGAACCATTTGATTCATCTATAATTATTGTCCCATCAAGTATTCCTGCAACTCCAGTAGAAGTTGTTTGTCCAAGACCTGTACCGAGAGTTCCTTTATTGTTTTTGTCTATAACATTTCCATACATATATGAAGCTCTTCTTCCCATAGCATTGCCCCCCATTACATTCTCACTTATTGACTCTTCAAAAAAACCTTTTGGAACATAAATATCAATGTTATCCAAAGCATGTTCCATTATTCCTTCGATTCCTCCAAAATGATCAATATGGCTATGTGTAAAAATTACAGCAGAAACTGTTTTCCCTGTTGGATTAGCATCGTAAAATTTTAAATGATTGTTAGCTAAATCCAATCCCGCAGCCGCTGTTTCAGGAGAACCTAACGGATCTACAACTATCCAACCTTTTTCGCCTCTAATTAGACTCATATTTGCTAAATCGAACCCTCTAATTTGATATATACTATCAGTAACTTTAAATAAACCATTTATTTTATTTAGCTTACTTTGACGCCATAAGCTAGGATTTGCTTCTGGAGTATAAAGGCTATCTAAGAAATTGTATTGCATCATATCATATACTACATATGAATTGTCACCTTCATGTCCTTTTTTATAAATTTTCCCTCCACTAATTGATGTTAATGAATCCTTAATAGCATTTTTATAATCATCGGAATTTTTAATATTATTTGGATCAAAATTTAAATATGTTTTTATGCTATCTTGATATTTTCGAGTAAATCTAATAGAAGCGGATTTTTGTTCTGTAGTATATTCATAGTCATTAGCTATTTCTTTTTGACACGAGAATAGAAAAATATTAGTCAATAGTGTGACTAAAAGTAGTTGGTTTTTCATAATTATAATTAATTTTTTCATCACTTTTAAAGTGTTGATTTAAAGAATGTTAATACTCAAAATTAACAATAATATTTTCATATCAAAATTTAACCAGAATTTATTTTTCAAAATTAAATCAGAAAAGATTACATTTTTTGTAAGACTACAGAGACTAAATTATATGCATAAATAAAGTTACTCCCCAAAAATATGGCTTGATCCCTTATTTTTTTGATTTATTTCCCATTAAAAAGGCACTATCTTTAGCTGTAATTGTTTATTAATTAAAATAAAGTTAGGATCAATATTGAGTAAAATATTTGCTATATATAACTTTTTCGAAATTCTTTTTCAACAGAAAAATCAATAAGCTTCATAAAGTTTTGGTGTACACCTAGACTGTAATCAAGATTTAAATCTTTGATTAATTTTGATATTAATTCAGTATCAAATTTTAAGTCAGGAATAGAAATATACTTTTCGAAAACATTTCCCAGAGTTTTATAATACAACTGTTCAAAAATATTTAAGTTTTCAGGCTTATTAGCTACATACTCAAAATTAGTTACATTAAATCGTCTTAACACATCACCTACATAAGTTTTGTGGAGTATTTTTTGAGGATTTATAATGTTTAATTCTTTGATTTTAGGAGTTTCATATGCATATAAAATAGCTTTAGCTACAAAATCTACAGGTACAATATTTAAGCCACTGGCTTTGTCAATCCAAATACGAAAAGTGTCTTCAGCTCTCTTGGAGTATTTGTCTAAAAATATTGCCCAAGAGTAAAAAACATCAAATTTTGGAGTTTCAAAAAAAGGAGCTTCAATTAAGCGGCCACAAACAATACTGGGTCTTAAAATTTGAGTATTTATGTTTTTCTCCTTACAAATACGTTTAACCATAATCTCGCTATCATATTTTGAATTCTCATAAGGGTTTCGGAATTTGGTAGCTGTAAAATTAGGCATATCTTCTTTTACTATTTCATCTTGAATTCCAAAAGAAAAAGCAGTACTAATGTATATAAATCGTGAAACATAATTAGGGAGCACTCCTAGTAAATACTGAGTAACTTCATAATTTTCAGTATAAACTTGCTCCTTAGTTTCATTGTTTAATGTAAGGTTAGTTGAACCAGCACAATGAATAACATTTGTAAAATCAAATTGCTTAAGTTTGTTTGAAGTTAATGAACTTACATCACTTGCAATAACAGTAATTTTTTTTAAGCAATCTTCTGTTGAAAATTGGTCCATAAATTTAGGACGAGAAACGTCATTAACAATATTCAATACGCGTTGGTAAGCTGAAATTTTAGTTTCTCTAACCAAAAGATAAAGATGGTCTACTGTTTTGCTTACCAAAGCTTTTTGGAGCCATTCAAATAAAATATGGCTTCCTACAATTCCTGTAGCACCTGTAAGCAAACAATTCATACCTAAACTTTAGTGAGCGTAAAACTAAGCCTTTTTTTAATTTATTAATCTGCATTAAGAATTTATAACAAAAGTTAATCATTAAAATTCCCCAGTACAGGGCATTGGAGGTTTAAGAGGAAAGTTTGAAAACGGATGGTTTTCATAAAATGTTAGAACTTTATTTCATTGAATACTCTGACGGATTTGCTTAGGATTTATTTATTAGCTAACAAGCTTAGTCCAATTTTTATAGTGCTGTAAGGAACATCCTGTTTAAAATACTCAAAATAAGAGCGTAATTTATCTGGGTCCTCAACGTTACTTTTTGCTTTTTTAATAGCTTTTAAATCAGATTCGCTAATTAGTTTTTCCAAAGCTACAGTAGTATCCGTTTCATAAGCTTTAACAAGATGAGAAAGAATGGTGCTTTCTGCAATACCACGCTCTAAAACAATTTCTTCAACAGACATTCCATTTTTAAAAAAATCAGCAGTAGTAATATGGGTAGGTATTTTACTTTTAGTTATTTTTTTCTTTTTATGAAAATCAATAATAGCTGTAATAAATTCAAAACCATAGTCTTGCATTTTCTTTTTACCAACACCACTAATTTGCATAAACTCATTATCGGTCATCGGCCTGGCTTGCTCCATTTCTCTTAAACTAGCATCATTAAAAATTAGATATGCAGGGATTTCTTCTTCTCGGGCAATTTTTAAACGTAAGGTTCGTAAATGTTCAAATAAGTTCGACGCTGTTTTTTTTGTTATAGAAGAAGTTGGAGTAGCATTTTCTTTCTTCTTATCAATAATTTTTGCCAAGGCAATTTTTTCCTTCTCGAATAATACCTTTTTAGCCAAACTAGTAAGTTTTAATCTACTTTTTTCATGAAAAGCAATTTCCAACAAGCCTAAGTTTGTCATTTGAATAATATATTGTTGCCAATCGTTCCAGGAAGCTTCTTTACCAATACCATATGTTTTAATCTTCTCTAGATTTTTTTCATATATAATTTGGTTTTGCGAGCCTCTCAAAATATCAATAATTGTAGTAATCGTTTCATTTTCTTTAACTCTAGCTACAGTAGAAAGTGCTTTTTGTGCTAAAACAGTTCCATCAAAAAAGGTAGGAGGTCGTTTACAAATATCACAATTACCGCAGTTTTGTGCTACAAGTTCTCCAAAATAACTTAGTAGTACCTTTCTGCGACAACTCAAAGCCTCTGCGTATTGCATCATTCGGTCTAATTTAGCTAGTTGTACTTCGGAATTTCCAGCACCATCAGCAAACTTTCGCAATTGTACAACATCAGCATAACTATGAAATAAAATGGTTTCACCAACCTCTCCATCGCGCCCAGCTCTACCAATTTCTTGATAATAACTTTCTATGTTTTTTGGAAGATTGTAGTGGATTACCCAACGCACATTAGATTTGTCAATTCCCATTCCAAAAGCAACCGTAGCACAAACTATTTGAGTACGATCATTAATAAAATCATCTTGTACCTTTTGGCGTTCCTGATGTTGAAGTCCTGCATGATAAGCTGCAGCTTTAAATCCTTCAGCTTTCAATTTTTGAGCAATGCTCTCAGTAGTTTTTCTGCTTAAGCAATAAATAATACCACTGTCATTAGGTTTATCATCTAAAAAATCAATAATTTGCTGTATACGTTTCGTTCCTGGACGTACTTCCAAACTTAAATTTGGCCTATCAAAGGAGCTTAAATGTAGCGTAGCATTTGGAATTTTTAATTGATTTTGAATATCCTTACGCGTTGCTTTATCTGCTGTAGCAGTCAAAGCTATAATAGGAGTTTTTGGAAATTTACTTTTTAAATATCCCAATTGAGTATAAGCTGGTCTAAAATCATGACCCCAAGAGGATATACAATGAGCTTCGTCAATAGCAATTAGGCTAGGGGATTGGCTTTGGAAAAAACCTTCTAATTGCGATAAGCTTTCTGGTGCCACATACAGGAGTTTGATTTTTCCAAGAGTAAGCGCATCAAAAATAGCATGTTGCTCTTCTGTAGATTGACTACTATTTATAAAATTAGCTACAATACCATTAGCTTTAAGACTATCTACTTGATCCTTCATTAAAGCAATTAGAGGCGAAATTACAAGTGTAAAACCCGAAAGTAAAGTAGCTGGTAGTTGAAAACAAATGGATTTACCACCTCCAGTAGGCATAATAACTAAATTATCATCACCATTAAGAACAGATAATATAATATTTTTTTGAAGTGGACGAAATTCAGAATATCCAAAATAATCTTTTAAATTTTTATATAATGAAGTTTCATCTACAGTAATTTCCATAGAACGAAGTTAAGAATTGCTCTTTTTTTAAAGTATAGTTTATTAAAAAAATTTAGGATTAAAATTCATAAAAAAAGAATCAATAATTAGTGTTGATAGAGGGGAAGATATTAAAGTATTACTTTAATAAATAAAATGTTAGGTGTTTTACTTATTGAGTATAACAGAATTTCTCAAACCTTATTATGCTTGCCTATTATATTTGAAAACTACTTTTACCCATTGATATTAAAATTTGTAAAGTAATAAAATAGGTAAGAAAACAAGTGATAATTATATTAAGGGTAATGGATCTTACACTATAAACAAAAGAGAATGTATTTTTCCTTATTAGGCTAAGTAATAGTTAAGTAAATAATTCATCTAACTTATTTTGTACTGAAAATAAATCAACTCTTTTTACAAAAAATTGAAATTAATTAGTGTAATTGATTTGTAAAATAGGAAGAAACTAGCGAATATTTTATAAGCTAGTTGTTCAATATTAAAGAGTATTATTGATACGTATTTGAATTTATTGACAGTATTAAAAAAAAATTGCAACTAATTAGATAGTCTTAGTAAAATAATAAAAAACCTTCTAAAGGCTATGGAATAGCATTCTAAAGTCAATTTTTGAGTTTTTTTATTAAAAAATAGTTCAATTAAACCATCAAAAAAATATTTACTTTTTTGCAACTCAAAAAAAGTTTTATAGTACTTAATAAAAAACTATTTTTGCAGAATGTATTTATCCCAGTTTAAGAGAGGTGTTTGTTTATTTTTTGGGCTTTTATTAATGGTATCTTGTAGTGAGTATCAACAGTTACTCCGTAAAGGAGAATTAGCTGAGAAATATAGAGCTGCAGAAACTTTTTATAAAGGAGGAGATTATAAGCGCGCATTGCGTTTATTTGAACAGATTGTTCCTGCTTACAGAGGAAAACCTCAAGCAGAACGTGTTTTGTTTTATGAAGCAGATACATATTATAAATTAGAAGATTTTTACATTGCTCAATATAAATTTGAGCGTTTTGCAAAATTGTATTCTAAAAGTGATAAAAAAGAAGAAGCCTTGTTTAAAGAAGCTAAAAGTATATACGAACTATCTAACCGCTATACTTTAGATCAAAAAGAAACCTTTACGGGGTTGGATAAATTACAAAAATTTATTAACGATTACCCAGAAGGTAAATTTTTAGAACGAGCCAATAAATATACAGCAGCACTCCGTTTTAAGCTAGAAAAAAAATATTATAAAGTAGCAAAACAATATCATCACAGAGAATTATATAAGCCAGCTATTAAGTCATTTTCCAATTATTTAGTGGATTATCCAGGTTCAAAATTCACAGAACTAGTTTTATACTATCGATTAGAATCAGCTTATGAATTAGCTATTAATAGTTTTGATAATTTAATCCCAAATCGTTTAAAAAAAGCTCAGGAATTTTATGAAGCTTATGAGTCGAGAAGTAAAGATAAAAATTTAAAGAAAAAAGCGTCAGCAATTGCTGATGACATTAAAAATAGACAACAAGCATTTAATATATAATCATATGGATTTAAAAAACAGTAATGCTCCCGTAGCAACAACTACAATTGACAAAAATTTAATTGATGCTCCAACGGATAACATTTATGAAGCAATTTCGATTATCTCGAAAAGAGCTGTACAAATTAATGGGGATATTAGAAGGGAGTTAATTGAAAAACTAGATGAATTTGCAACATTTAACGATAGCTTAGAAGAAGTTTTTGAAAATAAAGAGCAAATTGAAGTTTCTAAATTTTACGAAAAATTACCTAAACCTCACGCATTAGCAGTAGAAGAGTGGTTAGCGGGTAAAATCCACCACAAAAATACAGCAGACAATATTTCAGAAGATTTATAACCTATAGATGTCTTTATTACAAGGAAAAAAAATACTTTTAGGAGTTAGTGCAGGCATTGCGGCTTACAAGTCCGCGATGCTTGTTCGTGCTTTTATTAAACAAGGAGCATTAGTAAAAGTGGTAATGACTCCAGCGGCTAAGGATTTTGTAACCCCTTTAACCCTTTCCACGTTATCAAAAAACCCAGTTCAAAGTACCTTTTATGAAAAAGAAAGCGAAAATGAACTATGGAATAACCATGTGGATTTGGGGCTATGGGCAGATTATTTCGTAATTGCACCAGCAACAGCAAATACACTATCTAAAATGGCACATGGTAAAAGCGATAACTTATTGTTAGCAACCTACCTTTCCGCAAAATGCCCAGTCTATTTTGCCCCAGCAATGGATTTGGATATGTATATCCACCCATCTACAGCAGAAACTTTTAAAAAGCTTATTGAGTTTAAAAATATAATGATTCCCGCTACTTCAGGCGAATTAGCTAGTGGTTTAGTTGGGCAAGGACGTATGGCTGAGCCCGAAGATATTGTAGCCTTTATTGAAGCAGATATGTTAGGAAAACTCCCATTAAAAGGAAAAAAAATAGTAGTAACTGCTGGGCCAACGTATGAAGCTATTGACCCTGTTCGCTTTATAGGCAATCATTCTACTGGCCGTATGGGAATAGATATTGCTACTGAAGCTGCAAATCTTGGCGCAGAAGTAGATTTAATTTTAGGCCCCTCAACTTTGTCTTGTACCCATAGTGGTGTTAAAGTAACTAGGGTAGGTAATGCAGAATCTATGTTTAAAGCGGTTAAAAATGTTTATGCAGACTGTAATGTAGCAATAGCATCTGCTGCTGTTGCTGATTATAGACCTAAGCATAGATCTGAGCAAAAAATGAAAAAGAAAGATGGAGATCTTACTATTGAATTAGAACGTACTACAGATATTTTGAAATGGATGGGAGATCATAAAAAAAAACAAATCTTAGTTGGTTTTGCACTGGAAACCCAAAATGAACTTGAAAATGCCAAAGGAAAATTGGAGCGTAAAAGCTTAGATTTAATTGTATTAAATTCACTAAACGATAAAGGTGCTGGTTTTAAAGGAAAAACAAATAAAGTTACTTTTATAAATCATAAAAACGAAGTAAAAGCGTTTGATTTAAAGTCCAAGGCAGAAGTTGCTAAAGACATTCTTAATGAAATACAAATATTAGAAAATGCGTAAACTGTTCTGTATTCTTTTTATTATTACTGTAAATACATTTAGCGCTCAAGAATTTATTAGTGAAGTTAGTGTAAATGCAGAACGCACAGGGCAACCCAATCTTTCGATATTTAAAACTCTTGAAACAGCTTTGCAAGAGTTTATAAATAATCAAAAATGGACGGATGTTGAGTATAAAGAACAAGAGCGTATTCCTTGTTCTTTTTTTATAAATGTTAGTGAATACGATACGAATAATTCATTTAAAGCGTCACTTCAAGTACAAGCCTCTAGACCTATTTTTAATTCAGGCTACAGCACCACAATAGCAAATTTTAATGATAAAGACTTTGATTTCGAATATTTAGAATATGAACCTTTAGTTTATAATGAAAATTCGGATCAAGGAAATTTAATAGCAGTAATAACCTATTATTTATTTACTATTCTAGCTATCGAAGCAGATACGTTAAAAGAGGTTGAAGGGACTCAATATTATCAAAAAGCAACACAAATTGTAAATATTGCACAATCTTCTGGTAGTGCTGGATGGAGTCCATCTTCTGGAACACAATCTCGTTACCGATGGAATGATGACATGCTTTCGGGTACATTTGATGGTTATAGGAAAGCTTTATATAAATATCATTTAAAGGGTTTAGATGCAATGGCTGATGATGAAAAAAAAGCTAAAAAGATTATAATAGATGTATTAAATTCATTAAAAAAAGTAAATCAAAGTAGGCCTAATTCCTATGTTTTTAGGACTTTTTTTGATGCGAAATCTACAGAAATCTCTAAAATTCTTTCTGGAGGACCTAAAATGGATACAGCCAAAACAGTAGATTTACTTCGTGCAATATCCCCAGCTTATTCTTCAGATTGGGATACTATTAAATTTTAAATAAAAGACTTAAAAAATAAAGGAAACCCTTTTTAGCCTATAATATAGAGTAGTATCTTTATATCTTAAATTAGTTAGAATTGCTACAAAAACTATCTGTTCAAAATTTTGCTTTAATTGAATCACTCAATGTTGATTTTCAAACTGGTTTAAGTACCATTACTGGTGAAACTGGTGCTGGTAAATCGTTACTATTAGGAGCTTTAGGTCTTATTATTGGTAAAAGAGTAGATACTGCAGTAATTAAGGATTCGGAAAAAAAGTGTGTTGTCGAAGCTATTTTTGATATATCCTCTTATCAATTAGAGCGTTTTTTTAAACACGAAGATCTAGACTTTGAAACAGAAACCTATATCCGGAGAGAAATTCTTCCCTCTGGTAAATCCAGAGCATTTGTTAACGATTCGCCTGTAAATTTAAGTGTGCTGGCTAATTTAGGTGAAAAATTGATTGACATTCATAGTCAACATCAAACAATGGAAATTACACAAAGTGATTTCCAATTTTATATTCTTGATGCACTAGCAAAAACACAAAAGGAATTAGAATCATTTCAGAGAGGTTTAAAACAATTAAAAATTGCTAAAAAAGAACTTACCGAGCTGCAAGAAAATCAGCAACGTTTTAAAGAAGAATACAATTATAATTTTCACTTATTAAACGAATTAATTGATGCTAAGATAAAGGTAGAAGAACAATTGGAACTGGAAGAACTTCAGGAAAAATTAGCAAACACTGAAGAAATACAAGAGCGTTTAGCATTTGCCATAAGTAATATTACAGCAGAATCACGCGGTGCTTTTGATCAATTGACAGAAGCAAAAAATAGTTTAAATAAAATTTCAGGATATACTAGTAACTATCAGGAATTATTTAAGCGTTTGGAAAGCGTTTGTATAGACTTGGATGATTTAAGATCCTCTATTGAAGAACAGGCAGAAGAGGTTGATGCCGATCCAGATAAATTACAATCAATTAGTGATCGATTGCAATTACTATATACATTACAAAAAAAACACAGTGTTTCTAATAATACTGAGTTATTAAATATTCAAAAGGAATTAGAGGAAAAAATTTCAGTTACTGAAAATATAAATGAAGCCATCCAAAAAGCAGAAACTACAGTTTTAGATATCGAAGGTAAGCTAAATATGGTTGCTGATAAAATTCATTTAAAACGAGAAAAAGTAATTAAAAAATTGACCTCAAAATTAGAATCTATTTTAAGTGAACTAGGAATGCCTAATGCTCAATTTAATCCTGTTTTAGAAAGAGTAGAAACTTTCAATTCATATGGTGCTAATGATTTTCAATTGTTATTTTCAGCAAACAAAGGAGGGCAATTTGGAACATTGAAAAAAGTGGCTTCCGGGGGAGAATTATCACGTATTATGTTGGCGGTTAAAATGCTTCTTTCCAAACATATAAAACTACCAACCATTATTTTTGATGAGATTGATACTGGTGTTTCGGGGGAAGTTGCACAAAAAATGGCCAATTTACTTCAAGAAATGGGCAAAGAGCAACAAGTGTTTAGTATTACTCATTTGCCACAAATAGCAGCTAAAGGAAAAATACAATACAAAGTATTTAAGGAAGATATAGGCAATATAACGCAAACTAAGCTTAAACAGCTTTCGGATACTGAACGTATAGCAGAAATTGCTGAAATGATAGGAGGTAAACAACTTACTGAAGCAGCAAAAACACATGCACAATCCTTATTAGCCAACGCATAAATTTTGTAGGTATTTTACTATATTTACTACTTTAAAAAACAGAAAACATATAACAATCATGTCATATAATTTATTAAAAGGAAAAAGAGGAATTATCTTTGGAGCTTTGGATGAAAATTCAATTGCTTGGAAAACAGCCGAGCGTGTATTTGAAGAAGGCGGTTCGTTTGTGCTTACCAATGCACCTGTAGCGATGCGTATGGGTAAAATCAATGAATTGGCAGAAAAAACAAATGCAAAAGTAATTCCTGCGGATGCTACATCTACGGATGATTTAGAAAATCTAGTAGACCAAGCTGTAGAAATTTTAGGAGGTAAGATAGATTTTGTTTTACATTCCATAGGGATGTCTGTTAATGTTCGCAAAGGGCGCCATTATACCGATTTAAATTATTCTTTTAGTGAAAAAGGTTGGGATGTTTCCGCACTTTCATTTCATAAAACAATGCAAACTTTATATAAAAAAGATGCAATGTCTGAGTGGGGAAGTATTGTTGGATTAACTTATATGGCTGCACAGCGTGTTTTTCCCGATTATAACGATATGGCCGACAATAAGGCTTATTTAGAGTCTATTGCGCGTAGCTTTGGATACTTTTTTGGAAAAGATAAAAATGTACGCGTAAATACAATTTCTCAATCTCCAACACCCACAACAGCAGGGCAAGGAGTAAAAGGTTTTGACGGCTTTATAGCTTATGCAGATAAAATGTCGCCACTTGGAAATGCTACGGCCTTAGATTGTGCAAATTATACAGTTACCTTATTTAGTGATTTAACTAAGCGTGTAACATTACAAAACCTTTACAATGATGGCGGATTCTCAAATGTTGGGGTTAGTCAGGAGGTTATGGAGCGTTTTGTGGAGAAATAATAGCATATTATCGATAATTTTAAAAAAAACTATCCGAAAAGATAGTTTTTTTTAAGCTTAGATTAATATTTGTTATCAATTATATATTTATAAGACTTTATTAATGAATTACTTATGTTTACAATAACTTTAATTTATTTGGCTTTTAATAATTAAACCTAAAGATAAATATTTATTTTTTTGAATTGAAAATCATATTGGAACAGTATTTGTATATTAATAAAATGAAATATATTTTTTTAAAAATAACTAAATTAAATTTAACCCAATAAATTAAAAATCAATACAATGAGAAAATTAAATTTTTTGAAATCAAGCTTAATTGCATTATCTTTAGCTACTACTGTAGTAAGTTGTGGAGATGACGATAATACGGATGTTATTAAAACAAATCCAGACGAAGTAATAAGTGCTTTTATTGACATAACTTATGATTCTTCTAAAGAAGAAGGAAACCAAAGAGCAGGAACTTTTTTTGCTACAGCTAAAGGTAAAGCGGGAGAAACAGTAAAAGGAAGAGTTAAGTTTACTTCGGATAAAGATATGGGACGTTTGTACGTTACACGTACTTTACCTGGAAGTGAGCCAGAACCTTTTGTATTTACTTTAGATAAAAAAACAACAAAAAAATTAACAAAGCCTGATGGATCTATTGATTTAGATAAAGCAGAAAAAAATGCATTTGATTTTTCTTTTGATTTAGATGTTCCAACATCTACTACTGCTGGAGAAATTGTTTATAACTTTTGGGCTACTTCTGGTAGAGGAGATTTTAGAGATCCTAGCAAGCGTTTACTAGTTGGTGTGGGTACTATTGACGTAAAAGTTGGTGTTGCTGTTGCTCAGGAATTAATTGTAAAAAATAACATTGAATTAAAGGCACCTCTAGCGGATGGTACATCTTCTACATTTGTTTCTTTCTTTGATTTAGACAGAACATACAAAATTAATGAAGGAGCTAAAGTTTCTGCTTTTTGGGATTTTGGTTACTTTTATGGTGCAACTACTAAGGCATCACTATATTCTGCAAATGATTACCCAACAGCAGGCGTAAATATTGTAGAAGTTTCAAACACTGATAGACCAGCAGGAGAAGATGAAGTATTTAAAGAAGATTTAAAGAAAGTTTATTTTAAGAAAAACACAACCTTATCATTTGACACAGTTACTTTAGCTCAGATTAATGCTTTAACTGTACCTGTTTCAGATTCTAAAAACATCAAAGGCTTAGTAGCAGGAGATGTTGTTGAATTTTCTGATGCATCTGGAAGAAAAGGATTAATCAAAGTAGAAAAAGTAGTTGGTACTAATGGAACAACAGGAACAATTACTATAAGTGTAAAGCAAATACCTGCTGCACCAGTTATGAAAGATGGATCTAAATTTTAGTGTATTTTATAAATTTATAAAAAATAAAAACAGTGTTTTAAAAGCTGCTCGAAAGAGCAGCTTTTTTTGTTCCAATAAAATTTATATTTTTAAAAGAATTGAATAAGTAAGCAAATCCAACTGCCTACTCAGTTTTTTTTTGCAAATTTGAATAAATCTAATTACAACAATAAAATGCCAAAAATATCAATTAAAGGAAAAAAAATGCCACTCTCACCAATTCGCAAATTGGTGCCTTTTGCAGAAAAAGCAATAGAAAGAGGTAAAAAAATATTTTACCTTAACATTGGTCAACCTGATATAAAAACACCACAAGTTGCCTTAGATGCTGTTAGTAATCATAATTTAACCACAATAGAATACAGCCATTCTGCAGGAAACGAAAGTTTACGCATTAAAATGGCAGAGTATTATAGGAAACGTAATGTTAATGTAAATAAGAAAAATATTTTAATTACTACAGGAGGGAGTGAAGCACTTATTTTTACTATGGGTAGCATTACAGATCCTGGTGATGAAATTATTATTCCAGAACCCTTTTATGCCAACTATTATAGTTTTTCAACACAATCTACAGTAACAGTTGTACCAATTATAACAATGATTGATGATGATTTTGCTCTACCATCTATTGCAGAATTTGAAAAACACATTACAAAAAAAACAAAAGCAATTTTAGTGTGTAACCCAGGTAACCCTACAGGTTATGTTTATAGTAAAGAAGAGATTAGGCAGTTAGCTAATTTGGCTAAAAAGTATGATATTTTTCTAATTTCTGATGAAGTATACCGCGAATTTATATATGGTGAAAACACAGAACATTATTCGATCTTACAAGAAGAAGGCTTAGAGGAACATGCCATTGTAATAGATTCTGTTTCTAAACGCTATAGTATGTGTGGCGCACGCATTGGTTGTTTGGTTAGTAAAAATAAGCGTGTTATGAAAACAGCTATGAAGTATGCACAAGCACGTTTAAGTCCGCCTACATTTGCGCAAATTGCAACAGAAGCAGCATTGGGTGTTGATGAAAGTTATTATGCAGAAGTAGTTGCTAAATATAAATTACGAAGAGATACATTAATTGATGGATTAAAATTAATCCCAAATATAAAAGTGTCTGTGCCTAAAGGAGCTTTTTATTGTATGGTAGAATTGCCCATAGATAATGCAGAACATTTTGCCAAATGGATGTTAGAAAGCTTTAGTGATAATAATGAAACGGTAATGGTGGCGCCAGCAGAAGGATTTTATTCAAGCTATGCAGGACTAAACCAAATACGAATTGCTTACGTACTAAATAAAAAAGATTTAAAGCGAGCAACTGAGGTTTTAAAATTAGGTTTAGATGCGTATCTTAACAGATGATGCCAAATATTCAATATAATGTTTCGTTAAAGTCTTACAATACTTTTGGTATTGATGTAAAGGCCGATCAATTTTGTTCAATTGCTGTCGATAAAGACTTAATTTCAATTTTACAAGAAAATAAACCACCTTTTTTTATATTAAGTGGCGGAAGTAATATGTTATTAACTAAAGATATTAACGATTTGGTTTTACATATTAACACTAAAGGTATAGAAGTAGAACAAAAAGAAAACTATGCTTTAGTTACTGCTAAAGCAGGAGAAAACTGGCACGAATTTGTACAATATTGTATTAAAAATAATTTAGGTGGACTTGAAAATTTATCACTAATTCCAGGGTGTGTAGGCAGTTCTCCTATTCAAAATATTGGAGCTTACGGTGTAGAAATTAAAGATACTTTTGTTAGTTGTAAAGCCTTAAATATTGAAACCTTAAAATTTGAAGAATTTTCAAATGCCTCATGTGAATTTGGATACCGGGATTCTATTTTTAAAAGTAAGGTTAAAGGAAAATATATTATTGTAGAAGTAACATTTAAACTAACCACAAAAAATCATGTTCTAAAAACAAGTTATGGAGCAATCCAGGAACAGTTAACAGAGAAAAAAATACTTAATCCAACAATTAAGGCTGTAGCAAATGCTGTAATAACTATAAGGAAAAGTAAATTGCCAGACCCCAAATTAATTGGTAATAGTGGTAGTTTTTTTAAAAACCCTATTATTTTATTAGAAGAATATAACACCTTAGTGCTTAATTTTCCAGCCATGCCACACTACGTAATTTCTGAAACTGAAGTTAAAATACCTGCAGGTTGGCTAATAGATCAAGCTAATTTTAAAGGCTTTACCTATAAAAATGCAGGTGTTCATGATAAGCAAGCTTTAGTTTTAATTAATAAAACAGGGAATGCTACGGGTAAGGAAATCCTAGAGTTATCAGAGCAAATAAAGCAAAAAATAAAAAACATTTACGGAATTCAATTAGAAACTGAAGTGAATATTTTTTAGTTTAATTAATAGGAGTTTTTACGATTTTTAAATTAGTTTAGTATGAACTCGTTTAAACTTTTTTCAATTGGCTGCAAAATGATCTTTTTCACTCACTTTTTATCATTTTTTTATTCCGTAGCGATGCTATGCAACCATAAAATGATTTCAATTGAGCAAAAAATCTCTATTTTTCGCTTCAATCAAAAAAGTTTAAACGAGTCCTATTTTAAGATTAATTATTTTATTGCTATCTCCAATGAAAAAAAGTACTATTAGCACCTCTAAACCAAGTCAACTCCAAGCATTCGAACGCTTACTAATTATTATGGACGAATTGCGAGAGCAATGTCCTTGGGATAAAAAACAGACTTTTGAAAGTTTACGACACTTAACTATTGAGGAAACTTATGAGTTAGGAGATGCAATTTTAGATAAAGATCTTCCTGAAATTAAAAACGAATTGGGCGATTTGTTGCTTCATATTGTTTTTTATGCCAAACTAGGTAGTGAAACCAATGATTTTGATATTTCTATGGTAATAAATTCAATCTGCGAAAAATTGATTCATCGTCACCCTCATATATATGGTGATATAAAAGTAGCAGACGAGGAAGAAGTAAAACGGAATTGGGAACAATTAAAATTAAAGGAAGGAAAAAATAGTATTTTAGAAGGAGTACCAAGATCACTACCAGCAATGGTAAAAGCAAGTAGAATTCAGGACAAAGTTGCAGGTGTAGGTTTTGATTGGGAAGAACCAAAACAAGTATTTGAAAAAGTACAAGAGGAGTTAGCCGAATTACAAGAGGAAATTAAAATACAAGATCAGGATAAAATTGAAGCTGAATTTGGAGATGTATTATTCTCGATGATTAATTATGCCCGTTTTTTAAAGGTAAACCCAGAAGATGCTTTGGAAAGAACCAATAAAAAATTTATTAAACGCTTTCAGTTTTTGGAGGTAGAAGCAAAAAAAATTAATAAACCAATAGCCGATATGTCTTTAAACGAAATGAATAAGTATTGGGAACAAGCTAAAAAATTATGATTATTTTACATAAGTATTTATGCGCTACAAATAGTGAACTCGTTTAAACTTTTTTCAATTGGCTGCAAAATGATCTTTTTCACTCACTTTTTATCTTTTTTTTGTTCCGTAGCGATGCTATGCAACCATAAAATGATTTCAATTGAGCAAAAAATCTCTATTTTTCGCTTCAATCAAAAAAGTTTAAACGAGTTTAGTAATAAAATATGGCTTATTATATATACAGCTGTCCTTCTAATTTTTATTTTAGAATCACATCACCAAATTAACCAAGCAACACTTAACTAGTAAGATCCTGAAATAAATCAGAGTATTACTTTAGGCAAACCAAGTCTCGGTCGCCAAATTTAACTTCTACATGATTTAATAGGGAAGTTGATAATGAAACCCCCTTAAAATCTGCTTTTATAGGATATTTTTTATGATTTCTATTTACTAAAACAGCAGTTTTAAAACGTTTTATAGAAACATTTAAAAAATGATGCACTCCATAAGCTAAAGCAGAACCTGTATTTAATACATCATCAACCAAAACAATAGGTTTATTTTCATATTCTTTAGATTTAAGTGAAGTTTCTACAGTATTTAAAGGCGCAACCTTATCCATCGAAACTTTACATAATTTAATTTTGATGTCAGAAATTTCTTTTAATACTTTTTCAAGACGCTCAGCTAAAATAAATCCATTTGGTGCTATTCCAGCCAAAACTAGTTCACTTTCATCAACATTAGTTTCGTATATTTGATAAGCTATACGGCGTATTTTATGCTGAATTTGTTGGTGTGTAAGTATTATTTGTTGTGTTTCCATAATTTTATTCTTCTTCTTCACTATCTTTTATAATAGGCGTAAACCATTCATCAATATCTCTTCGATCCTTTTTTGTGGGTCTACCTACACCTTTTTTACGATAATAATCTTTCGAGTACTTTACCAAATCTAATTTCTGTAACTCTTCAATAGGAGTAACGTCTTTACAATATAAATCTACCAATTTAGCGCCAACTCTACTAGGTGGAAGATCTAAAATTTGAATAGTATAGTTAATTTGGTTTTTACGAACATTAATCGTATCCGAGGGATATACATCTCTTGATGGCTTAATATTTGACCCTCCAATTTTAACTTTTCCTTGCTTACATGCATTTGTAGCAATACTTCGAGTTTTAAAAGTTCGAATACACCATAAATATTTATCAATACGCATTAATTTTGTGGAATAAGATTAAAAACAAATAGAATACTAAAATACGATAATATTGTATCTTCGTAACCAAATTTTTTTTGAATGAAAAACTCTTTTTTACCTACAAGTCTGCTTTTAATAATAGTAGCTATTTTTTCTTGTCAGCCTGATGATTCCGGACCTAGTATTGCACCACCAAGAGATAGAGGTCCACAAGCTATAGTAGATGCCAACAAAATAAAAGCATTTTTAAATAATTACACTTACAATGATTTAGATTTTAATATTTCAGAAGGAGTTGATCGTGTTAAGAGTGAAGGCTTGACACATAACGATATTCAATTTATTAGGATTGTAAATGCAACAACAGGGGCCAAAATAGAATTAACAGCAAAGCAAAAATTAATTTCCTCAGGTACCAGTTTATTAAATAGTAAATTACTGGACTCCATACCCAACATAAATGTTTCTGGAGTAAACCATACTGTTTATTTTCTAAAAATACGAGAAGGACAAGGTAAATTAGTTACTAATATAGATCCTATTTTTATAGGCTATAGGGGAAATAAAATAAGTCGTAGTTTTATTGATGAAACAAATTTAGAAATACAAATAGGAGGAACATTTGACAATAGAGAGTTACCTGTTTGGTTAAAAAATGATGAAAATATAATTGGATTTTCAGCAGTAACATCACAATTTAAAACAGCTATTCCTGTTTTTAATCCAAAAATTAATGAAATACAGGACGAAAGACAAAGACAATTAAGGCAGTGTCAGGTTTTTGAAACTGCAGAAAATGGTACTATTTCGACAATCGAAAATAGCTACGCTATTGGAGCAATGTTTATTCCTTCAGGTTTAGGGTATTATGATAATAGAAACCCTAGAGGGCAATTTAACGCTAACGGTATCAATCCATATGAAAATCTTTTGTTTACTTTTTCATTATATAACACAGAATATGCTGACTTAGATAATGACGGTATACCTTCACTATTAGAAGACCTAAATCGTGATAATGATTATTCAAATGATGATACGGATGGAGATGGAGTACCAAATTTTGTTGATGCAGATGATGATGGAGATGGAACAGCTACTATAAGTGAAATTACTATTGATGATGTAGAGCTAGAAATTGATTCGAATTGTGATGGAATATTAACAAATGATAAAAATGTTATTTTTATAGATAATAATTCTAATTCAATTTTTGACCATTTAGATGCTACAATCAAATAAAAAAATTATGATTTTCTTAAAAGAAACTGAATAATATAAAGTTTTATAACTTCATTTTTATCGTCTTCGGATTCGAACTCTTGTAAAAGTTCTTGATCGGAGGCGATTAATTTTTTTAGGCTATTTTTTCCATTAATTTTAATAATAGTTTTTTTATCAAAGTCTAAAATATTTGTACCACTTATTTTGCAATACATTGGAAACTTACCTGCACCAATTTTTTTATTTAAGCTAACAGCAAATAAGTCATTATAAATCCCAAAATTTTTACCATGCATTTCTATCAAAGTAAAACAAGGACTTTTTGACAAGCTTGTTTTTTTGTCATTGACAAATAATTCTTTTCCATTACTAAAAGCAAAAGCGTTTCCAATTTTTTTTGCATTGTTCCCAGAAATATTAAGTACAGCAATGCGGTGTATTTCATCTAAAATATTATAAGTTTTTATTTTTTTATACGTAACCAATGGTATATTGGGATATTTAGGAGTATTTTTTATAAGTTCTTCCCATGAGGTATAAATTCCTTGTTTAAATATTCTTTGTTCCTGAGTATACCCTTTGGTAAATAATAAAAAAACAATAAGTATATATAAATAAGGAATCTTCATAAAGTTTAATATAAATTATAAAATCTAATTTTCAACAAGGTTTTTTTTCTTTTTTCTTAATTTAAAATTAAGAAATTCAATAAGAAGAGAAAAAGCAATAGTAAAATATAAATATCCTTTAGGTATAGTGCCTACGTAAGAATTAAAAATAGATAGGTGCGATAAATGAGCTGCTTCTGCAATTAGCATAAATCCAATTAATATTAGAAAAGAGAGACCCAATATCTGAACTGAAGGATGCTTATTGACAAAATTTCCTACTGGGTTTGCAAAAAGCATCATTATTAGTACAGAAATTATTACAGCTATAATCATTATTATTAAAGCATCATTAGGGTTTTCACTCAACCCATTTGTCATACCAACAGCGGTAAGGATTGAATCAAAAGAAAAAACAATATTGATTAAAGCAATTTGAGTAACTGCTCTACCCAAGCTAGAGGCACTTTTTTGCTTTAACTCTTTTTCTTCTTCACCTTTTTCTTCTACTTTTTCATGAATTTCGTGAACACTTTTATATAATAAAAAGATTCCACCGCCAAAAAGTATCAAAGCCTGGCCACTTATACCAGCTTGAATCCATGATAGATTGATATGCCAAAAAGGAGCTTCCATAGCTACAAGTAACGATATACCAAAAAGTAGAATAATACGCATTACCATGGCTAAGACAAGTCCAATATTTGTAGCTTTTTTTTGTTGTTCTTTTGGAAGTTTACTAGAAGCAATCGAAATAAAAATAATATTATCAATACCTAATACAATTTCTAAAAAGGTTAAGGTAAGTAACGCTACCCAAGCATCCACAGTAGTAAAAATTTCAAACATAGTTTTAAGTTAATTTATTTTAGTAATTGTGCCTTTGGCTTTTTTTGATGTACCGACTAAACCGTACTCAAAGGTATATTGATTTTTATTAGTAGTTAGTATTTTAATATGGAGAGGTTTTTCTTCACTTCTTTTCTTAGGGTTCAAATTTTTTAAAATACATTCACAATTATTTACCCACCTAATGCTTGAAGTATCCACTTTATTTTGAAAGTAATCAATTTCAATAGAGTCGTTTCTAACAAATCGTGTAGTAATTAAATCCCCATTTAAAAAGGTTTGATACTCAAATGTGCCTTTTTTAAAATCGCTGCATTTTTTTTCTTGCTGGTAGCAAGATGATAGTAGCAAAATGATAAAAAAAGTATAAAACCATTTTTGTAGAAGCATAATTCTGTTTGCAGTTTATGCCAGTAAAAATACTTTAAAATTATATAATAACATTAAGTTATTAGTTTCGATTTTAATTTTTGTACTCCTTAAAGCTATTATCGGAATAAAAAATAACAATGCGATCAATAGAAATATTCTCAGTAATAGAATCAGACTCTGAAGATATACTTTTAGTATCTGGACTATTTGAAAATAAATCTTCATTAGAGTTATTTACGCTCTTATTAGTTTCATTAGTTATTTGATTTGGAGACTGAAAAGGTTTGTTAGTTAAATTTCCATTTTTGGGAAAATTTCCTTTTCCCAACATTAACCAATCAAAAGTAACTTCTTCAAAATTTTCTAAAATATGTAATACAAATTCTAAGCTAGGATTGTTTCTTCCAGATATAATATGAGAAATAGAAGAGCGACCAACTCCCATTTTTTCAGCAAAAGCAGAAGCAGATAGTGTGTAAAAGCTCAAAATCTCTTGTAGTCTTTTAGTAAACATTATGTTGTTTATCATTGTAAACAATTGTTTTAATTGTATGAGTATACAAATGTAATCAATTATATCACAGGATACAACAGTATAATTATCATTAAAGCAAAGGTTTAATAAATACGATTAAAAAGCTAATAAATAAGGGTTTAACATCTAATTCGGCAGTGTTTAATTGTTTATTCTAAGTTGTTTACAATAGGTAAATTTAGTACACTCTTTAAGTTTACCAGATGTATACAACGATCAATTGCATCATGTTTACTTATGTAAATTAATACTTGTTTAGAATTGTAAACAAGTATTAAATAGTAATAGTGTATTATAAAATAGCTTTGTATTTTTGGAAGACAAATAAGTATATGACAAATCAACTAATTTTAGAAAACCATTCTTTGTATAAGGAACAATCAATAAATGGTAGGTATTTAACATATCGGCAAATTGAACCACTCATAAAAAAATGGAGTACCGTATTCAAAGTTGAAGAATTGGGTTTTTCTGAAAATAAACTTCCTATTCATTTAATAACTTTAGGAAAAGGATCAAAAAAATTATTGTTTTGGTCGCAAATGCATGGTAACGAGAGTACGACTACAAAGGCTATATTTGATATATTAAATTTTTTTAGTGATAAATCAAATGAATTATCGTGTAAAATATTGCACGAATGTACCTTGTATATAGTACCAATGTTAAATCCAGATGGAGCACTATTATACACTCGAGCTAATTTTAATAAAATAGACCTTAATAGAGATGCACAAGACTTATCCCAGAAAGAAAGTTTTATTTTTAAAAAACTTGTGGATAGTGTAGATCCTTTAGTGGCATTTAACCTTCATGGACAACGTACAATATTTAGTGCCGGAAATACTAATAATAGCGCAATCATATCTTTTTTATCACCAGCAAGTAATCCTGAACGCACGGTAACAGAAAGTAGGCAAAAGGGAATGCGAATTATCGCAGAAATGAATACTGCTTTACAAAAAACAATTCCTAATAATATAGGAAGATATGATGACGGATTTAATTTAAATTGTACAGGCGATACACTCGAAAATAGAGGAATTACAACTATACTATTTGAAGCAGGACATCACCCGGAGGACTATGGTAGAGAAATTACTCGTAAATTAATATATGTATCCATAATTACAGCAATAGATTTTATTGCTAATAATGGTACTCCTAAAGAAGGTTATAACGCTTATTTTGAAATTCCAGAAAATGGAAAATGTTTCAACGATATAATTTTAAGAAATTATAATTTTAAAGACCATAAAACAGACATTGCAATACAATATAAAGAGCAATTAGTAGGAGGGGAGTTGTTATTTATTCCGTACGTAGCTGATATTCAAAATGAAATTAGTAACTACGGACATTTGGAATTTGATTGCTTAACCAATTCAATTGATGTTTTAACTTCTAGTAAAGAACTTAAAATTAATAGTGAAATTGATGTTTTTAAAATCAATGATAAAGAATTCTCAGTATTTCCGATAAAATGGTAAAATTATTGCTTTAAAATCGCTGAAAACTGCTATTTTTGAATTTCAGTTAATTAAATCTAATAATATACATGGCAAAATTTAAGTTAGACGAGGTGGATCACCAAATCTTAGATATGCTTATAGAGAATACAAGGACCCCTTTTACCGATATAGCTAAAAAACTTTTAATTTCAGCAGGAACAGTTCACGTTCGTGTAAAAAAAATGGAAGAAGCTAACATAATTAAAGGTTCTTCTTTAACTTTAAATTATTCTAAACTAGGTTATTCATTTATAGCCTACGTGGGTATATTTCTTCAAAATACATCTCAAACAAAATTTGTTTTAGAACGTATTAATGAAATCCCTTACGTGACAGTTGCTCACGTTACAACAGGGAAATTTAATATTTTTTGTAAAATCCGTGCTAAAGATACCAATCATGCTAAAGAAATTATTTTTAGATTAGATGATATTGAAGGCGTTTATCGCACGGAAACTATGATTTCATTAGAAGAAAGTATTAATGATAAAAAACGTTTAATGCACTCTATTTTTAATGAAATGAGTTAGTCAAACAACGAATAAAATATACATGAGCAGATCACCAAAAATATCACGTTTTAATGAAGACGTGCTTTCGAAATATCAAATTTACAACAGTATTTTTATGACTTTACCTTTTGATAAAGTTACAAATACAGGTGTTTTACTACCCCTTTTTAAAGAAGTGTGTGACAAAGGTTTTAAAGAAAAACAAACACCAACCCAAATAGTTAAAAATTTCTTTACTTTATATCAAGATCATCCTACAGAGGATGATAAAAACACGCTATTATTTCGTTTTATACAATATATAGAGCGGCAAGTAGTGCTTTTTGATGCTATTGAAGATGCAGCTTTTACAAGCGTGAATAATATGGACGGTCGTGGAACTTTAAGAAGTTTGAAAGAGGAAGCTGCTGAAAAAGGTTTACTCGATACAATGCAAGAATTTTTGAGATCTTTTAAAATTCGCCCAACACTAACAGCACATCCTACACAATTTTATCCAGGTACAGTTTTAGGAATTATACGAGACTTAGACAAAGCTATCCGTGCAAATGATCTTTTAACAATAAAAAAATTACTAGCTCAATTAGGGAAAACTGCTTTTTTTAAGAAAGAAAAACCTTCTCCTTTAGATGAAGCTGTTAGTTTAATATGGTATTTAGAAAATGTATTTTATCACTCTATCAGCTCAATTTACAATTACATACAGCAAAATATTTTTAATGGCCAAACCATAGAAAATGATGTAATTAATATAGGTTTTTGGCCAGGTGGAGATAGAGATGGAAATCCATTTGTAACTACTGACACGACACTTAAAGTTGCAGAAAAATTAAAAATATCAATACTTTCTAATTATTATAAAGATATAAGAAGGCTTAAAAGGCGTATTACTTTTGGAGATTTACCAGAAAAAATAAACAATTTAGAATTAGCTTTATATCAAAATATATATTATCCTTCAAAAGACTCTAATTTTACGTTAGAATATTTTGAAAATGAGCTTGCTATTATTCGAAAAGATTTAATTCAAGAGCATAAAAGTCTTTATTTAAAAGATTTAGATGTTTTAATCAATCGAGTTAACTTATTTGGTTTTCACTTTGGTACTCTTGATATCAGACAAGATTCTAGGATACACCATAGTGTCTTAACCCAAATAGTTAAAGAAACTACTGAAGCTAGTTTAGGATTGTTTCCAGACAATTATGCGTCACTTTCAGAGAAAGATCAAATGATTATTTTATCTAAAAGTACGGGGAAAATTAATCCAGAATCATTAAATGATGAGATGGCTAGAGCTACGATTGGTTCGATCTATGCCATGAAAAAAATACAATTAGAAAATGGAGAACGTGGTGCTAATAGATATATTATTAGTAACAACGGTAGTGCATTAAATGTTTTGGAAACGTTTTGTATGGTACGTATGTGTGATTGGGATCAACCAACTACAGATATCATTCCGTTATTTGAAACTGTTCCAGATTTAGAAGTTGCACATGGTGTTATGGAGCAATTGTATACCAATCCTGAATACTTAGCACATTTAAAGCGACGAGGAATGAAGCAGACAATAATGCTTGGTTTTTCCGATGGTACCAAAGATGGAGGATACTTAATGGCAAACTGGGGAATCTTTAAAGCTAAAGAAGCATTAACTGCGATGTCTCGTAAATATGGAATTAAAGTTGTATTTTTTGATGGACGTGGTGGACCGCCAGCAAGAGGAGGAGGAAAAACAAGTCAGTTTTATGCATCCTTAGGGCCAACGATTGAAGATGAAGAAATCCAAATGACAGTTCAGGGGCAAACTATTAGTTCAAACTTTGGGACTGTAGATTCTTGTCAATATAATTTAGAACAACTATTAGGAGCAGGTATTTCAAATGAATTATTTACTAATCCAACAAAAATAATTAAGGACGAAAATCGTAAAACCATGCAAGAGTTAGCGGATATAAGTTACGTTGCATATTCAGATTTTAAAGCACATGATAAATTTTTACCTTATTTAGAACGTATGAGTACGCTTAAATATTATGGTAAAGCTAATATTGGTAGTCGCCCTTCTAAGCGTGGTTCTGGTTCAGAATTAAAATTTGAAGATTTAAGAGCTATCCCTTTTGTTGGTAGTTGGAGTCAATTAAAACAAAATGTTCCTGGTTTTTATGGAGTAGGTACAGCAATAAAAGCTTTTGAAGACCGAGGAGATTTCGAAAAAGTTAAATTATTATATAAGGACTCAACTTTTTTCAAGACACTATTAGAAAATAGTATGATGAGTCTAACTAAATCATTTTTTGATTTAACAGCTTATATGAAAGATGACCCCGAATTTGGTGCTTTTTGGACAATTATTTACGAAGAGTATAAGCTAACAAAACGTTTACTTTTAAAATTAACTGGTTATAATGAGTTAATGGAGAACGAACCAGTTAGTAAAGCTTCGATACAAATTAGAGAAGCAATTGTATTACCATTGCTTACTATTCAACAATATGCTTTAAAAAAGCTTCAAGATATGAATAGGAGTGGGGACATAACTAATGATTTATATCAAGTATATGAAAAAATGGTTACAAGATCCTTGTTTGGTAATATTAACGCCAGTAGAAACTCGGCTTAATAAAGACAGACAGTAGCCATCTTAAAACAAAAAAGTGTGGAAGTTTTATATTTCCACACTTTTTTGTTTTTAAATTAAAATTCCTTTAACGATATGTATTATAAAAATATTTAAACCTTAGATCTAAAATGCAATTAACTATACCCAAAATTCACGTAAATTAAGTTTTCTTTACTGCCAACGGTCTTGTATAAGAATAGTAGCGGATTTATAAGTACTAACTTTTCGGTTAAATACAGAATTTTTTTATATTTAATTACTTTTGTTTTAGCACTTAAACCGCTATTATTTTTATACATTGTTGGCAACTGGGCTTGTTTGGATTACAAATAACTACTCCAAGTTTTTTGTCCTTCTTGTATTTCTTTTTCAGGATGTTCTTTATTGTATTTTTTTGATGCTCGACTACCAAAAAATATAGGAACACCGTTTGCTGGTGTTGTGTCATAATCATTGATTATTGTTGTTCCTAAAGTGTATAATTGCTTTAATTTAGGCAATTCTTTTACAAACTTTATAGATGCTACATTTTTACAATCCATAAGTTGTAATACTTCTAATTCTTTTAGTTGACTTATTGGACTAAAATCTTGCAGTTTCCAACAAATATCAAATTCTAAAAATTTAAGATTTTGTAAGGTTGATATATCTGTAATATCTGTAAGACTTCTTACTCCTCCTAGAGAAATACATTTAAGGTTTGTTAAAGTTTCAATACCTTTTAATGATTTTATTTTTGCTGTTTTAAAACTTAAAGTCTTTAAATTGGTTAGACTACTTAATTTAGTTAAGTCTTTTTCATCAAAATCAGAAATTGTTAAATGTTGTAAATCTGTCGTGTTTAATGCTTCAATATTGATGATTTTTTTCTTTGAATAAACATATATATGAAGTTGTTTTAATGTTTTAGGTAAAAGCTCACAATTTAAAACAAAATCAACATCTTTAAACAACGGAAAAACTAATCCTTGTAGTTTAGTAAACTTATATACGAATGAATTCTTAATACCATATTGCATACCTAGATCTAAAAATGTTGTATTACTAAAGATTTTGATAAATTCATTGATAAAATCTTCATTATGCTTACCGAAAAGCCTTACAGTATATTTGTCTTCTAAAAAATCTGGATTAATTTTCTTCAAATCCGAATCTGGCTCTACCATCAAATATGGTGCGTTTTTAAATCCTGATAAATACATAATATTAAAATGTTAAAGGGTCAAATTTTGTTGGCAAGTCGTATTTCTTTGCGATTTTAGTTGCTTTTTCCATAAACTCACCTAGTCCTTTAGCACTATTTAAATCAAATCGACCACCAACTGGATTAACTTTGTTTAATAACTTTGCAAGTGGGTTTTTATCTGGATTAATCTGTCCTCCATATTTCCTTAAAATAATATATTGTTCATATATTTCACGTTCTAATTTAGTAGAACCTGCCATTTTATGAATTACCGAACCGCTTTCAACAACATTGTGAAACAATTTTCCTCTTTTGGGATTGAAATGCTGAATAAAACGTTGAAATACATTTCCTGATTGGCCAACATAGCCTTTAACATCATCAGCTTTTTTAAGAATTAAATCGTAAACTCCTTTTGCTTCATCTGCTTTTGTGATTTTTTTTAAAGCTTTTGCTTTTTTTACAATTTTTGCAGCAGTTGCAGCATTACCAAAAAATGGGATCATTGCTGTGAAACTTAAAGCAGCATCTCCATATTTACCTCTCGCTAAAGAAATAACACCATTAATACAATCGGCGATTTCTCCAACAGCAGGAATCATACCAACTACGTCTAAAGCTGTTTGTGTTGCATCTGCCCATTTATCCCAAGTAGTTGGACTTCCTGTTTTTTCTCCGTCATACTCATTTATGGTTTCCCATTGTAAAGGTTTTGATTTTGATGTTATTGGCATATTGCCAAATTCAGGGTTATTAATAAAAGTTGTGGTTGGTGTTTTTAAATTACCAAAATCAACATCGGGAAATGCTATTTGTGCTTCTGCTAAAGTACCTTCAAAAGTTCCGTTTGAGTTTTTATAGTACCAAACTTCTTCGCCTCTTGAGGTTATCTCTTGTTTAAATTGACTTACTACAATAGTACCTCTTTTGGTTACTGTTGCAGCAGTATTATACTTAATCTGTGCAATACTTTCTCCAACATTAACAAACTCATGTTTTACTTGCATTAATGAAGTCCCTTCTTCATTAACTTTAACAATGTTTGTTCCTTTTTTTTGGTCTTTTATTTCTCTGTCAATATCTTGAACAGGAACGGTAGTTTCCTTTTCTACTTTACCATTATAAATAACTTGAAATTTATTTTCGCTCATCTTATTCTAATTCTTCGTTATCTTCAGATATAACATATACAGGTATTTTGTCAGTATCTGATTTTATTTTATAGCTTTCAATAACATCGTTTTTTATTCTCTCGTCATTATATGTGAAATCAATAATTTTCGTGTCTAGCTTTAAATCAACAATTTCTCCAATCATATTTCTACTTTCTAAAACTAAATACGCTTTTTCTCCATAAGTTAGTTTTGTATCTCTTTTATTGTCTTTATCTGTATAATAAAAATCTATTATTCTTTGTTCTTTATTTTCGATAGGTTGATATGGTGTTCTTTCACTTGGAGGAATCCAACTAACATTCCAACGTTTAACAAATTCTACTCCATAGTTTTGTATGGCTGGCGAAATTGTTAAAATAGTTTGCATTGGTTCTTCACCTTCTGCATTAAATGTCTCTTTAAAGTAAATTAAATGAGCATCATTAAATTCATAAGTTTTTGTTGGAGGATAATCAAATCCGTTTTCGTAAAAACACACTTTTCCTTCTTCCATTTTATCGGCTTCATTCCAAGTATTATCTTCATTTTCTTTGGTCATCCAACTCAAAATTTGGTCTGTATTTTGATTTGTAGCGAAGCAAAGAGTAATTAATCCACCTATAAAATCAGTAGCTGGTTTACCATTCATTCTAATTTCTCTATGATAATTCATATCAGTCCAGAGTAACTCTATTTCTTTACCTAATATAAATAGTTTAGCTAATGTCATTTTATATTTTTAGTTGTTGTGCTTAATATTTTGTAACACCAAAATATCTAACCTTGTACTTAGTATAAATCCAAATTAACATCACAATACCATCTTTTCGATAGGGCAAACTAAAATACCTTCAGCACCAGCCAACTTTAGTTCGTCAATAACTTCCCAAAATTTATTTTTTTGGATTACTGTATGTACACTCGACCATCCATCCTCAGCTAAAGGCAAAATAGTTGGGCTACGCATACCGGGTAAAATTTCTATAATTTTATCTAGCTTATTATTAGGAGCGTTTAATAGAACATATTTAGAATTTCTAGCTTTTAGAACTGAATTAATTCTAAACTGTAATTTTTCCAGTAATTTTTTGGCTTCTTCATTAATTGAAGGAGAAACGGCTAAAACGGCTTCAGAAGTTAGCATTACTTCAACTTCTTTTAAATTGTTTTTAAATAGTGTACTTCCACTGGAAACGATATCACAAATAGCATCGGCCAAACCTATATTTGGGGCGATTTCTACCGATCCTGAAATTTGATGAATCTCATAGTTTATTCCTTTGCCTTCCAAATATTGATCTACAGTATTTGGGTAAGAAGTAGCAATCCTTTTTCCATCTAGATCTTTGATCGAATTATATTTAAAATCTTTAGGTACTGCCAAGGAAACTTTACATTTTGAAAAGTGTAAGCGTTCTGAAATCGAAATATCTTTACCTTTTTCAATAAGTACATTTTCTCCAATAATAGCAATATCTACCACACCATCTCTGAGGTATTGCGGGATATCTCCGTTACGAAGAAACATTACTTCCATAGGGAAATTGGAAGCTTGAGCTTTCAATTGATCTTTACCATTGTCGATAGAGATTCCACAATCTTTTAATATTTTAATGGAATCTTCGTTAAGTCTTCCACTTTTTTGAATGGCAATTCTAAGTTTTGTTTGCATTATAAATTCTTTATATAACCTGAATTTGTTTTTTTAATTAAAAAAACCCGCTTGAATGTTTCAAACGGGTCTAAATATAGTATACAAATGCATAACCAACTAACGCGCTTGAGCGAGTAGATTTAAATGATGATGGTATGCACATAGATTATTCATAATTCTAATTTCAAATACAAAAATAAAAGAAATCTATGATTTTAATCAAAGGAATAGCACTTTTTTTAATCATTCTTTTTAAGAAGTTGTAAGTAGTCTATTTTTTGTGTTATTTTAGAAGTAATTCCTATTAAGTAGTTGGATTAAATTATCAAAAATCAATAAAAATAGAATGGTTGATAAATTGACTAAAAAGAATAATTATTTATACCAGCTAACCATTATTGGGGTATTGTTTGCTGTATTTGGATTTGTTACTTGGGTAAACGGAATTTTAATTCCTTTTTTAAAAAAATCCTGTGAGTTAACAGATCAACAGGCTTTTTATGTTACCACGGCGTTTTTTGCTGCATACTTTTTTTTAGCAATACCATCGTCATGGATTTTAAGCAAGTTAGGAACAAAAAAAGGAATGTCCGTTGGACTTCTAATTATGGCGTCGGGTTGTTTGGTATTTGTATCAGCAGCAGGAGATCGATCTTATGGGATATTTTTGACAGGTCTTTTTATTGTAGGGATGGGACTGGCTTTATTACAAACAGCTGCAAATCCTTATGTTAGTTTATTAGGTCCTATAGAATCTGCAGCCAAACGGATTAGTATTATGGGGATTTGCAATAAATTAGCTGGTATTTTGGCTAATATATTGTTAGGTTCAATTTTATTAAAAAACGCTACCAAAATTCAAAACAAGTTAGATACTGAAACTGATCTTAATGTAAAAAGTGAGTTGCTAGATGAATTAGCGAGCAGAGTCGAAACACCATATATAGTTTTAGCTATTTTTTTAGTAATCATAGCTGTAATTATTTATAAATCATCATTGCAAGATATTAAGGAGCAAGCTTCGAGCGATGGTTCTGGGGAAACCTATTTATCAAAAGGAAAAACAAATATATTTCAATTTCCACATGTTATTTTAGGAGCAATAGCCATATTTTTTTATGTAGGAGCAGAGGTAATGGCAGGAGATTTAATAACTATTTATGGTAAAAATTTAGGTTTTTCAGATGACACTTCAAAATTCTTTGCGGTATTTGGTTTGATAGGTCTTTTGGTAGGTTATGTAACAAATATTATATTGATTCCTAAATATGTAAAGCAAGAAAATTGGTTAATTATTTCGACTATTTTAGGGATTTTTCTAACAATTGGATCTTATTTTACTACAGGCTCATTAGCCGTTGGATGTTTAGCTACTTTGGGGTTTGCAAATGCAGTTATGTGGCCTGCTATTTTTCCGCTAGGTATTAGGGATATTGGACAGTTTTCTAACATAGGATCTGCACTATTAATTATGGGAATTGCAGGGGGCGCATTAATTCCTCCTTTTTATGGATGGCTTTATAAAGAAGGAAACGTATTTGGTTTCGATTTTAAAACAGCGTTTGTTTTTGTAATGTTAATTTGCTATTTGTATATTCTTTGGTTTGGAAAAAGAGGTCATAAGGTAGGCTTTCCAAAATTGTAAAGTATATTATAGAAACTTGTAAAATTATACTGGGATAACACATAGATAAGGCTTTTTTATAAATATGTGATTTGGATGTTTTAATAAGTTAGAAATAAATATCCCATTTTTCTAAAAGCAACATCATTAAGGTTGTAGTAATTGATAACGTAAAAATAAGTGCCTGAGGGAAGTTTTTTATCAAATTTAAAATTTGAAATGCCTTCAAATTTTATTCGATTATTATCATAATTTTTAGCTCTAAAAACTTCTGCACCCCATCTATTAAATATTATAACATTGTTTTTATAAGTTTCTATATTTTTAATTTTGAAAAAATCATTTTTTCCATCTCCATCAGCAGAAACAGCATTAAAAGCTGAAATGGTTTGTTGTTTTATCTTTAAAGTTCCAAAATTTGAATTTACAGGAGGGTGACATAAAAAATCCAAAGGGCTTATTTGAGCTCGATACATTAAGTTGTTTAAGTCGAAAAAAGGTTGGATTTTTAAAATATTTGTAGTTACTCCAGAGTAATAGTTATTATTTTCAATAGTATTCCAATCTATTTCGTTATTAATACTTACTTGCCATTGGATGTCAAAAGCATCAATATTTTTAATTTGAAAACTAATTGATACTTCTTCAAAACCTTCAGCTGATATATCGGAAACATCTTTAACAAAAGTAACCTTTTTATCAAAGGCTTCTAAAAAATCAAAAATTGAATTACGATTTATATCTTTAGGAGTATCATAACCTTTTTCACCTTGTACTTTTCCTTGGAAATCTTCAGTAATTGGGGATTCGCACAATACACCATCATTATCTGGGTCTAAAAAACCTGCTTCAATAACATCAAAACAACCATCATCATCAGAGTCTAAATCAAAATTATTAGCTATTCCATCATTGTCTAGATCAGGACAAGGAAAGATGCCATTACATTCAATCGTATCTAGTATACCATCATTGTCATTATCAATATCAGCAATTGTTTTAATAAGATTGGTTATACAAATTTTTTGTTCATTAAAAAAAAACCTGTGGAACCAGTAAAACCCCATAAAACTTCATTTGTTTTAGTGGTTTTTCTAATATCATAAGTAATATTAGCTATTAAATTAGCATCAAAAAAGTATTTAAAATTGTTAATGATAGGATCCCATTCAAATTTAACTTTGTGAAATAAATTATCTTAATATTACCCAAATCAAAAGGACCAAAAAGATTAGCTAGTAAATTACTGTGGTTGCTAGTTCCTCCTATTTGGATGCCTGTATGGTCATTCCTCGGGTCTAATTTTTCATCGATATTCGAATATGTATCAAATTCTACAGCAAAAGAATTTTTGATACCTTCGTAACTTAAACCACTCCCAGTTATTCCAAACGAACTTGATTCTTCTGGTCTAATAACAAAAGCTATACCATCTGCACCGTTATCATCAGAACCTAAAAAAATATTGAATTCAAAAATAAATGCTTCATTCAAATTTACTTTGTTAAGAGTCCAAATCGCACCAACTTTATCTTTTTTATTGGGAGTAATTATATATTCATTTTTTAAATTAATGTCAGCCACTCCTCTCAAAGTAGCATTTACATTGATGCATTGAGAAAAAAGGCTGTTAAAAAATGAGAAAATTAATATTAAAATGCCTGAAAATATTTTTGAGTATTTTAACATTATCAAAACGGTATTCATTAATTTCGTTTTTGTTTGATACGTTTTGATAAAGGCATACCCTACCTTTTTATTAGAATTTTTAATACATAATTTAAATTTAAGAGGCTTAAAATAAAGTATATCTAAATATTAGAGATAAGGTTTTATAATCAGAACTCCACAAAATGAAATTTCCTAAAAGAGCTCTACTTGTGTGGTATCTCATTTCAGCACTATATTTATTACTGTGTTTGTAACCTACACCCAAAGCTAAATTAGTACTTGTTTTATCTCTAAATTTGATCCAGAATCAAAACTAATTGCTGAATTTTTAGTAAAGTCAAAAATTAAAGAACCATATATAAATAGTTTAGAATCATTATCTAGGTGTACTTTCCTGAAATAGGTTGACTAAAAATTAAACCTTTAATTATAGTCACTTATGAACAATCAAAATGAACACTGGCAGAAAAAAAAGTACCAAAAGGTAACTCTAGAGACCAAATTATTTGTCGTTGACCAAATTCAGAACGGTCAAATCTCTACAAACTTTGCATCAAAAAAATATGATGTCCCTAGAACAACGATTGGTTATTGGGTAAAAAAATATAGTACTTTAGTCCAACAAAACACAGGTATGAGTAAAAATGATGAAATAAAAAAACTCAAGGAAAAGATTGAAGAACTTGAGTTTCAAAAGGACTTTCAGCAAGATATTATCGCAGATATGGAAATCATTACAGGCGTAGATATGGCAAAAAAGTCATTACCCAAAACATTTGCAAAAGAGATAGAACTAAAGAAGAAAAACCGTTTAAAAGAAAGTGGTTCTATGGATGTTTTGGGATTAGTAAACAAGCCTTTTACAAAAGACTCAAAAGTCAACAAAAACAACAAATAAATCAACAAAAAATAGTCGCTTTGGTTTTAAATTATAGAAAGTTAGTTGGTATGAGAACAGGTGGAATTAAGCTCTATAGCGAACTTAAACAAGATTTTATAGCCAATGATATTAAAATTG
>ENA-ORXM01000872-ORXM01000872.1-marine-metagenome-genome-assembly--contig:-NODE-872-length-46550-cov-8.256515_pt1 | contig 46550 bp, 40 predicted proteins | sample MGYA00237867_ERZ511480 | MGnify/ENA primary metagenome ERZ511480 (study PRJEB26309, sample SAMN06266103) | marine metagenome | isolation source: Algal blade | place: United Kingdom:Sidmouth, United...
GGTGAGAAATCCTCGGGCTGTGGCGCAGCTTGGCTAGCGCACCTGCTTTGGGAGCAGGGGGTCGTGAGTTCGAATCTCACCAGCCCGACCAGGTCAGAAGCTCGTTGCTACCGCAGCGGGCTTCTTTCGTTTTCTCGACCCTGCTGTGCTCGACCAGCCAGGCGCCCCCGGCTCGCTTGCTACTCGCCAGCCAGCAGATCCAGCAGGTTCACTTCGATACGCCGATTGACCTGGCGACCCTCGGCCGTGTCGTTGGTCTCGACCGGCGATCCTTCGCCCAGGCCCACTGCTTGCAGGCGTTCGCGATCGACCCCTCGACCAACCAGATAGTCCACCACGGCTTCGGCGCGCCGCTCGGACAATGTCAAATTGCTGGCGTTCGAGCCGACCGAGTCGGTGTGGCCTTCGACCACCATCTGCACCTGCGGGTTCAGCGTCATGACGGCGACGCCGAGTTCCAGTGTGGGCAGGAACTGCTCGGAGATCACGGCGCTCCCACTTTGGAACAGCACCGCCTGCTCGACTCGTACATTGCCGTCGAGGGCCGGGGGCGCATCGGGGCGCACGATGTAGTTGTTCTCGACATTGTCGGGACCCACCACGGCGACCGCCCGAGCGAACAACTCGTCGGCCTGCTCCTGGGTCTGCACCGGGCCCTCGAGAAAGAGTGTCGGCGGTCGAAAGATGGCGCCACGTTCAGGCAACGACGACAACGGTGGCAGGCCAGCCAGCGGGTCCACCGTGGGCTCGGGTTCCGGAGTCGGCTCCGGTTCCGCAGTCGGCTCGGCCGTAGGCTCGGGTTCCGGGGTCGGCTCGGGGCTCGGCTCGGGTTCCGGAGTCGGCTCGGCTGTGGGTTCGACAGCAGGTTCGGGTTCAGCGGTGGGATCGGGCGCAGCGTCGGTCGTGTCCGATGGCTCGACGGCTTCATTGGCAGCGGGATCTGTTGATGCGCCGGAGGCGGATTCGGTTGGTTCAGGCTGGTTTGTCTGCGCCAGCTGATCGTCGTCATCGCCGCGGGAACACTGGCTTATGATCAGACCCACAACTACGAGCAGCCCAACAACGACAAGCCCCACGACCATCGCTCGCTTCGAGCCGCCGGCGTTGTCTCGGGCGACGCCAATCTCGGAAGCATCATCGACTGCGTTGGTCATCACCGCCTGTGGGTTCGACGCTTCACGCGGCGGCGTCGGAGCTGCCTCAGTGAGGGAATCGGCGAGGGGAACGGCGGCTGCGACCGCATGAACAGGTGGAGTTCGCAGCTCGGTGACATCGTCGTCGATAGCCACGCTTTCTACAGCGATGGCTTCGGCTGCGAGCTCGTGACTCGGGGTCGTGACCTCCGTCAGGTCATCGTCGAACTCGCCCACGGCCGACGAGACCGGAGCCGGCGCTTCTGGCGTGACGGTGAAGGGGTCGACATCGGTCGCCGGTGGTTCGTCGGTACCGGGCGCCCACACATTTATTGGTTGGTCTGTGATTGGTTGGTCGATCTCGGGCGATCCGTTGGTGGCCGGGTCGCTCGTCTCCGGGTGCAGCAAGAGCAGACCTGCCCCGACAACTGGCGCGAGATCCGCGACAGTGAGACCGGCATGGCTTGTCAGCAGCCCCGATGGAATCTGGACTTCGTGTAATGACTCGGGTCGCCCGCCGGCTGGGTTTGCTCGGCGTTGGGCCTGCTCGCGGGTCATGACCACGATGTGATCGAACCCTGCGTCGGTGACCCCGGCCACGACCTGCGCCTCTACCGCCGAGCCCAGTGCCGGGTCGCACACAATCGCCACGGGCAGACTCGCCCCCGCATCGAGCGCCATGGCAATCCTGGCTGCGGAATTGAAAGGGCTGTCGGGCGCATCGTAGGTGAGTTGCGCGTACCCGCCGGCGACCGCAGGTGTTTCGTTGGCCAGCACAATGCCGCGCACGGTTTCGCCGTCGACATCGATTGCCAACACTCTGTCAGGTTGTGCAGTCATGACCGAAAAGTATCGTGTGCAGTCGGTCACTGCGCGTTGGCTGAGCCGAACAATCCAAAGCCAATGTCACGGTGTGTAGCGCCTACGATGGGCCAGATGGCTACTGCAGATCCCTTCACCGAACCCTTTGGCACCCTTTTCGGCGATCAGATAACCGTTGCGAACGGCGGCCCGACCGGATACTCCTATAGCGGCGCAGCCCAGCCGATCGCCAACTTCTCGCTGCACCCGGGCACCCATGCTCTGCACTACGGCAGCACCTGTTTCGAGGGTCTCAAGGCCCATGCACAATCCGACGGCTCAGTCGCTATTTTTCGCCTCGCCGACCATATCGCCCGGTTTCGCAACTCGATTGGCCTGTTGCGGCTCCCGGTGCCCGATGCCGAACTGCTACACGACATGTTCATGCATGCAGCAGTCGCCAACGTGCAGCACACCCCCGCCCAGCCCGGTTCGTTGTATCTGCGGCCGACCATTCTTGGAGTCGACCAGAACATCGGCGCGGCTGCTGCGCCCAGCCAAAGCAGCCTGCTCTACGTCTTGACCAGCCCTGTCGGCGACTATTTTGCCGGCGGCATCCGCCCACTCAGTTTGCTGCTCGAGACCGAGACACCTCGCACGACGCCACAGTTCGGTTCGATCAAAAGCGGCGCCAACTACGTCATGGCGCTGGGGCCGACACTCGAAGCCAAGGCCGAACACGGCGTGGACCAAGTCCTCTTTGCCACCAGTGGTGACACGACTGAGACCGGGGCCGCCAACTTCTTCATGGTCGACGACGATCGGCTGATCACACGCAACCTCGACGACTCGTTTCTGCACGGTGTGACGCGATCATCGATCATCACCATGGCAAACGATCTCGGCTACACGGTCGAGGAACGCTCTGTGCCCGCGACCGAGATCGTCGAACGCACCGGCGATACCGAGATGTTCCTGTCCGGTACCGCAGCCGTCATTGCCCCGGTTGGGTCGTTGATCACCGCCGAAGGTACCAAGCAGGTTCGAGACGGCCAGCCAGGCCCCAACACCCTGAAGCTGCGCCAGGCGCTCGTCGATGTGCAGTCGGGCGCCGCCGGCGACCCGCACAACTGGCGAACGACGGTCGCCTGACAGAATCCCTGTCACAAGCCCGCCCAGCAGATCGGGCGGACGAGGGATCAATTTTCGGTGAATGCGCTCAGGCGGCGATAGCCGGTTATGCGCCCGATCGACACCGCTGCAGACTCGCGAAGGCTGTTCATGACCGTGCCTTCGACCGCTGACGGGGAGACATAGGCGTCGAGACCGAGTTCGTCGGCGATCTGCAGCAGCCGGTAGCTGTGATAGCCGTCGGATACGAGAAGCACGTTGTAGATCTGGTCGTCGGCGCTGCGTAAATTGTCGATTTCGGTAGCCGATGCCGAGAGCTGTTCCCACGAGTTCGAGCCCTCGGGAATCAGCGAGATGTCGTCTTCGGGGACACCTTTGCCCATCAGGTGCTCGAGCCCGACAAGACCTTCGGTCGTGATGTCACCTTCGGCACCTGCACCGGTCACGAAGATACGGTCGACGGTGCCGTCGTTGTACAAGTTGTAGGCATGGTCCAGGCGTTCCAGCAGGACGTACGAAGGCGCGCCGTTGTATTGGGCAGCGCCCAGCACGATCGCGGCGTCGGCTTCACGGGTCTGATCGTCGCCGGCGGCATCCGCGACCTGCGTGTAGTTGAAAGCGAGGTACGCAATACCGATCAGAATCGCAAGGAGAAGAAATACGCCCAGCCGCGCCCCTGTGCGCCCCAGAACACCCGGCTTGAACAATTTGCGACGGGGCTTCTTCGAAACCGGCGCCACGTAGGTGCCCGCTTCGATCTGGTCGCTGATGTTGATTGCTTCTTCGTCTTCTTGACTGGTCGTCCAGAATTGGTAGCCGTCGGCATCTCGCGTTTCTCCGTAGAACTTCGGCTCTAGGTCCGATGGCTTATGAGCTGCTTTGGAGCTTGTCACGAGCGATTCTCAGTCTTTCAATCGTCTTTTCACGGCCGAGCCTTACGAGTGGACCGTACAGCGGGATGCCACCCAATTTCCCTGTAACTGCCACTCGAACCGGGACTGCGGATTTTACACCCAGGGTGTCACCCACAGCACGCACAGTTTGGTTCAGAACATCTTCTTCCCATGCACAGTCGGCAAAGGCGGCGATAACACCGTCGAGTACTTCATCGGCCTGTTTGGCCTTCCGTAAACCCTTGTTCAGCGCCTTTTCTTCGATTCCGACCGTCTCGAGGAACAGCCAGTCGTACCAATCGGGAACTTCGCTCAGGGTTGCGACCCGCTGTTGGACATCGCCGGCGAACTCGGTGACCACCGCCACGTCGACCGCTTCGGACCGCCAGCGCTCATCGGCCTGCAGATAGGGCAATGCGAGCGCCACGAAGTCCTCGGCCGTCAGCTGCTGGATGTAGGTTGCGCTGAAGTGGTCGAGTTTCTTCAGATCGAAGAACGCCGCCGCCTTGTTTACTCGCCCGAGATCGAACTTGTCGATGATCTCGCCGATCGGGCGAATCTCGATGTCGTCGTCGGGTCCCCAGCCGAGCAATGCCAGATAATTGACCATTGCTTCGGGCAGGTAGCCCCGGGTGCGATAGTCCGCTATCGAGACGTCGTCACGTCGCTTGGACAGCTTCTTGCGGCTCTCGTTGACCAACAGCGGAAGGTGTCCGTAGATCGGAGGAGTCGCGCCGATCTCCTGCATGAGAAGCTGAACCTTGGGAGTCGTCGACAACAGATCTTCACCCCGGATGGCGTGGGTGATTCCCATGTCGGCATCGTCGACAGCATTTGCCAGCAGGAAGGTCGGCGTGCCGTTCGACCGCCAGATCACAAAGTCTTCCAGATCGTTCGTCTCGAAGCTGACGTCGCCTCGGACAGCGTCGGTGAACACGACCTGGCGATCTGGTGGCACTCGGTACCGCACGGCCAAGCCGTCGACCAGTTCGGAGCCGTCGACGACGACGTTCTCTTCGTCGACCCGCTCGGAGAGATACGCACGCCCCGACGCCAGCAGCTCGGAAACGACCTGGCGATGACGGTGACGCGATTCGCTTTGGTAGTGCGGGCCTTCGTCCCAGTCGATACCGAGCCAGCGCAGCTCGTCGAAGATGACATCGATCAGCTCGGGGCGGTTGCGGTCGCCATCGGTGTCTTCTATGCGCAGCACGAATGTACCCCCGACCGAGCGGGCGAACAGCCAGTTGAAGAGTGCGGTGCGGGCGCTGCCAACGTGGAGATAGCCCGTTGGTGACGGCGCAAAGCGGCAACGAATGTCTGGACTGGTCATGCGGACTCTTCTCGGTCATCAGTGGCGAGGTCGTCGTCACGTGCGGTTGCGATTGGCGGTAGGCCAGCGATGGTCTGGTCGGTCTGCGCCGAGCCGGATGGCGCAGCAGTTGTCGGCAACGTTGGCACTGTCGTCGGCGCCACCGAGCAGATGGTTGGCGTGCCGGAGCTAGCCGAGTTGGCGTCGTTGCGGACCACGACCGTCTTGGCCAGCAAGTCATGACCCGCCAGTCCGTCGGGGCGGAAGGCACCGAGAACGAACACGATCAAGGCGAGCGCCGGTACCAGAACAAAGAGCGGAGCAGGCAACCCAAGCGACAGAGGCGACACGTCGAAGAGGAACAGCGGCGTGAGCCAGAACAGCTGACGCATTACAGATCGCAACCAGCCTGCGGCCATTCCGATCGGGGATTGTCCCTGGGAGTTGGTCACACGTAAGCCCATCCACCGCTTACCAGGTGTGGCGCCGTAACGGCCTTCGAACAACGCGTGATAGCCGAGAGTTGTGGCGACGTACAGCAGGAGCAGAAGCACCCAGAGTGCAGTGTTCGGCCCCTCGCACTGCGCCACGCCACCTGGTTCGCACGGCTCGGTCGCGGTCATGCCAGCGACTTGCAACTGACGTGAGAGCACGATGAACATGATCCACTGCCCGCTGAAGAGCAGCAGTGCATCGATCACGAACGCAGAGAAACGAGTGCCGAAGTCGGCCGACGACAGCGGCGCCGACGTTGCGATTGCTGGCGGGGCAGCGGTCATGTCAGTGTGTGGGTAGATCGAGAACCGAACGCCAGTCGACTGCGTCTTCGATTATCTGCTTGTGCGGCCGCCGCAGGAAGTCGACCGGAACGGCATCGACGATGGACCGTCGCTCGGTGTAGTGATGTGGATGAGCGACTTCTTCGAAGAGCTTCTGGCGGATCTGCACCAACTCGGGCTCGGCAGTATCGAGATAACCGAAGATGGCGAAAGCCGATCTGACGTCGTGCACGGTTGGCGCACGACCAAATGCCGAAGCGCGCTTGAGAGCCACGGCCACGCAACCGGCGATGACGTCGTTTGCGTGCTCATTCGGCGCGAGCACGAGCTTGTCTTCGAACGAACGGGCGAGCTTGATGGCGAACCCCTGGTCGGGGCCCTGCGAACCGAGCAGGTCACCTTTGGGTTGGCCGTCGGCAAAGACGTCTCCGGGGCGATCGGCGTTCCATACGCGGTCGCGCCGGGGCGGCGAAGAGTAGAACTGGGTCGCGACTGGCTTGGTTGGCACGTTCTGCGGCTGGCTCACCGCATCACTCTAGTGCGGCTCGTTGCCATGTGACCGATGCCGTCGAGGAATGCGCTCAGGCTGCGGGCGCGTGCAACAGGCCGTAGACGATGCCGTCGACCAGCGCTTGCCAACTCGCCTCGACGATGTTCTCGCTCACGCCAATAGTCGTCCACCGCTGAGATCCATTGGCCATGTCGATGAGCACTCGAGTGACGGCTTCGGTACCTGCCGAGGTGTCGAGCACCCGCACCTTGTAGTCGGTCAACATGATGTCATTGAAGGCGGGATAACGAGTGCCGATAGCTTCGCTCAAGGCCTCGTGAAGAGCATCGACCGGGCCATTTCCCTCACCGATCGTGGCGACGCGCTCATCGTCGACCCGAAGCTTGATGGTTGCTTCGGTCTCCATCTCGACGGCGGCGTCGTTCCACGCTCGAGCGTTGCTTCCACTGCGGTGCTGGGTGCTGACGCGGAAGCTCTCTAGCTCGAAGTATGGCTGGGACCATCCGGCGGCCCCGCGTAGCAGGAGTTCCAAGGACGCATCGGCCACCTCGAACTGATAGCCCTCGTGTTCGAGGCGCTTCAAGATGTCGATGACTTCGGCCGTTGCCTGCGGATCGAGTTCGATGCCGATCTCTTTCGCACGGATTTCGATACCTGCCTTACCCGCCATCTCGGACACCACGAATCGAGCCTGGTTGCCGACCGTCGTGGGGTCCACGTGTTCGTAGGCGTCGGGGCGGCGTGCAATTGCGCTGGTGTGCAGGCCCGCCTTGTGAGCAAACGCCGATGCGCCGACGTAGGCCTGCTGCGGATCTGGGGTGAAGTTCGCCAGCTCGGCGATGGTGTTGGCGACCGATGTCAGGTGCACCATGTTCTCGGCCGGGATGGTCTCGATACCCATCTTCAGGCTGAGGTTGCCGATGATGGGGATCAGGTTGCAGTTGCCCGTGCGTTCGCCGTAGCCGTTGATCGTCCCCTGCACTTGGATTGCGCCGCCTTCGACGCCGGCCAGCGCATTCGCCACACCGCACGCCGTGTCGTCGTGCAGATGAACGCCGATGCCGACGTCGCCCCCGAAGTAGTCGAAGATCTCGCCGACCGTGTCTCGCACCTGCGACGGCAGTGAACCACCGTTGGTGTCGCACAGAACCAAGCGGCTTGCGCCAGCGACGGCTGCGGCCTCGAGGACACGCAAGCAGAACTCGGGGTTCTCGCGATAGCCGTCGAAGACGTGTTCGGCGTCGTACATGACTTCGAGCCCGTTGGCTTTCAGGAACTCGACCGATTCGCCGACCATGGCCACGCCCTCGTCGAGCTCGACTCGGAGCGCCTCGGTCACGTGATATTCGCTGCACTTACCGACGATGCAGACCGCAGGTGTTCCGGCGTTGATCAGATTCTGCAGCGTGAGATCCTGGTCGATCCGGCCACGAGGTCGTCGGGTCGAACCGAACGCGACGAACGTGGAGTTCTCGAGCTTCAGTTCGGTCGCCGCTCGGCGGAAGAACTCTTCGTCTTTCGGATTGGCGCCGGGCCAGCCGCCCTCGATGTAGTGAACGCCGAGTCGGTCGAGCTGGCGGGCGATCTTGAGCTTGTCCTCGACGGTGAACGAGATGCCCTCGAGCTGCGCCCCATCACGCAGGGTTGTGTCGTAGATCTCGACTTGGGAGGCCATGCGGCTTGTAGCAGTGTCGGACATGAGTGGGCTCCTTCAGGCGACGGCGCCGGCGATGGCGTCGCCGATGGCGACCGTGCCTCCGTCGGTGTTGCCGTGGGCGTAGGCCGCGCTCAGAATGCGATCGGCGGCGGTGTCTTCGCCCAGATGGCGAAGCATCATGGCGCCAGAAATGATGGCAGCAGTTGGGTTGGCGATGCCCTGACCGGCAATGTCGGGGGCGGAACCGTGCACCGGTTCGAACATCGACGGGCCGGTCTTGGCCGGATTGAGGTTGGCCGAAGCTGCGAACCCGATGCCACCGCTCACGGCGCCACCCAGGTCGGTCAAGATGTCACCGAACAGATTGTCGGTCACGATCACGTCGTACTGTTGCGGTGACTGCACGAAGTAGATGCACGCAGCGTCGACATGGTTGTAGTCGGTGGCCACGTTGGGATATTCCTGGGCCACTTCGTTGAACGTGCGTTGCCACAGGTCGCCGCTGAAGTTCAACACATTGGTCTTGTGGCAGAGCGTCAGGTGTTTGCGGTCGGAGGTGCTGGCCAGTTCGAAGGCGTAGCGGATTGCCCGCTCGACACCCATGCGGGTGTTGACCGAACCTTGGGTGGCGATCTCGTGGGGCGTGCCCTTGCGCAGGATGCCACCTTCGCCGGCATAGGTGCCTTCGGTGTTCTCGCGGATCACGGTCATGTCGACGCCGTCTTCTGCGGAGACGAACGGGCGCTGGTTGATGTAGAGATCCAGCTCGAACCGCATCTTCAGCAGCAGACCTCGCTCGATGACGCCCGGCGGAACACCCGGGGTGCCAACAGCACCCAGATAGATGGCATCGAGGCCGCGCCATTCCTCGAGTGTCGAGTCGCTCAGGATCTCGCCATCTCGCAGGTAGCGGGCGCCACCCAGGTCGTAGTCGACGGTGTCGAGTTCCACACCAGCCGAAGCAATGACCTTGAGACCCTCGGCAATGACCTCGGGTCCAATGCCGTCGCCACCCATGATCCCGACTTTGTGTGCCATTGCTCTACAACTTCCCCAGTAGCCCCACAAGGGGGGTCCCAATCGAACGATGCAAGCCTAGAGGCCGGACCCGGCCAGGCCCCCAAGCACGCTCACGATTCCTGCCACTTCCCCCGAAATGCATCGGTGCCTGGCACCGATGCATTTCCAGGAGGGTACGGCCTCGACCGGGGTGCCCCTGTTCGGCCCAGCACTGCGGTCGCTAGCATTGCCAGCTATGGCTGATCCGAAGCAACTTTCGCAACAGGCCCACGACCGTCTTCAAGCCGAGCTCGAAGATCTGACCACTCGTGGCCGCATTGACATCGCTCGCAAGATCGAAACCGCCCGTGAGCTCGGCGACCTGTCCGAGAACGGTGACTATCACGCGGCAAAGGAAGAACAGGGCAAGATGGAAGGCCGCATCATGCACCTCGAGGGCACCCTCGAAGACTGCATCATCGTGGCCGCCGCCGAGGCAACCGACACGGTCGCCATGGGCAATGTCGTCGAGATCCGCTACGAGGGTGACACCGTGACCGAGAAATACCTGGTCGGCAGTATCGAGGAACGACGCGAGGGCATCACCATCATGTCGTCGGAGTCACCGCTGGGTGCCGCGTTGCTGGGCGCCAAGATCGGCGAGACGGTGTCCTACGAAGCCCCCGGCGGCATGCTTGCCGTCGAAATCGTCTCGGTCGAGGTCTAGCCACTATGACCGAACAACCAACACCCCGCACGCTCAGCCAAAAGGTATGGGACAACCACGTCGTCCCCACTTCCGATACCACGGCCGACGACAACGGCGCTGCGCTTCTTTACATCGACCTGCATCTCGTTCACGAGGTCACCTCGCCCCAGGCATTCGAAGGCCTGCGGATCTCCGGTCGAACGGTTCGCCGGCCAGATCTCACGGTCGCCACCGAGGATCACAATGTGCCAACCGAGAATCAGCACCTGCCGATCCCCGACGAAATCGGCCGCAAGCAGGTCGACACGCTGCGAGCCAACACCGCCGAGTTCGGCATCACGAATTACCCCATGGGCCACAAGAATCAGGGCATCGTGCATGTGATGGGCCCCGAACTGGGACTGACGTTACCGGGCATGACCGTGGTCTGCGGCGACAGCCACACCAGTACTCACGGCGCATTCGGTGCCATTGCATTTGGCATTGGTACCAGCGAAGTCGAGCACGTGCTCGCCACCCAGACCTTGCCTCAGCTGCCCCAGGAAACCATGGCGATCACCATCAACGGCGAACTACCCCCGGGTTCGACTGCCAAAGATGTGGTGCTGGCCGTGCTTGCTCGCACCGGCACCAGCGGTGGCATCGGCGCCATCGCCGAATACCGCGGCTCGGTCATCGAGAACCTGTCGATGGAGGGCCGGATGACGGTTTGCAACATGTCGATCGAGTGGGGCGCCAAGGCCGGCCTGATCGCTCCCGACGAAACCACCTTCGAGTATCTGAAGGGCCGCCCGCACGCGCCGCAAGGTGCCGACTGGGACGCCGCCGTTGCTGCATGGCGCGAACTGAAGACCGACGACGACGCCGTCTTCGATCGCGAGATCATCATGGACGGCAGCGAATGCGTGCCCCACATCACCTGGGGCACCAACCCCGGCCAGGTCGCGCCGATCGACAGCACCATCCCTGATCCTGGCGACTTCGACGATGCGGGCGAGGCCGATGCGTGCACCCGGGCACTCGAATACATGGATCTCACGCCGGGCATGGCGATGCGCGACATCAGCGTCGACACCGTATTCATCGGCAGCTGCACCAACAGCCGCATCGAGGACCTTCGAGCAGCAGCAGCCGTGGCCAAAGGCCGCAAGGTCAAGGACGGCATGCGCACGCTCGTCGTTCCCGGTTCTGGACTGGTCGAAGAACAAGCCAAGGCCGAAGGTCTCGATCAGATCTTCATCGAAGCCGGCTTCGACTGGCGAGAACCTGGCTGTTCCATGTGCCTGGCCATGAACGCCGACCGACTCGCTCCTGGCGAGCGCAGCGCGTCGACAAGCAACCGCAACTTCGAAGGCCGCCAGGGCCGCGGCGGCCGCACCCACCTGGTTTCGCCCCAGGTCGCAGCCGCCACCGCAATTCTCGGCCACGTCGCCACCCCCAAGGACCTCTCATGAAACCGGTACGTATTGTTCAGGGTCGGGCTGTTCCTTTGGAACGTAACGACGTCGACACCGACCAGATCATCCCCAGTGACTGGCTCAAGCAGGTCGAACGCACCGGCTTCGAAAAAGGCCTGTTCAGCGAGTGGCGCGACGACCCCGACTTCGTCATGAACAAGGAAGAATACGCCGGAGCAAACGTGCTGCTGGCGGGCCCGAACTTCGGCACCGGCTCATCTCGCGAGCACGCAGTGTGGGCCATCATGCAGTACGGCTTCGAAGCGGTTATCTCGCCTCGCTTTGGCCCCATCTTCGCCAACAATTCGACCAAGAACGGCCTCGTATGTGTGCAGGTCGAGCAAGAACTGGGCGACCAACTAATGGCGGCGGTTCAGGCCGACCCCCAACTGGAGATCGTGGTCGACGTCGAGAAGCTGCGTCTGGAAGTGCCGACATTGGACATCGACGTCGCGTTTGCGATGGATCCTCAGGTACAACACCGGTTCCTCGAAGGCCTCGACGACATCGGCCTGACCATGCAACAAGGCAACGACATCTCCGCCTTCGAATCCACCCGCCCCGCCTACATGCCGAGCAGTTCCTAGCTGGCTCGATCGTCACAGAAGTCGTGCTCCACGTAACCGGTGATGGCAACACCCTCGACGACGGCACGCCGGTCCCCGACAGTGTTGTGGCTCGGCGCATGAGCAGACCAGGCACACGATCACCCACGAACTCCGACTCCGCTGCGCGCCGTGCCATGTGGAGCGACACCAGCGGTACAGCTGCAAGTAGGCTTTGCGGATGCCACGTTGGATTCGCAGACTGGGATGGACAGCGGCGTTCGCTGCGCTAGCGGCACGTGCCTATAAGGGCGTGAGTGAACTCGACAAACCACTCCCCCAGGATCAACCGGCCGAGTGGCCGCCGCTCGCGTTCGAGAAACCGTAGACCCACTACTGGGTAGCCAGGAAGTGGAGCACGCCTCGGGCGGAGTTCAGTCGGTTGGCGGCTTGGGGCCAGATGCGACTCTGGGGGCCGTCGAGGACTTCGTCGGTGACTTCTTCGCCTCGGTGCGCTGGCAGGCAGTGCATGAAGATGGCGTCGGGTGCGAGCTGCAACATGTCGGTGGTGACCTGCAGGCCTTCGAACTCCCGAAGCTTCTGCTCGCGAATGTCCTCTTCGCCCATGCTGATCCAGGTGTCGTTGTAGATCACGTCGGATCCCGGCACGAGCTCGTCGACACGATCACTCCATGCGAAGTCGATGCCAGCGGCAGCGATTCGGTCGGCGTCGACATCGCTGAACTTTTGACTGATCGGCGACACCACGCGCATCTCTCCACCCAGCATGCCAACCGCCAACGCCAGAGAACGGGTCACATTGTTTGCGTCGCCGACATAGGTCACGACCTTGCCTTCGACTGTGCCGTATTCCTCGATGATGGTCAACACATCGGCGATCGCCTGCAGCGGGTGTGCTTGATCAGACAACAGGTTCGCGATCGGAACCAGTCCCAGCTCGACCCATTCTTCGAGCACCTCATGGCCGTACACCCGGGCACAGATGATCTTGTGATAGCAGGCCAGGGTGTGCGCAACATCGGAAACCGACTCGCGTTTACCCAGGCTCACCTCGGCATCGGTGATGTACACCGGGTGCCCACCGAGTTGCACGACCGCCATCTCGGTCGAGTTCCGCGTGCGAGCAGACTGCTTGGCGAAGTAGCACGCCACGCCCTGACCTTCGAGCGGGCGACCGAGCTCGCCGATGGGCTTTCGTGCGTTGTCGATGATCGACTTGAGTTCATCAACCGACAGATCGTCGATGTCGAGCACATGACGCATTTTCGCTACCCCGCTGGTGGTGGACTACGAGAGAAGCTGGCAGGTTAGCGGGATGCAGACGGATTCTTGAGCTGTACGACTGTCACTCGGCAGCACGTGCTCGATCAGAGAAACCTATTTGTCGTTGACGGCGTAGGGCACAGGCTCGCCTGCCAGCGCCAACACGACCTGTTCGGCGACCTGCACGCCGGCCTTGAGTTGCGCCTCGACGGTGCTGGCACCCAGGTGTGGGGTCACGGTCACCTCGGGAAGCGAGAACAATGGCGAGACAGTCGTGGGTTCCTCGGCGAACACGTCGATGGCGGCGCCTGCGACCACCCCGTTCGAGATTGCGCCGGCAAGGGCGGCTTCGTCGATGATGCCGCCGCGAGCGACGTTGACGATGCGCAGGCCCGGCTTGGCTTTGGCCAGCAGGTCGGCATTGATCAGGTTCATCGTGTCGGGCGTGCGGGCCAGGTGCAGCGTGACGAAGTCGCTGGTGCTGACCAGCGACTCGAGATCGACGAGCTCGATTCCCATCTCGGCGGCGCGTTCGGGAGCCACGTATGGATCGAAGGCAATGATGTTCATGTCGAAGGCCTTGGCTCGGGTCGCCACCAGGCCGCCAATGCGACCCAGGCCGATTATGCCCAACGTTTTCTCGGCCAGCTCGACGCCGTTCCACTTGCTGCGCTCCCAGCGCCCGTCGACCAGCGCTGCATGGGCATGCGCGATGTTGCGAGCTTGCGCCAGCAACATGGCCATGGTGTGCTCAGCGGCGGTCACTGCGTTGGAGAAGGGAGCGTTGGCTACCAGCACGTTGTGTTCGGTTGCCGCACCAACATCGACATTGTCGAGCCCGATGCCGGCCCGACCAACGATCTTGAGATCGGTGCCGGCCGCGAGCAAGTCGGCGGTCACGGTGGTGGCGGATCGAATGATGATTGCATGGGCACCTGCGATGGCCGACAGCAGTTCCGACTCATCGAGGCCGATTTGCACGTCGACGTCGTGTCCTGCGTCGCGGAGCAGGTCGAGACCTTTGTCGGCAATCTTTTCGGTTACGAGCACACGAGCCATGCGACGAATCTATTCGGACCGAGGCAAACTTCGGCGTGAAACCCGACACATTCGATCAGCTTTCACTGCGTCGCAGGGTTGCGAACACGCCGGGGCGATAGGCACTGCGTTGGGTTCGGGCCTACCCTTCACCCATGACCAAGACGATCATCCTGGGTGCCGGGCTCGCTGGTTTGACCGCCGCTCGCGAGCTGCAGGCGCACGGACATGAGGTCGAGGTGATCGACAAGGGTCGCGGTGTCGGTGGCCGTTTGGCAACACGCCGCATGGGCGACGCCCGACTCGATCATGGTGCGCAGTTCTTCACCACCCGAGGGCAGGGCTTCACCGACGTGGTCGCGCAGGCATGTGATGCCGACGTCGTTGCCGAATGGTGCCGTGGGTTTGCCCAAACCGATGGCTATCCGAGGTATCGCGGCGCCCAGGGAATGACCTCGCTGGCCAAATGGCTCGCCACCGATGTCGACGTGAAGCTGGGTGTCGAGGTCGATCGCATCGAAAGCAGCGACGGAACCGTGACCTTCCTCACCAATGATGGGACGGCCATTGCCAATGCTTCGCAGGCAATCGTGACGGCGCCGATCCCGCAGATGTTGAACCTGTTCGACCGAGGCAATGTGCGGCCCAACGACTCGCTCGATGCGGCGCTTCGAAATACCGAGTACTTCGCCACGCTGGCACTACTTGCCGTGGTCACGGGTGAACCGACCATCGATGAACCCGGCGGCATGCAGTTCGACAGCGGGCCGTTCACGTTCATCGCCGACAACCAGCGCAAGGGCATCTCCCCGGTGCGGGCGCTCACCTTCCACGCCGAACACGACTACAGCCTGCGCCGCTTCGATGACGATCCCGATGCGGTGCATGCCGAACTGATCGCGCAAGCGGCACCCTGGCTCGGCCAAGCCTCCATCGTGGAATCGCAACTCAAGAAATGGCGCTACGCCGGCCCAGTCACCTCCTTGCCCGAACGCACCTATCTGATCGAGTCCAACGGCACTCGTATTGCCCTTGCGGGTGACGCCTTTGCCGGACCGAAGGTCGAAGGTGCCTTCAACTCGGGCCATGCCGCGGCGCAGCGACTGCTCTAGAGATCACATGTCTCACGTTCCGCCACCCGATCCGCGATCAGAGACGGCTGACCAACCAGCGCCTCTTGCATCGAGCGCGCCGCAGACCCCGCCGACACCACTGCAACCGCACACCCCGACGCCACCCACCGGACCCCGTTTCGAACCACCACCACCGGGCGGCCTCCCCCACACCCCACCACCGCCGAGTGGGGCACCGGTGTTCGTTTCGGCGCCGCACGAACGGCCCCGCATCGTCACCAATGGGTACGACCACGCGCGATCGACGTGGGGTCTCGGTGACATGTTCGCATCGCTGGGCGTCTACTTCTTCGGTGCGGTGGCACTGATCTTGCTGATCGTGGCGATTGGATCGGCGACTGCCGACGGATTGCCGGAAGGCCCCTGGTTGCTCCTCGCCGTTGTCGGCCCGCACACGCTGCTGTTGGCCCACCTGTACTGGGTCGTGAACAAGAAGGGCGTCGGCTTCGTCGAGGACTTCAAACTTCGCGTAGCGGGTTCCGATATCGGCCTCGCGGTCGGCCTTTTTTTCGGCGCACTCGTTGCTGCTGGCATCGTTGCCTTCGCCATCACCCAAATCACCGGCGAGCCGCCCACCGCTGCTGCGACCGACCTGGCCCAACAGTCCGGTGACGGCGGGTTGACCATCTGGCTCTATCTGTTCGCTCTATTGGGCGCCACGTTCGTACCCGTGGTCGAGGAGCTGGTGTATCGAGGCCTCTTCTGGAGTGCCCTCGAAAAGCGAGGTATGCGGCCGTGGATGATCCTGGTCATCACCAGCGCGGTATTTGCGATCATTCACCTCGAACCCGTCCGCACTGCGGTGCTGTTCGTGGTCGGCATGGCCATCGGCATCGGTCGCCTACTCACCGGCCGGATCGGCGCGTCGATCGCCGTCCATGTGTTCATCAACAGCCTGGCCATGATTGCCACTCTGGCGCAGATTGCGTGACCGAGGTCCCGGGCGGGCTCACAACCAGTCGTGGGCGTCCAGGTCGCTCAATGACCCTATGTGAATCGTGGCGTGACCGAACTCCATCGACTTGGTGATCGGCCCAGGCGCAGCGATACAGCGCATGGCCGCAGCAATGGCGGCACTTACGCCGTGGGTCGAATCTTCGATGGCGAGCGCAGTGGTGGGGTCCGCATCGAGCTGCGCGCACGCAGTCAGGTAGACGGTGGGATCGGGCTTGCCCGCAATGCCAGGATCGGCACAGCTGAGCGCAGCAAAACGATCGGCGAGTCCAATACGTTCTAGATGACTGGCGACCCAGCTGGTCGGCGAGCTCGAGGCAACAGCCAGTGGGACGTCGAGCGACGAGGCCGCTTCGATCCACGCCAACACGCCATCACGAATCGGTTGTGCTCGCACCATCTCGTCGCACATCGACTTGCGGCGCTCTTCGAGCTGAGCTGCGAGCGCGTCGACACCCAACTGTTCGCAAAGTTCGGCGCGAACGTCCAGGCCGAATCCGTCGGCCTTGCCGATGTCCTGAAGCCAGCGGTCGAGCGAAACCGGTTCGACCCCGGCCATGCGGTACGTCTCGGCCCAGGATTCGTACACCGGAGTTTCGGTGTCCAGGATCGTGCCGTCGAAGTCGAAGACCAGCGCGCTGACGTGTCCGCTCATGAAAGTGCCAGCGCCGCGATGTCGCCGGCAATGTCGATTCCCAGGATCTGACCGAAGAACGACAACTCGGCTTCGAGTGCGGTGATGATCGTATCGGCGTCACGAAAGCCGTGCGCCACGCCGGCGAACACCAGATAGGCGTGGGGCACGCCGTTGGCTGCAAGCGCCGCCACCACTGCATCGCTTTGACTCTTGGGCACCACCGGATCGGCGTCGCCCTGCAGCACGATCATTGGGGTCTCGAGTGCTTCGGTGCGATTAATTGGAGACCGGGCCGCATAGATGGCTTCGCCTTCGGGCCAGGGAGCCACCAGGTGATCGCAATAGCGAGCTTCGAACTTGTGGGTGGCTTGCGCCAGCGCGGACAGGTCGGCGACCCCGTAGCGCGACGCCCCGGCGGCGAACACATCGCTGTCGGCGAGTGCACCCAGCACGGTCAGGCCTCCGGCGCTTCCGCCTTTGATCACAATGCGGTCGCGATCAACTCGTTGTTGATCACCCAGGTACAGCGCGGCAGCAACCGCATCATCGACATCGGCGACACCCCAGCGGCCGTTCAGGGCATGTCGATACGTGCGGCCATACCCGGTGCTGCCCCGGTAGTCGACATCGACCACGGCGAAGCCGCGGCTGGTCCAGTAGCGAATACTCAGCTGCAGTTCGGTTCGTGCTCGCGAGGTCGGCCCTCCGTGCGCGAGCACGAGTAGCGGCGGCAGTTCATTCGCAGGCGCGGTTGCGCTGGCATGAGCGGGTGCGTAGAACCAGGCGTGCGCTTCTTCGCCTTCGGTCGTGGGAAAAACGATGTGTTCGGGTGCCGTCAGGAATGCCGGGTCGAGGCCCAGATCGCGTGCCTCACGCAGCACAACAGGCTCGGCGCCGGGCACCCAGTGCACCAGTTCGGGTTCGCCGTGATGCCGAGCGCCGATGAAGACGACGCCATCGCCCAGACGAGCAAGGGCCGACACGGCCGACCAGTCATCGCGTGCCAACCCGGTGGCGGTGTCGAACAGCGTGTCACCGCCAGGATCGGTGCGAGCAACGACTGCGGTGCCGTCGATCTCGACCCACCGAGACAGTCCGAACACCCACCCAGGTGTTGCGATTTCGAATGATCCTTCGAGTAATGCCGTGGGTTGATCGTCGGGATCGGCGAACTGGTAGAGGTTCCACCACTCGTGATGATCGCTCACGGCCCACAATTGTCCGTCGGTGGTGAAACCGGGCATGGCAAGCGCTGCTGGCTCGAAGTGTCCACCGACTTGGCGAGCACCACTCAGGACTCCGTCGACACAATCACCCAGCCACAGCTCGGTTGCATCCCACGGCATGTTCGGGTGATCCCACTGCACCCAGGCGAGTTGCGCACCATCCGGGGACAGCCGAGGCGAACTGTAGAAGTCTGCCCCTTCGGCCAGAATCGCCACGTCGCCAGAACCGTCGCCGGCCACTGCCACCAAGTCGTTCACCGGTTCGTTGCCGTCGGTACCGTGGGTTTCTCGGACACACACAAACCACGCCTTGTCCGGCGTGGCCCGACCGTCGGCGTAGCGGATGCCGCGCGGTTCGTCGGGTGCCGGAGTCAGCAGAGTGAGTGTGCCGTCGGCGTCGAGGCGACGCAGTCGTTGATCGCTGTCATCGACGTACCAGAGTGTCCCGTCGGCCACCCACCAGGCACCGCCGCCGTACTCGTGGACCCGAGTGCGCACGTTGGCGTCGGTCGCAGTGATCTCGGTGATTGTCCCGTCGCGCCAGCGCATCAGGGCAACTCGGCCGCCTTCTTCGGGACGTGATTCACTGAACCAGACATCGTCACCGTCGGTAACGACCTCGCTCAACCCGGCCGCGCCAACCACCAGATCCTTCGCATCGATCGGCGACTCCCAAGAACCATAGGAAGCTTGATTCTCATTCACGCTGTAGACCTCATTCGGTAGGAAGGCTCAGGCAAGAGCGAGGGACGAGCGAATAGCGAGCGACGGAGGAGCCGCTCAACACGACGACAAACCATCTCCGGCGAACGCCGGCCCGAGCGGAGCGGTGAAACACAGCCTCACTTACGGCCGAGGAGATCTGCCATGCGAGTGACGCCTTCGACGAGATCTTCGTCGGAGAGTGCATAGGACATGCGGCCGTAACCAGGTGCGGAGAAGGCCTCGCCGGGCACGATGGCCACGTTGATCTTTTCGAGGAACAGGTCAGCGAGCTCGGCGGTGGTCGTAGGTGTGACGCCGTCGATCTCGGTGCCAAGCACGTCATGGAACGACGGGAACGCATAAAAGGCACCTTCGGGGTTCACACAGGTCACGCCCTTGATCTCGTTGAGCATGGTGTAGATCGTCTGGCGGCGACGGTCGAACGCAGCGTGCATCTCGTGCACTGCGTCGAGCGAGCCGCTCACGGCGGCGAGCGCAGCAGCTTGGGCCACGTTGCACACGTTGGATGTCTGATGCGATTGCAGCGTCGATGCTGCCTTGGCCAGGGCAGGTGGCGCGATGATCCAGCCGACGCGCCAACCCGTCATGGCATAGGTCTTGGCCACGCCGTTGAGCACGATGCAATGATCGGCCAATTCGGGCACGAGCACGGGCATGGAGTGGTGCTCGACATCGCCGTAGACGAGATGTTCGTAGATCTCGTCTGCCAGCACCCAGATGCCGTGCTCGACGGCCCAGCGGCCGATCGCTTCGATTTCTTCCTTGCGATACACGGCGCCGGTCGGGTTCGACGGCGACACGAACATGAGCGCCTTGGTGTTCTCGGTGCGGGCTGCTTCGAGTTGCTCGACGCTGACCTTGAAGCCGGTCTCGGCCGACGTTGCCAGCTCGACCGGTGTTGCGCCAGCCAGCCGGATCGGTTCGGGGTAGGTGGTCCAGTACGGGGCGGGCAACAGCACCTCGTCGCCCGGGTTCAACAGCGCAGCGATTGCGTTGTACACCGCCTGCTTGCCACCGTTGGTCACAACCACCTGATCGGCGGTGATCTCATAGCCCGAGTCGCGCTTGGTCTTGGCCACGATTGCCTCGCGGAGTGCAGGCTGGCCCGGCGTCGGTGAGTACTTGTGGTTGGCCGGCACGCGGCATGCTTCGACTGCGGCATCGACGATGTGCGTCGGGGTCGCAAAGTCGGGTTCACCGGCGCCGAATCCGATCACCGGCTTGCCCTCGGCCTTGAGCGCTTTGGCTTTGGCACTGACAGCAAGCGTGGCAGATGGAGCAATGGCGCCGACACGGCGGGAGAGTTCTGAAGTCACGCCATGAGTGTGTCAGCGTTGCCGCAGAAGAGCCAACGTTTAATCAGGTTTCTCCTGATCTCGTCGGCGTGGCTGACACGACGGCGGCCGACATGCAGAACTTCGCTGTGACACATCGTCAGGCAATTACTCTGTGCAACCGTTCCCCACGCTGGCAGACTTCTGCACGTGAGTGACACGATTCCGAACATCACCATCCCCGCTGACCTACTGCCAGTCGATGGCCGTTTCGGGTCCGGACCAAGCAAGGTGCGCACCCAAGCGGTCGATGCTCTGGCCGCAACCGGCACGGCCTACATGGGCACTAGCCACCGTAAAGACGATGTGAAAGATGTCGTGCTGCGCATGCAAGGCGGCATGCGCCAGCTGTTTTCGTTGCCAGATGACTGGGATGTCATCATCGGCAACGGCGGCGCCACCATCTTGTGGGATGCGTTGACCTTCGGGTTCATCGATCAGAAGAGCCAGCACCTGTCGTTCGGCGAGTTCGGTTCCAAGTTCACCAAAGCAGCCCAGCAGGCACCGCACCTCGGTGACCCCATGGTCATCGAAGCCGAGGTCGGCAGCCATCCGGACTTGATCGCCGACGACAGTGTCGACACCTATTGCTTCACGCACAACGAAACCTCGACCGGCGTGGCAATGGATGTCATTCGACCGGCCGATGCGTCGGGGCTCATGTGTGTCGATGCCACTTCTGCTGCTGGGGGAATGCGTTGGGCCCCAAATCAAGCGGACCTCTACTACTTCTCGCCTCAGAAGTGCTTTGCCAGCGATGGCGGCCTCTACATCGCGCTGGCGTCGCCAGCAGCCAGCTCCCGCATCGACGAGATGGCCGCTACCGGCCGTTGGATCCCCGCAGGTCTCGATCTGAAGACGGCGCTCGACAACTCACGCAAGAAGCAGACCTACAACACGCCTGCGCTGGCCACGATCTTCTTGACGATGCACATGGTCGAGTGGATGAACGAACACGGTGGCCTCGAGTTCGCAGCCAGTCGAAGCGATGAATCCTCGTCGCACATCTATGCATGGGCCGACGCTCATGAGCTCGCCACGCCATTCGTGAGCGACCCGGCTATGCGCAGCACAGTGGTGTGTACCATCGACCTCGACGATGCCGTGACCGCCGACACCGTTGCCGCAGTACTGGCGGCAAATGGCATCGTGGGTACCGAGAGCTACCGCAAGCTCGGGCGAAATCAACTTCGTCTCGCAGCGTTCCCTGCGATCGACCCCGACGATGTCTGCGCCCTCACGGCGAGCATCGATCACGTGATCACCGAGCTTTCCTGAGGCTCAGGTAATGGCGCACGAGACCACCGCCGGCAAGCTCCTCATTGCCACGCCCGCAATCGGCGACGGCAACTTCGAACAGTCGATCATCTACATGTTGCATCACGACAACGATGGTGCACTCGGCGTGACCATCAATCGGCCAAGTGAGTTGATGGTCGAGGAACTGCTGCCTCGCTGGGGCGATCTCACGAGTGAGCCTGCGTTGATCTTCTCTGGCGGGCCGGTCGAGAGCGATGGTTTCATCGGAGTTGCCCAGGCGGTTGGTCCGCCGAGCGATGATGTCGTTGCGGTTCCTGGCACCGATGTGGTCACCGTAAACCTCGAGGACGACCCGGCGTTGACCGCCGCATACATCGACCGGCTTCGACTGTTCCGGGGTTATGCCGGTTGGGGTGCGCACCAACTCGACACCGAATTGAGCGCAGGTGCATGGTTCACGGTGGCAGCCGAGCCGAACGATCTGTGGTCGACCACGCCCGGCGAACTGTATGAACAGGTGCTGCGCCGCCAGTCGGGTGACATGCGCTGGTTCGCAAATGCCCCACTCGATCCCAGCCAGAACTGAAGCGCCCCGGCCACGTGCTCAGTTGACGGCGACTTCGATCAGGTAACCCCAGCGTGTCTCGTCGAACGTTCCGACCTCGACCATGTAGGTGCCGGTCTCGTCGGCGGTGAACTCCACCTGTGAGCCGGTACCGAACAGCCCGAGACCCTCATCGTCGCTCGTGGCGACCATCTCGTCGTCGAGGCGCACCACGAGCACCGTGTCGCTGATGCCGTCGGCGGTGATGGTCACCTGCTCACCTGCCGTCAGCAGCAGCGCCCATTGATCGGTGTCGCGTTCCCAGTCGAAATTGCCCTCGACGATCTCGCCGACCGGAAGCGTCTGGCCTTCTTCACTGTCGCTGAATTCTCGTAACGGATTGGCCGAGCTCACCTCGACCGAGGTCAACACGTTCGTGAATCCGCCGATCACCACCTGGTACGTGCCTGGATCCAGCGACGCAATGACCTCTTCGCCACCTTCGACCAATTCATCGACGTAGAGCTCGGTCTCGCTGTCGCCACGCTCTCGAAAGACGTCTCGCTGCTGTCCCGGGGTGAGCACGGTCAAGCCGCCCAGCGTCTGCACATCGACCCACACGTCGGCTGCCGAAGACACCAACATGTCCAAGCTCGCACCGGCTTCGACTTCGACCGTGAAGCCGAAGTTGCGCAACGGCCCGACCTCGCCTGTGAGATCGAATGACGGGGGCCCACTCGGCAAAGCGGGTCCGCCGTTAGCGATCATCGCTTCGATCCTGGGCACCATGGGATCCGACGCCAGTACCAGGCCGAATTCGCCCGCGCCGAATTCGAGTCCGCTGATGCCAACGAGTTCGCCTGCGCCATTGATCATGGCGCCACCACTCTGGCCCGGTGCAATGGTGGCATCGACCTGCACAAACGGATAGTCACCGACTGCGACAAACCGCCGACGACTCACGATTCCCTCGGTCAGTGTCGGGGTGGGTGCCACGTTGTCCTCGTCGGGAAAGCCGGCCAGCAGCACGAGCGACCCCAGCGACAAATCCGCCGAGCGACCGATGTCGATCGGATCCAGCGAGGCATCGGTGATCGGTCCGATCACTGCCAGATCGAAGACCCAGTCGACTGCGTGGACCGGCACCAGCCCCAGTTCGGTGCCATCGCTGCGACCGATCAGCATGGACTCGTGACGGTCCACCACGTGCGCATTCGTGACGATCCATCCGCCGTCGATCACGAAGCCGCTCCCCGAGGAAAATCGATCCGGTGACAGAACGAAGACGATCGAGGACTCGATCTCGTCGTAGATAGCGGCACTCGTGGGTGCTGCAGACGCATCGAAGGTTGTGATGGCTCTATCGCCACCGAGTGCGTCGTTGGTGGCTTGATCGATCTCACGGACCTGGCCGATCTCGGTGGTTGCACTGCAACTCGCCGCCAGAATCAAGAAAGCCGCAAGAAGTGAAGCGAGTCGTGCGTGCACACGAGCACGGTACTGGCTCGATCTCGCCGATGCGGTTCGGGCAACCCCGATCGGTTCGTCTTTCGCCCTATCGCTGCTGCGTCGCGTCCAGCCCATCTGTGCCGTTTACCGATGGTTGGGCTTGTACCAGCCATCGCTGCGCCTTAGCCTCGGACCGCTACTGCCATCAGGAGAACTCATGCCGAGCGCACAAATTTCGAGCTATACCGCCCACGTCGGCCGTCTTGGACCGCTGGGTACCGACCGTCTGCTCGTGTTGTCCCACAAGATCGTGGGCAGCGAAGCGACAGAGGAATCGCGAAGCGAAATCTACTTTGCCGATCGATTCGGTGAGCAAGATGCCGGCTTCAACACGATGGGGGCACCAGACAGTGTTCGTGCTCATCTGCCAGCCGGCGAGTATGCAATCTGGCTCGACCTGCTGCGCCACGAGTCACCGATGTATCTGCACTGGACCCCATCAGATGTCCCCGGCACGACCGAGACCGACGGCATCATCCACCTGGCGACCGGCCCCGAACCAACCGGCGAGGGTCCCGTCGACTTCAGCGCCTGACCCCATGGCTGTGGACCGTCACGTTCTGGGTTTCGGCTGTTCGTGCCGGCTCGACTAGTTTTGCCGCACGCAAACGACTCCGAGGAGATTCTGTGGAACTGCGACCTGGGCTCAAGTTGAGCAGCGCTGTGTGTTCGACCGAGGTGATTGTTGTTGCCGGTAGCGGCGACGTCGACCTGACATGTGGTGGTGTCGCCATGCTGGCACCCGGCGCCGAGGCCGGCGATGCGTCTGCAGTCGATGGCCTGACCGAGGGCAGCATGCTGGGCAAGCGCTACTGCGACGACGACGGCACCGTCGAGGTCCTGTGCACCAAGCCCGGCGATGGCTCTGTGGGCATCGGCGAAACCGCGCTCGGCCTCAAAGAAGCCAAGCCACTGCCCGCTTCTGACTGAATACCGATTGGGCTGACGACGTGAACATTCTCATGCTGCTCGACATGGCGGTCAGTGGGTTCGGCGACCGCACGGCCTTCGGGTCCGTCGGGAACGGGCTCACCTATGCCGACTTGCTCGAGCGTTCGTCACGCGCCGGTCACGCCTTCTCCCAGGCTGGCACCGAACGGGTGTCGTTCCTCGACGTCAGCTCTCCTGCGCTTCCCGTGGCGTTGTTCGGTGCTGCGTATGCGGGCCAACCGTTCGTGCCGCTGAACTATCGCTTGGCCGACAACGACCTGGTTGCCCTCGCAGAACGCACATCACCGGCATCGATCGTTGCGGGCCAGGACCAGGCACCCCGAGTTGCTTCGGTGAGCGGGCTCTCGCTGTCTGATCGTGATGGCTTCCTGACGGCGACCGAGTCAGGCGAGGCTCTGGAGCCATCGGGTTGGCCGATGGACCCCGACGACATCGCCGTATTGCTCTACACCAGCGGCACGACCGGCGCACCCAAGGCCGCAGTGCTTCGCCACAAGAATCTGGTGGGCTACATCCTGGGCTCGGTCGAGTTCATGGGCGCAGGAGAACACGAAGCCACCCTGGTCTCGGTGCCGCCGTACCACATCGCGGGTCTGGCAGCGATCCTGAGCTCGGTCTACGCCGGGCGCCGGGTGGTCCAACTGCCGAACTTCGATGCCGACACCTGGATCGACCTGGTCGCCTCCGAGGGCGTCACTCACGCCATGGTGGTTCCGACCATGCTGGCTCGCATCGTCGAGCGCATGACCGAGCGCTCAATCAGCTTGCCCAGCCTGCAAGCTCTGTCCTACGGCGGCGGTCGCATGCCACTGCCGGTCATCGAGCAGGCGCTGGCACTCTTTCCCGAAACCAGGTTCGTAAATGCCTACGGACTGACCGAAACCAGTTCCACCATCTCGCTACTCGGTCCCGACGACCACCGCTCGGCCCATGCCAGCAACGACGCCGCCATCCGCCGTCGGCTCACATCGGTTGGCCAACCGCTGCCCACGCTCGAGGTGTCGATCCGCAGCGAGGAAGGCGCCGAGGTTCCGGCCGGCACGCCAGGCGAAGTCTGGGTACGCGGTGAACAAGTCGCCGGCGAGTACCTGCAGCAGGGCTCAAAGCTCACGCCCGACGGCTGGTTCCCCACCAACGACGGCGGCGAACTCGATGGCGACGGCTATCTGTATGTGACCGGGCGGCTCGACGACGTGATCGTGCGTGGCGGCGAGAACATCTCGCCCGGTGAGATCGAAGATGTTCTGCTGGCGCACCCCGGCGTACGCGATGTCGCCGTGATCGGCATTCCCAACGACCAATGGGGCGAAACCATCGGCGCAGTCGTCGTGGGGTCCGCAAGCGAATCTGACCTCAAGGCACACGTCGCCGAACGGCTGCGTTCGTCACGATCACCAGACACCGTCTTGTACCGCGACGAACTCCCCTACAACGACACCGGCAAGCTCTTGCGCCGAGTCCTGCGGGCCGAACTGACCGAGCAGTAACTTGCTTCAGAGCGTCGACCAGGCACTGGCGACGGCACGAGAGTGGTCGAGCATTGCCGCCCTTGGCGACGCCGATCTGCCCCTACTCGCCGTCGACCTACGCAACGTCCCGCGATCGTTTCGCATCAACGACCAAGACGCCGAGCTCATCCGGCTGATCACGAATGCGCCCTGGGTCAATGCTGCGGTGGTCGATGACGAGCTTGATCCCGTGTTTGCTCCACTGGCCGACGCTTTCGATGTACTGATCGGCGACGGCACCGATTCTGCTGCCGCAGTGGATGTCGAAGATGCAACAGCCTGCCTCGCCCAGCTCGCAGGTTGCATCGAGGCAAGCCCCCAGGCATCGGTCGCACTCGCGCGACTGCTTCGAGTGAGCCATGACCTTCCCATCGAGCAGGCCCTGCATCTGGAATCGCTGACCTACGCCATGTTGCAGACCAGCGAGCACGTTCAGGCATGGCTTGCCGCTCGCGATACCGAACTGCGCCGAGACGCCGACCCTGCTGAGCAAGCCGTTGCATTGGACCTCACCGGTTCGTTGCTGACGATCACGCTACAACGGCCGCACAAGCGCAATGCTTTGCATGTGGTCATGCGCGACCAGCTCTTCGAGGCACTCGAACTGGTCGAAGCCGATCAGGCGATCGACGGCGCCATCATCGTGGGCGCCGGAAGCAACTTCTGTGCCGGCGGCGATCTCGACGAATTCGGCACCACGCCGTCTGCAGCCACTGGCCACCATGTACGCATGATGCGCAGCCTGCCCGCACTGGTGCACCGGGTGCGCAACCGAGTGCGTGCTCACGTGCACGGCTCGTGCGTGGGGGCAGGTATCGAACTGCCCGCCTTCGCCAGCGCAATCATCGCCCACCCCGAAGCCACCTTTCAGCTCCCCGAAATCGCCTTCGGCTTGATCCCGGGTGCCGGCGGAACGGTCAGCTTGGCCCGCCGCTGCGGCCGCCATCGCACCGCCTGGTTGGCGTTGACCGGGAACGCTATCGACGCAGAACTCGCGCTGGCGTGGCAGCTCATCGATCGCATAGACGCCACCGTCTTCTGACGTCTTCTGATGTCTTCTGGACCTGCTGCGAGCGTCGGGAGCCGCAATGTACGCAGTAACGCGCACCAAGGTCAGGGGGTCCAGGTGGATAACAGTTCGACGCCTCGTTCGATAGTGTCGGTGCCGCCGCAGAACGAGAACCGCACGTAGTTCTCGCCGTTGTAGGGGTCGAAGTCGGTGCCAGGTGTGGCGGCGATACCGAGCTCGTCGAGCCATCGGGCACACAATGCGGTGCTGCTGTCGGCGATGTGAGAGATGTCGGCATAGACATAGAACGCTCCCTCGGCCGGGGCCAGCCGGTCGAGCCCAGCAGCGCGCAGACCGTCGAGCAAGATCTCGCGATTGTGCGTGTAGCGAACCAGGTGCCCTTGAAGTTCCTCGTGACAGTCAAAGGCGGCAACCGCCGCCATCTGCGAAAGCGTCTGCGGGCCAAGCAACAGGTTGGCGGCGAACTTCATGATCGGCGACACGAAGTTGTCGGGCACGACAAGCCAGCCAAGGCGCCAGCCGGTCATCGAGAAGTACTTCGAGAAGCTGTTCACCACCAACACGTCGTCGCTGTGCGCCAGCGCGGTCGACGGCGATGTGCCGTAGGTCAGGCCGTGATAGATCTCGTCGGACACGACCTTGACGCCGCGCTCAGCACACCACGCCAGAATCGATGCCTGGGTTTCGTCGTCGAGCATGGTTCCCGTCGGATTCGATGGACTGGTGATGACCAGGCCATCGAGATCACCTTGGGCATGGGCTTGCTCGAGCAGCTCGATCGTGGGCTGGAAGTTGTCTTCGAGGGTGGTCATCAGCGGTACCACTTCGGCGCCCAGTGCCTGCAATGCATTGCGGTAGCAGGGATAGCCGGGAATGGTGAGTGCTACCCGATCGCCGATGTCGAAGGCGGCCAAGAACGCCAGCGTGAACCCGCCCGAAGCCCCCACCGTGACCACGACTCGATGGGGATCGACGCTCAGGTCGTACCAGTCCAGGTAATGCGCCGCGATCGCCTGGCGCAGCTCGACGATGCCGTGGATACTGGCGTAGCCGAGTCGGTCGGTGTCGAGCACGTGGTGGGCGCGTTCGATGACGCCCTTGGGGGCGGCGGTGAGTGGCTGGCCCACTTCGAGACGAATAACTTCGGCCCCGGTCGCAGCTCGCTTCTCTGCTGCGTCGAAGACCTCCATGACCCGGAAGGGTGGAACGTCTGATCGCTTGGAAGGTTCAATCGTCACGGCGGCACGTTACTTTCGGCGACGCTTGTTACGTCGGCTGGTAGACGGAGCTCGCTGTCGTCGTTCGATATCGCGGGCTTGCTCGGCCAGTTCTTGCCACAGCAGCTGGTAGCGGGCCAAGCGGACCTCGTGAATCTCGCCTGCCTCCACAGCCGCCAGCACTGCGCAGTCGGGCTCCTGTCGATGCGTGCAGTCGCGGAATCGACAGTTGGGCGCCATGGCGGCAATATCGGCGAACACCTCGTCGAGCGCGATGTCGGCTGCCCACAGCCCGATCGCTCGGATCCCGGGCGTGTCGATGACCACGCCCCCGCCGGGAAGTTCGATCAGTTCGCGCACCGTGGTCGTGTGCCGCCCTCGGCGGTCGCCGCTTCGTACCTCGGCGGTTTCGGCTACGACATTGCCCACGATGGCGTTGACGAGCGTGGATTTGCCGACGCCCGAGGGGCCGATGAAAACCAGTGTCTCGCCGACCCCGATTGCATCGCGTAGTTCCTCGATGCCCGTGCCGCTCTCGGCACTGGTCACGATCACCGGCGCCACCGTGTCGAGCCAGGCGTATTCCTCGGACACCTCACCCAAGTCGTTTTTCGTCAACACGATCAGCGGTTCGGCGCCGCTGTCGATGGCCAACACCAGAAAGCGTTCGATACGGGCATCGTTGGCGGCCTGGTCCAGTCCGTGCACCACGGCCACACGGTCGATGTTGGCGACCAATACCTGATCGCTCACCTGTTCGGCCGGGTCTCGGCGCACCATCGCCGTTCGCCGAGGCAGCACCTGCACCACGTGTAGACCGACCTCGTCGTCGGGGGCAACAATCGCCCAGTCCCCCGTCACCGGGGCGATCTGTGACTGCGATCGATGTGAGTCGCTGATCGCACGGACTTCACCGTCTTCGACCAGCATGTCGACTTCGCCGCGGTCGACTCGCACCACCCGCCCGAGTTCGGCAGACGGGCTCAGTTCGTTCGCGTCGCGGAACTCTTCGAATGCTCTCCGGGTTTCTTCACGAAGACCTAGCGATTCCAAACGACTCACCCCGTGAGAATAGGACCTGCGGCTGCGCTTGCGAGTACCGCCTGATGACTTCGACTTTTCGACTTGTTTCGTGGATCTGGACTGTGACTTGGCTATTCGACGGCGATACTGGTGGGCAGAAGGCGGTGTCATGACTGACCAGATCGCAAATTACGATGTCGCAACGGCGGCCGCACTCGACGAGATCGACGCGCTCGCACCGTTGCCCGACACGCCGATCTCGCTCGGCACCGCCGCCGCTGCAGGTGCTCTTGCCGGAGGCGTCGCGCTGGGCGTGGGTGAGCTGCTGTCGGGTATCTCCAACAAGATCCCGTCGCTGATCGTTCGCGTGGGTGACGTCGTGATCGAGAACGCACCCGGTTCGGTCGAACGGTGGGCGATCGACACGCTCGGCACCAACGACAAACCTGCTCTGATCATCGGCATCGCTGTCGTCAGCCTGCTCATCGCCGCTGCCACCGGCATTGCCGCTTCCAAAAAGTTCGGCGTTGGGGTGGCGGTCTTCGTGTTGTTCGGCCTGCTCGGTGGTCTGGCTGCGGCCAGTGATCCGCAACGCCCCGCCGGCTGGGCGTGGTTCTCTGCCGTCTTGGCTGCGGCTGCCGGTATCGCCACCCTGCGCCTGCTGCTCAACGCAGCACGAGCGCTCTGGAACGCAACCGCGTCGCCTACCGCACTTGCTGAAAGCCGACGAGGTTTCCTCGGTGCAGCTGCAGGCGCAGCCGCCGTGAGCGTGGCTGCGCCCGTTGTCGGCACCGCCTTGCGCAGCCGCCAGAGTGCCCAGGTGGAAGGCGACCGCGAGAACGTCGCCGCCGCGCTGGATTCGATCGACGTGACACCGCCGTCGACGAGCACGCTCGAGGCCGAGTCGACCGCCATGCCCGATCTCGCCTCGTTCGACGACATCGACGGCATAGCCACGCTCGTGTCTCCGAACGACAACTTCTACCGCATCGATTCGGCGCTTTCGATACCGCGGATCGACGTCGACACCTGGTCGATGAAGATCACCGGCATGGTCGACCAAGAGATCGAACTGACCTTCGATGACCTACTGGCCATGGATCCGGTCGAAGAGTTCGTGACACTGTCATGCGTTTCGAACAACGTCGGTGGCGATCTGGTCGGCAATGCTCGCTGGCTCGGCGTGCCCATCAAGAAGCTGCTCGACATGGCGGGCGTACAGCCGGGAGCAACCCAGATCGTCGGTCGTTCTGTCGACGGTTGGACCGGTGGCTTTCCCACCGAGTACCTCGATGACCCCGACCGAGTCGCGCTGGTTGCGGTGGCGATGAACGGTGAGCCCTTGCCCACCCAACACGGCTTCCCGGTGCGACTGGTGATCGCCGGGCTCTACGGGTACGTGTCGGCGACCAAGTGGCTCAAAGAGATCGAGTTGACCACCTGGGACGACTTCGACGGTTACTGGATCACCCGTGGCTGGTCAAAAGAGGGTCCGATCAAGACCCAGTCTCGTATCGATGTGCCCAATGCCAACGCTCGTCTGGTCGGCGGCGATCAGCCCATAGCGGGCGTGGCCTGGGCTCCCGACCGTGGTGTGGCCAAGGTCGAGGTGTTGATCACCGACATTGTCGATGGCGACGAAGTACCGAACGAGAACTGGATCCGAGCCGAACTGTCCGACGACATCACCGACAATTCGTGGCGCCAATGGATGGTCCCTTGGAGTGCGCCGGTGGGTGACCACGTGATCCGGGTGCGAGCCACCGACAACCTGGGTGAGACGCAAACGTCAGAGCGCAGTCGGGTCGATCCCGACGGCGCCACCGGCTGGCACACCATTGCAGTGCGAGTTAGCTGACCCTCCGCCGGGCCTATTCCCGGTTACGGGGAAGTGTCCATATGTCACATTCCCCTGGATGTCCACCGATCGTTGGGCCTCACTGGATATGGTTTAGCGCCGACGTTCCACCCCCTGTGGGGAAGACACCAAATGACCTTTGCTGGGTCATGTTTACGTGCTTCCACCGACTTTGGCGGAACGAAAAAGAGCACGGAGAATTTTATGGCAAGTCGACGCGGAGACACATTCGACAAGCGGCAGCGCGAACGCCGTCGGCAAGAGAAGAATGCCGACAAACGCGCCAAGCGCCAAGGCACCGAGAATCCCAACGGGCCACTGGTCGCAACCCAGACCGAAGAGAAGCCCGACACCAGCATCGACACGCTGATCGAAGACTTCACCCCTCGCACCTCCGAGCACCGAAAGCTGCTGGAGAAGTTCGGCATGATCAAGGAACACAAGAAAGCCGGCGGTATCGACAACGACACCTTCGAGCTGTTGCGCATGGAGATCTTCGAAGATCTCGGCCTCGAGCCCTAACCGACGATCTCAACCAGAGGCTCGGTGGCGTCGCAACGACGCCCAGACATCCGCAGTGATTGCTTGTCGCAACGCTGCGGATTTCGCATTTTTGGCGAAGTCAGCTGTGCGCACGTAGTGCCCGCAGCACCAGGTCCGTGGTGATACGCAGATCCTTCGCCAGGATTTGCCTCGTCGACGGCTCGACGCCGACAGCGGGTGCGTCCTCACCGGCCAGCACCGCCACGCCCACGGCGATGGCATGCTCGAGGCCCTGCTGATCTGCTGGCGGGACCAGCACGTCTGGATCTTTGGCCAAGAGCGCATCGAGACGCTCACGGCCCTGCTCGAGCTGTTTGATGGATTCGACAGATGACGCAACCATGGCAGCCAGAGTAGCGTTCTGGGGTGCCTGAGTATCCCGACGTCATTGTCTATCTCGAAGCCCTCGAACGCCATGTGGTCGGTCACCCCATCGAGAAGATTCGCGTCAAGGGCATCTCGGTGCTCAAGTCCTATGACCCGCCGATCAGCCTGCTCGAAGGCATGGCCCCCACCGGGACTCGCCGCTTGGGGAAACGTCTGATCCTGACGTTCGACGACGATCTGTTTCTGGTGATCCATCTCATGGTCGCTGGCCGGCTCTATTGGCGCGATGCGGGCGCCAAAGGAAACAAGAACCTGTTGGCCGCCTTCGAGTTCGAGCATGGGCAGTTGCAGTTGACCGAAGCCGCGTCGAAGAAGCGGGCATCGATCTGGCTGCTACGAGGCGAAGAGCAGCTGCTCGAAGATCATGACCGGGGCGGGCTCGAGCCACTCGAAATCGACTTGGCCACCTTTGCCGAGCGACTCACCGCCCAGAACCGCACCCTGAAACGCGCGCTGACCATGCCCGCCATCTTCAGTGGCATCGGCAACGCCTACAGCGACGAGATCCTGCTGCATGCCAAGCTCACCCCGGTGAAGCGAACGGGTCAGCTTTCCGACGAGGAAATCGAACGGCTCTACCATTCTGTTCAGTCCACGTTGGTCGATTTCGCCGACCGCATCCGAGCCGAAGTCGGCGACGGCTTCCCCAAAAAGGTCACCGCCTTTCGACCCGACATGGGCGTGCACGGCAAATTCAACGAGCCATGCCCGGTTTGTGACTCGCCGGTGCAGCGCATCGTCTACGCGTCGAACGAGGTCAACTACTGCGCCACATGTCAAAACAACGGCAAACGGCTCGCCGACCGTTCACTGTCGCGGCTACTCAAAGACGACTGGCCCCGCACCATCGAGGAACTCGACGGCGACGAATAGCGGGGTGGACATCGCTGGTAGGTTCCGCTCGTGACCGAATCGTGGATCATTGTTGGAGCCGGGTCGGCGGGGTGTGTCATCGCCAACCGACTGAGCTCTGATGCATCTCGGCAGGTGACGCTGCTCGATGCCGGTCCACCGCTGCTGCCTGGCTCGGTCCCGGCCGGTATCCGGGGACCGAGCTTCTTTGCCGCCATGCAAGAGCCTGGTCGCATGTTCACCGAACTGCTGGCGACCCGCGCCGCAGGCATCGAACCCACCGTGTACCAGCGGGGTCGCGGCATCGGCGGCTCGAGCGCAGTGAACGCCATGGTGGCGCTCGCAGGCAGCGCAGAGCTGTACCGCAGCTGGGGGTGGCACGATGCTGCCAACGCCTGGTCACGGGTGGCGATACCCACAGAATCTGCAGCCGACGGCGAGCTTGGACCGGTTGACCTGGCGCTCCTGCATGATCCACGAGCCGAGACGCTGCCACTCACCCGTGCACACGGCGAACGAGTCACCTCCGCCGAGGCGTATTTGTGGCCGATCCTCGACCGACCCAACCTGACAGTGCTCGCCCACTCCGCTACAAGCCACGTTCGTTTCGAAGGCCGCCAGGCAATCGGGGTGGCGCTCGAAAATGGGAACCTGCTCGATGCCGACCGAGTCGTTGTGTGCGCAGGTGCAATCCACTCCCCCGTTGTGCTACTGCGTTCCGGGGTCGACACGCCGGGAGTGGGACGCGGATTGCAGGACCACCCGTCGGTGGTGTTCACACTCGCCCTGCGCCCACACGTGCATCACGATGGCACTGCGCTGCCGCTGGGGTCAGCGCTGCACGCTCGCATCGGCGACGATCTCCTGCAGCTGCTTCCTATGAGTAATGTCGGCCCCGACCCGCAGGCGAAAGGTCTCGGTGCACTCATGGCGGCGCTCATGACACCAACCGGGCGGGCCGGATCGGTGACCATCGATGAAAACGGTCACGCGGTGATCGACTTCGCGTTGCTCGATGACTCGCACGATCTTCGTGGTCTCGTCGCGGCCGCCGAACTCGCAGTCGAGTTACTGTCCTCGCCCGCTTTCGAGCAGATCGTCGAGCAGGTGTTCATCGACGATGTCGGCACCGAGGTCGCCTCGCTCAGCAACCGCTCGGCGCTCGAAGCATGGGTACGCGAGAGCTGCGGCGACTATGTGCATGCCACGAGCACATGCGCAATGGGAACCGTCGTCGATGATGATTTCGGTGTCCGCGGCTACGACGATCTGTACGTTTGTGATGCGTCGGTGTTCCCTTCGATCCCCGATGCCAACACCCATCTGCCAACGACGATGCTCGCGGAACGTTTCGGCCTGCGTCACTGCGCACCCAGCTGACCGAAGCGAACAAGAGCGCTGCTGCCAGCGATAGCCTCGACCACCGTGCTCACGGCGTCGAATCTCGGAATCTCCTTTGGCGCCAGACGCCTGTTCAAAGACGTGACGCTCGAGCTCAAGCCCGGCCGCCGGATCGCCCTGGTTGGCGGTAACGGAGCGGGCAAGACGACGCTGATCGGCATGCTCATGGGCGAGGTAGAGCCCGACGAAGGTGCTGTGCATCATCCGAACGATCTGCAGATCGGGTACCTCCCCCAGGACCTGGCCGATGATCCGCAGGGCACCGTCCTCGAAGAAGCCATGGCCGGTGACGACCGCATGCAGGCTGCTCGCAGCCGTCTGGCCGAACTCGAAGAACGGCTCACCTCTTCGACCGGCGACGATCCAGATCTGATACAGCACTACAGCGACGCGCAAGCCCACTTCGATCAACTCGGCGGCTACTCGGCCGAAGCCGACGCCCATCGAGTGCTCGCAGGGCTCGGCTTCAAAGGCACCGACGGCGACAAGCCACTCAGCGAGCTGTCCGGCGGCTGGCGTATGCGAGCCGCGCTGGCTCGACTGCTGGTGGCCAAGCCCGACGTACTGATCCTGGATGAGCCGACCAACCACCTCGACGTCGACAGTGTTGCCTGGCTCGAACGTCAACTGGCTGCATGGCCATCGGCGCTGTTGTTCGTGTCGCACGATCGTGACTTCATCGACGCGGTGGCCGAACGAGTGGTCGAGCTCTCGGGCGGTACCACCAATGAATACATCGGCGGGTTCGCCGAGTTCGTTGTTGCCCGCGAAGAACGAATCGCCGCCATCGAGGCCGCAGCCGCAAACCAGGCTCGCAAGGTCGCGCATGTCGAAAAATTCGTCGAGCGATTTCGCTACAAGGCAACCAAGGCCAAACAGGTCCAGAGTCGCATCAAGACCCTCGAAAAGCTCGACAAGATCGAAGTACCGACTCGCGAGGCGTTGAAGGCAAAGTTTGCCTTCCCCGAGCCGCAGCGGTCATCTCGTGTCGTCGTGGAAATCAATGATGTGACTGCCGGCTACGACGGCCAGGCAATTGTGAGTCATGTCGACCTGGTGGTCGAACGAGGCAGCAAGGTCGCCTTCATTGGTCCCAACGGTGCTGGCAAGACCACGCTCGTCAAAATGATGCTCGGCGAGCTCGAGCCCATGGCCGGAAGCGTGACCATTGGCAACAACGTCGACGTGGCCACCTTTGCCCAGCACCAGACCGAGGTGTTGGTCGAGTCTCGATCACCGTTCGAAGAGCTCTCGGCCACCATGGGCGACCTCGGCATGCGTAACTCACGCACGATCCTGGGCAGTTTCGGATTCAGTGGCGAAGCTGCCGATCGCAAGATCGCCGACCTGAGCGGTGGCGAACGAACCCGCCTCGCGTTGGCGAAAACCATGATTCATCCGGTGAATCTGTTGGTGCTCGACGAGCCGACGAACCACCTCGATCTGCCTTCGTGCGACCTGCTCGAAGATGCGCTGCAGGCCTATCCGGGCACCGTCATCCTGGTCACCCACGATCGACATCTCATCCGTAACGTGGCCGAGATTCTGGTCGAGGTGCGTGACGGAAGAGTCACTGTGCACAGTGATGTCGACGAACGTCTGCTCATGCCGGGCGAGAATGCCATGGCTGCCAAGTTGACCACTTCGACGGCAGGAAAGTCGAAGAAGAGCGCCAAGAAGACGCAAGCGCGAAGCGGCACTGGTCGCAAACAAGAAAAGCGCGGCCAGGCCGAGAAACGCAATCGGCAACATCAGGACACCAAGTCGTTGCGTATCGAATTGCGCAAGATCGAAAAGGACTGGGAGAAAGCCGAGCACAAGGTCGCCGATCTGCAGGCCCGATTGGCAGATCCGGCCATCTACGACGACGCCGAGCAGGTCACCACGCTGGCCAAGCAGTTCGACAAGGCCAAAGACACCGCCGCCAAGCTCTCCACCCGCTGGGAAGAACTCGCTTCCAAACTCGAACGAGCCTCCAACTAACCCACCCCGACATTTCTGAGCGTCAGACTGCGCTGGGCGCAGTGTCGGGCTCACAGAATGTGTCAGAGGGGGCAGGTGTCGGTGATGAGGTCTCGCAGGTTCGAGGGATCGACGAACCCGACCTGTTGTGGTTGGTCGGCAAGCGGACCGTAGATCGTCACGCTGTCCTGATTCGTCTGGGTGACTGCACCCGACACCTGGTCGACCGTCCATGTCAGACAGAACAGGGTGGTCAGGTCGTTTCCGTCACGAGTCTCGTGGCCGACCAAACCAATACGCCAAGACGCCACGCCGTCTTCGACGGATCGATCGACCGGATAGACGTAGCTCTGTCGCAGCGGTCGCCATCCGTTCACGAACTCTGCATCGCTCAATGACGCTTTGCCGGGCTCGACCTGTCGGACAATGGCCCATTGTTCGTTGGCGAAAGCGTCCATCAGCTGCTGCATGGTCAACAGATCGGCGATCGCCCGGGATACAGCTGATTCGGCGTCGCTCGGGCCCAGGTCTTGTCGCATCCCGCCGGGACATGCGTACGACGGCACGACTCGATTCTCCTCGCTCGGAATTCGATCTGGGGTGATCACATCGATTTCTCCGGCGTCAACCAGCGCGACTCCTGCCAGGCCGCCGTCGTTCGTCACGATGATGTCGACGGGCTCGATGGCGTTGCCTGCTCCTGCATTCACGACTTCGGCTTGGAGTAGGCCGGACTCGCCGGGATCCTCCACGATCGTGGCCAATGCAGGGCGCCCGTCGATACCGACTATCGCGACCTGATCACCTGGTGCGACCGATCCACCTGCAAGCTCGGCGAACGCATCCACGTCGTCGAGCTGCACGAACGCCAAGCCTTCGGATACATCGGACACCTCAGCGGTGGCTTCGACGACTTCGCCGCGACCGCTGACCTCGATCAGCCAGGGACTGTCGAGGATTCGTTCTCGGGTGACCACGATCCCGTCGTTCAGAACCACGCCGGTTGCGACCTGAACGCGCCCACAGCTGAATGCTTCGACTCGCACCAATGCCTGCCGCGCGGTTGCGGCCGCAGCCACGAGATCGAAAGATTCGGGCACCGTGGTGGGTGGACCCGTAGTCACCGTCGGCTCGGCTGCTTCGGGAACGACCGATGTAGTGGCCGCCGGTGTCACCGCTGCTTCAGGCGTCACCGCGAGACCGTCGTCATCGGCCGACTCAGATCGGTCTATGAGAGCAAAGGCCAGGCCAGCACCAAGTATCACCGCCACGACAATGGCGGCAATTGCACCAACGAGCATCGGTGGTCGCCCAGTCGATCGCTGCCGCGGCGGCGTGAGATCGGCGGCGGCCAGCTCGGCGGCGAATTCGCCAGCCGACGCCTGCCGCAACGCAGGATCCTTGTTCATTGCCTTGGTGATCGCAGCTGCGAGTTCCTCGGGCACGGTGGGCGGCAGCGCAGGAAGCGGGTCTTCGTTGATACGGCGCATCAACGACAGCATCGGCGTGGTGCCCTCGGGGTCGCTGTAGGCCGGATACCCATTGAGCAACGCGAACAATGTGGCACCGAGCGAGTAGATGTCGCTGGCTGCCCCGGACTCGACACCGTCGAAGACCTCGGGTGCGGTGTAGAGCGGCGTCATCGTCAGCGCTTGGGATGTACCCAATGCCTCGTCGGTCAAATGCGCAATGCCGAAATCGGCAACGTCGGCTTGGCCAGATCGCCGCATCAGGATGTTGGCTGGTTTCAGATCACGATGCAAGACACCGTTCTCGTGTGCGGCCTGCACGGCGTTGGCAATACCGAGGCCGATTTCTCGGACCCGTTCGGCAGGAAGCGAACCATCCTGCTTCAGTCGGTCCTGCAGGCTGCCACGTTCATAGAATGGCATGAGTAGGTACGGCTGGCCCAACGGGGTGAAGCCGCTTCCGTAAAGGGGCGCGATACCTGCCGCCTGCGACAGCCGGCCCATCGCTCGACGTTCGCGGTCGAACCGCCGCCGGGTGGTGTCACCGTCGACATTGGTCAGCACCTTCACCACGACACTGCGGTCGAGGTCGGCTTGACGAGCGCGATACACGATGGCGTTGCCGCCAGCGCCTATCCGCTCGATGTCGGTGAGTCCGGGGATACCCAGGTCGATCGATTCGATGGCACGATCGTAATTGGCGGCGGCGCGCCCGCGTCAGCACTACACCAACCAGCCGCGCCTGCAGGTCCACTCAGCCGGGGCAGCCTGCGGTCTGGGCGGCCCCACAAAGTGCCGTTTCCATCACCTGGATGGTTGCGAACGGATCGAGACCGGACCCGAGGTACCAGTTGTCGATGAAGAGCTCCCAGTGCAGGTGCAACGACGGATCAGCTGCACCACGGATGCCCAGGGCCGAGGCATTGGTGCCGCGATTGCCCTGCTCGCCCAGGCGCTGGCCGCGAGACACCCGACCACCGATCATCACCAGCGGATCGACTTCTTCGAGATGGGCCGAGATCGTGACCACCCGACCAGCACCAGGAATCTCACCATGGTCGACCACGACGAAGTTGCCGTAGAGCATCAACAGTGTCCAATGCGGGGTGAATCCGGCAATACCGGCCTGTTGCAGGAGCGCTTCGCGTTCGGGAACCGTTGGATCTTCGTAGTCATCGACCATGTACACCACGGTGCCATCGGCGATCGAGTAGGCCGAACGCTCGGCGGCCCCACAGTTGAAGTCGATACCGCGGTGGGTGCCGTTGCGGTACACACGTGGCGCGCCGGGAAGCGCACCCGAAGTCAACACCAGGGGGCACCGCTCGTCGGTGGGCGAGGCAATCACACCGCTCAGTGCTTGGGCGACCGCAAGTTGCTCCTGAGCCGACGGTCCATCTGCCAAGACGGAAACACCGTCTTGGCGTGTGTCGTTCGCCCACACGGAGAACTGCAGTGACGCCGACGGCCCAGTGATCATGCCCAGCGCCTGGCCGCCGACAATCGAACGGCCAACAGCAATACCGTCCTCGATTGCGGCCAGGCCGGCATAGACCGTTTGCGTGTTGGCGGTCCCGTTGAGCGGCCCGTGGTCGACCACCACATGGGGGCCGAGTTGAGCCTGCTGGGCCCAAGACCAGTCCATTGCGACCACGTCGCCCGCGTCGACAACAACCGCAGGAGAGCGAACGACATCGACGACACGACCGTCGGCCGCAGCCACCACCGGAACCGACGCCCAGTCTTCGATACAGGTCAGGGTGTTCGTGCCGGCAACCATGCTGTCATTGCGGACCAAGCCACAGTCCGGCAACGGCGTGATCAACGCGTCTGACACATCACCCAGCGACACAGCTTCGGCGAACGGAAGTGGTGTCGGCACCGGAGTTGGGCTCGGGACCGGTGTCGCCGTCGCTTGCACCGCTGGGGTCGCGGCGGGGGTCGCCACGGGGGTCGCTGATGCCAGCGGCGCAACCGTGGCGTTGTCGGACTCTGCAACGACGGGGGTCGATACGGTCTCCTGGCCCAGCACGAACCACCAGATCAGCAGCCCCAACCCCGCAGCGGCGGTGGTGGCGCTGATCATGCGTAGCAAGCGGGCACTTCTCGACACAATGGCAGAGGCTAGAGCCAACACAACGGCTGTGGTCGGACCCCTAGCGCTCGGACTCCACCACGGACGGCTTCCGCCCGCATGACCACGCCAGTCGTGAAGTCGACATGTGACACACCGCACGGTGTTGCTGTGTTGCTTCGCTCCGCTCGGGCCGACGTTCGTCGGACATGGCTTCCCGTCGGCCGGCGCGGCCCCGTCCCTGAGTTGCTTCGCTCCGCTCGGGCCGACGTTCGTCGGACATGGCGGCACATCTTTTGACTCGCAGATAGGTGGGGCAACCGGCCCAGTCCCGGTGTATCTTCAACGGTCGTGACGGCGTGTTGGCTCCTATGCTCAACCCGTTCGAACTACAGGCGAGGAAGGCACTCGAAAATGCGTTGGCTGAAAACCGCAGGCGGGCTGTTGGCCATCATGGTGCTCATGGTGAGCTGCATCCGAATCGATGCGAAGATCAAGATCGAAGACGATGGCTCGGGCACCGTCGAGTACCTGACCGCACTCAATGCCGACTCCCTGACCAGGGTGCTCGGTGATTTCGACATTCCCGAATCGGAGGTCGGTGACATCGGCGATCTTTGCCAACAGTTCGAAACCGACTTCTCGGCCACCTCCCAGCTACCCGACGGGGCGACAACGACTCCGTACAACGAAGATGGCTTCTGCGGAACCGTGATCGAATACGACTTCGGACCGTCTACCGATGCTTCGATACAGATCCAATCCATCCTCGAGGACCCCTCGGCTCGGCTCTACAAGGAAGGCGACAACTGGATCTTCGAGGTCGCCATCGATACCGAAGAACTCACGGCCGAGGCCGCCGATGCACCGGTGGAAATGTTGGATGCTCTGTTCGGAGATGCCAGCTACACCATCACGGTCGATTTACCCGGACGTGCGATCGACGGTGAGAACAACGCCACCTCGATCGGCGACGATGGCGAGTTCACGTGGAACATCGACATCCTCGACCCGCCCGCTCAGCTGTTCGCCCAGACCGAACCTGGTTCCGGGGGCGGCGCGGGTGACGGTAGCGGCGACGGTGGTGGTGGCGGCGGGATCGGCGCCTTGTTGATCGGCCTGGTTCTGCTCGGGCTCGCGGCCCTCATCGGCTTCCTCGTCTGGAAACGCAAGAACGGCACCGGCGAGACCCCGGACGCAGGTCTACACCAGCCCGGTATCTACCAGAACGATGCCACCATGATGCCGCCTGGCGCAGCAACCATGCCGCCTGGCACAGCGAGTATGCCCCTCGCCGACGGCCCTGTCATCACGGCTGCGCCTCCGCCTGGCACCGTCACCCCTGTCGCTGGGGCCATGAACGATACGGTGGTCATGGGCGCCGCCGACGTCGAGCAGTCGATCCAAGACCACGTGACCAACACCACCGCCGCAGCGTCGACGGAACCGGTCTTCGACGAAGCACTGAACGCCTGGGTCATCGACGATCCTGCCCGTGGACGGCTCCGTCACGACACCGCCACCGACACCTGGCTCCCGATCTGACCATGGAACGCCAGAGAACCCGCCTGCTCGACTCGCTCGACAACGCCAGCGTCGATGTCGCCATCATCGGTGGCGGCATCAATGGTGCTGTCACTGCGGCTGCCCTCTCGGCCGCCGGGGTAAGCACTGCGCTGGTCGACCGCGGCGACTTTTCATCGTTCACCAGCCAACAGTCCTCGAACCTGGTGTGGGGCGGATTCAAGTATCTGCAGTCGTACGAGTTTCGCCTCGTTCGTAAGTTGTCGATGTCGCGCAATCGCCTGACCGAGGCCTATCCCAGCCAGGTCGAGCCCATCGAGTTTCTGGCGACGTTCGACGACAACTCGCCGTATCCCGTGTGGTTGGCCGGCATGGGTGCGGTTGCCTACTGGGCCATTGGCAACTTTGCCACCGACCGACCACGCGTACTTCGACCGTCGACCGTCGAAGAGATCGAACCGGTCATCGACACCTCTCGTGCCAAAGGCGGGTTGATCTACTCCGACGCCTACCTGCCGGACAACGACGCCCGCTTCACGTTCGGCTTCGTCAAGAGCGCCCTGGACCGGGGTTCGCTGACGGCGAACTACACCGAACTCACACGCGCCGACTTCGCGGACGGCTGGTGGACACTGCACCTGACCGATGTGCTCGACGGCTCGGCGCGTACGCTGCGGGCTCGAACAATCGTGAATGCAACCGGGCCCTGGATCGATCAGTTGAATACCCAGCTCGGTGTCACCACCGAGCACCGCATCGCACATTCCAAAGGCATCCATCTGATCGTGCCCCGAATTGGTTCCGGTGAACGCGTCTTTGCTTTCTTCGACGAAGACGAACGTCTCTACTACGTGATCCCTATGGGCGAACGATCGGTCATCGGCACCACCGACAGCCGGGTCGACGATCCCATCACCACAGTCACCGATCAGGACCGAGAGTTCGTGCTGCGTCAGATAAATGCACGACTCGACCTCGACGCTCCGCTCACCACCGACGATGTCATTGCGGAACGATGCGGCGTTCGCCCACTGGTCGTTGGTGCGTCGGGAGATCACGAGGAAAGCGACTGGCTCCAACTCTCTCGCAAGCATGAAATCGAGATCGACCGCGACCGAGGTGTGGTATCCATTTTCGGCGGCAAGCTCACCGACTGTCTCAACGTGGGCGAAGAAGTTCTCGATGCCGTCGCCGAGCTGGGGATCTCCACGAGCAAACTCGACGATTCATGGTTCGGTGAGCCCCCTGCGGCTGAGCTGGCGCGCTTCCAGGCACGGATCCGGGCCACTGACCACATCGACACCGACACCGCACTCACGTTGTGGCAGCGCTACGGCCGCCGGGCGAACTTCGTGCTCGACCGAGTCATCGAGGAACCAGCCCTCGCCGAGATCCTGTGGGACGAACCTCGCTACCTCAAAGCCGAGATCGTCGAGATCGGCGAACACGAGATGGTCGCATGTGTCGAGGACTTTCTGCGGCGGCGTACCAGCCTGTCCTTGACCGAGTACGGCGACGAGCTCGACGACCGGATCACCGAAATCTCCGAGTTGCTCGGCATCACCACCCCCACCCACTGATAACGCTGCGGCTGGTTCAGGCGCGGCGTGTTCAGCCTCTTGAAGCCTCGGTTTGCTCAACGCACGCCTGCAGGCCACAGTTGGCACATGGAATTCGACCTGGCCCAGACCGACGCGCTGCTCTCGACCACCAGGGCGGTGCGCAAACGGCTCGACCTCGATCGAGAAGTCCCCGACGATGTGCTGCTCGAGTGCCTGCAGCTGGCGGTCCAGGCCCCAACCGGTTCGAATCGGCAGGGCTGGCGCTGGATGGTGGTGCGCGATGCCGAGAAGAAAGAGGCACTCGCCAACATCTACCGCCGGGTCGGCGGCGACTATCTCGCAGCCGCAGCCAAAGACGCCGACACCGGTAGCCAAACGGGTCGCGTGCTGGACTCAGCCAATTTTCTGGCAGAGAATCTGGGCGATGTTCCGGTGATGGTGATCCCCATGATCATCGGCCGCCTCGACGACGGCACCACCAACTCCGCCGCTGGGCTCTTCGGCTCCATCATCCCCGCAATGTGGAGCTTTCAACTGGCGCTACGCAGCCGAGGGTTGGGAAGCTGCTACACCACATTGCATCTGGCCGCCGAAGCCGAAGCCGCCGAGCTGTTGGAGATTCCAGATCACATGAGTCAGGCGGGGTTGCTTCCTGTTGCCTACACCAAGGGCACCGACTTCAAGGCGGCCAAGCGCCCTCCGGTGTCGGAGATCACCTATCTCGACACCTACAAGAATCCGATCGCCTGATCATCGAGCACGTGCCGGTGCTGAGATTGCTCTGTGCGGCGTGCGTCTGGCAACAATGAGCCAGATGCAACGCTGCAGGAGCCACGACCAGCACGCTTTCGGATTTCGATCGTCGCCGGAGGCATCACTGCGATCGACGGTACGGTCGACGAGTGGTCGATGTTTCTGCGTGGTCGGGCCTGGTGCTGGGCGCCGAGATCGCCGAGGGGAATCGCAATAGCGTTTGGCGGGCCAGTATTGGCGACACCCGGGTCGCGGTGCGTCGAAGCCGCCGTTCCGGTCCCTCGCTGGCATGGGAACTCGATCTGATCGATTTCCTCGATGGCCAAGGATTCGTCGTTCCCGTCGCCATTCGCGCCGACAACGGACGTCGCAGTGTGAACGACGTGGTGGTACAGCGGTGGATCGACGGGCGCCAACCCGACAGCGACGGCGACTGGCAGCAGATCGCCGATGAGTTGCAACGTCTCCACGTAGTGACCAGTGAATATGAGCAGCGGCCCGGCTGTTGTTCGGTCGTCGAACTCGACAGCATGCGTCGCAGCGTCGATGCCGACATCGACCGGATGGATTCATCGGCAGCAGCCCAAGTCCTGGCGGTCTTCTCCCAGTGGGTTGGAGCGCCGACGGCGGTCGTGCATGGCGACGTGTGGGCGCCGAATCTGCGGGTGACCGCCGATGGGGCGATCGGGTTCCTCGATTGGGACGAGAGCCGCGTCGACATCACCGCCCACGACCTGTCACCTCTGGGCGTCCAAGTTCTCGATGACGCCGAACATACTGCAGCTACTCGGCTCTCGCACGCATGGGAGGCGGCCAACGGTTGGACCGCGGAACCCGACTATGCCCGACGGCGGCTCGCCGAGCTGAACTGATAATTCGCCGACGCCACCGTGACAGAGCTGTAAGCTATTGCCTCTGCAAGGAGGCGAGAACGCCGACTACTCGATGTTGAACTGGAGCGTTCGCAACGCAAGGATTGCGCTCAGCGGGAGTGCAGCACCTCGGCCACGATACCGGCGGCGTCGAGACCCACATGGGCCAGAATCTCGTCGGGGTCACCGTGAGGTAGATACGTGTCCGGCAAGCCCATCACCCGTACCCGTGGCGGCGACGGCGAGTCGGAGAGATCCATCGCGATCATGGAGCCAACGCCCCCGGCCGCCAAGCCGTCTTCGACCGTGATAACGACATCGTGGGTGGCGGCGTCTGCGAGCATGTCTGGATCGAGCGGCTTGATGCAGCGCACGTCGTAGAGCGTGGCGTTGATGCCCTCGGCTACCAGATCGGCGGCGGCAGCTTGGGCGGCCTCGACCATCTTGCCGACAGCCAGGATGCAGACGCCGCTGCCCGATGTGATCTTACGCGCAGCAAATCCTGTGCCGACTTCGTGCTCGTTCACCAGCCGTGCGCTCGTGCGCGGCCAACGGATGGCCACCGGGCCCTCGGCCATGTCGAGGGCATCGTTGAGCATGACCTGCACTTCCTGATACGACGACGGCGCCAGCATCGTCATGCCCGGCACCTTGGTCATGAGCACCATGTCGATCACGCCGTGGGCCGAGGCACCGTCGGGACCGGTGACGCCCGCACGATCGATGCAGAAGACGACCGGCAGCTGGTGCAGGCCGACATCGAGCAGGACCTGGTCGATCGCTCGAGTCAGGAAACTGCTGTAGATCGCAACGACCGGGCGAAGGCCGCCCATGGCCATTCCTGCCGCGGACGTGACGGCGTGTTGTTCGGCGATACCCACGTCGAAGGCACGATCGGGAAACCGTTCGGCAAAGGGCAACAGACCCGTGCTGTCGGGCATCGCTGCGGTCAACGCAACGAGCTCGGGAACCCGCTCGCCAGCCTTTACCAAGGCCTCGGCGAACGCTGCGGTGTACTTGCCCCGGGGTGGGTCGGCCACCGCCACGGGCGCAACGGTCTGTGCTTCCTCGTCGGTGCCGTTGTCGAAGGGTCCCGTGTCGTGCATGCGCTTGACGGGATCGTTCTCGGCAGGCGCATAACCGCGGCCTTTCTGCGTCACGACGTGCACCACCACGGGGCCAGCGATCTCTGCAGCATTGCTCAGGGCTTGCTCAAGTCCCGCAATGTCATGGCCGTCGAACGGACCGGTGTAGCGCACACCGAGATTCTCGAAGAACGAGGTCGGCTCCCACATCTCTCGGACAGCAGCTTTGGCTGCGTCCATTGCCCGTTCGACTTCGCGACCCACAACCGGGACATCGCTGATCAAGCGTTCGAGACGATTCTGTTGGCGAACGAACTTGGCGTTGACTCGCAGGCGGGCCAGGCTCTCGCCCAGCTTGGAGACCGTGGGGGCATACGAACGACCATTGTCGTTCAATACGATGGTCACATCGCTGCCGGCGTGGCCGAGATTGTTGAGCCCCTCGAATGCCATGCCGCCGGTCATCGAGCCATCGCCGATCACGGCGACGATCTTGCGGGTGCTGTCTTGGTTCTGTCGGAAGGCCGTCGCCAGGCCGTGGGCATAACTCATGGCGGTCGAGGCGTGGCTGTTCTCGATCCAATCGTGTTCACTCTCGGCTTGCGAGGGATACCCGGAGAGCCCGCCGGTTTGGCGCAATGTCGTAAAATCATCGACGCGGCCGGTGAGCATCTTGTGCACATACGCCTGATGGCCCGTATCGAAGAGCAACACATCGTGAGGCGAGTCGAAAACACGATGAAGAGCAATCGTGAGTTCGACGATGCCCAAATTCGATCCGAGATGGCCACCTTGCACGGCCACGGCATCGAGAATGGCGTCGCGCAATTCTCGACACAGCTCATCGAGCTGAGACGACGACAAGCGGCGCAAGTCGGAGGGCTGGGTGATCTGCCTAAGTAACACC
>ENA-ORXM01000873-ORXM01000873.1-marine-metagenome-genome-assembly--contig:-NODE-873-length-46527-cov-6.040344_pt1 | contig 46527 bp, 47 predicted proteins | sample MGYA00237867_ERZ511480 | MGnify/ENA primary metagenome ERZ511480 (study PRJEB26309, sample SAMN06266103) | marine metagenome | isolation source: Algal blade | place: United Kingdom:Sidmouth, United...
TTTTTTTTCAAGCAGAAGACGGCATACGAGATCACTGTGTGACTGGAGTTCAGACGTGTGCTCTTCCGATCTCGTCGCCGACGACGAGTTGCTGTGGTCCGTACGGGTGCCCACTGCCGAAGAGGGCGAGAGCGTCTATCTCAAGGCGATGGATCGGAAGGTCTGGGCATTCGCCCTGGTCGGGCTCGCGGCCGTTCGCTCGACGAACGACGGTGGCGGTCACACGTTGCGGCTAGCCGCCAGCGGAGTGGCTTCGGTCCCGTGGCGCCTCGGTGCGCTCGAGGCGCGACTCGCGGAGCTCGCACCCGACGATACCGCGGCGGTGAGTGCCGCGATCGACGCCGGGCTCGCCGATGTCTCGCCGCTTTCGGGGAACGGTTACAAAGTCGCCCTCTTGAAACGGCTGATCGGACGGGCGCTCGAGGAGCTGAACGCCCGCCGCCGACCCCGCTGATCAATTCACGCTGACGACACGACGGAGCGCGAGAACGAGCGCTTCACCTTCGCGGTGAACGGTCGTGCGCACGCGGCTGATCTGGACATCGGACCGTGGCGCCGAGAAGCTCTCGCCGAGCTTCGCGGCGACATCGTCCGGAAGATCGAACTCGCCGTCGTCGATCGCCGTGCACTCGAGCCAGATGTCCCTGTCCGGATCAAGAGCCTCGATGAGTAGCCTGTTCTCTCCCCTGCCGTCGCGAACCGCCTCCCAGCGAAAGCGCGTGCCGACCCTGACCGCCTCGCCCTCGGCGGGCGAGCCGAGCTCGACCTGACCGAACCCCGGCACCGGGTCGGGCAAGCGCATGCCCGTGATCGAGGGGAACACGCCACCGGGCACCTCCAGCGACATCCCGGACGGTAGCGGTCCCGGCACGATCATGTCGTCTCCCTCCACGGTCCCGTAGAAGAAGGCATCGGCACGGTCACCGCGACCGAGCGGGGTCCGGGTCACGTCCATCAGCCGTCCCGTGACCAGCTCGACGAAGAGCTTCTCGCCGGCATCGAGGCTGCCGCTGCTCGACGAGCCGCGTTCCTCCGGCGTGCTGACGGTGCAACCCTCGCCCGTCGCCTTCTCGAGATACCCGCCTGCCTCCCACGCATCGACGGTCTCGAAGTCGAACGCCACACCTCCGAACCAGGGTAGAAAATTGTAGGGAGCGATGTCGCTCAAGGACACGAAACCGACGAACGCGGGCGGTCCTCCCTCCGCTGGAAAGAGCGAGAGGTCGCTGCCTTCGCCCACCTCGGCATCAGATGCCGGACCGGCTGTCCCGAACGGTTCGCCCCCCACATCCGCGGCGAGCGACTCCCCGCCGACGACGAGCGTCGTCCCCATCACGGCGAAGAGCATCCCGCCGAGTAGTCGCCGGAGCGCTCCGACGACCGACCGCGACACCGGTTCCGCTCGCGTTCCATACCGCCTACCGCACGTTCTCGCGCGTGCCATCCTTGTCATGACTCCTCCCTGAGTCGGTGAACGGATCGTTCCGGAGGCGATGCTGCCAGCGCGATTCGCTCGTCGTCGAGCAGAGAGTCCGTTTCGTGAACGGTTCGCGGTTCTCGCCTCGGTTCGTGTTCGATTCTTCGACGCGATTCACGAAACACCACTCCCGTGGCGAGGTCGCGGATATCCGGAAGCTCGCGCCGATAGCAGCTCCAGCCATCCGTACCGGCACATCGATCGCCGAGCACCATCCTCCCCCCCTGTACGCGGCGCGAGCGCTCGGGTAGAGTCTGCGCGCAGCGTGGGACGGAGCTCCCGCGAGACCATGCAGACACGGAAGAACGCATGCCCCGGACAAGGACGATTCCGGCACTCGTTGTCGTCGACGCCCGCCTTTTGGGCACGACGGTTCGAGCGGAGACCACCTCGCCCCTCGGAAGCCGCGGGTTCGCCGGAACGTTCCGGCGGGCCTTGGCGGTCGTGCTCCTTTCACTTCCCTGGTCGATCGTCGCGACCGCGGCACCCACCTGCATCGTCGGCTCGCCCGGCGCGCCGGCCTGCGGCGCCCCACCCGACCCCGGCATCCAGCCTCGGACACGCGCGGCCCCTCGACACGTCGGCAACCCGATAGATGTTCTCGGTGGAAACAAGTACCAACGTGAGGACGACTATCGCGCCGTCGGCTCACCGCTCGCCTTCGCCCGACACTACAACAGCGCGCTCACCGACTACGACCTCGGTCTCGGGCGCGGCTGGCGACATTCCTATCACGTCTTCCTGACGCGGCTCGACGACGCGACGCTGCAGATCGTGCAGGCCGACGGGCGACGGATGGTGTTCACGGCCGCATCGACCGTGCCGGGCGAGCCGCGAGGACTCACTCCGTCCAGCAACCATTACGCCTCGCCCGGCGGTCACGACGGCCATGTCGTCCAGACAGAGAGCGGCGATCACCTCTGGCACCTACCCGATGGCAGACGGCTGCAGTTCCGGGGTTCGTGGCTGGTCCGAACGATGCGCGAAGGGGTGCCGTCGGCCACCTTGACGCTGCACTACGAACGATTGCGCCTCGCCTCCGTCACCGATGCGCTCGGCCGCTCGCTGCGACTGCGCTACACCCCCGGCCCGATCGGGCTTCGGGGCTACGATCCGGCCTTCGACGTGCTCGCGCCCGGACACCTCGAGGCGCTCGTGCTGCCCGGCGGCGAAGAGGTCGAGATTCGCTACGACAACCGACTCAATCCGGTCGTGACACGCCATCCGGACGGCGCTGTCACCACACTCGCCTACGACGACGACGCCTGGCCGCACCACCTCACCAAGCGCCGGACCGAGGACCACGAACGCGCTTGGAGCTACGACGAGCACGGCCGCGCCGTCGCGTTCCACGACGAAGAGACGAACCGGAGTTTGACCGTCGACTACGGTACCGCGAGTGCCCAGGACACGACGGGCGACTCGATCGTCCGGCGCGAGTCCGGAGCGACGAGCATCTACCGATGGCAGCGCGGCTCGGCCCACGAAGAGCGACGCGTCGTCTCCACGATCGAACGCGCCTGCGAGGACTGCCCGCCGAGCACCTATCTCCCACCGTCGCCGCCGAACGATCCCTCATCGAGCATCACCGCCCGAGGCGCGTCGTCACGATCGGTCGAGATCGACGATGGACCGCGCTCGGGGCAGATCACTGACACGGGGCCGAGGCCAAGCACCGGCGAGGAGCCCGGTGCCGGCAGGCACAAGGCGACGTCCGTCGTATCGCCGGTGACGCTGTCGGCAGACTCCCCGTACACACTCACCTACACCGACGAGCTCGGCCGCGAGGTCACGCTCGAGACGGACATTCGTGGAAATATCGTCGATGTCGTGCGCGATGGGGTGTCGCTGAACGAGCTCTCATGGCAGTTCATGTACGGCGGCGGAATCGCCTGCGACTCGACGGGCGAAGGCCGCGATGACGAGCAAGAACGAGCGCTGTCGTGTCTTGCCGAGCTGTTCGAGCTGCAAGACATCGCCAATGACCCACCGATCGAGCCGGCACCCTTCACTCCGCGAAGTCGCTCACGGGAGATCGAGGACGACACGGCTCGGTTCTGCACGACGCCGAACGGGAGAACTTGCAGCGAGCTCGAGCGCGATCTGGAGATGGCGCGATTGTCACGGTGCGCATATTCTTCCAGCAGATTCTGTACGGCTTCCTATGAGCGGGTGGAGCCGCGATCGATAGACCTGGAACCGAGAGACTTCGACTTCAAAGGGTTCTCGGCGACGCTGTACAGAAACCGGGGAACCGACGAGTACGTCCTGGCGTTTCGCGGCACGGACAGCTTCTTTCGCTACGACCTGAAGGAGAATCTCCTGCAGTTCGCCGGAGTGGTGACCTCGCAGTATCGACACGCACACCGGTTGAGCGAAAAGCTCGCGGCGGCTCTTCCCGAAAAAGTGCTGTCGTATACCGGCCATTCGCTCGGCGGAGGACTAGCGACGACAGCCGCACTCAACACGGACAGACCGGCTACCGTCTTCAACTCTGCGGCTCTTCACGAGAACACCGCGAAAGCACTTGACTTGGAGTTCGGCAAGGCTCCTCGTTTCATCGACAACCTGACCGTCGACGGTGAGTTCGTCACGACCAGACAGGATACTCCTCGCTACCCACCGGGCTATCGTGTACCCGAACATGATCGTCATGTCGGCCGGCCGGCCAAAATCTCTACTCCTGCGCCGGGCCGGCGCTTCTTGCTTCCTCCCCCTTCCGATGCGTGGATGGACGCGCAGGAGGGTGACATGTGGAAATCGATTCGCCTTCATCTGATGAGCACGGTCATCGAGTCCCTGCTATCAGTTCTCGAGTTCGCCTGTGGAGTAAAGAGATGAGTAGAAAGATCGGTCGCACGGTAGCCGCATTTTCGGCGCTACTGCTCCCACTGACATTGGTGTTTTCCGTTGCCACGGCAAGCGAGAACGATTCGGCGAGCCGGGATCTTCTCCAGGCGATCCTGACCGGCGACAGCGATGCCTTCGAGAACGCGGTAGCTCTTGGCGCCGACCCCAATCGCATCTTCGGGCGCTTCGATGACGAATGGGCGATGTGCGCTGCCACGCAAGAAGGCAAGGAGAAATACTTGGCGCGACTCATTTCGATCGGCGGCGACCCGAACCTAGTCAACGAGGAGGCCGGATTCTCGGACGAGTACCCGGCCACGTGCGCGATGATCAACGGCAACAAGGTCGCGTTCGATGTCTTGATCGAATCTGGCGCGAATCCGAATGCCCTGACCTGTCGAGGGTGCGGCCCGGAGAGACAGGACTCGCTCTTTATCGCCGCAATCGGATCTGCAACGTTCGACATCGCTCTTGAGTTGCTTCATCTGACGACCGTTTCGGAGGACGATCTCGTGAGACTCGCAAGTATTCTGGAGTCTAGACGGACGCGGCCGGGAAGCGATACTGCGCGCATCACCTGGAAGTTCGCCGACTACCTTCGAGAGCGCGGCATCGACGTGAACCCGGCCGTCCCCCGTCCGTGAAGCACGACTTGTCTTGTCTCGCCTCTTGATCTCAAGCGGGCGTCCGCCGCGGTGGATGCTGCATTCGATCGGCGAGCTGATGCAGAGGCACGGATGAGACACCGATATCGTCACGTCCAACAGCTCGGGACAGTCACCGTATCGCCGTTCATCGCTGAATCCGCTTCGATGATACGAACCGGCCCATAGGGGCAGGAGCCGCAGACGACAGCGCGCGTAGCGTAGCCGACACCTGCCGAATTCGGACGCCGAGCGCTGGCCGCGCTTGACACGAATGACACGGCGACATCAGACTCGTGATTCTGCGGCGATTCGGCGGAACACTCGGGGATGGGAGGAGACGAGGAACCGCTGATCGCCATGCGAGGCATCGGCAAGCGCTTCGGTGGTGTCACGGCGCTGGAGGATGTCGATCTCGATGTCCGCGCGGGCGAGGTTCTCGCGATCGTCGGCGACAACGGCGCCGGGAAGTCGACGCTGATCAAGATTCTGACCGGCGTCTACCGGCCGAGCGCCGGTTCGATGACGATGGATGGCGAGCCGCTGGTCATGAACAGCCACTCGGACGCGATCACGCGCGGGATCGATGCCGTCTATCAAAGCCTCGCACTTGCCGATCATCTGACACCCGCCGCCAATCTCTTCCTCGGGAGCGAGCTGACGACGCGTGTGCTCGGGGTGCCGCTGCTCGACAACAAGCGCATGCGCGAGGAGGCCGAACGCGTGCTCGCGGAGCGTTTGGGGGTGCGGCTGAGGAGTATGGACGTGCCGACCGAGAGCCTCTCGGGCGGTCAGCGTCAGGCGGTCGCGATCGCACGGGCCGTCTATCACTCGGACCTGAAGGTCCTCGTCATGGACGAGCCGACCGCGGCACTCGGTCCGCAGGAGACCGCGCGCACGCTCAAGCTGATCGCCGCGGTGCGCGAGCAGGGCATCGCCGTGATCGTCATCTCCCACAGCCTCGACGATGTCTTCGCCGTCTCGGACCGGATCCAGGTCATGCGGCGTGGGCGCAACGCGGGCCTGGTGAACACCCGCGAGACCGATGTCACCTCGGTGCTCGCGATGATCGTAGGCGCGACCGACGCCGACGAGGCGGCCTGAGGTCGTGGCCGGAGCCCCCTCAGCCGCCGGTGAACCGGACGCCGTGGCCGTCGGGCTGACAGCCCGCGAACGTCTCGACCGCTACGTGGCGCTGCTCGGCCCGATGGCGATGATCGCCGCCCTGCTCCTGCTGATGGCGATCCTCGAGCCCGCTCGCTACTTTCGGCTCTCGAACTTCGACATCATCCTCAAGGACGCGGCGCTCTACATGCCCATGGCGATGGCGATGACGATCGTCATCTGCACGCGCGGCATCGATCTCTCGATCGGTTCGGTCGCGGCGCTCACGGCGATCATCATGGCCTACATGGTGAAGTCCTACGGTTTTCCCTGGTGGGTCGCCGTACCACTGGCGATCTCGCTCGGGGCTCTCTGCGGGCTGGTCAACGGACTGATCATTACCCGACTGAAGGTACCCGACCTGATCGGAACCCTTGCCATGGATCTCGCCTACCGGGGCTTCGCTCTGGTGTTGGCCAAGGGCGTGGTGCTGTCGCGTTTCCCGGACGAGATCGTGGCCATCGGCCGTGGAGAGATACCCGGCTTTCTCGCCATCCCGGTAGTCATCGGGCTCTCGACGCTGCTCGTCGGCTACATCGTCTACACCCGGACCCGCCTCGGGCGCTATGCGCTGGCGATCGGCTCCAATCCGGAAGCGGCGGAGCTCACCGGCATCCCGGTGGATCGCTACAAGATCTACGTCTACGTGTTGATGGGCTCGATGGCCGGACTCGCCGGTGTGATGCTCGCCGGCAAGCTCAATGCCATACAGGCGACCTCGGCCCCGTTCTTCAATCTGCACGTCATCGCCGCCGTTGTCGTCGGCGGAACCTCCCTGTTCGGCGGACGGGGTTCGATCCTCGGCTCGCTCGCGGGCGTGCTGCTGCTCGCGATGATGATCAACGCGCTCGTCACGCTGCGCATCGAGTTCTTCTGGCAGTCGGTGGCCTCGGGCGCCGTCATCATCGCCTCGGTCGCGTTCTACACCTGGTTGCAGGCGCAGGACCGGGACGGCCGCGGTGGTCTTCTGGCGAGTCTGAACAGTCCCGAGAGCAGGAAGACCGGCCGCTTCATCGCGATCCTGTTCGCCGTTACCGGCGCCCTCTTCCTGATCGGCTGGCTGTTCGCCGGCGAGACCACCGCCGTACGCTGATGGATTCCGATATCGCACCGTTCCGCGTCGACTCGGGTCATCGCGCCCGAGCTGACTCGGCCCTCCGCTGATCCGGCGCCCCCTTGCCCACGAGCCTATCGCCGACGCGGTGGGCTCACTACCCGAGCGCTCCACCACCCGAGAGCGCGAAAGCGACACGAGGAGAAGCAGCATGCACGAAACCACCGCGCACAGGATCGGGCTCGGCGCTCGTGCGACGCCGCTCGGGAAGGCCCGGGCGGCGATGACGCTGTTCGGTGCGGCGTTGCTCGCGGTCACCGGAGTGGCCGTCGCCGCCGGTGATTACGAGATCCCCGTCAAGGAGCTGCCGGACGCCGGCGAGCGGGACTACTGGCTGCCCGAGGAAGTCAACCAGCCCGGTACCGTAGAGACCCTGCAGGAGGTCGTGGGCTCGGAGGCCGTTCCGCTCTCGGTCGAGCAGGAGAAGCCGCTGCAGATCGCGCTGGTCTACCCCTCGGCCGACGTCTCGGACTTCTGGGCACGCGCCTATCTCGCGTTCACGAAACGTATGGATCAGCTCGGCATCGAGTACGAGACCACCGAGTTCGCCTCGCGCCAGATCGAGCACTCGCTGCAGTCGACCTATACCGATCAGGTGCTCCAGGACGGCGATCTCTACGACTTCGTCGTGTTCGGCCCCTCCGAGCTCGCCACCCAGGCGGACAACATCGAGCGGCTCGTCGGGAGCGACGATTTCACGACCTTCGTCTGGTCCTTCTTCACGCCACTCAAGCAGTTCGAGAAGCAGCCTGCGGGTTGGTTCGACTTCTCCTCCACGCTCGGTGCGGTCAACGTCTGCGACTACCTCGTCGAGCGGCTCGGCGACGGCGTCGTCTACGCGATGAACCGCGGCATCCCCGGCATCACCGACAACCAGCGCTCCGGGGACTTTCAGGCCTGCGTGGAGGAGAAGGGCGAGTGGGAGCTCGCCTACGAGCACTACGGCGACTACACCCGCGAGGGCGGCTTCGAAGGCACGCAGCTGATCCTGCAGGCCTATCCGGAAGTCACGCTGATCCACAACGCCAACACCGCGATGGCGATGGGTTCGGTCGAAGCGCAGATCGGCGCCGGTCGCGAGGGTGACATCATCTCCACCGGCTGGGGCGGCACCGGACTCGAGCTCGACGCTATCCGCCGCGGCGAGCTCGACGCGACGCCGATGCGCATGGGCGACGATGTCGGTGCGGCGGCGGCCGAAGCGGTCAAGTATCACCTCGAGGGTCGCGAGGACGAGCTGCCGCTGGTCTTCCTCGGCCGCATTCTCGTCGCCCACGACGAGATGCCGCCCGACGAGCTCGACGCGCTCGAGCAGGAAGCCTTTCGATTCTCCGGTGTCGGCGCGCTCGATCGCTGAGACGGACCGTGGCACCGGCTTCGCGATCCTCGTCACATCCACGCTCTCGCGAAAGTCGGCCAGCTCGTGCTCGAGCGGGGGAAGCTCGGTGGCGAGGAGGTGACTCGGCATGAACGTACTCGGTCTCAACCATCTCACGATCGCCACGGCCGACCTCCCGCGTGCGTTCGATTTCTACACGAACGTGCTCGGCTGTCGCCCCCGGGCGCGCTGGGCACGAGGTGCCTATCTCTCCGCCGGCGATCTTTGGCTGTGCCTCTCGAGCGACGCGGACGCTCACCCGACGACCGACTACACTCACGCGGCCTTCACCGTCGAGGTCGCGGCGCTCGACACCTGGCGCGCCCGGCTCGAGGCCGCGGGAGCCCGGATCTGGAAGTCGAACACGAGCGAGGGCGAGTCGATCTACTTTCTCGATCCAGACGGTCATCGGCTCGAGCTGCACGTCGGCGATCTCGACTCGCGACTCGCCTCGCTGCGGGAAGCCCCCTACGAGGATCTGGAGCTCTTCCCCTGAACGCCCCCCGTCGGAGCGATTCCCGATATGAACGACATCTCGCCCTCCGTCATCGCCTTCGATGTCAACGAGACACTGCTCGACATCACCACTCTCGAACCCCTGTTCGAAAGACTGTTCGGCGACGCCCGGATCATGCGTCAGTGGTTCGCCGAGCTGATCCTCTACTCCGAGGCGATGACGCTCAGCGGTGCCTACGCGCCCTTCGGCGCGCTCGGCGCCGGGGTGCTGCGGATGGTCGGGGCTATCCGCGAGGTACCGATCGGTGACGAGGACACCGCCGAGCTCGCCGAACGCGTCGGTTCCATGCCGGCCCATCCGGAGGCGAACGCGGCGCTCGAACGTCTCGGGGAGGCGGGCTTTCGTCTCGTGACGCTGACCAACTCGGCCCCGGGTCCCGATCCGAGCCCGCTCGCGAAAGCCGGACTAAAGCGCTTCTTCGAGCAGACCTTCAGCGTCGATCCGGTGCGGCGCTACAAGCCCGCGCCCGAGACCTACGCCCGCGTGACCACGGCGCTCGGGGTGGAGCCCGGGGCGATCTGCCTCGTCGCCGCGCACGCCTGGGACACGCTCGGAGCGCAGCGGGCGGGGGCGAAGGCGGCGCTCGTGACCCGCCCCGGGAATGCCGTGCTCGACGTGCCGGAGGTGCCGCGTCCCGACATCGTCGCACCGGATCTCGGCACCGTGGCCGCGGAGATCGTCTCGCGCTGGGGAGCCCGATGAACGCACCCGCCGACCCATCTGGCGAGACGGTACCGGACGCGGCGGCGAACGCGGTGGGAATCACGTCGCCGAAAGACGCGCCGACCCACCTCCTGTTCGACCTCGGCGGCGTCATCGTCGAGCTCGCCGGCCGCCCGCTCGACGACGTCTGGCTCGCGAACGGAACCCCCCCCGAGGACAGCTGGAAGCTGTGGCTGACCTCGGACGCGCCGCGCGCGTTCGAGACCGGGCACACCGGGCCTGCGGAGTTCGCCCGCGCGATCGTCGACGAGCTCGACCTGCAGGTCACCCCCGAGGCGTTCCTCGCGCGTTTCCTGCACCTGCCGGTCGGCACCTACCCCGGCGCGCTCGAGCTCCTGCACGCGCTGAAGGGGCGCTACGTGCGGGGCATCTTCTCCAACTCCAACGTCCTGCACTGGCCGCGAAAGATGGGCGAGATGCACCTGGACGACGCGGTCGACGACCACTTCGCCTCGCACCTCATCGGACACGTCAAGCCCGACCCCGGCGGGTTCGAGCACGTCGTGCGCCACTGGGGCGTGGCGCCCGGACGGATCCTCTTCCTCGACGACAACGCCCTGAACGTCGAGGCGGCCCGGGCGGCGGGGTTCGTCGCCGAACGCGTCGTCGGACTCGACGCGGCGAAGCGCGCGCTCGAGGCGCACGGGGTCCGCTGGTAGCGGTAGCCGGTCAGCCGTCCCGGGCGACGCCGCCGCACAGCGACGGCAGACCGTCCGCCGCCGTTCCGGCCAGCGGCACGAATCGCCAGCGCTGGCCGACGATGTCGTCCGAGGTCGGCGCGAGTCGCGGCTCGCGTCCCGCGTCGTCGTTCCCGTCCGCGTCGCCCGAGGCGACATCGAACGAGGCGTCGGGGAACAACGCGCTGACGAGGCGGCAGTGACCGTCGGCGAGCGGCACGACATACCAGAGCTGGAACGCGCTCTTCCTGGACGAGGCGAGCTCGATGCCGCTCGGCGAACGGCCGTAGCCCGCCGCGATCGACAGGCGATCGCCCGCGCCCGCGCTGCCGATGCGGTACAGCCCCTGGGAGAACGACGCGAACCGCCAGTCGGCGATGGTGGCGAGATCCGATCCTCCGGTTCGCGCCGCGGCGCCGTCCGCCCTCTCGGCAGCCACTTCGGCAGACACCTCGATCGGTGCGCCGTCGGCGCTGCCCGGCGGTGCGTCGACGAGGCGGACGAGCGGCACGTCCGCGGTGCCCGGCACGAGCGCGAGCACGCGCGACGTGCCGTGGACGGCACTGGAGATCCGGAACGTGCCGGCCACCGGGTCCGCTCGCCGCTCGGCGCTGCCGCAGCCGCCGGCCAGCAGCGCGATCGACAGCCCGAGGACGAGCCGTCCGTTCACTGTCCGGCGACCTCGAGGAAGAAGCGCACCATCTCGGCCGAGGCGTCGGGTCCGGCGGCGTCGGCGTAGCTGCCCCGCGGGTCGCCGCCCGACCACGCATGGGCGGCGCCGGCCACGCACCAGTGCTCGACGACGACATCGCCGCTCGCGTCGCGATGCACGTCGCGTGTCCAGGCACGGCCGCCATCCCGCCCCTGTCGCCGCTCCGCGACCGCCACGGCTCCGGACACGCGACGGGCCGCCTCGACACAGGCGGCGACGACACGCTCGCCGTTCTCCGGGTGCACGGTGCGGTCGGCGTCGCCGTGGAACACGATCGTCGGCGGCAGCCGGGTGGCGGCGTCGAGCGCGCTCGCCGGTGCCCCTCTGCCCTGCCCGCCACGCATCGACGCGAGCGCACCCGGCAGGTCGTTCGCCGTGCCGGCGGCGAGCCCCGAGTGCACGCCGATCGCGCGGAACAGCGTCGGCGCGACGTCGCCGAGGATCGCCGCCATCGCGCCACCGGCCGACAGTCCCGCGACGAAGATCCGCTCGGCGTCGACGCCGTGTGCGGCGACGACCTCGCCAATCGCCCCCTCGATCAGCGCGGGCTCGCCCTGCGAGCGTCGCTGGTGGTTGCCCTTGAACCAGTTCCAGCAGCGCTGGGCGTTGGCCCGGCTCGACTGCTCGGGGTAGAGCACGAGGAACCCGTGCTCGAGCGCGAGCGCGTCCATGGCGGTGCCGCGAGCGAAGTCGTCGGCATCCTGGGTGCAGCCGTGCAGCATGACCACGAGCGCGGGCGGCGGCGTGTCCGGGGCGAGCGGCGGGACGAACAGCCGGTAGTCGAGCGCTCGCGAGCGACCGGTGTGCAGCCCGCGCGTGAGCGTGCCTCGCCCGTCCGGCGCACGAGCGCCGCCCGCCGGCGCGTCTTCCGCCGGCGCCGCGGTTTCCCCACGCGCGTCCACCGTGTGCCATTCGCCGTCGATGATCGACGCCTCGTCGCCCGCACCCGGTTCGCGGGAGACGCCCTCGGCACCTTGCCCGGAGGAATCCGGCTTCGGGGATCCTCGCTCCGACGACGGTCCTCGCCCCGGTGACTCCCGGGTCGGGGACTCTTGCCGGAAGGGCCCTCGCTCCGGAGAACCCGGCTCCGGCGGAGGTGGCCGCCGCGCGCCGCCCGCGCCGAGCGCCTCGCGGATCGTTCGGGTCGCCGCGGCGAGGTCTCCCTCGCGGGTCAACCGCGTCGCGTCGCCGAGCAGGCGCTTGAAGTCAGTGTTCATGGACCAAGTATCGGGGTGGACACGCATCGCGCAAGTGACGGCGGGGACCAGGTGTCGGTGCCGTTCAGCCCGGCGGCGCGGTCTGCGACGGCCCGCCGTGTCTGGCGAGCAGGCGATCGAGCGCGTTGCCGAACGCCTGCCTCTCCTGCGCGCCGAGCGCGGGCGGGCCGCCCGTGTGGACGCCGCTGCCGCGCATCGTGTCCATGAAGTCACGCATGTTCAGCCGGCCACGGACGTTGTCCGGCGTGAACTCCTCGCCCCGCGAGCTCATCGCGAACGCCCCCTTCGCGACCACCTCGGCGGCGAGCGGGATGTCGGAGGTGATGACCAGGTCGCCCGCCTCGCACAGGCGCACGATCTCGTCGTCGGCGACGTCGAACCCCTGCGAGACCTGCCGCATGCGGATCAGGGAGGAGCGCGGCACCGGGATCGGCTGGTTGGCCACGAGCGTGGTCTCGGTCTTGGTGCGCTGCGCCGCCTTGAACAGGATCTGGCGGATGGCGATCGGCAGCGCGTCGGCATCGACCCATATCCTCACCCGGGCGTCCCCCCGACGGCGATCGGGCTGACGCCGATCAGCGCGAGGTGCAGCCAGCCGGCGAACGCGACCCACAGGACGAGTCCGACGACGACCGTCGCGATCGTCGCCCCGAGGCGGCCGCCGGCCCGATCGGCCGCGACCCCGCCGCCGGCCGCGCGATCGCGACGGCGCGCGGCGATGAAGTCGGCGACCGCCCAGGCGAGGAAGGCGCCGAACAGCAGCATGCTCGCGAGCGCGCCGTTGGCGAGGAGGTGGGCGAACGCCCAGATCTTGACGCCGAGCACCATCGGATGACCGACGGCGGCGCGGATGCGATTGCCCGGCACGTAGGCGGCGGCGACCAGCACGAACGCGACCGCCGTCAGCAGGAGGGTGACATGCCGAAGCCAGAGCGGCGGCGCCCAGACCGACACGTACGGAGCCGCGCGGTAGCCGACCACGATCAGCACCAGTCCGATCAGCGAGACGATCGAGTAGAGCCCCTTCCAGGCGTTCTCGCCGCGCTTCTCGATGAAGCGCCGGCGCGCGGGCTCGGCGACGATGCGTGCGGAATGCACGCCGAGGAACAGCACGAGACCGAGGATCAGCACGAGCATTTGCACAGGCTCTGGCAAGCGGACGGGTACATGCTAGCGTACGGCGTGTGGCGATTCCGCGTCGATCGCCGATATCCGGAGACAACGACGACATGTGCACTCTCGACGGCTGCGACGACGGCCACGGCCTGCCCCCCGTTTCCGTGTCGCCGAAGGAGCGCCGGCTGTTTCTCGCCGGGCTCGCGAGCCTGCCGCTCGCCGCCGTGCTCGGCCACCCCGAGCTCGCCGCCGCCCAGGGCGCGCGGGCCACGCCGCTCGACATCGAGCTGCCCGACGGGGTGACCGCGAGCGGCGTGATCGCGATGCCGGCGACGCTGCCGGCCCCGACGGTCGTGCTGATCCACGAGTGGTGGGGGCTCAACGATCAGATCAGGACGATGGCCGCCGAGCTCGCCGACCTCGGCTACATCGCCTACGCGATCGACCTGTACGGCGGCGAGGTCGCGTCGACGCCGGACGAGGCGAAGTCGCTGATGGGCGGTGTCGACCCGGCACGCGCGACCGCGCAGCTGGTCGGCGCGATCGAGGCGATGCGCGTGCACGAGGGCTCGAACGGCAAGGTCGGCACGATCGGCTGGTGCTTCGGCGGCGGCTGGTCGATCAACGCCTCCACCGCCACGGCCGTCGACGCGACGGTCGTCTACTACGGGCAGCTGCCGCAGGTGGCGGACGACGTCGCGTCGCTGCAGGGGCCGGTGCTCGGGCACTTCGGCACCGAGGACGAATCGATCGACGAGGTCATGGTCGGCGGCTTCGAGCGCGCGATGGACGCGGCCGGCAAGGGCGACTCGCTGGACGTGCAGTGGTACACGGCGAATCACGCGTTCGCGAACCCGACGAGCGCCCGCTACGACCAGGATGACGCCGAGCTCGCCTGGACCCGCACCCAGACCTTCTTCGCCCGGCACCTGACGGGCTGAGCGACGGCCCGGCGACCGGCCGAACGTCAGCGGTGCGTGGCGGCCTCCTCCGCCACGCGCAGCTTCGCCTGCATGAAGTCGCGGTGCTTGAGGTAGAGCAGGTCGGCCAGCTTCCGGATCGTGTACTCCTCGTAGCCGTCGATGTCGCCGTCGGCGAGCGCGACGCGCCACATCTGCTCGACGAGCGCGATCTTGCCGTCCTTGTCGAGCGCGTCGTTGATCCGCTGCACGTGGGCGTGCAGCGAGACGTTAACGTCGCTGTCGGCCACGGCCGCGTCGATCACCGCGGCGAGCTCGTCCGGCGCGAGCGCCGAGGAACCCGCCAGCGCCGCGCGGATGGTCGCCAGCTCGGCCTCGTCGACCTCGTGATCGCTGCGCGCGATCTCGACCAGCAGCATCGCGCAGACCCGCTCCAGCGCGTCGCGCCCGCCGTCGTGTTCGCCGTCGCGTTCGCCATCTCCGGGCGTGGCCGGCGCGAACGCCGCACCGAGCCGGTTCAACCATCTATCGAAGCTCATCGTTCCCCTCCGTTCATCTCTCGGCCTTCCTCTTCGTCCAACGCGTGCTCGTCGACGACGAACGCGAACACGTAACCCGATTCCGTCCCCAGCCGGAGATCCGTCGCGATCAGGGTCCCCTCGCGCTCGCGCAGTCGCACGAACCCGTCGGTGAACCAGTCGAGCCGCGCGAGCGTCGGCCAGGCATCGGTCCCGCCCGGCGGCCGCGCGCCTCTCTCGTACGCGGTGAAACTCACGGTGGGTTCGTCGTCCAGCACGGATCGCCAGCCCACGTGGTACCTGTCGCCGTCCAGCGCGACGACGCGCCACAGCAGCGACATCGGCAGCGGCGCGACGAGCGTTCGCGAGGCATCGATGCCGGCGGTGGCGAGCGACGCGCGCGCCACGCCCGCGACCTGTGACTGGATCAGCAGCGTCGCGCCGAGATAGGTCGTGCTCAGCACGAGCCCCACGGCGTCGGCACGCCTCGCGGACGCGTTCCGGCGACGTCAGAGCCAGCCGACACCGACGAGCAGCGGCAACGTGTAGAGCGGGTCGATGATGAACACCGAGCCGATCGCGACCGGGCGCACCGGCAGGGGCCACCAGAGCTGCGTGCCGTACAGCGTGAACCGCCGGTCACGAGGCGCGGATCGCCGACGGCGCCGCGGGCACGCTCTTGAACGTGAACGCGTCCGCCCCCGTTCCATCGCGCCGAAGCCGATCGAGTCTTCCGTGCGCCTCGACCACCGTCGGACGATGCCCGGACGGTACCCACCAGAGCACCGCGTGGGCTTCCCGCATGCGACGGAACCACTCCTTGCGCCGGCTCATGATCGTCGTGTGCGCGCTTCGGTAGACGTAGTCGTGCAGCGCCTCGACGGACGCCCACACCGAAAGATTCACGATCACGTCGTCGTCGAACGGGCCGGACGGTGCGCCCGCGCCGACATCATCGGTCTTCAGTCGCCAGACGAACCCCGGCGAGCGATCCGCCAGCGCGTTGATCCGGTCGAGCTCCGCGACGAATCCGGCGAGCACGGGCGAATCGAGCGGGCACGCGCCGCATCACCCTGCAGCTGCTCGAGGCCAACGGCATCGCGCCGGACGCACTGACGCTCGACGCCGCGGGCGACACGAGCGCCGCCGAGGCATTGCTCGCGGGCGAGCTCGACGCCACGTTCGCGATCTCCTCGGTCGAAGGAGCGATGGTGCGCACCCTGCTCGGGGCGGACGGCGTGACGCTGATGGACAAGTACGGACCGCCTTTCCTGCAGCGCTACCTGCCGTGCTGGGCGGCGAACCTGATCGACCGGCTGAAAGCTTCTCGCACTGCCGCTGGTCGCCCTCCTCCTGCCGCTGTCACGCCTGCTGCCACCGGCCTATCGGTGGACGGTCAGGAAGAAGGTGTTCAGGTGGTACGAGGAGGTGCAGCGCATCGACCTGCGGGCGAGCGACGACACCCGGCCGGCCGCGCTGCGCGGTTGCCTCGCGGAGTCGGCGCGCATCGAGGAAGACGCGCGCGAGGTGGCCGTGCCGCTCGGCTACGCGCACGAACTCTACGCCGCTCAGGCGGCGCTCGATCCGCTGACCCAGCAGATCGAGCGCCGCCTGCCTAGCTCTCCGGACGGATCTCCGCCCGTCGGTTGAGCGCCTGACCCTCGTCGGTGGTGTTTCTCGTGACGGGACGCGTCTCGCCGAAGCCGCGGGCGATCAGCCTGGACGGGTCCATGCCACGCGAGATCAGGTAGTCGCGCACCGCGTCGGCACGTCGATCGGAGAGACCTTCGTTGTAGATCTCCGGACCGGCCCAGTCGGTGTGTCCGTCGATCGCGATGGTGCGTTCGTCTTCCGCCATGGCGGCGGCGAAGGCATCGAGACTCGCCAGCGCCTCGGTCGACAGATCCGATCGATCGAACGCGAAGTGCACGAACGGCATGTCGAACGGGTCGAGGACCGGCGTCTCGACCGGCGGAGCGACGGCAGGTTCCGGCAGCGCCGCGGCCGGCGGTGGCAGCGCGGCGACCGGCGCGGCGGCGAGCGCCGCCACCGGTACCTGCCCGAAGCGTTTCAGCGCGCTGACGCCGAAGTAGCGCGCGTCGGTATCGAACGCCTGCAACTCGGCGCGCAGCGCGAAGCCGTTCCGGAAACCGTACTCGAGACCGGCCCCGAACACCGCGTGCGAGGCGTAATCGCGCCGATAGGCCACGCGATCGCTGTCGTTGTTCAGCCCGCCCACTCCGAATCGTCCGAACAGAGACAGACCTTCGCGACGGTGGGCGCCGTCACGAGAGGACGTGAGCGGCACGAAGCCGTCGTGAGTGTTGAACAGGTAGAACAGCGCGCTCGCACCGTAGACTTGATAGCCGATGTCGCCGACATCGGTGCCGAGAAAGTCGATCCCGGCGGCACCGAGGTCAGCGGCGTGAAACTCGCCGCCGAGCCAACGTGTGAAGTCGTAGCCCAGGCCGATCTCGAATCCCGGAGAGATATCCTCGTCGACCGTCAGCGCGGGGCTCGGCGACCGGGGCTCCATCCGTGCCACACCCGCGCCGATCGCGACGTACGGTCGCCGCTTGAACGCCATGGTCGGTCGCGACGCCGTGCCGGCGATGTCGTTCTCCACCGCATCGGCCGCCGCGCCGCCACCGCTCGGCACGGGCACGTCCGGTTCGGCGGTGAGCTCCCTGTCGACACCGGCACCGCGAATCGCGTCACCTTCGGCGAGGGCGACCGAGCAAAGACCGCCACCGATCAGCACGACCGCCAGCGCCGCGAGGGCGGGACGCACGAACGAGCGCGTCTTCATCGTGGATCCTCCGCGCCAGGCGTCCGGCTTCGCCGTCGCAGCAGGACGGCACCGGCGATCAGTCCGAGCAGCGCGAGCGACGAGCGTCCGATTCCCGATCCGTGCACGCCGGTCTCGAGCGTCAGGTCGGTGCACTGGCACTCGACGAAGTCGTTCTCGCGGTTGCCGTTGATGTCGCTGTAGCGGATGACGTTCGCCGTCACCGTGCCGCTGGTCTCGAACCCGTTGCCGTCCTGGATCTGGTAGATGAAGGCGTCGGGGCCGAAGTAGCCGTCGTCGGGCGTGTAGAGGATCATGTCCTGCTCGCCGTTCACGCCCGGGATCACTTCGGCCGTCCCGTTCTGGGGAACGGCGACGCTGGTGATCGTCAGTCCTTCGCCGGACCCGTCGTCGTCGTTGGCGAGCACGTCCATGGTGGTCGCGATGTCCTGCAGCACGTCGAAGCGATCCTGCTCGGCACGCGTGGTCGTGTCGTCGAGGCTCGCACCCGGATCCGGGTCCTCGCCACCACCCGCGTCACCGTTACCGGCATCGGCTCCGCCGTCGGTATCGCCACCGTCCGTGTCACCGTTACCGGCATCGGCCCCGCCGTCGGTATCGCCACCGTCCGTGTCACCGTTGCCGCCATCGGCCCCGCCATCGGTATCGCCACCGTCCGTGTCACCGTTACCGGCATCGGCTCCGCCATCGGCCCCGCCGTCGGTATCGCCACCATCCGTGTCACCGTTACCGGCATCGGCCCCGCCGTCGGTATCGCCACCGTTCGTGTCACCGTTGCCGCCATCGGCCCCGCCGTCGGTATCGCCACCGTCCGTGTCACCGTTGCCGGCGTCGGCCCCGCCGTCGGTATCGCCACCGTCCGTGTCACCGTTACCGGCATCGGCCCCGCCGTCGGCATCGCCACCGTCCGCGTCACCGTTGCCGGCGTCGGCCCCGCCGTCGGTATCGCCACCGTCCGCGTCACCGTTGCCGGCATCGCCACCGCCGTCGGTGAACGCGAAGTGCAGCGTGTCGACATCACCGCCGGAAACGGCGAACGGCAGCGGATTGACGCCGCTCTCGAGCGAGAGCCCCGCCGGCAGCTCCGGATCGTTCTCGCGCAGCACGGCGAAGTAGTTGCCGTCGGGCAGACCCGGCAGCACGAACAGTCCGCTCGCGTCGGTATCGGTCGCGTTGCAGACGGGCTCGTCGCGCCGTGGGTCGAAGAAGCCGTCACCGTCGGTGTCGCGATACAGCTGGATCTGGATGTCGGCGATGCCGGCCTCGTCCGCGCTCGGCAGCGCGTCGCCGTTCTCGTCGAGGAACACGCGCCCGGAGCCGTTGCTCAGCGCCTCGTCGATGAACCAGCCGGACAGGCCGCCATGCACGTCGGCCGCGCTGTCCAGGGAGGCCTCGGCGACACCGGTGTCGACCGGAAAGGTCGTCGGATCGAGCGGATCGTGATCGTCCGTGTCGACGTCGTCGGCGAACAGCGAGAAACCGAAATAGCGCCGACCTGCCTCGAGTCCGAGCCGCTCGCTCGACACGAACGCCATCGTCACCGACTCGCTCGACTGCCCGCCCGCCAGCTGCGCGTCGTCGGAGAGGACACCGTTCTCGAAGAACGAGTAGTCCTGCGACTCGTCGGTGACGCCGTAGCAGAGCCGCGGATCGACGCAGCCGCTCTCGCGCACGAGCACGAGCGGCCCGTAGCTCGCCGGCTGGCCGAGGATGTCGAGCGAGAGCACGGCGGCGATCTTGAGCCGGCTGTCCCCCCCCTTCTCCGCGACGACGTGGCCGGCACCGGCGAGCCCCTCGGGAGTGACCGGAGCGAGGATGCCGCTCTCGAACAGGTAGTCGGCGCGTTCGACGCCGCCCGCATCGGGCGCGGGATTGGCGAACAGGTCGAGCGCACCGCGGTTGAACACGCGGCTCGCGAGCATCGCCGCCGTGTCGCAGGCGACGCCGTCCGAGCCGTCGCCGGGATAGCCCGGGGAGAGCCGGGTCGCGTCCCCGTCGACGCGTTCGGCGAAGATCGCGCAGCGCGCGTCGGGATGCCCCGGCCCGGGCGATCGTCCGGCGCCGCGGCGCAACTCGACGCGATCGGCGGAGACCGCGAGCCCGAACGTGCGATCCCCGCTGGTGAATCCGTCGAGCAGACGGTCGCGGCCGACACCCCAGGCGTAATCGGTACCGTCCGTCGAGTACAGGAACGGCGTGCCGGGACGCTCCTCGAGACGGAGCGACGACACCTCGCCGGCCGCCTGCGCGCCGGCGAACGGCGCGAGCGCCAGGGCGAGACCCGCGGCGAGGCCACGGAACGGACCACGCGGATCGGGCCGGCGCTCGCGGGACGAGAGCCGTCCACCGGATCGGCCGGGAGGCCGGCCGGGGAGTCGGCCGGGGGACACCTCGAAAAGAGGAGTGTGGGAATCGTGCATGTCGGCTCCGGTCGTGGACCGCGATCGGGTTTCCGTTCCCGGTATCTGTCGGAATGGCCGCCGTCCCTGTCGGCGAGCGCTCGCCGGACGACAGGCGAGCGACCTCGGGCTACCCCACCCATGGTAGCTGACCGGGACGATTTCCGGTACTTGGCGAAGAAACGTCCAGCGCTTGACGAGGTTGCTCCCGATCCGGAAAACGGGCCGGCACATGGATCGGGACGCGCGCCGGAACGCGGGCCGGAGCACGACCCGAAGGCGCCGTGACCGCGGCCGGGTCACCACACGGCGCGCCTTCAGGCGCCGCGGCCCGGAAAGACGTGCAGCGCCGCGTGCTGGAGCAGCAGGATCGTCTTCATGTCCTCGATCCGCCCGTCGCGGATCATCGCGAGCGCCTCGTCGATGCCGGTCTCGAGCACCTCGATGTCCTCGCCCTCCTCGACCAGACCGCCGCCGTCCCCGACCCGCGCGCCGGGCTCGCAGGCGGCGGCGAAGAAGTGGATGCGCTCGGTCACCGAGCCGGGGCTGACGTAGGCGGCGAACAGGAACTCCGGCGTGCCGATCCGGTAGCCCGTCTCCTGCTCGGTCTCGGCGACGACGGTGCGGGCCGGGTCGTCGTCCTCCAGCATGCCGGCCGGCACCTCGACCAGAAAGCCGCGTCCGGTCGTCGCATGGGCGGGGTAGCGGAACTGCCGCACCAGCACGACCGTGCGTCGCCGGATGTCGTGCAGCAGGATCGCCGCACCGTGGCCGCGGTGGTAGATCTCCCGCGTCTGGCTCTCCCACCCGCCGTCCCGACGTCGGTAGTCGAAACGCACGGACTCCAGCCGCGACCAGGCGTCCGACAGCACCTCGACGTCACGCGTCACGATGCGCTCCCGGTCAGCGTCCGTGTCCTCCGGTCGGTCGGCATCCGCGCCGCCCTGCCGGCTCGCGCCCGCGCGCTCGTCTCGCTCCGCCATGTGCCACTCCGGTCACGCGCGACGCCGCCCGCCGCCCCGACGCATTCTGCCCCGTTACATCCCGATACACGGCGGAACACGCCGGCAATGATCGGAAGGCACTCGCTGCCGATACTGCCTGCACTTCGAACGGCGGGCCGGAGCGACAAGCCTGCCACGACACTTGCGGAACCCGACCATGAACGCACCGAAGAAACTGCTCGTCGCCACCATCGCCGCCGTCGGCATCGTCGCCGCCTCCGGCGCCGCCATCGCCCAGCGCGGCGGAGGCGGCCACGGCGAGCGCATGATCGAGCGCGTCTCCGAGCGCCTCGAGCTCGACGACAACCAGCGTGCCGCCATCACCACCCTCGCCGACGAGATGCGGGAGACGCGCGAGCTGATGCGCGGCACCGACGGCGACCTGAGGGCGCAGGTGGAGAGTCTCGTCACCGCCGATACCCTCGATCAGGGCGCGGCGCTCACGCTGATCCAGCGGCGCACGGCCTCGATGAACGCCCAGGCGCCCGAGCTGGTCGCCGCCGCTGCCGCCTTCCTCGACGGCCTCGACGCCGAACAGAAGGCCGACGTGGCCGAGTTCCTCGAGAAGCGTGGCGGGCACGGCCGCCGCGGCCGCGGCGGCGATCGCGACTGAGCGAGAGCTTCCGTCCGGCTCACCGAGCCCGACGCCGCGCCCGACACCTGTCGGGCGCGGCGTTCGCGTGCCGTGCCCGGTCACGCTACGCTGCCCGCGATGAGCACGGTTCTCCTGATCGACGACGACGAACGCCTCGGCGAGGTGCTGCTCGAGTACGGTGAGCGCTTCGGGCCGGCGATCACCGCGGCGACGCGGCCGAGCGCGGGCCTGGAGGCGCTGGCCGGGCAACGACGTCGACGGCCAGGCGATCGAGCTGACCGCGATGGAGTACGAGCTGCCGACCCTGCTCGCGGGCGAGCACCCAGGCACCTCGAGGCCGTCCTCGAACCCCTCCATCGCCTCGACCCCTCACGCCCGCGTTCGAGCGGCGGCATCGGGCTGGGACGGTCGCCGGCCCGCCTCGTCGCCGAGGCGCACGGCGGAACCTTGCGTGTCGCGAGCGATCCGGCACGCGAGCCCGGCACGCGCGTCGTGGTCACGTTGCCGCGCACGGTGCCGGGTACGGATATCGGGTACGGATACCCGGTATCCGCCCCCATCCTGATCCGGTGAGACGCTCCTCCCCACGCCCGCTCGACCTGCGCTCCGAGTCGTTCAAGGACGACCCGCTGCCACTCTGGCGCACGCTCCACGAGGGCCCTCCGGTGGTGGTCACGCGCCAACCCCTGCTCGGACGCGTGGCGCTCGCCGTCCACCACGCCGAGGCGCTGCAGGTACTGCAGGGGGGGGAGCGCTTCACCGTCGATGCGCGCCGACTCGGACACCGCTCCGGAGCGGGCCTGCGGTGGTGGGTACCCTCGCTGTTTCGCCCGCTCGCCGACAACATGCTGACGCGGGACGGCGACGAGCACCGCGCGCTCCGCGAACGCGTCGACCGCACGTTCCGCCGTCCCCGACTGGTCGCGCTGCAACCGCGCATCGATGCGCTCGTCGAGGAGGCCGTCACGCGGCTCGCCCGCTCGGACGACAAGGATTTCGTCCGGCATGTCGCCCGGCCGGTGCCACGACGCGTCATTTCCGAACTGCTCGGGCTCGACCGCGACGCGGCCGGTGCGGGTTCGCCGCTGGATCACGCTCTCGGTGCCCTCGGCGACGTGCACGGCGCGCCCGACCTCTTCCGCGTGCTGCCGGCGATCCGGTTGCTCTCGCGGACGCTGCGCGCCGAGATCGAGGCGCGTCGCGCCGTGCCGCGCGACGACATGCTGAGCGAGCTGGTCGCGAACGACGGCGATGGCCATGCGCTGGACGACGACGAACTGCTGTCGATGGTCTTCCTGCTCTACGTCGCCGGGCACGAGACGACGACGCACCTGATGTCGACAGCGGTACTGACACTGCTCCGCGAGCCCGATGCACATGGACGCGCGCACGACGCCACGCTCGACACGGCCGCGATCCAGGAGCTGTTGCGGTGGCTCTCCCCGGTGCAGATGGGCAAGCCGCGCTTCGTGACGGAGGAGACCCGGATCGGCGACCTCACCCTGTGTGCGGGTGACACGATCGCACCACTGATCGGCGCCGCGAACACCGATCCGCGCTGGGTCGAGGACGGTTACCGGCTCGACCTGACGCGTCGACCGGGACGCCATCTCGGCTTCGGCGCGGGCGCGCACGTCTGCCTGGGTCTGCAACTCGCGTTGCGGGAGACGGAAAGCGTGCTCGAGACACTGTTCCGCCACCATCCCGACGTCGCGCTCGCCCGACCGGACGGCATGCCGGCCTGGACCCGCCGTCTCGGCATGCGCTCACTCGGGGCGCTTCCGCTCAGGTGTCCATGACCGGACGAGCGCCGCACCGGACGCCTTCGAGAAGGGGAAGGCGCCCGGGTGGTCGAGACTGACGCTTCGGACAAAGCGTCCTGTCAGACGCTCGACGTATCCGCCTTCTTGCGGTTTTCGGGGCTGGCCTTGCGGTCCGCCTCGTCGATCCGATCCTCGGCGACGGCGCGTGCCTGCCCGGCAGCCTCCTCCGCCTTCGACCGTGCCGTGCCGGCGACGTCCTCGACCTTGTCCCGCAGCTGATCCAGACCGCCTTCGGCTTCCTGACGCAGGCGATCCGCTTCCTCGCGCACGCGCTCCATGCCCGATTCCCCCTGCTCGCGAGCGACGCGCTTGGCCTCGTCCGCATGGTCTCCGAGGTAGCGATCCTCGACTTCCGAGGCCGGCAGCAAGGCACCGATCAGGGCGCCGACGGCCACGCCGATGGCACCGACGACCATCGGTTGCTCCTGGACGAAGCCGGAGACATCGTCGCTCAGGGAACCGGCGCCCCTGCGCATCCGGCGTCCGGCATCGCGGCCGTAGTCACGGGCCGAGGCGCCGTAGCCGCGAGCCGAATCCATGCCGTCGCGCACACCACGATCCCACTGGGCTCGCCGACGTCGCATGTCCGCCTTCCTGTCCTCGTACGCGCGACGGGCATCGTCGCTCATGCCGGCGACGTTCTCAGAGAGATCGTCGGCGGCGCCCGACAGCCGGTCACCCATCTCGCCGAAGCGCTCGCGAGCCTTCGCGAGCAGCCCTTCGTCGTCCTCTTCGGTCTGACCGTCGCTCGCGAACGAGCCGGTCGTCGACGGCACCGCACCGGCGGTGTAGCGCGGCGTGAAGTCACTGCCACCGTCGCCGACCGCGCCGTAGGCGCGGTCCCTTCCGTCCTGATCGTAGCGCTCGTCCAGGTCCCGACCCCGATAATCGCCGTCATAGCCGTAGCGGCTCCGGTAATGACCCATCGACGAACCTCCGCGCGGGGAGGAAGAGGCCATCATCGCCCAGACGAGTCCGACACCGGTGAGCAGGAACGGCAACGGATTGTCGCGCACCTGTCGACCCAGGTTCTGGGCCATCTCGCCACCGTTGTCACGGAACAGGCCCATCGTCTGATCGACCATCTGCCCGGGCGAGAAACGCTCCTCGAGCGCGTTCAGCGTGCGGTTAATGTCGGCACGCTTGGCATCGATCTGCTTCTCGATCGTGCCCGGGGCAGCATCGGCGTCGATGCGCGTGCCGTGCGTGTCGGCGTGGCGGGGATCGCCCGCGAGGATCTCGTCTTCTTTCGTCTTCACGATACCTTCCTCTCCACCATGTTCTTGTCCTTCTCGAGCGAGGCCTGAGTGCGCGTGGGCGCCAGGTTGTCGGCCGAGAGCTTGCTCGTTCCCGTCTTCAGCAGGATCGCTCCGATGACGGCGACCACGAGGCCGACGATCAGCGTCGCCGACCACGGCGCGAGCGCGGTGAACTCGGCCAGCGCCATCGCGATCGCTCCGAGCAGGAGAATCAGTCCGGTCAGCAACACGACGCCGCCGGTCACAAGACTGGCCGCACCGGTCTTCGCGTCGTTGACTGCCTGCGACACCTCGGCACGCGCGAGGTGCATCTCGCCGCGCATCAGCTCGCTGACGTCGCTCGCGAGCGTGGACAGGAGTCCCGTCGCGGATTGATCGTGCTCGTCACCGCGCACGGTCGTCGCGGCTCTCACGTCCGTCTCTCTCGTGACCATGATCAGCGCCCTCCCGTGACGTCGTTGCCCTTGCCGGTCTCGACAACGGTGGTGGTGGTCTCGCCGGTCACGACCTGTCCCGTGGCCGTACTGTCCATCGGTACCCGGCCCGGCGAACGGGCGGCCGCGGCATTCGTGGCGGGTGCCGTCGTCTCGTCGCGTCGGTAAGGGCTCGAGCCGGCCCCACCGGCAGGCGGGCGGTAATCGATCCGGTGGCGAGCCATCGCCGCCTCGCGGCCGGCGCGGTAGTCGTCGTCCCGATCGTCGTGGTCCCGCTCGTGGTCCCGCGACGACGACGCCTTGAAGAAGCGGCCGGCGGCGATCCCGGCGACGACGCTGCCCAGCACGAACAGGCCGGGGTTCTCGCGCGCCACTCGCCGCGTCGCGATGGCGACGTCGTCGAGCGAGCTGTTCTCGATGCCGCTGGAGAAACGCGCGATCTGATCGGACAGCTCGCCCGCATAGCTTGCGAGCGGACTGTTCTCGTCGTCGAGCCGCTTCGCCGCACCGTCGACGGCCGAGCGGATCGTGCTGACCTGATCCTCGAGCGCGCCCTTGCCCTGCTCGAAGCGCTGTTCGGCGTGCTCGCGTCCGCGCGTCGCCGCCTCGTCCGCGACCGCCTTGGCCTCCTCCGCCACGCTCTCGCCGGTACGACGAGCCTCCTCGCGCACGGTGCTCGCCATGTCCTGCGCGGTCTGACGCGCCTTCACTTCATCGACCATGTGGCCTCCCGTGATCCGCAAACTGGATCACAGAGATTACAGCGGTGGACCAGGCTTCACGGAGCATGGCAAGGGTTACATTCGAGCGACACCATTTTGCGATTCGTCGCTTCTTGAAGGCGGCGGCGTCAGGTTTCGCCCCGCGTGCCGCCGTGGAACCACGACATGTCGAGCGTCGAGTGACGATCGACGAACTCGACGCGCTCGCACAGGACCGGGACGTCCACGAGCGTGACCTCGTGTCGCCTGCGCACGATCCATCCGTCCGCCTCCAGCTCGACCAGCGCCTTGCTGACCGACACGTTGGTCAATCCGAGCATGTCGCCGATCTCGGTCTGGTTGAGCCGTAGCGTGAACGTGTCGTGCATGCCGGCGTTGGTGACGGCGAGACGATGCAGCCAGCTCAGCAACGCGAACACGATCCGGTCCTTCGCGCTCATGCGTGCCGTGGCACGCAGCAGATCGACGAGCAGCGCCTGATCGCGAGCCGACATCGCCAGCAGCAACGCCGCGAGCTTCGGAGCCTCGACGAACACCCGGCCGAGCACCGCCTTGGGCATCGGGCACACGCGCACGTCGGAGGCGGCGATCAGGTTCAGCGACATGCTCGGCACGGCGAGCTCCGCGAGTCCGATGATGTCTCCGGCGTGGTAGGTGCGCACGATATGGCGACGCCCGTCATCCAGCTCGGCGGCGGCGAACAGCCATCCGCCCTTGATCACGAGCAGTTCGTCGGTCACCTCGCCACGACGCTGCAGGCATGTGCCGGCGGCATGATCGCGCTCGTCGCGCTCGAAGTCGGCCAGCAGCTCGTGGTCGGCATCGGATAGCGGCATGTAGGCCGACAGGTACTTGACCAGACAGCTCTTGTCGCTCACGGCGGGCGGTGCTCGGCTCGGACACATGCGGGTTCGATTCCGACGGAACCGATCGCGCGGACGCTATCACGCAGAGCCCGGGTAGGAACGTTCCTACCACAAAAGAGTCGCGTTCCGAACGACCCGCCGTCCCCTTCCGATGGCACTCGCCGGGCGCGCCCCCGATACTGCAGCCGTGCCCAGGGAAGGGCCATGACGGCGGCACGGCAGGACGCCACGCTTCGCACGGAACGGGTATCGCGCGAACCCGAAGCGAGTCGCCGTCGCCACGGACGGCTGCCCCGGCTCTCTCGAGTCGGGGCTTTTCGTGTGGGAGACGCTACCATCGACGACTTCTCCTCGCCCGGAACCACCCCCCGATGGATCCCGATCGCACCGCCGCCGCCCTGCACGCCGCCCGCCGCGAGGGCACGCGTGTCCCGCCGGGCGACGTCTCGCCGTCCATCGAGGAAGCCTATCGGGTGCAGGCCGCGCTGGACGCGCTCGCCGACTCGGCGCACGTCGGCTTCAAGCTCGGCGCGACGCTCGACGGCGCGCTGAGGACGCTCGACCTGGAACGCTCCTTCCACGCCTCGCTGTTTGCCGGGCATCAGTACACGGACGGGGCGGAGGTGGCGATCTTCGACGCCCACGCGACGTCCGTCGAGACCGAATTCGTCGTGACTCTCGGCGAGGACGTGGCACCGGAGGCGGACGCCGCCACCGTACGCGCGGCCACCGCCTCCGTGCGCCCGGGGTTCGAGCTCGTCGCGACGCGTTACGACATGACGTTGCCGGGCAACGGCACGCGACTCGTCGCGGACGCGGGCGGACACTCGGCGACGGTGCTCGGCGAGGCGGTGGCGGAGGGTGCGTGGAAGGCGCTCGATCTGGAAAGTCACCCGGCGACGCTCGCGATCGATGGCGAAGTCCGGGCCGAGGGTCATTCCGGTCAGTCGATCGGCGGCAGTCCGTTCGCGATGATCGCGTGGCTGCTGTCGCGTCCGGTGCTGGCCGGGCGTGGGCTGAAGAGCGGCGAGCTCGTCTACTGCGGCAGCTGCACCGGCATGCTACCGGTCGTCGTCGGCAACCGTCTCGAGGGCGATTTCGGCGCGCTCGGGCGAGTCCGGGCGACGCTCGTTCGTGCCGACGAGCGAATCGCGAGCCGCTAGCGTCGCGGCGGTTCGGCGCCTTTCCGGATCGACCGCCGCGGCCGACGCCCCGGCCGACGTCGGAGCCGACGCGGTGGCGCCCTGCACGGCAGCCCTCCCGGTCGATGCGCGGGCGACCGATTCGCGAGCCGGAGCCCCGCCGTTCGTCGCGCCCGCCGTCCGGCGCGACGCGGCGAGTCCGCTCGGCGCCGACACGCGCCCGCCGGTGATCAACCGCGCGAGCGCCGGGACGAGCCGCGCGGCCACCTCGACGATCAGTACCGCCGCGGCCATCGCCACGAACGGCGCCACGACGAACCACAGGGCGTAGCCCACGGTGTCGCCGGCACCGACGAGCGGGCGGATCGCGCCTTCCCAGAGGAACGTCAGCACGAGGAAGTGGCTGCAGAACGCGACGAAGACGTAGGACGACAGACGCGCGAGGCGCGCGTTCCACGGCGTGCCGACGAGCTTGGCCGCGAGCGTCCAGATCGCGAGTGCGCCGAACAGGCGCGAGATCGGGTAGACCACGCTCTCGCGGAAGTCGAACCCGTGTTCGGCAAAGCCGAGAGCGACGGCCGAGCCGAGCCCCCACTCGCTGCCCGAGAGCATGACCGCGAGCGTGGCGAGGAGCGACAGCGAGATCCACAACGGCCAGGCGGAATCGAGCGCGTCGAGTCGCGCGCCACGCACGGCCATCCAGAGCCCGATCGAGAACGCGAACGGAATCAGCGGGCGGAGGATCAGCACGGACTCGGCATCGACGAGATAGAGCACCCCGAACGCGACCGGCACCAGCGCACCGACGCGACGCAGGGCGAGCAGCATGAGCGGGGCGAGCAGGACACAGGCGAACAGGTCGCGCAGGAACCCGAGATGCAAGGTCGGTCCCATCGGCTGGGCGCTGAGGAAGAACACCGTGTTCGCGTAGTAGAGCAAGGCTTCGGGCAGGCTCCGCCCGTCCGGCGACAGGAAAGTCGGACGCACCACCGTGATCAGTGCGTACAGCGCGACCGTCAGCGAGCTCCACAGCAGCATCGGCACGACGATCGAGCGGAACCGCCGGCGGTACAGCGACGGCGCATCCCCGCGAGCGAGCGCGACAGCCGTCAGGAGACCCGACACGAGACTCAGCAGCGCCGCGCTCGCCCGCCCCACGCCTTCGATCACGAACCCCTGGAGCAGCAGCGACGGCAACGGCACACCGGCACTCGCCAGCGTCGAGAACGCGTTGTCCGGCACATGAACATAGATCATGAAACCTATGCACAGCACGCGAACCATCGCGATGCGTTCGCGGATCGCGTCGGGCAATGTTCCGGAGGAATGGGTCATGGAGGCGCGATGGTACAGGCCCCACCCGGGGGCGCGGTCCGAACCATCCGTTCGGTCATGCTTTCGCCGCGCCCGACGATGACCCGCCGACCTTCCCGCACGTCACGGCAGATCGGCTCGGCCGATCAGGAGAACAGGCCGAACACCGCGCCGAGGATCGCGCCGAGCACCGCGACGACCAGCCAGCCGAGCACCACCACGGCAGCGATGCATGCGGCCGCGACCACGGCGAGCCGGAATCGGCTCTGACGGGTGACGCGCCCGGGATCGTCGGCATGCCGCTCGAGCAACCGCAGATTGCGCACGTTCGCCTTGAAGGCCAGATCGAACAGGTCGCCGAGGATCGGCACCGCCCCGACCACGGTCTCGATCGCGACGTTCCCGGCCATGCGCGCGAGCGTCGCCCGCGACGCGCCGAGTCGGGCCGCCCCGAACACGATCCAGGCGGAGACGCCGAGTCCGATCAGGTCGCCGAACCCCGGAATCAGCCCGATGATCCCGTCCCAGCCGATGCGATGGCCGCCGGGCAGCGTGATCGACTCGTCCATGAACCGGGCTAGGCGCTCGAGGCGTCGCCCGGTCGCGGTGGTCGCCAGCGACGTGGCCGCCGATGACGAGACCGGCGCGGGGCTCGACGTTCGGGGTGACGGGCGGGACGGATCCGGCATGGCGCACTCGTGCTCTCGTCGCGGCCGGACGGGTGCACCGCGCGGCGAACGCTAGCGCACTCCCCCGTCGCTGTCAGCGCCGGGTATGCTCGTCGGCAGTGATTCCACTGACCCACCACGACGTCGTCCGCCACGCCGCTCCGCTGGTGCGCGCGGGTCTCTCCATCGATCCGGCGGCGAGCGATCGAGCCGCGCGACGCATCGCCTTCCACCCGTCCGTCGACACCGAGGGCGAGCTGCACGTGCTGCACGCGCTGGCGGTGCTCGCCGACGGGGACGTCGAGCTGGTGCGCGCCGTCGCCCACGCGCGGAGCGGGCTCGTCTCCACGCTGATCGCGAGCGCGGCGGACGCCGGTGCACTCGTCGAGACCTTCGGGCGAATCTCGCCGACCCGCCAGATCGTGCGCGAGGGCGACACCGTGGTGGCGGCCAGCTGGACGCTGGAGCCGGTCGAAGGACATCCCGACGGGGAGGCGCGACTCGAGCTGCAGCAGATCGTCGGGCGCGTCGACCCGCTCGTCCTGATCGTCGACGTCAGCACCGGCGCCGGCATGCCGGCCGACGTCCTGCTCGCCGCCACCGCCGACTGGACCGACCACCTCCGCGAGACGCTCGCGAGCGGTGCGACCGTGCCGCAGCGTCAAGCGGCGGCACGGCGGCTGCTCGCGACGCTGCCGCCCGCCGGGCGGACCGCCGAGCCGGAACGAAGCGCGACGCCGGACCCGTCCGTCGCCCTGCTCGCGGCCCTGCCCGACGACGTGCTCGCGGTGCTCGGACCGGCCTGGCGCCCACTCGTCTGGCAGGGCAGCCACTGGAAGGGGGTGCTGCGTCTGCTCGGGCGCGAGCCTGGCCGGAGCTCGCGGGCGGAGGAGCACGTGGGCGGGGCGCTCGTCCATCTCGGCACGGTCGTCTCCGAGCCGCCTTCGCGCTACCACGCGCGGCACGCCGCCGCTCGTCGGCGCGTGTTCGTGCGTCGGCTGCGTCCGATGATGGCCCTGCTCGCGATCCTCTCCGTCATGCCGCTGGCCTGGCTGCTCGTCACCCGCGGCGGCGTGCGGATGCACCCGCTCGCACTCGGACTGACACCGCTCCTGATGATCGGCGTCGTGCTGTCGAGCGCCCAGGAGATACCCGTCCTGGAGCTGCCGCCGGTTCCGCGCGCGCTGCCGGACGAGCGCTGGCTACCGACGCCGGGCAGCGCGGCGACGGCCGACGCCGCGAACTGATGCACGAGAACCCGCTCAACGTTCCCGCCGTCGCGATCGACACGCTCGCCGCCGCTCTGGCCGCACAGTTCGCCGATCCGCTCCTGCGCCGTCGCGCGACGATGCTCTGGGGCACGCGCGGCGTCGGCAAGTCCTCGGTGGTGCAGCAGCTCGCGGAGCGGACGGGCGTCGCGCTGGTCGACCTGCGCCTGACCACGATCGAGCCGGTGGACCTCCGAGGGGCGGTGTTCGCCGACGACGACGCGCGCCGCACGGTGTGGTTCCCGCCGGAGTTCCTGCCCGGCCCCGACGCGCCCGAGGGCATCCTCTTCCTCGACGAGCTGACCGCCGCCGACCAGCGCCTGCAGACGTCCGCCTACTCGCTGATCCTCGATCGACGCGTCGGCGACTACCGCCTGCCCGACGGGTGGATGATCGTGGCGGCCGGCAACGCCTCGTTTCACGGGGCCGTCAGCCACGACATGGGTACCGCACTGGCCGATCGCATGTTCCACTTCCACGTGCAGAGCACGGCGCGCGCCTTTCTCGCGCACGCGCTCGCCAACGACTTCAGCCCCGACGTCATGGCCTACCTGCAGGTGCGGCCCGACAAGCTCGACGACACCGCCGCCCAGCTCGCCCGCGACCACCTCGTCGGCGCGAGTCCGCGCGGCTGGGAGGATATCTCGAACGTGCTGAAGTCCTCGCTCGACGAGGCCACCCGACGGGTGTTCGTGCAGGGCCGGCTCGGGGCGGCGAACGCGGCCGACTTCTTCGGCGTGCTCGACGCGATCCGGAGCGGCAGCGACGTGCGCGCGCTGATGGCGGCCGAACCGGGGGAGGCCACGCGCGCGCTCTTGCCGACGTCTCTCGACGCGCTGTACGGGCTCGTCTACGGTCTGGTCGCGGCGGTCGAGGACGCCGCCACGCTCGACCGGACCTTCGCGATCGTCGAGCAGTTCGGCGAGCTTCCCGGCACCTTGCCCGCGCGCGAATGCGAGACGCTCGTCGCCGAGCTCCTGATCGAGCGTGCGCTCTCCCGCGGGCTCGACGCGGCGCTGCTCGACAGCGCCGCGTTCACCCGCTACGGCACACGCCGCGATGCCGACCCGGGCGACGTCTGACGCTTACCAGGAGGGCGCCGGCGGACACCGCGGCACTCGGGCCGTGCGGCGGCTCGTCGAGTACGCGCCGGCGAGCGGCGCGCTCGCGCTGTGGATGCGCCACCGCGACGTCGACGTGCCGCCGGCGGACGGCTCGGCACGTCTGAGCGAGCGCGAGCGCGGCACCTGGCTCGTCGGCAACGACGGCACGACGATCTGGTACGGCCCCGCGTTCGAGAACCGCGCGCTCGCCGAGCAGACCGGTCTCGTCGCCCATCAGGTGCTGCACGTCGCGCTCCGCCACGTGCCGCGCGAGCGCGAGCTCGCCCGGGTGCTCGGCGACGTCGATGCCGAGCTCTACAACCTCTGCGCCGACGCGATCGTCGACGCGTCGCTGTCGCACCTCGACTGGCTCTCCCTGCCGCCCGGTGCCGTGCCGCTCGACGAGCTGCTCGAGCGGCTGCTCGGCGAGACGAGCGGCGCCGGGGCGAGCCTGCTCCGCTGGGATACCGAGTCGCTCTACCGCGCGATCGACGATCGTGCGCCGACGCGTGGCGCGCCGTCGCGCCCGGACCCGCGCGCGCCGCGGTCCGAGTCCACCGCGTCGACCGCCTCCGAGGGCGACGAGGAGTCGCGACGCGCGCACGACGGCGGCGGCGGCGGTCGTGCCGACGCGTCGCGGGTCGACGGCCCGATCGCCGCCGCCGCGCGCCAGCTCGTCGGGGAACGCGCGCCCGATCTCTTCCCCGGCGACGACGAGACGCCCGAGCGCGAGGCGGCGGAAGCGCGCGCATGGTCGGAGCGGCTCACCCGGGCCCACGCCGCCGACGCCGACCAGTCGATCCTGCGCGAGCTGCTCGCCGACCGGCACCCCCCTCGCACCCCCTGGGAGCCGCTGCTCAGGACACGCCTCGCGCACGCGCTCGCCGAGCGACCGGCCCTGTCCTGGTCGCGCCCGACGCGAAGCTGGCTCGCCAACCGCGGGCGCACGGCGAACGGTCGACGCCTGCCCTGGCAACCGGGCACGAGCGGCAGCCGCCCGGCGCCCCGGCTCTGCGTGATCCTCGACATCTCCGGCTCGGTCGAACCGCCGGTGCTCGCGCGGTTCTCGCGCGAGCTCGATCGGCTGATGCGGGTACACCGTGCCGAGATCCACGTCATCGCGGGCGACGATCGCGTGCGCCACCGGGCACGCCTGCGCCCCGGGGGCGGCACGCTCGCCGCACCGGCCGTCGAAGGCGGTGGCGGCACCGACTTCGTGCCGCTGCTCGCCGCGGCCGGCGAGCACCACCCCGACCTCGTGATCGTGCTGACCGACCTGGAGGGACCGGCCGGCGCCGCGCCGCCCTGGCCGGTGCTCTGGGCGGTACCGTCCGCCGCGGCCGATCGACCGTTGCCGTTCGGGCGGCGGATCGTGCTCGACTGACTGGGAAGCCTGCCGGTGCGAGCGCGGATCGCGGGACGGGAACCGCGGCACGGATCGCTCAGGGCACGGCACGCGAACGCCGGTTCCGCGCGAGCAGCATCGGCACCAGCTCCACCATCAGCATGGCGACGAGAATCGCCGCGCAGCCCGCGAATCCGCTCGCGGCGATCCGCTCGTCACGGAGGAGACGGCCGAACAACGCCGCGAAGGGTGCCTCCGAGGACAGGAAGATCGCCGCCTGCGGTGCCGTCGTACAGCGCTGCCCGATCACCTGCAACGTGAAGGCCAGACCGCTGGCGAACACGCCGGCGTACAGGATGCTCGGCAACGCCTCGCGCACGAGCGCGACGACGAACGGTTCGCGGACGGCGGCCACGATCCCGGCCAGCGAGGCGGTCACGGCGAACTGCACGAGCGAGAGCAGCAGCGGCCGTCCGGTCCTGCCGACGAAGCGCCCGATCAGGACGACCTGCAGACCCCAGAACACCGCGCTGGCGATCGTCAGCAGATCCCCCGTCGCGAGCCCGCCACCACCGCCGGACAGCAGCGCGATGCCGCCGAGCGCGAGCGCCGCCGCCGGCCATGTGGCCACGTGCGGCCACTCGCGGAACAGCACGATGCCGAGCAACGGCGTGAACAGCACGTACAGTCCGGTCAGGAATCCCGAGTTCGTCACGCTGGTCGTCAGCAGACCCACCTGCTGGGTGGCCATGCCGCCGAACAGCGCGACCCCGATCAGCGCGTGGCGCGCGAGCTCCCCCGGCGTGACGGCACGTGGCGGGACGGGTACCTCGTCCGCACCTCGCGATCGTGCCGGCCGCGCCTCGCGCCACGCGAACGGCAGCACCACGACGCTCGCGACGGCGAAACGCAAGGCGACGAACAGGAACGGACCGATGCTCTCCATCGCCGCCGCCTGCGCGACGAATCCCATCCCCCAGATCGCGCCGGCGAGCAGCAGCAGCGCGTTGGCGGCCGTTCGCGACAAGCCGCGTCAGGCGTCGCCGTCGCGCAGGCACTGCAGCAGCACGCCGTCGGAGCGGCGGGCGGTGAACGCGTCGTCCACCGGGAAGACGATGGCGCCGAGCGCCGTCGTGTCGGCGCCCTCGACGTCGAGCGCGACGTCCGCGTCGAGCGGCACGAGCACGAGCGCGGTCCCACCGGTGGCGAGCCAGCGGAACGATCGACCGCCGTCCGTTTCCGGGTCGAAACTCGGACGCCGCGCCGCCTGTCCGCCCTCGTCCTCCACGCCCGAAGCCTCGTCCGGTGCCGGCATGTCCTGCCGCCCGACGTCGAACGACACGGCGCGCCGATCCGGGTCGAGCACGCCCTCGCCGGCGAACACGTAGCCCACCGGCCGCCCGTCGGCGATCTCGCAGTACCAGTAATCGAAGGTGCCGTCGTCCGCCCGCGACGTCTCGATGCGCTCGGCAAGCGCCGCGGCCGCTTCCACGTCCGGGTCCACGTCCTCGGGGGGGGCGACCGAGACGTCGCGCGTCGGTGCCCCGTCGACGTAGCGTTGCCGGCGGCATTCGAGCGGTCCGCTCGCGCTGTCGTTCGCGCGCAACGCGTCGTCGCCGGCGAACAGGATGGAGCCGAGCTCGACCTGTCGCCCGACATCGACGTAGTCGAGCAGCAGCGTGTCGGCACCGATGGCGGCCCAGTCGAACCGGTCCGGTGTGAGCCCGCCCCGCCCGTCCAGCTCCGCGCCCCGCCGGCTGCCGTCGGGGGCGACGGCGAACCGGTACTCGATCTGCCGCGTCTCGCCGGTGCAGATCCACGATTCGTGATCGAGAGAACCGACGACCTCGGTGGCCACCCGCGACTCGAGACGTCGGAGAGCCGTCTCGTCGTCGAGCGCCGCATCGGTGGACTCGATCGTGTCCGCACCGGTGGACCCGTCCGGCAGCCTGGTCCCGTCGACCCCGAAGACGGGAAGCTCGCCCTCGTCGGCGGGCGGCGGATCGGGCGCGGGCCGATCCGTCGCCGGCGGCCCGCCGGCGGGCGTGTCCGCGACGGGAATCGCGACATCCGGCTCCGCACCGGTCGGCGAGTCGGCATCGGCCTCGGCGCCACCGGACGTCCCGGTGACGGGCATCTCCACCGCGGGCGCGTCGGCGCCTCCACCGCCGCAACCGGCGAGCGCGAGAACGGCCGCGAGCGTCATGACACGCACGGGCCCGGCGGTCACGACGCGACACATCCTCGAACGGCTGGCTACTCTCAACGGGTGACGCTCGTCTCCGACCGACCGAGCGTATCACGATACCCTCGCCCCGCTCCCGCGGATCCGTGCCCCACCCGCGCTCGCGCCGCCCGGACGGCCCGTCAGGACGGCGGGCCGTCGCGCAGCGCGTCGACGGCCATGCGCGCGAGATCGTCGACGAGCCGGGCGACCGCACCGAACCAGTCGCCGGGGGCGGTCGATGCGGCCGGGTGCGACAGCCGGAACGGACGCACGTCGAACACGTCACGTCCGTCGCCCGACAGCAGCCTGATCTGACCGGCGGCGTCGACGCCGCCGGACGGCTCGCGCAACAACCGATCGAACGAGATCTCGACGCGCGCGGCGGGCTCGAAGTTCCGAGGCCACGGCTCGACCAGCACGGTGGCGCCCGCGTGCAGGCGCAGCCGCTCGGCGAGCACCCGGGTGATCGCCTCCTCCGGCTCCTCGGCCCAGCGGTGCTCACCGTCGACGCTGATCTCGTTGCCCGCGTCACGGCTCGCGATGCGCGCGTCGCGTGCGTAGCCCGGCAGCGTCACCGTCGCGATGCCGAGCGCGTCCACGCCCCGCACCGGGAGCGTTCCGGGGAGCCCGACGGCGGGCTCCAGCACGTAGAGTCGCGGGGCGAGCCCGCCACCGCACGCGCCGAGCGCGAGCGCCAGCGAGAGCGCGGCCGCAAGCGCGGGCAAGCGAGTCCGACCGCCGGACCGACGCCACCGACGACCGGGCGCGGACCGCGGCGCCGATACCTCTCGGGAGACGGTGGTGCGCCGCTCAGCGACCGGTGAAGACGGCATTGGGATTCTCCTCGAGGAGTTCGGCGAAGGCGGCGATCGAGCGTGCCGCGACACGCAGCTCGCGTGCCGCCGCGGCGAGCTCGATGTAGATCTCGGAATCGGGCGAGAGCCCGGCGAGCACGTCGTCGGCGTTGCGCGAGGCGCTGGTCAGCGCGCGCACCATGGTCGGCAGGTCCGCCGTCGCCGTCTCGACGCGCGCGGCGGCGGTGGCGATGGAGCCGAGCGAATCGGCGAGCTGCGACGGCAGCCCGGCCACGTCGGGACTCGCGACCAGCTGCCGGGTGTCCGCGAGGAGACCGGTCGCCGTCTCGACGAGCGCGGAGAGCGGCAACTCGGAGAGATTCCTGACGAGTTCCTCGACATCGGCGGTCACGGCCTCGACGTTGGAGGGCACGATCGGCAGCGTCGGATAGGGCTCCGCGTCGAGATCGAGCGCCGCGGCCGGCGCATCCGGCGCGTCGACGAGCTTGACGATGAGGGACCCCGTCAGGAGGTTGCCGGTCGCGAGCTGCACGCGCAGGCCTTCGGCGACGAACTCGCCCAGCGTCTTCCGGAGCGTCTCGGGCGTGACGTCGTCGAGCCCGAGCCGGCTCGGCTGGAACTGCAGGACCGCCACCGACAGGCCGGGTGCGCCGGGTGACTCCGGCAGGCTCGTCGTCACGCTCGCCACTCGCCCGACACGCAGCCCGTTGTACTCGATCGGTGCGTCGCTGCGCAGACCCTTCACCGATCCTTCGAACACGGCCGCGAAACGGAAGCGGACATCCTCCACCTCGTCGAACAGGCTGTCGCGCGCCGCCTTTCTGGAGTCGTGCAGACGGTAGCGCGAACCGTCGTCGGTGACGCGGGCGTCGGGCTCGACGACATCGGGGTTGTCGAAGGCGATGCCACCGGTGAACAGCGCCGCGATCGACTCGACCCGGACCGTCGCCCCGTCGGAATCCACCGAGGCCTCCACCCCGGAGACGCCGTAGAAGCGCGTGTCCGCATAGACGTGTCGATGAAAGGGCGACTCGACGAAGATGTCGAACAGGACCTGCCGGGCGTCGGGAGAGAGCGTGCGCCGCTCGACCCGTCCGACCTCGATCTGGCGGTGGAAGACCGGCGAGCCCACATAGATGTAGCCCGCCTCGTCGGCGTTCAGCGTCAGCCGGAGTCCCGGCGTGCCGCGCTTGGTCAGCGGCGGCTCGATCAGGCCCTCGAACTCGCTCCTGCGCTCGCCGCGTTCGGCGTTCCAGTCCACCTCGACGTAGGCGCCGGACAGCAGCGTGCCGAGCCCCGATATCTCGGTCGTGTTGATACGCGCGTTGACGATCCAGAAGCGGGCGTCGTCGTCGAGGTACGGGGCCACGTTCGGATCGAGCCGGACTTCGAGCACGACCGAGTCGAGGTCCTCGGCCAGACGCACCGCCTCCACCTGCCCGACGTCGACGTCGTTCCTGCGCACGCGCGTCTCGCCGGCGACGACACCGTCGGCGGCGGGGAAGCGGATCTGCACGAACGGACCGCGCTCGCTGTAGTTCTTCCACAGGATGATCGCGGCGAACACCAGCGCGGCGATCGGCAGGAGCCAGGCGAAGGAGAAGCGTGCGGACAGGTCCGGGCCCTTCTCGACGTTCGGTTCGGCGGGGGCTCTACGCGGCATCGGAGGACGTGTCGGAAACGAGGTCGGAAGGGTCGCCGTCGGAGACGACGACGGAAGTGGCGGCAGCGTCCAGCCGCGGTGCACGCTCGCCGTCCCAGATCAGTCGCGCGTCGAGCGACAGCGCCGACAGCATCGTGAACACGACCGAGACGGCGAAGGCGTTGATGCCCGCTCCGGGCGTGATCGTGATGATCGCGCCGAGCTGGATCAGCGCGGCGAGCACGGCGACCACGAAGACGTCGATCATGGACCATCGCCCGATCAGCTCGGTCAGCGCGTGCAGTCGATGACGGACGTGCCTCGACATCGACCAGGCGTGGTGCAGGCTCAGCGCCAGGGCGGCGATGATCGCGAACTTGACCATCGGGATGCAGATGCTCGCGACGAAGACGATGATCGCGACGCCCGGGCTGCCGTCGTCGTACAGCGCCATCACGCCGCTCATGATCGTGTCGCTGCGGTTGCCCTCGTAGGAGCGTGTGCTCATGATGGGCAGTAAGTTCGCCGGCACGTAGGCCATCAGCCCGACGGCGAGAAAGGCCCAGGTACGCTGCAGGCTGTGCGGCACGCGCACGTGCAGCCTGGCCGCGCAGGCTCGGCAGCGGTGGGCCCGTGCCGCCTTCGAGAGGGTGCCGCAGGCCGGACAGCGGACCAGGCCGGCGGCGCGCGCGCTGAGGCCGATCACGCGCCGAGCCTTGCCCAGACGGTGTCGTGGCACAGCACGATTCCGACGACCACGCTCGCCACGACCAGCGCGCAGAGCGACCAGAACGCGAGCCCGATGTCGAGCCGCGCGATGCTGCCGAGCTTCACGAGCGAGATGGTCACGCCGACGACGAAGACATCGACCATCGCCCACGGCTCGAGTCGGACGGCCCAGCGGAACGCCGTCCGCATCGATGGCAGCACGGCAAGCCCGAAGCGCAGTCGCCCGAGCACCCAGGCGAGCAGACCGAAACGCGCGAGCGGCAGCACGACGATCATGCCGAGCGTCAGCAGCCCGAGCCAGAACAGCTCGCTCGCCCAGAGCGAGGCGACCGCGTCCAGCACCGATATGCGGCTCTCGATACCGGCCCGCGACAGCGAGAGAAACGGCAACGTCAGGCTCAGCAGCAACAGCACGATGCCGGCGAGCGAGGTGGCCAGGGTGCGATCGACGGTGTTCGGCTTGCGCGTGGCGAGGACATTCCGGCAGCGCGCGCAACGCGCCCGTTCGCCGGGCACCAGCACGTGCCGGCGGTGCAGCAGATCGCATGCCGGGCAGGCCACCAGGTCATCGAGACGGACTCGGTTGTCGGCACTCATCGCGATGTCCCGGCAGCGCGCCCCGGCGGGGCCGGTTCCGGCCCGGCGGGCACGGGTCGGACGGCATGGTAGATCATCAGGCAATTTCCGTGACAGGCGTGACGCCCGTCGGACGGCGGGCGACGGGGCACCCGTTCAGCGTTCGGCGTCGAGCATCTCGTCCAGCCTGGAGACCACGTGAGCCCAGTCGGGATTCCAGGTCGTGCGCGCCACCGGCGTGCCGTCCGGCGACGGCGTGTGCTGCGCACCGTACCAGTGGCCGCGGGCGCGCATGCAGGCCATGAAGACCGGATACTCGTTGCCGTTGCAGACGAGGATGCGCCCGCGCTCCCCGAACAGCGGGTTCGAGGGCGAGTTCGTCAGCGACAGGTGCGACTGCCCGAGGATCCTCAGCGCCGGCTGGCGCGAGTCGCGCGTCTCCTCGCGCGGGCCGGCCTCGCCGTCGATCTCGGCGAAGGTCGCCCCGATCGCGGCGGAATCCCCCTCCCCCACGGCCGGCGCGTAGACGATCATGCGCCGGGCAGGATGCGTGAACCGCCGCCGGAACAGCCGCCGGGTGTACGCCACGTCGACCACGGAGTCCTCGGAGGACAGCACCACGAGAGCCGGCACGCCGATGCGATCGTCCGGCCGCCAACGCCGCCGGAGCGTGCGGGTGAGCGCGTAGAACTGCCAGCCCGAATTGATCGGGATCGAGTTGTACTTGATCGGGTTGTCCTCGCCGATCATGCCGCCGAACACCCACGGACGAAAGCGCGCGTAGACACCCGCGAAGCGCAGCCAGCGCTCGAGGCTGCTGCGGTAGGCGGGGGAGATCAGCAGGAGACCCGCCACGCGTGGCTCCTCGAGCGAGAGCAGCGTCGCGACCACGCCGCCCATCGAGAACCCGCCGAGGTAGAGCGGCACGTCGCCGGGCTCCTCGATCCAGCCGCCGAGGAAGCGGCGGGCGTCGGCGAGCCAGTCGGCCCGATCGACGTCGAGCATCTCCTCGGGCGTCGAGCCGTGACCGGCGAACAGCGGCGCACGCACGTCGAACCCCCGTGCGACGAGCGCGGTGGCGAAATCGTGCCAGACCGCCGGCGAGTCGTTCAGGCCATGGAACAGCAGGAAGCGCCCGCGGTAGGGGACACGCGGGTCGGCCGCTCGCTCGAACGGCAGGTTCAGCGCGATATCGGCCGGCGTGCGGGTCGGCATCGAACGGGTGGCGAGCCGCTCTCGCGAGAGCTCGACATGCCGATCGAAGTCCGCCGCGGGGAACGGCTCCGGCTCGCCGGAGCTCGCGCTCGCGCAATCGGCGAACAGGAGAGACACGGCCAGCAGCGACAGCGGCACGGCACGAACCCGCCGGCGGGTTCCGGTGGACGGGACCGGGTTCAACGGCGGGAGCAGGGCATGAGCGGCGCGGGATCGGGGCGCCGCCGGACGACGTGTCCGGCGGCGCGCCCCCACGAATCAGCTGTACAGCGTCGGCACGCCGAGCTTCTGGTGGATGTCGTTGGACATCTGCTCGGACAGGTCGAGCTTCTGACGCAGCGAGTCGAGATAGCGCGCCTCTTCCTGGGAATCGAGATCGATGCCCATCAACGACATCATGTACACCTGCGCCTCGGAACCACGCGGCACCGATCGGACCAGGCCGTCGATGTCGAGAGGCGCCTGCATCTCGCCGAGCACGAACCGGCGCTCCTCCTCGGTGACGTCGTCACCGAGATGGGAAACGATCTTCTGTTGCTCCCCCTGATCGATGTTGCCGTCACACTTGGCGGCGCTGATCATCGCCGTGATCATGACCTTGGCGAGCGCTTCCTGACCGTCGTCCGGCTCGGGCACCTTCTCGCCCTGCAGCGAGCGGTTCAGGAGCCCGCCGAGGCTGCCGTCGGCCGGCGCGTGCGAGACGTCCGGCGACCGGTTTCCACCACCGCCGATACTCTCGAGCAATCCGCCGAGGCCACCGCCGAGACCGCCGGCGCCGGCGGCGGCACCACCGGACTTCCCGCCGAGCAGCGCGCCCAGGTTGCCGAGGCCACCGCCACCGCCCGAGCCGCCCAGCGCGCCACCGAGCGCGCCACCGAGCCCGCCTCCACCACCGGCGCCGCCTCCCATCAGGCCACCGAGCAGACCGCCGAGTCCGCCGCCCTGCGCACCGGCGCCGGCGCCGCCACGGCCGCCGCTCATCATCTTGCCCACGCCCTTGGCGACCATGACGCCGACGGCCATGCGGCCGAGTGTTCCCACGAGACTCATCGCTTCTTCCTCTTCATATGTGCACTGACCGCCTCTCCGGCGGGGTCGAACGAGTGTACCCGATCCGTTTTCCCCCCCCGCCGACACCCGATTTACACAGTCGTTGTCGATCGCGACAGCCGGTGACGCGGAACAAATTTCACGTTTCGCCCGTACCGCCACGCCACTGGCACGAGGCGCCATGCGCCTCGGCGGACCCGTGAGCCGCCGACCGGCGGCATGTCCGCCCCGAGCAGGCAGATATTGCCGACATGGCTCGGATCGCGTTCGTTACGTTCTTTCCCCGTCCGTCACTCGATGCGGCGGCCCGTTTCATCCCGAACCTGTCTTCTCGAACCTGTCTTCCCCACGGAGCGAAACCGATCATGAACCGACCCCATTTCCGACTTTCCCTGGCCGCGGCCGTCGTCGTCGCCGCACTGCCCGCCTCGAACGCCCTCGCCCAGCAGAGCGCGAGCTGTCAGCGACTCCTCGCGATGGTCGACGATGCCGGCGACGGGATCGGCGACGAGTTCGCCGATGCACGCACCGTCGGCGAGAGTGACGACCCGAACCGCTGCAGCGTCTACGTCGCCCGTGTCGTGTCGGTCGGTGGCCTGATGGCCGCTCCCGCCGACGCGACCGCCGCGGACACGCAGACCGCCACCGACACCACCACCGAAACGACCGAGACGCTCGATGTGGAACAGCAGGCGACGATCGAGGGCGAAGTCCAGGTGACGCTGCCGGATCCGCAGGTGCAGGTCGATCAGGACCCGGCCGAGATCGCCGTCCGCACGTCCCCGCCCGAGGTCAGTGTCTCGCAGGGCCGGCCGACGATCACCGTCCGCCAGGCGCAACCGATCATCACCGTCCAGATGACCCAGCCGACCATCACCGTCGAGCAGCCGGCCCCGGAGATCGTCGTGACGATGCCCGATCCGGACGTGAGCGTCGCCTCGGCCCAGCCGACGATCGAGGTCAACATCCCCGAGCCCCGCGTCACCGTCACCCAGGGACAGCCCCGTCTGGCCGTCGACCTCGACACGAACGTCGGTGCGGTCGCCGATTCGAGCTCGGGGCTGGAGCGCAGCGACGACGCCGACGGCAACATGGTCGTCACCGCCAGCGGTCTGACGTCCGGCACGACGGAGCCGAGGATCGAGTACGTCGAGAGCGAGGAGGAGCCGACGATCACCTACGAAGGGGCCGAACCCCAGGTGGAGTACGTGGCCGCCGAGGCGGACGTGCGTATCCAGAGCGAGGGCGAGCCGGTCATCGAGATGGTCGACGGAGGCGAACCGAAGATCATGATCAGGCAGGCCGGGGAGACCGATGGAGAGGAGCTCGAGGGGGATCGGCCCGAGGCGGTCGCCGCGCTCGCGCCGGCCGATACCGCGCAGGAGGGGATGACGCCCGGCGAGCAGCGCGACCCGCGCGAGGCGTTCGCCGCCGGTGACGACTCGACGCTGGCCGAAGCCGCGAGCGGCATCATGACCGTCGGGGATCTCGAGGGCATGAACGTCACGAACGCCCGCGGCGAGGAACTCGGGGAAGTGGATCGCATCGTCAGGAACGGCAACGACACCTACGTGATCGTCGAGCACGGCGGCTGGTTCTTCGGCCTGAACGACAAGGAAATCGCGCTGCCGGTGGACGACATCACGATGCGCAACGAGGAGATCGTGCTGCGCGGGCTCACCGAGGAGCAGATCGAGTCGATGCCCGACTACGACTACGCCAACGAGATCGCGCTCGAGACGAGCGACGAGGTCACGCTGCGCCGCCTGAACTGAGCCGCGGTCTCGCGCGGCCGGCACCGTCACGACGACGGATCGCCGGCCGCGCGGAACCGATCGTGGTGACCGCCGCGCCGACGACTCCGCCGGTCCCGCCGCCGCGCCGCCGGTCCGGTGATGGACTCGGGTGACGTCGGATCGGCGCCGTCGGCGCGTGCTATGGTCCGCCCGTCGGCGAGCCCGCCGCCCTGCCGGACACGATCCGTCTCATGCACTGGTTTCCGCCGTTCGGTGCCGTCGTCATCGGACTCGTGTTCTCCCAGCAACCGGTCATCAACGCGGCCGTCGCCCGCACCACCGGCACACCGGTAGCGGCGGCGATCGTGTCGGTCGCCGTGACGCTGGCGTGCCTGTTCGCGATGCTGCCCTTCGTCGGCGGTACGCTGCGCCCCGCCGCCCTCGCGACGCTACCGTGGTGGTCCGTGCTCGGGGGTGTCATCGGCGTCTTCATCGTCGCCGGCAGCGCGACGCTGATCCCGCTGACGGGGGCAGCCCTGTTCGTCGTCTGTCTCGTCGCCGGGCAGCTGCTCGGCGCCGCCGTGGCCGATCACGTCGGTGCGTTCGGACTGCCGGTGCGTGCCGTGTCGCCCACCCGCCTCGCCGGTCTCGCGCTCGTGGCGATCGGCGCGGCGCTCGTGCAGAGAGGCTGACATGCGTCCGCTGGTGCTGCTCGATCCGGCTCCTCGCACCGCGACGGAGATCCTCTCGCCGCTCCGTCGCGAACGACTCGAGGCCGCCTTCGAGGTCGTCGAACGAGGCGATGCGTCACCGGCGGAGTTTCTCGCCGAGCATCTGTCGCGCGCGAGCTTCGTCGTCGGTCAGACGCCGCTCGACGCGGAGACGATCGAACGCGCGCCGCGGTTGCGCGCCGTGATCAACGTCGAGGGCAACTTTCTGCCCAACGTCGACTACCAGGCCTGCTTTCGTCACGGCGTGCGGGTATTGACGATCAGTCCGGTGTTCGCTCGACCCGTCGCCGAGCTCGCCCTCGGCCTGACCCTCGCGCTCGCCCGCGACATCCACGGCGCTCACGCCGACTTCGCCGCCGGACGCGAGCGCTACGGGCTCGACGGCAATCACGCCGCGCGGCTGGTCGCCGGCGGCACGCTCGGGTTCGTCGGCTTCGGTGACCTCGGACGGGCGATCCACGCGCTGTTCGCCGGGTTCCGCTGCCGTACGCTCGTGCACGACCCGTGGCTCTCCGCCGACGTGCTCGCCCGGGACGGGTTCGAGCCCGCGAGCCTCGCCGACGTGCTGCGCGCGAGCGACGTCGTCCAGGTCGTCGCGGCCGTCACCGACGAGAGCCGCCACTTGATCGGCGCGACCGAGCTCGCGCTGATGCGGCCGGGCGCCTCGCTGGTCCTGCTGAGCCGCGCGGACGTCGTCGACTTCCCGGCCTTGCTCGACGCCTGTCGCGAGGGGCGCGTTCGCGCGGCCACCGACGTGTTCCCGGACGAGCCGCTCGCGCCCGATCATCCGGCGCGCGCGACACCGAACCTGCTCCTGTCGGCGCATCGCGCCGGTGCGCTCGACAGCGCCCTGCTCGAGATCGGCGAGCGCGTCGTAGGCGATCTCGAGCTGATGGCCGCCGGTCTGCCACCGCAGAACTGCAAGCGGGCGGAACCGGAACTGGTCGGGCGTTCGCGAAGCCGTCCGGTCGCGAAGAGCTGAACGCACGACCCGGCACGGTGCGACAGCGGAGTGCCGCCCGACGGAGTGCCGCCCGGCGGAGTGCCGCGGAATGCCGCTCGGCGGGGTGTGCCGCCCAGCGGCGTCGCCGAGCGGGTGTCACGGGCCGACACGGCAGGTAACCGCACGGAGAGTCCGGCGCACCGTTCATTGGCACCGAGTAACGCGGGCACGCGAAAGTCTCCGATCGAATGGCCGCTACCTCGATCAGGGCGGAGCGACCCGGCATCCATCCGGCCGCTCGCACGAGCCGGCGTCGCGTCGCCGCCCGCATCCGCCTTCCGGCACCCGTCACGAGGAACACGATCATGAACCGACCCCTGTCACGCATCGCTGTGGCCGCCACGCTCGTCGCGACCCTGTCCGCCTGCTCGAGCAATCCGAAGGTCGAGCCGATAGAACCGGTCGCCGCCCGTGCCACGCCGGCCGGCTCCACCCTTCTCGAGCTCACGCCGTCGAGCCGTGGACCGGTACTGACGCTCGAGGACGTGCTGTTCGACTTCGAGGAGGCGACGCTGCGCTCCGAGGCCTATTCCGCCATCCGTCAGACGGCGAACTACCTGCGCGAGAACCCCGACCGTCGTGCCGTGATCGAGGGCCACACCGATCACGTCGGTGACACGGGCTACAACGTCTGGCTGTCGAACCTGCGCGCCGAGAGCGTGCGCGACGCGCTGGTGAGCGCCGGCATCGACGCCGCGCGGATCGACACGGGCGGTCTCGGAGAGGCCCGTCCGGTCGCGAGCAACGACACGCCGGCCGGTCGCCAGGCGAACCGTCGTGTCGAGATCGTCTTCGCCGAGATCGGCCGCAGGCTCTGAACCGCCGCTCCACGGTTCGCCGTCCCCCAGCCGCTCGGAACCTGCCGGCCGTCCGCCGTCGGCGGCAGCTGGGGGACGGCGAACAGCAGCGTGTCGAGCGGCTCCGGTCGACCGATGGCACAACCCTGGAGTGAGCTTCCGGCCAACCTGCGCAGATCCGTCGGCGTGATCTGATGCACTGGCGCTTCCCGATCATCGCTGGAAGCC